>Ga0101941_1000406_pt1 | contig 78381 bp, 82 predicted proteins | sample DewCreD2012metaG_3_FD_75242 | JGI IMG/M metagenome (GOLD analysis project Ga0101941, IMG submission 75242) | Hot spring sediment bacterial and archeal communities from British Columbia, Canada, to study Microbial Dark Matter (Phase II) - Dewar... ... | reverse complement strand
ATCAGTTCCCCGTGCTAATAGGCACAGCTACAGATAGCTTCGATCAGGTTACCTATGTGAAAATTCAGATGGTGCCCAAATCCCATTACAACAACGTCCGCGTGCTCTCAACGGGAATAGATTCCTTCTCAGATAAGCATATCGTATCTGAAGCTGCAGTGATCCGTACTATCGGAACAAGTACGAAACGCAACGCCATGAAAGGCTATCCTATCTTTCAGAAGGCGAGAACATGGATACAGATGGCCTACCACGGTCTGGGTCAAGCTCATCTGCAGCATTATTGGAACGAGTACTGCTGGCGATTGAACACCAAACTACGCAATGCTCCTCTGTTCGAGTCGATGCTCAGACTTTGCGCCACAACACCATCTACAACCTATGTCGAGCTGGCACAAGCAAGCTGAATCCGCAGAGCAACGAGTCCTACCAGATGATCCATAGAATTGAGTAGCAAGTCATACCAGATGATACATAGAATAGAATAGTGAGTCTTACCCAGTGAACTATAGAATAGAGTAGCAAGTCATACCAAGTGACCTATAGAAAGAGTAGCAAATCATTCCAAATGATCCATAGCATAGAGTAGCAAATCATACAAAGTGAACTATTGGCCACTTGTGTATTCAAAGCGAACTGCGAGTGTGATAAATCTGAGTCATTGGGATAAAGGTTAAAAGAAAGCTGAAACACACCCTAAGAAGACGTTAATCGTAAATAACAACTGCATAATATAAACTTACCTATATAAACTTGCACAGCGTGGAAAGTGTGCGGTAGAGTCCCTATAAGATGTAAATGTCGGGTTGGAGTGGAGATTAGGTGCGAACAAGTCCTTGTAAGGCGTTTATGCCAGTTTAGACCTAAAAAAGGGGCTAACGGTAACCCGTCGCCCCGAATCATCTAATGTAATGTATCGTTCTCGAAGAATATGTCTTCGATTCGTTTATTCTGATGAAGCATCGTCAAATTTACTGATTCGTAATCCTTTTCTTTATCAAGCGCACGTAATACCGCGGTAGCTACAATTTCCCGATCAATCGAACGGGTAGGTGTACGGAATTCAATGAAGCCCGTAAGACGACGATGTGATATATCTACTGTTGCTCGGCCAATAGGCAAACCTTCATGTATTTGCTCATATATGTCATAGGTTAATGTGTCAGCATCATCGCGGATGAGTACAGCGTTGAATTCTCGGTTATTCCCGCGTTTTACACTTACTTCACTTTGCTCCCACTGGTCCTCGAAAGCTAACATGTCGTCATGAGATAATTCAATGGACTCCAATATAACACCCTGATATTTCATATCAATTCGGAATGTATCGATTTCATCCTCATCAAAGTCAGATACGATAAGATCGGCAGCGGCTTCAATTTCATCTTCGCTGGGCTCCACCATCCAATTAACCTCACCAATGACCTCGGTTTCTTCGATGACGAATAGTGCTTCTGCAAGCCAAGCCTTCTTCTTCCCATAAATATGGTACTCGATTTGATTCTCATCTTCGTCTTCGCCAACAATCACCAGCTCGAAGCGAATTGGCTTCACTTCCGTATGATCGCCCATCGTATATTCATCTCGATCTGCAGGGTCGATAATATCCTCTAGACTTGGGTCATCAAGTAAATCATCGATTTGATCATCATCCAGCTCATTGTCCACACTATCTTCGATTTCGATTTCCACATCAAAACCGGTAATAATATGGTCGAATTTCGCATAGGTGACCAGAACTTCACATTCTTCGACTCGAAGAGCATCAGCTAAGGAGTGAACATAATCGTCCGCCCACTTGGCCACCTCTTCCTTCTCTTCACGAGTTAGAACTGCCTTATCCAGTTGTATGGAACCTATTAACCGATCCTTTTCCCGGTAAGTAAGTGTAACCGTTCCGGCATATATGCCATCCATTTCAAGATCGCTCACTTCTCCACCAGCTGTACGAAACTCAGGTCTTAGGACAATCTGTGCCATCGTTATGTCTCCCTCCGTTTTATAGGACCTATGATCATCCATAGATTGTCCCATTACGCAAGAAGTATCCATCGATCTATTAAACCAGACAATATTGTTGAAGCGCCAGATGAACCCCTTCATCATCATTGGAGGCTGTTACGGCATCTGCATCCCTTTTCATGTCTTCTGGGGAATTATCCATAGCGATGCCAAGACCAGCGAATTTGAGCATTTCTAAATCGTTATAATAATTGCCAATCGCTAGTATATCTGAGGCTTCAATCCCCCAGCTACTGGCTAAGGATTTTAAGGCATTTCCCTTATTAGCCGAATGATGCATGACATCAATGAAATTCTCTCCGCTGCGAATAATCTTTAATTCAGGGTGACCTATATTCGGCCAATCCATAGCAAGCTGATCCAAGACATCACTTGGCGCATAGATGGAGATTTTCACAATATCCTCTTGTATGGTCATGACATCATCGATTTGCTTGGGTACGACCAGGTACTTTTCATACATCTCACGTTCCACATCGGTCAAGTGCTCCAAGTAATGGACAAACGCGGTATTCACATCAAAATGGATCGTATTCGCTCTGCAGTAATCAACAAAAGCCTGTAATTGACTCATATGAAAAGCGAATTGGTGGATTAGCTTTGAATCGACCGATTCCACAGTCGCCGCACCATTATGTGTTATAACGGTTCCCTCAAGCCCCAGCAGCTCAAGCAGCGGTAATGTAGATGTTGGTCCCCGCCCCGTACATAGAACGATATGAGCGCCTTGTCTATGTACCTCCTTAATCGTCTTCTGGGTTGATTCTGTAATCTGGTATTGATTATTAATTAATGTTCCATCTACATCTAAGGCAATCAGCTTGTATCTCACTCATCCCACTCCTTTATGTACTATGTTGCTTCTCCTTTAAGCCCTTCCAGCTCTTTATTAGATAACTCCCGATATTCCCCTAAGGCTAGCTTTGGATCTAATAATAAGGTGCCCATCTGTATACGCTTTAGGTAGACAACCTGCTTATCTACCGCTTGGAACATCCGTTTGACCTGATGAAACTTTCCCTCATGGATCGTTAAATCGATCACGGAGAGCGGTGGCGAGCAATCTTCATCAACGTGCTGAATGACCAATTGAGCAGGTAACGTGACATAACCATCGTCCAGCCTTACTCCCTCGGCAAAATAGTTCTGATCAGCCTCGCCCACTGCACCTTCTACATGGGCCAAGTAGGTTTTGGGCACATGCTTACGCGGTGATAATAAATTATGGGCCAACTGTCCGTCATTCGTCAATAATAATAGTCCTTCGGTATCCTTATCCAGCCTACCTACAGGGAATAGATCGAATATTCGCAGTGTACCGTCTAACAAGTCCAATACAGTGCGTTCACGACCATCCTCCGTGGCTGAGATAACCCCTTGAGGTTTGTTGAGCATCAGATAGATGAATTCTTTATATTGAATCCATTCTCCATCTACTTCAATCCGATCATGCTCTGGTGCAATTTGTAATCCAGCATCCTTGACGATGTGACCATTAACCTGAATCCGTCCTTGCTTCGCAATCTTCTTCAATTCACTTCGAGTACCAATACCCATATGAGCCAGTGTCTTATCCAATCGTTGTCGACTCAATCTATGTCCTCCTCCAGCCCGCAGGATACTCATTCTTTAACATACCATCTAGCCACTTGCCCCAGCCAACAGGATAGCCCTCTAACGTGATTAGACAATAACCTTTGGATGGTACGCGATCTGTTGCCTTCTTCATCTCACTATCTGATACAATTAACGTCTCCCCTTTAAGGTAACGAATAATCTCATCTGAGTCGACAGCAAAATCAAAGACACGAAGCACATCATCCTTATGCAGTCCCATGGCCAAAGCATGTGACGGCTCGAAGCGATTTTTCTTCATGGAGCCAACAAACCACCCAGGACGAGCTACATTAATTCGTGCCATATCTGGCAAATCCCAATTCGTCCAGAATACATGGCTACCATAGCATATCCATTGACCCTCAATAGGTTTCAATAGATTGTTACTCATAAAATCAAACCACGGTGTAAGATCCTCGGAATCCTTGGAAATCTTGGAATCAACCGATTTTTGGTTTGGTTTACGAAGGTGAGGTTTATTCTTTATTACTGGAACAGGTCCGTCCTCTAATAAGGCTCGCTCTCCGTTGTGAGTTAATACAGCCATGTAGTGACCCTCTCCTTGGAGCAGGTGTGGCCATAATCTGGCAGTGCCTTCCACGGCCTCTAGTGATTCGGACTTGAAGCTTTCTTCCGAGCACCATCCCTCACCTTGAATCCAGTCCGGCTTACCTGAAGCCCATCCGTGTAAAAGGTCTATACGTTCGACTCTAAATTCAGGGTGTCCATCCAGAAACCGTGCTATAGTCGCTTCATTCTCTTCCGGGGAGAATGTACAGGTTGAGTAGACAATACGACCACCAGGTTCAAGAAGGTGAACCGCCGAATCAAGAATAGTCTTCTGCATCAATGAGCATTTCTCCACAGAATGGTTATCCCAGCTTGATATCATCGTATCATCCTTACGGAACATCCCCTCCCCAGAGCAAGGAGCATCAATTAATATTTTGTTGAAATAATGGGGGAAGGAGCCAACTAGCTGTGCAGGCTCTGCTATTGTGACCATCGCATTCCGAATTCCGTATAAAGCCAAATTCTTCACAACTATTTTCTGACGATCGGCCTGATTGTCGTTAGAAACGAGCAAGCCCTGGTGTTGAAGCTTGGCAGCGATTTGAGTAGATTTCCCACCGGGAGCGGAGCACAAATCTAGTACACGATCTCCAGGTTGGACCTGTAATAGCTCCACGGGTGCCATCGCACTGGGCTCCTGAATATAATAGAGCCCCGCATGATAGAAAGGATGCTTACCCGGCCTGTCCTCCTCATGGTAATAGAAACCCTCTTCTACCCAGGGTATTGGGCTCAGCTGAAAAGGTGTCATGTCTACAAATTCTTCTCTGCTAGCCTTTAGGGTGTTGGTACGCAATCCATAAATTCTCGTAGCCTCATAAGAAGCCAAGAAGGAAGGAAATTCTGTTCCCAATAATTGTTCCATTCTGTTTAGGAAAGCCTCAGGTAGCTGCTTTATCATAAGGTGTATATACCCTCAATTCATGACAATATAGTGACTCTCGAGTGAATTTCTTATTAAACCCGTACTTCTACTCCAAAATATATTATAATAACTTCTGTTAGGCATAATTGGATACTATGCTTACGAAGTAGTTTTATCGACCACTCGCGTGGTCATCAAAAACTTAGCCTATGCTTACGAAGTAGTTTTATCGACCACTCGCGTGGTCATCAAAAACTTAGCCTATGCTTACGAAGTAGTTTTATCGACCACTCGCGTGGTCATCAAAAACTTTTAGGAGGAACATTCATGAAAAAGCTACTTATATATTTATTAATTATGGTTGCATTATTCGCTGGATTATACGTATTGAACTACTTCGCTAATGGTTCATCGGACAACCCTTACGGGATAAGAGAGTCTGAGCTAACTTCATCGACTCGTAAGCAGTTAGATGACCCTAATTACCAGAATATCATTTTACCCGATCAATTGAAATCTATGTTAGCTAATAAAGAAAGCGGATTTGTCTATTTCTTCAGTCCAGACTGCATTCATTGTGTTGCCACAACACCATTGTTAAACCCCGTCGCTGAACAGCACAATGTTGATCTACCCAAATTCAATTTACTTCAATTTCAAGAAGGCTGGAGAGACTACGGTATTCAAAGTACGCCAACACTTGTTTACTATAAAGATAGTGTTGAAGTTGATCGCATAGTCGGTGGTATGGAAATTGTTGCAGGTGATGGTGGTCATCCTAAGACATTTTTCGAGGAGTTTTTCCAGAAATATAAAGCACAGTAATGAATGAAATTTACACTTTAGCATTGCTTCGAGTAGATTCGCTACTTGAGGTGATGCCTTTTTTCTATCTTAGCCAGCATTAGAGCGTTCTGGACGCTCTATTCTGCTCTAGTCTCTAACTAGCTACTGGCACTCGTATAATTCCGCAGAGCAAACTTCCATAATATACGGGAGATCCATAGGAATAATATCGCTATACCCATGGAGAAGGCCGCTTGATCCCACCCAAGCCTACCCACAATTGATGCGGCAGGAAAAGTTGTGATGAGCGCGATAGGAAATATGTACATAAACGCGAATCGGAAGAACCCCTTATATACAGACACAGGGAATCTCGCCGTCTCGAAAAACGAGGAGAACAGATAAGACAGATTATCCACCTTCACTGCCCAGAATGAGAAGATCATCATACCCATCCATAACGAGTACACGATCATAAGGCCTGCTATGAATACGAGGAGGAACATGAGGATATTCAGACCATCCGGCATTACACCCATCTGCCATAGTGAGAAAGCAACAAGGCCAAGCCCAATGGCTACGTCGGCTAATCGCCAGAACACAAGATGTCGGAAGCTTATGAAAAATTGGCTGTCAACAGGTTTTATCAGGATAAAATCCAATGTACCCATCCGGATATGGCTGACTAATCGAGTCATATTCGGCTGAAGAAAAAACTGGATAGCTCCTTGCATCGCATTGAAGATACCGAGTAGCGCTAACACCTCGTAATATCCCCAGCCTCCAATATCCTCCGCACGGAAGAAGAATAGCTGAACAGTTAACAAGGATAAGGCTAAGCCGAATAAGGCAGTCAGCACATTAGCTAAGAAATTCGCCCGGTATTCGAACTCCTCAACAAGACACGCACGAAAAAACTCTCGAAATACGCGAAAATATTTAAGTGTGATTCTCATCCCATGAGACACCTCGTCTTTCTTCTTCCCTCTACTCATCCACCGACAGCACCATATTGCTTAACTCCAGAACGCCACATGTAACGGAAGATGAGTAGGAACACGAGTACCCAACCCACTTGAAGTAGAATATTCCCTACAATTAAGTCGGGTCTATCATTAAATTTACCCATCATGAGCTCCACAGGAAACCCCACAGTGGGGTAAAAAGGTAACCATCGAGCCAAATCTGCAACCACATCTGGGAAGAGTGACAATGGTGCAATACGACCTGCCATAAAAAGATGGATGCCTTCATACAGCATGTAGATGGATGTTGCTTTATTGGACCAGAAGGCAATCATGCCAAATTCATAGCCAACCAAGAAACGAATAATTGAGGATAAGAATAAGGACAGGACAACCAGCAGCATTCCACTCATATCAATAGGTAGTCGAAGCGCTGGGAAAATCAACGCTAGAATGCTCCAAGCTGGTATAAGCACTAACGAGAAGAATAGCTTATATACCACATTAGAGGCCAAGCTCCAATGCGCTGGGTGAAGAGGTCGAAGCATCTTAGCACTTATGGTGCCTTCTCTAATATCTCGATCTAGCTCCCATACATCCCACGAGCGTGTCAATCGTTCTACAACGAGCACGCCAATAAAGTATAATATGTATTCCCTAGCTGTATAACCCGTCGAATAACCACTATTGTTAATGGATAACCATACAGCTAGACTAACCAGTGGTTGGATGAAGGCACCGAGCATCCAGATGACACTTTCGCTACGGTACGCTATCATAACCGCCCACTCCATGCGCAGGAGGACATTATATTTTCTAATCAATCCGATCATTCAGACACCCCCAGCCAATCATTCTAAGAAACCGATTCAAAGGCACGGCTGATGACAGATTCCATGGAAGGATCTTCGATCGTTAAGTCTAGGATGGGGAATTTACTCAATAATTTGGCCGAGAGTATCGAAACTTCACCTCGTTGAACCTCCAGCTCCGCCTTCCACTGATCGAACACAGCAAGATTACCTAGATCCCCGATTTGCCCCAGTAACTCCTGTTCAATGACCGGTTCAGAGAAAATTAGCTTGATTCTCTTGAATGGAGCATGCTTCTCTACAAGCTGTGTAATACCGCCATCATACAGCAGCTTGCCACGATTGATCACCATAACCCTGTCACATAACGCAGTAACATCAGCCATATAGTGGCTTGTCAGTAATATCGTGGCTTTGTATTGACGATTATATTCGCCTATAAAGTGCCGCACGGCTTCCTGCATATTCACATCTAATCCAATTGTGGGTTCATCTAGGAATACAATGCTTGGCTTATGTAGAAGCGAGGCTGCCAGCTCACATTTCATACGTTCGCCTAGGGATAGCTGTCGTACAGGCTTGATCATCAATTCATGAAGCTGTAGAAGATCAGCCAAGTTGTTCAGATGCACCTTGTATTCTGCGTCCGGTATATCATATATGACTTTATTCACAAGAAAGGTCTCTGCGGCGGGAACATCCCACATCAGCTGACCCTTCTGGCCCATCACTAGACTAATTTTACGCTTGAACGACAATTCATGCTGTGAAGGCACATGACCTCCAACCATTACCTTACCCGAGGTCGGATGTAATAGTCCTGTTAACACCTTCATCGTAGTGGTTTTACCTGCGCCATTCGGCCCTAGGAATCCAACAATCTGCCCCTCAGGTATCGTGAAGGAAATATCATCTATAGCCTTAACCGTGGTAAATTCCCGATGAATAAGACTTTTGAAGGAATTGAACAACCCCGGTTGCCTGACATGAACCTTATAATATTTGCTCAGGTGTTCCACCTCAATCATGAGTAACCACCGTATAAGCTTTGACATGCGCCGCTAAGAGATCATCGTGTACAACAATATTAAGATCGTAATATTTAAAAGGAGGTCCCGTAGGCTCATGCTGCTGTAGCTGAATAACGTATTCCCGACTCTCTCTTAGCAATAACTGCATATCAATTCCGAGCTTATGATCTGGATACAGCTCCAGCTTACTTAAGGCCTGTGAGAATAGTTTAATAGCCCCACCTGTATTATTATTACGCGCATGGTAAAGACCAACAGCCACTTGTAGAAGACCTTGATAAAGGGGACTTCGGTTTTCCTCCATCCATAACTCTTCCATAACCTCATGGCATTCGAAGTAATCCCTATCTATATTAAAGTGATACAGAAATTGAATATACAAAGGATCGTAGATCATTATGCTTCCTCTCTTTAAGTAAATCTTCCCTGCTCTATAGTAAATCTGTCCTGCCTACCTTCGCACGGTTTATTGCTTCTATGATTTGCAATGACAATACCTTTAATCCTAGAATATCTTCCTTCTCCCACAATTCATTAAAGTTTAATTGGAATTGTGCAGCTTCCCTTACTCTATGATAGAAGTACAACTCTTGGATATCATTAAGCACTCGACTAACGAGGTTCGAGCTGTCCTCGAACAGCTTCTGGGCAGCTACAATCTCCTCATGTATACTTGACATCTCCTCATCCAATTGAAAGGCTGCTTCCGCTGCTTTCTGCAAGCGAACTCGGATTAGTTCTGGTAAACTTTCCTTAAATTTATAATTAAGTGAATGCTCGATGGTTGCCCAGAAATTCATAGCCAAGGTACGTATCTGTACCTCAGCAAGCACAGGTTTAACACCTAGAGCGGTTTGGACGGGATATTCAATGATCATATGATAGCTTCGATAACCACTTTCTTTTTTATTCGTAATATAATCCTTCTCATACACGATAACCATATCCTTACGCGCACGTATGATAGAGGATATACGTTGAATATCCTCAACAAACTGACACATAATTCGTATTCCTGCTATATCTTCTATACCAACTTCAATTTTGTGCATCGGTACAGACAATCGTTTAGCCTTCTCGAGAATGCTTGATATTCGTTTAACACGTCCTGTTACGAATTCAATGGATGAATATTCATCCCTAACCTTCATTTCGACGCGTAAGGATTTGAGCTTCACCTTCAGTTCTTCAACCGCCTGTTCATAAGGAAGCAGAAACTTCCCCCAATCTCTAACTTCCATGCGACTTCCTCCAATTATAAAAATCAAGACTTAGATGACATCAATTCCCACAGCCTCAGAGATGTGAGTAAGACCGTCTTTCCTCAGTAATTGACTTAATCCATTCGTAATTTCCTGAATTACACCCGGTCCTTTGTAGATCAATGCTGTGTAAATTTCAACTAGACTAGCACCTGCTCTAATTTTCTCATATGCATCCTCTGCCGTAAAAACTCCACCTACACCAATAATTGGCATACGGCCTCCCGTCAGCTTATATATGCTGTGTATGACTTCGGTGGAACGCTTTGCAAGCGGTTTTCCGCTCATGCCTCCTGTTTCTCGGGCGTTTTGATGAGTTAGCCCATCCCGACTTAGCGTTGTATTCGTTGCAATAATTCCAGATATTCGACTGGCACTCAGGGTCTCCACCACTTGCTCTAATTCTTCATCTCCCAGATCAGGAGCTATCTTGACCAAGATTGGTAATGCCCTCTGATACTTCTCCTTCTGCACATCCATTTCCTGCGTGACTGCATGAAGTAATTGGCGAAGCTCATCTCCATGCTGCAGCTTACGTAAATCCGGTGTATTGGGTGAGCTAATATTGACTACAAAAAAATCACCGTATGGATACAATATGCGAATACACGCCATGTAATCATCCATTGCCGCTTCATTCGAGGTAAGTTTATTCTTGCCTATATTGATAGCGATTGGAATCCGCTTTTGTTTCAACTTCTGTATACCTACCAATTGCTTAGCTAGGTATTCTGCACCTAGGTTATTAAAGCCCATTCGATTTATTAGTGCCTCATCCTGTGGTAATCTGAACAATCGGGGTAATTCATTACCTGGCTGTGCCTTAGGAGTTACCGTGCCAACTTCAATGAATCCGAAACCAATTGAAGAGAAGGCGCGAACAGCCTGTCCATTCTTGTCTAAGCCCGCTGCTAGACCTATTGGATGAGGGAAGCGTATTCCCCATAAATCCATTGACAGCTCTGGTGCTTCCTGCACACCATACATCATATCAAGTAAACCCATGCCACCAGGTATATTCCCGATTGAACTTAGTCCACCAATTGTCCAATGATGAGCTGTCTCTGGATCCATCTTAAAGAATACCGGTTTTAACACATTACGATATAACACACTGACCACTCCCAAAAAAGTTTTGGACCACATGAGTGGTCGATAGCGCTGCTTCACAAGCATACATTCCTATTTAGATCAGTTTATCCTCTTCTTCGAAAAAATGGAAGTGAGACTGCTCACACGATGAAGGATTCTATTCGTATCATTTTTCATTTCTCCTCATGTCATCAATGTGATAGTATGTAGTTATATTTATACACACCTATGTAAGAGAAGGAAGGTTGGTCTCCTATGTCCAAGTTGCTCAAGAAAAAACCTAATTATGCCGAACGGAACCGTAAAGCTCAAGAGGTTAATAAGAAAGCTATTATCTGGGTCGGCTCAATCCTTCTTTCCATTGTAATCATCATGACCGTTCTTCTGATTCTCAACAACGTTTGATAGTCACGTTCAACAACGTTTCATAATCACTTTACCTTTCTTTGATTTGATAGTCACTTCCGTCCATACTTAGGAGCTTTTTCGACTCTATTCCACCACCAAGATAGTATTCAAGAATAATAAGATCCCTTTGGTCCTTATTTTCTCTAAACTCCATAGAAATTTTTACGATTTCAACTGGTTAGGGCGAATAAGGGCATTTTGAATCTTATTGTTTTAAGGTGAGACTGATATAGGCTAAATAAGATATATTTGGATCTTATTTTGCAGATAACTAATTACTCACTGGAATTTATCATCTTATTATTAACTCATCACATCAATTTGTTCTTTTATCTGGACAACTCATCATCTTTATCCGAACAACTCTTCACATCAGAGTAATCTGTTCCTTCAGCATCAGCTTGTAGGACCGTATGCGCTCAATACCTCCTGAGACCTCGAATATTCCTTTATCAACTAAACCTTGAAGTAACTTGACCGCTTTTTTCCTACCCACTTCGATATATTCACTAACCTCACTTGGAGTTACAATAGATTCCTTAGTAATAGCTAATTTTATAATACTCCGCTCCATAAATCCCAAAGAATCCTGATGCTCTCCACTGAAATCAATTAACCATCGACCTATCATTTGCTGAATCTTCTGCTGACAACGACGAGGATGAATTTCCAAGTCGTCATAGGTAAAACGAAGTATTAACCATCGATCAATTAACAGATCATTCTGTCTGTTATGACTATCCGAAAACTGCCACTTCGTTAATGTTTTCCAATGCGGTCCAAAACCGTCTACCTCGATAACAATTCGAAAAAATTTTCGAACGTAAGCAAAATCTAGATACCTTACACCATCCTTGAAATCGTTCACCTCATACTCCGGATGCAAATAATCGAAATTCCCAAAAGCAGGGTACCACACTTGCTTCAGGAACATATTCTCTGCGTGCGCATGTCCTTCCTTAAGACGTTGTAATCTCGCTCCCTTCCTTTGTTTGTAATGACTTTCTAAGAATATTGACGAAGCCTCTTCAAACCGCATTCTATGAACACCTCCATGTAATAAAAGAAAACGCCACTCTCTCCCCAATCGATGGGAAAGCGTGGCGTGTACTTCACGTCCTAGAATATTCGATTATCGTAATATGACTGTTTGATAAGCAGGAGTCCAATCAACCTGCAAACCAAGCTGCTCTGATAAGAAACGAACCGGCACATAGGTGCGGCTATCAGCAATAAACGGAGCTGTATCTAAGGTTGAGGTTGTAACAACCCCATCAACCGTCTGCTTAACGTCTAAACTACCTATCGTTAACCCAATTGTTGTAGTTCCTTTAGTAAGTATCACAGAAGTGCTACTCTCAGATGTAATTACATATCCTAACGATTCTGTAATTGCTCTAACAGGCACCATCACCCTGCCACTGATGTTCTGGGGCTTGGCATCAAAGGCCACCTCAGTATCGCTATTCACCACATGAATGGAGCCATCATTATTCAAGCTTTCAGGCAGTTTATAAAAGCCGACCTTCTTAATCTTATTATTGTAAGAATCCGCTATGAGGAGATCTCCATTGCTGTTAACAGCAACATCTGTAGGGTTATTAAGTTTGACGTTCCGCTCAGTACCATTTGTATCACCGAACGTCCCTAACCGATCGCCTACAACCGTGGTTACACGATTATTGATGAGATAACGTATGGCATTATTCTGGCTATCGGCAATATATAAACCACCTTCTGCGGACAGTGCTAAGCCCTTAGGAAAATTGAACCTTGCATCTACAGCTGCTCCGTCAATATAATCAGCTTCTGCATAGAGTGAAGTTTCCGTGAGAACGGCTTCTGTACCCCCTGCCACAGTTGCAACCGTACCTGCTGCAAGATCAATATATCGAATTAGCTGATTTCCGGTATCACTAACATATAAATTACCTTTAGCATCAATGGCAAGTCCTGTTGGCTCATTGAACAGAGCTTCGCTTAGCTTACCATCCTTGAAATCCCCACCCAGCTCAACTACATCATTGAATATCTCAACCGATCGGATTGATTCAGCATTCAACGTGGACACCACACCCTGTGACGTTATACTTCGAATAGAATGGTTAAGAGTATCTGTAACATACAAGGTACCGTTAGGCGCTATTACAACATCTGAAGGTAGATAGAATGATGCTAGTTGACCTTTACCATCTGCCGATCCAAGTATACCCTCTGGATTACCAGCAAATGTAGTAACATTGCCAAGACTATCAATCTTGCGAATGGCATTGTTCGAACTGTCCGCGATAAACAAATTCCCTTTGCTATCCATGACCATGCCCTTTGGATTCTGGAATACCGATTGTTCCGTCTTACCATCGGAAATTCCACCCTCTGGCAAGCCTAATTCATTGACGTCTAACGTCAAGCCGGCATAGGTAGTTACTTGATCATCCTTCACCTCACGAATCAGATGGCTCTGAGTATCAGCAACTAGGATTGATCCATCAGTAGCTACCACAAGTCCTTGAGGAGCACGAAATAAAGCAATGCTCGCAGGTCCGTTGGCGCCACCAAACTCACCATTACCCGTTAGTGTTGACACTGAGGAAATTGGGCTGCCCGTCGAACTCTTGACAGATGACAAAATTTCAGCGGAGTAGACAGTAGATGCTGTAATAGTGCTCACTGTTACAATAAAAGCGATTAATAGTAAGTTTAGTTTTTTCATTGTACACTCCTTACTCCGGGTTAATGTTTTGTTCAATTTGTATAGGTGTTTGATTGAATTGAATTGTATGTGATGCTCCTGTCTTATCAACGATAATAACTTTTTGTAGCGTTATGCTCCCTGAAGAATATGCACTAAAATCTATTGAGGCAAGCAATTGTTTCGATGTAACTGTCAAATTAGTCGTATCATATTTTGTAATAATAAACATTGTTTCGGTCATATAATTTTCTGACGCGTCATAATAAGACGAATCTTTAAGCAAGTAAACAAACTCTGGGTCATTATCAGTGAATATATCAGATTCTAAATTAACAATCCCATGAGCATATATATCCGAACTATGAGTAAAATGAAGCTGTACGCCATAAATCCCTTTGGTTCCGAAATCTTGCAAATATACATTTAATGATGCTCTAGGAGAACCTTGAACAATCTCAGTAGTCACCTTAGGAATTAACACTGGTGCAGGTTGGTTCGCAGCTTCTGCTGCTGCAGCATCAGCAATCGCCTTCAGTCGTGCCGCTTCCGCGGCATCCGCGATCACCCTCAGTCGTGCTTCCTCGGCAGCTATAGCGGCGGCGACTATCGCAGCCTGCTTGGCCTTCTCTTCCTCGATAGCCTTCTGCTTTGCAGCGAATGCTGCTCTAGCTACATCATCAGCAAGCTTCTTCTCATGCTCTTCTGCTGCTTTCTTCTTCGAGGCTTCTTCTGCTTTCTGTTTTTCAGCTTTTTGTTTCTCTAACTGTTCCTTCAGCTTCTGCTGAAGCGCTTCGTTCTGTTTCTTCAATTCTTCTTGCTTCTTCTTCTCTTCTTCTTGCTTTTTCTTACGCTCTTCCTCTAATAGTTTAACCTGAGCTTGCTTCGCTTTCTCCGCATCAGAAAGCTCCTGGGCTTTAACAGTATCTAAGTCGAGTTTCTTATCCAACTGTTGGTTGATCTGCTCTATGAGCTCAGTTATCTTAGTCTCATCAACTTTATTCTGAGTAATTGCATTCTTCACGATATTACCTACGAGATTATCGAGATTCTGATTTATCCGATCAATGGTATCTTGGTTCAGACCACCTGTCTGATTCTGCAAATTATTAATATATTGCTCATTCTCTTCATCAATAGCCGCTTTACTCTTCACAATTGCTTCAATGATTGCATCACTCGTGTTAGTAATTAGATCATTCAAATCCGCAACTGACTTGTTATCCTCTAGGTTGGAAGTATCCTCATCCATAGAGATCTGCTCATTCGGGTTTAGTGTTGTGCCACCACCCGAATCTTCTTCACCCTTCTTATTAACCTGTCCTACACCAGAAGCGATATAGAATTTCGATTCGCCCGTCTCTGGATCAACCCCAACAAGTAAATTCGTACCACGCACACCCATCACCGCGGTTGGCGTTTCTACTTCAAACTCATCATCTGTACCAGCTAAGGTCTTAACCTTACCCCACAGAGAGCCGGCCCACATCTTCACCTTCGATTTCTTGCCTTTAGCGCTCTCTGACAATTCAGATATGTATACAGAGGAGTTCTGGTCTATGGTAACTTCATCGTCATGATCTACGATAATGAGAACCACTTTGGAGCCAGGACCTGTCTGGATGTGATCACCTTGATTCAATGTCATTCCTTCAAAAGCACTATAACTCTTCGAGCCACCCGCTTTAGTTACCTCCACTTCGCCTACAACACTCTCAATTTTGGCCTCGCGAGTAGACTTCGCGAATGCTGGAGTAATTGCACCTAATATTAGGCTTATCATCATTATTGTACATAATAGAATGGCTAACCTCTTCTTTATTCCCACATGAATAATCTCCCTTCACATCTATGAACCTACCGTTTCCATTTCTTTCATTGTAATTCTAGTACTTCAGTATGACAATCCATTGGAGGACAAATTCCGCTAAAATACGACTAATTGCCTAGAAAAAAACACCAATTAGCAATTGATTTACTTATATCGACTCGTTGTAAGCTTTGAGATGATTTTTCACTTCATATAATTTAAGAGCAACGGTCTTCCCTTTCATCATCTTCTCACCGACATACCCATATTCAAAGTGCTCCAAGGTACGTTCATAGGTTATTTCGGATACTAGAATTTGATTAGCAATTGTATTAGACTCTATCCGAGCAGCCGTGTTCACGTTGTCACCAATTGCCGTATAATCAACACGAAGGTAGGAACCGATATTACCAACAACTACCTCTCCCGTATTAACGCCGATACCCACACTAATCGAGACACCATACGTGTCCTGAATTTGTTGGCGTACCGCTTCCATCCCTTTTTGAATGTCGTAGGCCGTTTTAACTGCATAATATTCATGGTTTGGAACATCCAGAGGTGCATTAAAGAGAATCATGGCTGCATCTCCAATAAATTTATCAATCGTGCCATGGTTTTCCAATGCCTTCTCTGTAATTAAGTTGAACATCATATTCAGAAATCCGACTACCTCCTCCGGCTTAAGCCGCTCAGAGAGTGTTGTAAACCCACGTACATCTAAGAACAGAATCGATAGTTCTTTATTAATTCCGCCTAATTGAATCTCTTGACCACTCTTGGAGATTTCCTTAACAAGATCCGGTGAGATATAACGTCCGAATTGTTTGGTAATGTAGTTTTTCTGTTTCGTTTCGTAGAAGGTTTTGATCGCGATATTCACAAGGAAAGCAGTGAACAAACCTATTAGTGGATATGTAGGATCTATGAACACTTCAGTGGATCGGAATATGATAAACTGAATGACTAATAATAGGATAGTCATTCCGAATAAATACATAATGCTTGATATGGATTTAAGTCGCCAGGTCAATGCTGCGGTTAAAAGTAATATAAGAACAGTGACAAGTAAAATGGTTATATCACTCGCAAGTGCTGGCTCTTGAGCATTCAACAGCTGATCAACAATATTTGCATGTGCATATACTAGATTCATTGATTTATCTACAGGTGTCGGCCCATCATCTTCCCCAGCCGCTGTTATGCCGACAAGTACTATACGATCAGTAAAGGTATCGGGGTCTATCTCATCAACCTTATGGAATGGAATGTTCAAGAATGTAGTACCGTCTGCATTATATCGAATCAATTGCTCGGTTTTAGGTGATTTACTCATTTGAATTGTATTCGGTACCGAATCAAGATATTCACTTACATCAACACCGTACATCGTTGCTACTTGGTATGCTAATGAATAGATTGGTTGCTCAGGAGAGTTAACCAATAGATGCGTCCTTCTGGTTACTCCATCATTATCTAAATAACGAAATATATGACCTATTTCCACTGCTTCTTCAAGAATAGGAATTGGCTTATTTAGTCCATATGCTTCAAGAGGCTGTCCAGGCTTTATCGTAATAGACTTCCTCAGATCAGTCTCTGTAACTAATGAAGATGCAAGTATTACTTTACCGTGCTGCTCTAGAGCCTCAGCAAATAATCGGTCCGTCTCAGGATCAGGGCTATCGGTATTAAACATAATATCAAAGGCTACTACCTTCGCACCTGCCGTCTGTTGTAGGAACGGTATGTATACATTGCGATCCCAAGGGAATTTACCATTTTCCTTTAAAGATTGTTCATCAATCTGAATGACAATAATGTCTTCATGCGGCATATTGGACATTGAATTCTTCATATTGTAATCATAAATAATATTAGATACAGACTGAAACGTGGAGAAAAGAAAAAACAATAACACTAAAACCAACACCAGTACATTTCCATAAATGGTATTCTTAATAATGGTTCTTTTCATAAATCAAGCTCCCGTCCATAATTCTAAGTAAATAGTTACCATTAATTATAACGGATTTGTCGAAAATTGTAGAGAACTAATATTATTAACCCTCTAACCGTGAAAAAGGACCAATCAGTTATTAAACTGATCGGTCCTTCTGTTAATCCTATTAGCTTATTTATTGAATGCTGTGTCTGCGATCTTAATGGAATCCGTTGGACAACCATCTGAAGCATCCTGCAAATCATCCAATAAGTTATCAGGGATTGCTGTTACCCCACGATTGTTATCACCATCTAGAATAACCTCTGCTAAACCTTCATCATCATAATCATAAATGTCAGGTGCAGTAGCTCCACAAGCTCCGCATGCGATGCAGGTTTCTTTTTCTACCCAAGTATACTTAGCCATGTAGTAAATCACTCCTATAAATTTTTATGGTAATACCCTTAGTCCACTCTACAATATAACCTAATTCCTTGTAAAGTTCGAACACTAATTCTGTTAATATTTATTATAGAAGGAATCGTTCTCAAATAAATATAGATTCAATTCCCATACTACTCCATTATACACTGTTTTCCATCCATTTGCACACAAACTCAACAATTCCTATGCTATCATCTATTTCAAACAAGGGAATTCCTTTGTTCATATGATTATATGAAAAGCCAGATACAATTGCTATTAAATCACCTTGTAGTTTCTCCAGAATTGCTGTCTGCTCCGGATATAGGATCACGGCTATTTTGGGGTAGGCCGATTTTTTGTACCCTTCAACAAGAATAAGATCCAATTCGGGCATTCCCTCAATGAGCTCATCTAGAGTAGGTTCTGTCCGTGGAATTTCAATTCGAACAAGCTGTGACTTCCCAGAAAGCACTACTGCTTCAGCGCCACTGTCCATATAACGGGATGAATCGGTATTCTCTGCTTCTTTATAATGTCCATGCGCATCATGTTTAATGACTCCTACTCGAAGCCCCTTTTTACGCAGAATAATAATAAGCTTCGAAATGAGTGTCGTCTTACCGCTATTCGATAGTCCCACAAATCCAACAACATGAGCCATTGATATCATTTCCAATCGATCAATTCTCATCCTCTTCCTTATCCTTATCCTTAGATCGAAGATGGTCCATCTGAAGTGAGGTCCCTCTGCGTTTGTGATCTCGAATTAAGGCGGATGGATCATCACTTAACATACCAGCAGTTAGAACGGCATGCTCGCCGAACTTATCACGCAACCGATCCATCGTCTCATTCAGCTTTTCTCGTCCAGGCTGCTTCCCATAGTCGAACATATCTAGCTGAAGCGCTGATTCTTCCTTGGGTATTAAGTTCTGAAGCGTTATTCCCAGCAGACGAATTGGATTACCTAAAGGCCAATGATTCTCGAATAGCTGGCATGCTTCTTGATGAACCTGATCCACATGCTCGGTTGGCACTTGCAACGTATGTGATCGGGTAATGGTCTTCATGGATGGATCGCGCATAGTAATTTGGATGGTTTGTGATAGCAGCTTTTGACGACGTAATCTACGACATACCTGATCAGCTAAATTAAGGAAGACTCTTTGGATATCATGAATGTTAGTGAAATCCTTCGGCAAGGTTGTAGTATGACCTATAGATTTGCTCTGCTCCCGAATAGGATTCACTGGTGAGCTATCTATCCCATTCGCCGCTTGCTTTAACCAACCACCTACTACACCAAAAGCTCCACGTAACACATGCTCATCCGCTGCTGCTAGCTGACCCAAGGTCCGAATATTGAGCTTGTCTAGCTTTTCAGCTGTACTCTGACCGATTCCGAATAGCTCACCACATGGAAGTGGCCAGAGTATCTTAGGCACATCACGTAGGCGAAGTACCGAAATTCCATTCGGCTTTTTCATATCTGATGCCATCTTAGCAAGAAGCTTATTAGGTGCAACACCTATCGAACATGGCAGCTTTAACTCATCCATAATTCGCCGTTGTAGTTCTGCAGCAATGTCTAAAGGTGTCCCAAACAATTTAGATCCAGTGATATCTACATAACATTCATCAATAGATACGGCCTCTATCAGTGGTGAATAGCTATAGGCAATCTTCATGAAACGATTCGAAAATTCACGGTATAAATCAAAGTCAGGCGGAATAATGAATAGTTCAGGGCAGAGCTTTAATGCTTCTCTTACCTGCATCCCCGTTCTTACCCCTAATTTTCTTGCAGTATAAGACGAAGTAACAATAATACCCAGCCGCAATTCTACGCTACCAGCTACAGCTGATGGTTTATCTTTGTACAAGTTGGGTTCAACCGCTTCATGCACAGAGCAATAGAAGGCATTCATGTCTACATGGAGGATTACCCTTCCAGCAGCAGGATACGCATCACTCGTTCTCGTCATACTCAGCACGAACCGTTGTATAAATACCTCCACGCACGTTAAATTTCCCTACAACCTGCAGCTTCTTCGGCTGAATGAATTGAACAAAGTCCTTCAACATTTGGTTGGTAACATCCTCATGGAAGTGCCCTTCATCGCGAAAGCTCCATAAATATAATTTCAAAGACTTTAATTCTACAATACTAGGCCCGGGTATATATTTATAAGTAATCGTTGCAAAATCCGGCTGGCCCGTAACAGGGCACAACGCGCTGAATTCCGGACATTCAATCTCAACTTCATACTCTCGGTCCTGATGTGGATTTGGTACTGGCAATAATGTTCGACTTGGCTTTGTTGTCATACATAACATCCTTTCAGAATAAATACGATCTCTATCCTACAGAATACCGCCCGTATCCAATCTGGTCAAGCGACGATATGATCAAAAGATAACCAATTAACGTGTACATTAGCATGTTCACAATGTTATAATTATGAATTATATATGATCAATATGAAATCACCAACAAGATAGGAGAATTTCTATGGCAAACGTTGTTTCCATCTTCGACACCACATTACGAGACGGTACTCAGGGCGAAGGAATTAGCCTATCAGTAGAGGATAAGCTGAAAATCGCCCAGAAGCTAGACGAGCTGGGTGTTCATTATATTGAAGGCGGCTGGCCAGGAAGCAATAATAAGGATATTGAATTCTTCATTCGTGCTAAACTGCTTAAATTGAAGAATGCCAAAATCACTGCTTTCGGGAGTACTAGACGCAAGGATACACTACCTGAGAACGATCTGAATCTAGCCAAGATTATTGAATCTGGCGTCACTGTTGCTACGATATTCGGAAAGTCCTGGGATTTCCATGTTCATACAGCACTCCAAACAACCCTGGAAGAAAATTTAGCTATGATATATGACTCTATTCTATATTTGAAAAATCAAGGTATGGAAATCATCTATGATGCCGAGCATTTCTTTGATGGATATAAGAATAATAAGGTTTATGCGCTTCAAACTCTAGAAAAGGCCGTTGCGGCAGGTGCAGACTGGATCGTGTTATGTGATACTAACGGTGGTTCATTACCAAACGAAATAACAGAAATCGTAGAAGATGTATGCTCTTTATTCCCTACTCCTGTTGGAATTCACGCACATAACGACTGTGAATTAGGCGTTGCGAATAGTCTTGCTGCCGTTAAAGCTGGTGCTAGACAAGTCCAAGGAACGATCAATGGTTTTGGTGAGCGTTGTGGTAATGCAAACCTTTCCTCCATCATACCCAATCTTCAGATTAAGATGAATTATGATGTGCTTAGTGCAGAACAGCTTACGTCTCTATACACCGTTTCGCGATTTGTGAATGAGATCGCGAATGTACACATGCCAGTTAATCAACCTTACGTTGGTTCTGCTGCTTTTGCACATAAGGGTGGTATACATGTTTCTGCTATTATGAGAGATTCCAGCACATACGAGCACATTAAGCCTGAGCTAGTCGGCAATCAACAGCGTGTATTAGTTTCTGAATTAGCTGGACAGAGTAACCTTGTCTTCAAGTCGAAGGAATTAAATCTTGATATCAATCTTGAGAGTGAGCAATCCCGCCTTATGATCCAGCAAATCAAACAATTAGAGCATGAGGGCTACCAATTCGAAGGAGCAGATGCTTCATTGGAGCTATTGCTTAGAGAAGCAGCAGGACAGCCTGTAAAGGAAATATTCACTGTTGATTCCTTTAAGATTCTAGTGGAAAAAACCGCTGACCGTGCTGTTATCTCCGAAGCCATCGTGAAGCTAAGTGTTCAAGGTGAAACCGTCTATACAGCTGCCGAGGGTAATGGTCCTGTCAATGCACTAGACAATGCACTTCGCAAAGCCTTGTCCCAATTCTATCCGGAGTTAAATGAGATGCACTTGTCCGATTATAAGGTTCGTGTAATCGACGAGAAGGATGCCACGGCCGCCAAAGTTCGTGTGCTTGTAGAGTCAACTGATTTCTTAAATACATGGAACACCGTTGGTGTATCAGAGAACATCATAGAGGCAAGCTGGAAAGCATTAATCGACAGCATTCGTTACGCATTAATCGGTAAGGTTAAGCTAGCTAGTCCCGGTGATAGCAGCAAAGAGCGTTTAGGCATTATGAATCACTAGAACCCTCACAAACCGAACAACCGTAGTCCGATTCAATGGCTACGGTTGTTTATTATATTATCAATATCCGTCTCTAATTCGGTTCTACTGACAACTCCAAAATATGTCTTAACAACAACCCCCGATTGGTCAATAAGAAACGAGGTTGGATACCCATCAATATGATACTTACTGCGTGTTACATCTCCACTCTTATCTAATAATATTGGAAATGTTAGTTCATATTCTGTTACAAAATCCACGGCTCCCGCTTGACTATCCAGATAGGTCACATTAACACCATATAAGTCTAATTTATCATTATATTTGGTGTAGATGCTCTGTAAATCTTCTGCTTCCATATGGCAGGGCTCACACCAAGAAGCCCAGAAATTAATGAGCAGTAATTTATCTCTCTGACCCCCTACTTGATATACCTTGCCATCTAATCCAAGCAAATCAAAGCTAGGAGCTTGATAATTAACCTTAGGCGCCTCTTTTAAAGCAATCGAAACATTCTTATTAGCATTTGCTTGATTCTGATACAACGCGCATAAGACAAGTACAATGATCAAGGTTGCAATTCCTATATTTTTCTTCATGCTTATATCATGCCATTCCTGCATCAGAATCATACCCTGAGGGTACATTAATCCCAACTTCGATGTGAGAGGGGCTATGATGGTGCAGAAGGCTAATTCATCTAAAAGCCACACCCTAGAATATATGGCTATTGCCAGTGTTCCCCTGGTATTAGTTCTAGGGAATTCAATGTTAATCCCTGTGTTACCTGCAATGAAAAAAGCATTGGATATAACACAATTCCAAACAAGTCTCATTATCTCCTTGTTCTCACTAACAGCAGCACTTGCGATCCCTATTGTTGGTTATTTGTCCGATCGTTTCGGTCGTAAGGTCATTATCATTCCCGCATTGATCGTTTATGGCTCTGCAGGCATTCTCGCAGGCTTTGGAGCAATTTGGGAGTCCTATCCTGTCATTATCATTGCGCGAGCCATACAAGGATTAGGGGCCGCAGGTACAGCTCCAATCGCTATGGCGCTTGTGGGTGATATGTATGAGGGGGGTACCGAAAGTCAAGCACTCGGACTAGTCGAAGCAGCTAATGGAGCAGGGAAGGTCATAAGCCCTATAATCGGTTCTTTATTAGCTTTAATTGTCTGGTATGCCGCTTTTTTCGCTTTCCCATTGGTATGTTTGTTAGCCATCATCGCATTTGTATGGATCATCAAGCAGCCCAAAAATCAAGAAAAACCGAAAAAATTCAAGGAGTATATACAATCCATTGGAAAAGTCTTCAAAGAAAAGGGTAAATGGTTAATACCCTCATTCTTCGCTGGCTCTTTAGCACTCTTCATCTTATTCGGTGTACTGTTCTACCTGTCTGACATACTCGAGAAAAAACCTTACTCTATCGATGGAATTATGAAGGGACTTGTCTTAGCTATCCCACTCATGGGGCTTGTTATTACTTCATTTACTACGGGCAGTCTTATCAAGAAAAACGGACTTCTTATGCGTTGGTTGATGAATATAGGACTGGCGCTAATGACTGTTTCATTAGCCTTGACCATATTTTTCTACAAGAATATTTATGTGTTCATTGGCTTGTTAACGCTAAGCAGCGTTGGTACGGGGTTACTACTGCCGTGTCTAAACACCATGATAACTGGAAGTGTCAAAAAGCAACAAAGGGGAATGATTACTTCCCTTTACAGCAGTCTGCGTTTTCTTGGAGTTGCGTTCGGACCTCCTTTATTCGGTTGGATGATGGCTGTGTCGCATCAAACTGTCTTTATCACAGTAGCTTCACTATCTTTAATGACTCTTGGATTAGTGCTTTTCCTCATCAAGCCGGACAGAAAGGTTAGCTAATGAACAAGCATTCCATTATGTTATAATGCTTCTATGTCAATACTTGTACCCAAACTCATCTATAATCAGATCATCACATATGGCCGGATTAGCCTACCTAATGAAATGTGCGGGGCTCTGCTTGGCATGCAAATTTCTCATGCGATGGTCATGAAGGAATTCATCCCTTTATCCAATAGCTCCATACATCAGTGTTCAAAGTTCGAAATCGATAGGCGAGAATGGACTAATCTAATATTCGACGCCCTTAAACGTGATCGACAGATCATGGGCTTAGTTCATTCACACCCAACCACTCCGGCGGTCCCGTCCAGTAGTGATCTACAGACGCTCTGGTATACAATACCTACCCAATGGATTGTATCCTATAAAAGCACAAAAAAACCCGTCTTGAAAGCTTTCCGCTATCACGCTGACGGGACAACTTACGAGCATTGTAATTGGACGCTTCAAGCCTAATGTCTACTCAGATACATATATAAATCGCCTAATGTAATAACCTGTCGATCCGTGATTTCGGCTATAAATTTAACCCATAACTTCGCCGTCATTAAACTGTCCTCAAGCGCATGATGCCGCGTAGTGATTGGTATTTCATACATATCTAATAAACGGTCTAACTCATAATTTTTTAGATCTGGATGTAACCACTTGGCAACCATCATAGTATCTATGACTCGATGTGTTAAATTTACCTTGGAGGTCTTCCACAGCGCGGCGTTTAAGAATTGTTTGTCATGACCAGTGCCATGTGCAATAAGGATTTTCTTCTGAACAAAATCAAAAAACTGATGTAATACTTGGATTAAATCTGGTGCGGCCTCCGCCATTTCCATGGTAATCCCAGTAAGCTCCTGTATGATGTCTGGAATTGGTTTTAGGGGATTAACCAAACTATAGTAGGTCTGATTATCATTAATCACACTCCCTGACACCGTTACTGCCCCAAACGATATAATCTCATCTCCATTGTATGGATTGAAGCCGGTCGTTTCTAGATCAAATACAACTACCTCAAGACTTTTTAGAGGAAGCTCGAACAATGAGGTTTGCCTTTGCAGCTTCATTGCGGATCTGATGAATGCCATTTGTTGAGCACTTTGCGAACCGAAAACTGATGCAACAGCTGGAGTTATTCCTCCTTTTTTATATATATTCCACATTCGACCTACGGGTCCCAGCTGATCCCCCATCATAAGCTACTCCCTTCTATCTATCATTTAATACTAGTTTTTTAATATATTTCTGCATTTGCTGACCGACATGGAGGCAATCCTTTAACTTACTCGTTACATCCTTATTTAAATCCAGTTCACTTAGCTTACCACGACTGGAATAATATCCATCTTCAAGTTGAAAGCCTGTCATAGAACGCAACAGTAATATATATAGGAATGCTTTACGCCATTGATTGCTTAGATCATCCCCGACGTGAACCGTTAGTTGATCTATACGTTCAAGCGTAGAAGTTGCTTGTATACCATGTTTGATACAAATAAGACGTATTGCGTTAACAAAAGGAATATAGGCACCATATTTAATATCAAATCCACCTGCATCTTCACCATAGGGCTCCCTAATTAAATTACCTAGTGGACCGAGTACGACTTTATGTCTAAGTGTATTCTTAAGCAGAGCATCTAAGCTTCCTTGTGTATTTAGAACAAGCTGGTCAAAGGTTCTTTTCAACTGATCAACTAGCGTCTTATCTCCATATAAACAGCGTGAGTCTGCAACTATTAATAGTTGTCGCATAGATTCCCATGAAGCATCATTAAACCATTGCTCGAGCATTCGCTCCCATGCTTCCATGGACTTACACCACTGATTATTCGTAGCTACAACTCCACCCTCGCAAGGTGGGTAGCCTACTACCTTCAAGCCTTCTTCAATTGCTTTTGTTAGCTGTTCAAAATAAACTTCTACTGAAGCATTAGAATTCGTTACGTAGACTAATCCGTTATCTTGATCACTCCATAGGGTCTGCTCACTTCGACCGCCACTCCCAAATAGAATAAAAGCATAGGGACTTGGTGCAGGTCCTACTTCTGTTGCTGCTAGTATGGATTCAGCAATCAATACTGTTTTTTGGATAATTAGATCATGCGCTGAATTAACACAGCCAACCCATGCTTCTATATTAGAAAAGAGGAGACGCTCATGAAGCTCAATCTGGATAAGGTCTCGTAACGGGCGTAATTCTTCGAAGTTAGTTGCCTTCTGTGTACGCAGTTGCAAGTTCTCCAAGATTTTCTTCATGATACGTCTCCTTTGTGTGATTATTTATTCCGAGACTACCATACTTAAATGTTTAATGCCAAGCGTTATAAGTTATACGGAGCTGTTCGAAGCGTTCTTCATTTGCTCAGGATATCCATAAACACCGTGCTCACTTAAGTCAAGACCGATTATTTCTTCCTCTTCTGTTACACGAAGACCGATTACTGCTTTGATAATAATAAGTACGATGAATGAAGCAACTATAGCATAGCCCGCTACGGATACTACGGATAACGCTTGAATGCCAAGCTGATGGAATCCACCACCGTAGAATAGCCCAGCTCCACCTGTTGCCGCTCTTTCAGCAAGTTCTGGTGTTGCAAACAATCCATTTGCCAACGTTCCCCAGATACCAGCCATACCGTGTACAGATAAAGCATAGATTGGATCATCAATTCCTAATTTCTCGAACATTTTTGTGCTTGCATATACTAGAATACCTGCAACTAAACCAATAACCACTGCAGCCCAAGGTTCAACGAAAGCACAAGATGCTGTAATTGCTACTAAACCTGCCAAAGCACCATTCAGCATTGTTGTGATATCGGCTTTACCCATGAAGATCCAAGAGATAATCAAAGCTGCTACAGCACCACCAGCAGCACCTAATTGAGTAGTGAATGCAACATAACCTAAGAAACCTTCACCAACTCCAAGTGTACTACCTGCATTAAATCCAAACCAACCAACCCATAGAAGCAATACCCCTAGAGCAGTATATACTTGGTTATGCCCGAAAATTTCATTGGCTTTACCATTAGTAAATTTACCAATACGTGGCTTAAGCAATATCGTTGCCGCTAGAGCAGCACAAGCACCTGTTAAATGAACTACGCTAGATCCGGCGAAATCCTGTGCACCATGGTTGAACAACCAACCATCACCACTCCAGATCCAGTGAGCAATTACTGGGTAGATGACTGATATGAACGCTAGAGTAAATAAGAAGTAAGCTCCCAATTTAGCACGTTCCGCAAAACCGCCCCAAGCAATGGTTAAAGCAATCGCTGCAAATGCAAGCTGGAATACGAAGAAGATTGTTGGAGGGAGTGTGGAACCATCTTCATTAGCAAAACCTGGGTCAAACATAAATGTATCTAGACCCATAAAACCATTACCGCCACCACCAAAAGAAATACCATATCCTACTGCCCAATAAACTAAAGTACAAAGACCAACAGTGAAGATCGTCTTACCTGCTACGTGACCCGCATTCTTCATCCTTGTTGAACCGGCCTCTAGTAGTATAAATCCACCTTGCATCAATAAGACAAGAATAAATGATAACATAATCCATACCGAGTTCAGACCTAATACTGTTAAATCCATTCACAACCACTCCCTAATGTTAGTTATAATGACATCAAACAATTCCTATAGTCATTATAGTCGGGTTTATTAGGTTTGACAATAGATAATTTAGGATTTTTGGCAAAAAACCGTAAGTTCGTTGCGGATCGCCCTCTAATAATTCGTTTTTTAGCTAATTTATGTTAGTTAACATGACATAACCTATTCTTATTTGTCCACTCCTAATCGTAATAATCGTATAATTCTTACGATCCGATCCCTTATAGTGAAACTATTCCTTTAAATTTCCGTATTGAAAGTAGTGCTTTTGTATAACCTATTTATCATAATGGAGGTAATTTATTTATGTATCCTTTTTTCTATCCCCCTTGGGACATCCTCATTTTTGCAGCTTTTGGACTTTCTATGTGGGCTTCATTCCGAGTAAAGAGCACCTTCCGACGCTGGTCACAAGTTCCCATCCACTCTCGAATGACAGGATATGAGGCTGCAAGGCGTATGCTTGATGCGAATGGGTTGCATAATGTTCAAGTAGAAGCGATTCCTGGCCAGTTAACAGACCATTACGACCCGACGAAACGTGTGATTCGATTATCAGAGCCTGTATACTACGAGCATTCCATAGCGGCCGTATCGGTTGCATGCCACGAGGTTGGTCATGCTATCCAGCATAGCAGTCATTACCCAGCGCTTGTTATGAGGCATCGTATGTTTCCGTTGGTTCGTTTCACCTCCGGAATTTCACCCTATCTCATCATTGCCGGCATACTTCTTACTATGACAAATTTAGTGTTGATTGGGATTATATTTTTCTCAGCAGCTGTTGCTTTCCAATTAGTAACTTTACCAGTAGAATTTAATGCCTCTAGCCGCGCGAGAAAACAAATGGTTATGCAAGGCTTCATTAATGAGCAAGAGAATCTTGGAGCAGGCAAGGTTCTGAATGCAGCTGCATTAACTTACGTTGCTGCCGCATTGGTTTCTCTGCTACAATTATTGAAATTTGTAATGATCTTCTTAAACCGCCGATAATTACTCAGCTTATGTATGTTTTCCCTCATCCGGCTAAGAAGTAAATGTCGGGTTAGAGCGGCAATAGACTCATGGCGTTGTTTGTTTTGGGTCGTAGTTTTAAAAAGAGCAGTACTTGAAGTAGGAAATTCTACCCCAAGTACTGCTCTTTTCTATAGTAAGACAAATTATTTGGTTTACTTGAAGTGTTCATTAATCAAAAAATGACGGAACATCTCAGCCACTAGTGGAAGTTTTTCATTGGACCTTCGGATTAACCCTATTGTACGTGTTACCTGAGGGTCTGTAACCTTAATCTTCACGGGCTGTAATGGACTAATTTCCACAAGCGCCATCTCAGGCAACAAACTGACACCCATTCCCGCCGCAACAAGCCCTCGAATCGTATCCGTTTCTTCTCCTTCAAATCCAATCGTCGGCTTAAATCCAGCCTTCAAACAGGCGTCCATAACGATAGGTCTGAGTGAATATCCCTCACTGAACAATACAAAGGTTTCGTCCCTAAGCTGTTCTAATCGAAGCGCTTGGTACTCGGAAAGGATATGATTCGGTGGTAATATTGCGAACAATTCCTCAGTAATTAGCAGCTCACCCGTCACTTGAACATGACTCTCAGGAAAAGGTGAAATAAGCGCCAAATCGACTTCTTTATTGACTACGTCATTAATAAGACTATTGAATTTTCCTTGCTTAAACTTAAACTTCACATTCGGATGTTCTTGACGAAATTGAGCAACAACCGAGGGGACTAGATTAACACCCAAGCTATGAGGGAAGCCCAATCGAATTTCTCCCAATTCGGGATCTAGGAGTTCACGAATCTCCAGAACGGATTTCTCAAGGTCCGTCAGGATCGTTTCAATTCTATTTAGGAATAGTTTCCCTGCTGGTGTTAATTGAACATTCCGTCCCACTTGTACGAATAAGCTGATACCTAATTCCTCTTCTAATTGGTGAATTTGACGACTAACCGCCGATTGAGCTACATGAAGCTCCTCAGCCGCTTTGGTAAAATGTTCTTTACGAGCAACTTTAACAAAGTATTGTAACTGTCGCAGTTCCATGCCAGACCCCCTTCATGTATCTTCATGACCAGTTACGGATTGGATAAGAGCAATTTGTAGATATTATAATATAGAAATTTGATATAAGCATTAGTGCTTTCATCAAAAACTTAGCTTTGTATCCCAAACACCATTCAATATGAAGAAGTCTTAAAGGAACTTACCGAGCACCCTAACTATCAGTCAGCTTTAGCTGCTGTTAAAAAATTGATTCCATCCATCAACCTAGTCCAATAATACATATAAAACCACTTGGGTAAATGACCAAGTGGTTTTATTATGCTTTTATCTTACTATTTTTACTTAGAGTCTTTGTACGTCTTAAGTTTCTGATCAAGGGATGCGTATATTTCTAGTATATTGCGATAATTAGAGCCCAGATCACCAAGCGAGCCTCTAGATGCTGAATACACATCTACTGCCGATTTTACCGGAGTTATTGAGAATAAGGTTAATGTAATATCCTGCGAGCGTCCTAGGGCAGTCCGCTTTTCTAATACAATCTCACCCACCGTTGGCACCTCATGGATAATTTTGTAGCCCTTCATCTTCTTTATTACACTAATAACCTCGTCCCAGAGTTTGTCTTTGGACAGACGAAAATATCTGGTTTTCAAAAATGGATCCTTGGCTTTCTCTCCGGTGGATTCTATACTTCGAACCAAACCGATCAATATGCGTTTCAACATTGATATGAAACCCCCTGTTATAATGTCCGCTCACGCACTAGTTTTTATCTTATCACTTTTTTCACGAATGGGAAAGAGCTAGGCCAATTAATACATACTTATAAAAAACAAAAAATCCGACGAAGACGTCAGATTTAGCAATTTGATTTAATATGAAAAACCCGCAAATGCCGTCCGATCAAGAGTTTCTGAACCTGCTTAGCAGGTGGGTGCTCGCAGGAACGCTTTTGAGGTCCCCTTTTGAGGGCATATCAGCTACATTCCAATCTAGAGCTCCCGAGAAACGAACAATGGTTCAAAACATCGTAGAAGCGTAACGTACATCGCAGGACTTTTCATCACTTTATAGTCTTTATTATAAACCCATGGATCAAAGAAGTAAATCGATTTACACTGCCAATTGCTGAGACGAGTGTGTACTTATGGCAACTATGCCTCTTTAGAAATTTGTTCTTCCTTCTCTTGTATCTTCTGCAGTACTTTATAGAAGCTCCAGAACGAGAAAGCACCCATAAGCGAGCCCATAAAGAACGGAATCAAGAAAGTAAATTTAGTGAAGCTGATATAAAGAATCACAAAATTACCAACCAATAACATAAGAGAGGTTAACGGACGACCAATTGTAAATAAAAGCGAATTCTTGATCAACGTAAATGTCTTCATCTCGAAATGAGTTAACATCGATAGATAGTTCATTACAGCGACGATCAAGAGAAGTACCATTACAATAAACAGGTACGAGATAACAGATACAAACGAACCTTTTTCTGCATAGAACTGGACATTAATAAGCAATACAACGAGAAGAAAGGAAAAGAATAATCCTCCTATCATCGATTGTTTATAATTTGATTTAAATCCCCTGAAGAAGGTTTTAAATAACGGCACATCCTCATCACCCATAACCCACTTACGTGCAACAGTGCACAATGCAGCTGACGCAGGAATAAAGCAGAATGGAGCAATAATCAATGGAGGCAACATCCAGAAAATAAGGTCATATATGCTCTCCAACGCCATACCAGTCTCAACTGATGTAGTCATAAGCTGATTCACTACCATGATGATGAACGGAATTGAACAGAATAACCACAAGAGATTAATTGTAGCTAATCGCATAATCCATTCCGCTACGCGATACAGCCCTCCCATTAAGCCGTTCATCTCCATGCTAAAATTCCCCCTAGGCTGGTATTACTACTGCTCTATTTACTTATTTACATACCCCTCGGAACTGCGTTCCTTACGGTCAGTTTTTGGCTTGCGGAAATCTTTACCTGTATCTCTTGAACCTTTATAGCCTCCGCGATCTCCACCACGTGAGTCAGTGCTGCTACCACTACCGCTACGTTGGTATCTAGGTGAACCGCCACTCGATCCGGAACCAGAAAATCCAGAGTACCTTCTGCCGGTAGAGTTCACATCAGGTCTACGCTTTTTGGCGCGAAGCGGATCTTCAGGAGTCAAGTCGACCTGAACTTCCTTCTTCTCTCCAGTTAGAACTTGCAAGGCAGCTGCAACCAATTGCACACTGTCATACTGCTCAAGCAATTGAATAGCTAAACCTTTAAATTCATTAAGACCTTCGCTTTGAACGGCTTCAATAATTCTCTCAGCAGTGACCTTCTGCTTACCTTCAATTGCTTCTGCAAGGCTAGGCAGGGGTTTGCGTTCCATTTTCATCCGATTAACCTTCTCAATGAAATGAAGGTGATCGATTTCTCTTGGTGTAACGAATGACCAAGCAGTTCCTTCTTTACCTGCACGGCCTGTACGACCAATCCGGTGAACGTAACTCTCTGGATCTTGTGGTAAATCAAAGTTGATTACATGGGTAACTCCTGAAACGTCAAGTCCACGAGCTGCAACATCAGTCGCAACAAGCACATCGATACTACCATCACGGAATTTACGCATAACAGCATCCCGCTGATTCTGTGATAAATCACCATGTAGTCCATCAGCTGAATATCCGCGTTTCTGTAGTCCTTCTGCTAATTCATCAACTCTGCGCTTGGTACGACCGAATACGATAGCAAGATCAGGTGATTCCATATCAAGCAATCGGCAGAGCGCATCAAATTTCATTCTTTCATTAACTTCAATATAGGATTGTGAGATAAGTGGAACTGTCATCTGTTTAGGAGTAACTGTAATATGCTCCGGATTCTTCAAGAATTGCTGAGCCAATCTTTGAATGTTCGGTGGCATCGTTGCTGAGAACAGCATGGTATGTCTTTCTACAGGTACAAGCTTAAGGATAGATTGAATATCCTCCATAAAGCCCATATCAAGCATCTCATCTGCTTCATCCAATATTACAGTTTGAACCTCATCTAACTTAATTGTTTTGCGATTAATATGGTCGAGAAGACGGCCCGGCGTCCCGATAATAACATGGGGGAATTTCTTCAATGCTCGAATTTGACGTCCAATATCCTGTCCACCATAAATAGGTAATGCACGAACACCTTTGAATCTACTAAGCTTACCGATCTCTTCTGCTACTTGAATCGCAAGCTCGCGGGTTGGTGTCATAATCAACGCCGAAATACTAGTGCGGCTTACGTCAATTCTCTGAATTAGGGGAATACCGAAAGCTGCAGTTTTGCCAGTACCTGTTTGCGCTTGGCCTATCAAATCTCTGCCCGTCATTGCGAGTGGAATAGCCTTTAATTGAATCGGAGTCGGTTCTTCAAAACCAAGCTCTGTTACAGCCCTCAAAACTTTCGGTTCGAGGTCAAAATCGGAAAATGTGGTCAATACAGTCAAGCTCCTTTTTTTATTGCTGGGCTTCATGCCCGGTATATCTTATCCTGCAAAATTAACTTCTTGCAATAAACAGGGTCGTTTAGATCACGACCTATCCTGAAATAATATACCCACGACAAGCACAGCGTGTAGTTGTACCATCTTCATGAGATGGCCATGTGGTGTGCTCTGAATAATGACTTAACATCCTTCTGAAAGCACATCCGTTTAATTATAGCACATTGTAGAAAGAATTTTCCAGTGGCGATTCAAATCATATTATTCACACAAGCTAGCTTAATCCTTTTCTTCAAGGTTTCGATCTAAATAGTATTCCAGCGTGTTCGTAATATCGTATACAGCATGAGCCAAATCAACATTCTCACAGGAATGCTCGCATTGTGTCATATAGGCCATATCTGAATCATAATGGCTTAGGTGGCTTGTTATTTCATCCTCAGATAGTCCTTTCTTTCGCTGACGCTCCTCAACAGTTACTCGATCAGCATAGATGAACAATCGAACGACTTTATCACCATAATACTTCTTTAGTATGTCCGCTCCACTTGGATTTAATATGAGATATATGCAGCTATACTTCTCAAACATATGCTCGATGTCTTTGTTCTTAACCCCATATAGGTTATTATTAATTTCAATATGCTCCAAAAATTCATCAGCTTCGATAGCCTGTATAAATTTGTCGCGATTTACAAAAAAATAATCCTGTCCATGCTCTTCACTCGGTCTAGGAGCTCTTGTCGTATTAGATATAACCTTCTTCATTCTAAGTGTACTACCAACCATATCTGCTATTGTGCTTCTACCTGAACCATCCGGTCCAGTGAAGATAAAGATACGTTCAGTATCCTTTAATTCATACATACACTAGTCTCCTCTTTACAATATTTTCTCTACTGCTTTCGTATCCTTAACTTTACCATAGGCGGTTCATTAGTCAACCTTATGCTTATGATATTAATACTTGAAGGAGGAAATACATGTCACGAAATATTGCAGGCTATGTAGTTACCGTCATTGGCGCCGCTATTGTTGCAGCAGGATTTAACCTGTTTTTGGTACCCCATCTGTTATTAAGTGGTGGAGTATCTGGCATCGCTATGCTGATCGGATATTATAGTGAAACTAATATAGGTGTACTCTACTTTGTGCTTAATCTCCCCATTATGCTATGGGGTTGGTTTATCATTGGCAGACGATATATTATTCTAAGTATACTATCTGTAATTATTACCTCTTGGATGATGCAGCTCATTACCGTCGAGAAATTCATTCAAGATCCTGTACTTGGCTCGGTTTTTGGCGGTGTAGTGGTTGGAGTTGGGACAGGTATTACACTAAGATTCGGCGGCTCGACTGGCGGTTTTGATATCATTGGCTCCATTCTTACACGCAAAAGAGACTTTCCCTTAGGAATGGTCATATTCCTGCTTAATGGATTTGTAATCCTGATTCTTGGATTCCTTGGTAATTGGGATTCTGCTCTGTATTCGATGCTCTCTATCTATATTGCAAGCAAGATTGTAGATAATATTCATATACGCCACATTAAAGTTACAGCCTTTATCATTACGAATGAAACGAAGAAGATGGTTGAACAATTGTTATTATTACCACGCGGAGTAACTATTATTAAGACTCAGGGAGCTTACTCGCATAAGGAAAAAGACATGCTAATGACGGTAACAACACGATATGAGTTAGCGGAACTTCGTAAAATCATACGAGAGATTGATCAGAAGGCATTTGTTAACATTGTGGAGACTGTTGGAGTATTCGGAGAATTTACTCGCAAAAATTAACCATCCATAGAAATACAACCGAAAAATATGTTATAATAAAAAAGTAATTTCTTGCGTTATTGGGTTCTCATTAAGTTTTCTGTAGTACGGCTTTTCGATCGCAATTCACAATTCGGTTGAAAGGGTGAGACGAATGGAGATGGAAGTGGTCAAGTTATCCAGTATCGTGATGAGATTAACGCCGGAATTGTACTCATTCCTTACACCGGCCGAGCTCGAGTGTTCAATCGTTCTGAAGTTTGGGATGAATGACCTGGATGCTAATGGAGCGCTCGAAATTGTTCAACAGAGCATCTTTGAACAACAGAAGAGCGCCGTTATTCAATGACAACGTTGAAACCGTCGGATTTCCGACGGTTTTTCGTTGTCATAATGGTATTCTTGAACCTAATAAGGTCCGCGAATATGCTGTGCCACCTGGTTCTGATAGAACAGATTAAGCTTTAATGACTCTTCAGCAGTATAGGCAGGAACGCTCATAGCAGCTAAATTATCATCTACTTGACCCGTAGATTTAAAGCCTGGAATCACGCAGCTGATTTCTTTCTGATCTAATATCCAGCGAAGCGCGGCTCGAGCCATATTCCCTCTTCCCTCAGCTATCCAAGTAAGCTGCTGACTAAGCTCCGCACCCTTCTGTAAACCCAAACCGCCGAAGGTCTCGCCTACATTAAAGTGCTCTCCATTCTCATTAAAGTTCCTGTGATCATCTGCCGCAAACGTAGTTTCTGCGGTCATCTTACCAGTAAGTAGGCCACTAGCCAGAGGAAGACGCACGAGAATTCCAACCCCTTGGGCATAAGCCTTAGGCAGTAATTGTGCTAATGGTTTCTGGCGAAGTATATTGAATATGACCTGAAGAGCTGCAACATTAGGATTCTGCATACATAACAGCCCCTCTTCCACAGACTCAACACTTACACCATAATTCTTAATCTTACCTTCCGACTTAAGCTTGTCGAGCACCTCGAATACTTGACCATCTCGTAATATACCTATTGGCGGACAATGAATTTGGTACAGATCGATACTTTCACGACGTAGTCGCTTCAGACTTGCCTCACAATATTCTCGTACACGTTGTTCAGAGTAGGTCTGTGGATCATGAATATCACCTTTACGGCAGAACTTAGTAGCGATATGTATCGTATCTTCACGACCAGCCGTCGCCGTCGCTAATAACTCCTCACTATGTCCATCTCCATATACATCTGCCGTATCGAAAAAGTTTACTCCGGCATCAATAGCCTTGGCTAAAGCACGAAGTGATTCATCATCCTTTACCGATCCCCAAGAACCTCCAATAGCCCAAGTACCAAAACTAATTTCACTCACCTTTATACCAGTTTTGCCCAAATCTCTGTAGATCATCTTCATCCTCCTTGTAAACGCGCGTTATCTTTCTATTATAGCAAATGATTCATTAATATAAAAATAACATCCAATGTCTCCCCACGTAAGACAATTCGACATATAATGCCTATTTCTATAAATTTTCCCGTTTATAATTGAGATATTTCCCTGTGTTCTTGTCGAGGAATATCATATAATAAGATTAGACACAGTCCAGGGGAGAGGGATACATGGATATTGTATTAGCAGCATTACTTATGATTTGGGGCAATGTCTCCGGCTCAAACCCAGATGTTACCTTCGAGCAAATGGTTCAAGCTTCACTTGATGCAAAGCAAAAAGTTATTGTCCAGAATCCAAGCGATACCAAAAGCATGGATAATAACGAAGAACAAGCACCTGTTCCGGATGCTGCCGGCTATGTCAAAATTGATCCCGCACCCGATACCCCCACTATAAAGGGCGTTTATGCTACAGCACATTCAGCTGGAGGCAAGAGGATGACTGAGCTTGTTACTTTACTTAATGAAACCGAGCTTAACGCATTAGTTATTGATGTCAAGGATGATTGGGGTTACGTCACATTCTTAAATGACAACGAACTTATTAATTCATTAGGAACTAACAAGAAGATTATCACCGATACAGACAAACTCATGACAACACTCAAGGATAATGACATTTATCCAATTGCTCGAATTGTTGTGTTCAAAGACACTGTGCTCGCTAAGAAGAAGCCAGAGTGGTCCTTTCTAAGAAGTGACGGATCCGTATGGGGGAACAACAAATCAACACCTGAAAGCTTTGTTAACCCTTATCGCAAGGAAGTATGGGACTATAACATTGAAGTTGCCAAAGAAGCGGTTAAGCTAGGCTTTAAAGAAATCCAATTTGATTATGTACGTTTTCCCGAAGGATTCGAGAAAAAGGCTGACAGCTTAAAATTCGATACGGATGAGCGTTCACGAGTAGATGTTGTTGCTGACTTTGTCAAATATGCTCGAGAACAGTTAAATCCGCTTGGTGTGAGAGTGTCTGTCGATATATTCGGTTATGCCGCCTCCGTTCCAGCAGCAGAAGGAATTGGTCAGGATTTCGAAAAAATATCCAAATATGTCGATGTCATTGCACCAATGATCTATCCAAGTCATTACAGCACGGGTTGGTTTGGTTCCAAGGTTCCTGATGCTCAACCATATACGACAATAGCCGGAGCGATGGTTGATACGCATGAGAAGCTAATTCCTCTGGATCTGATCGGTCAAAAGCCAATTATACGACCATGGATTCAAGATTTTACCGCTACCTGGATTAGGGGACACATTAAATACGGCAAAAAAGAGATGGAAGAGCAAATTCGCGCATTAAAGGACAATAATGTCGATGAATATCTACTCTGGAATTCAGGTAATCGTTATACAGGTGGCGTAAAGTACGAATAATGTCCTTACGTATAAGTGGAGATACAGGATTAATCCTGTATCTCCACTTTTCTATGATCAGATAGTTTTTCTGCGGAGCTGTGTGAACAGAAGAAGCATACTGGATAAGACTGCTAGACCTACCGCAAACATATACATAGCCATTCCACCAGCTTCATCATATAGCCAACCACCTGCCAAGCCTCCAACTAATCCTGCCAATCCCAAGAAGACTGCTGATAGCAGAGATTGACCTGTAGATCGCAAATGAGGAGGAACCAAGCGATCAACATATTGCACAGCTACAATCCAGAAAACCGCAAAAGTAATACTATGACTTGCCTGTAAGATCAGAATGATAAAGGGATTATCAGTAAAGGCATAAACTAACCATCTAACCGAATAAATACATGACACAATGAATAACAAGGACAATTCATGATATCGATGCATAAATCTGTATATCAGGATGAAGACCGGAATCTCACTTCCTGCTGCAATAGCCCATGCAAGCCCAATCATTTGGGCGGAAGCACCAATATCCTGCATGTAAACCCCTAGTAAGCTGTCATTCATTCTGTGAGGAATCATGATAATAAAGACGATAAGCATAAACCATAACAATGGGTAATTCTTAATTAGTGTGAGTACCGCTTGTAGCGTTACCCTTGTTGTTACTTCAGATTTCTGATCCTTAAGGAAGATGAGCAGTAAGAACGGAATAATCCACACCGTCCAATAAATGTACTGTATATTCTCAACCCCTCCTACTAGGCGGAGAATAAATCCGGATATTAGAGCCATTAACGTAAAGCCAATAGATCCCCAAAGTCTGAATGAGCCATAATTGGCCCCTGTTGATTCAGCGGCTTTAATTGCAATACTATCAAGTAAAGGTGCAGACGGGATAAGAAAAATATATAAAACTACAACAAAGATAAGAGTAGCGGAGAAGCCATTCGCGGTAAATAGACCCACACTAGTTATAATCGTCCCACACCAGAGAATAACAATCAATGCTTTAACTGTCTGAAACCTATCACTAATATAACCCCATACCGGCTGGATGAATACCGCTACGAAGGTTCCCGCAGTAAGGAGAATCCCGATCTGCACGGAATCGAACTCTTTACCAAGAAAATATAGCGGAAGATACGGTAGTAGAATCGCTTGCTGTGCATAATAGCCAAAATATAAAGCCCTTAGGACTTGCAATTGTGATAAAATGGAAATGCCTCCTCTGCCTCTACCTAATCTGTCTATAAATGTGGTTCAACCCCGCACAATATCTTATCGTAATTTGAAACAAAATCATAGATAAACACATAGGAATATTTTATATACCCAAGTGCATACTTTTCACCACTCGATCCAAATTGCGGGACTTAGCTTGACAGGGAAAATTATTACAGAGAGCAAAAAAACAGCACTCGTTGTGCCTACACTTGCTGTTATGCTTGAAAATGATCAATATTTCGTTTATGTAACGACATCAAATGGCGTGGAGAAGAGAATTATCCGCGTTGGTATGGAGACTCCAGAAAAAACAGAGGTTTTGGAAGGATTGTCTGTGGATGATACGGTTGTACTACGGTAATGGAGGAACGGGAATGAGTGAAGGTGTCACCTCACCACTCATTCCATCCATCTATTATTGAGACAAGCGTAGAGCGATATCGTACATTTCTGTATTAAACGGTTTTTTGGTGTTAATGACCTTGTCAAAATCGGTTCCATTCATTTGACCAGCAATAGCTCCACAGGCTTGACCAGATTCACCCTCAATTAGCTTTCTAACTGCAAAATCGCCCAAACGACTGGCTAGAATGCGATCGTTATGTGTGGGGGTACCGCCACGTTGGATATGACCAAGTACAGTAACACGAGATTCTATCCCGTTCCGTTCAGCAATTGACTTGGAGATCTCCTCTCCACCACCCGCTCCTTCAGCTACTACAATGATACTATGCCGCTTTCCATGATCGAAGTTATCCTTCATCCGGCGAGCAACCACATCAATGTCAAAAGTCACCTCAGGAACTAGTATGGTCTCCGCACCACTAGCTAACCCAGCGTAGAGAGCAATATCCCCACAATGTCGGCCCATCACTTCAACCACAGAAGACCGTTCATGGGATGTCATGGTATCTCGAAGCTTATTAATCGCATCAACAACAATGCTAACCGCTGTATCAAATCCTATCGTAAAATCCGTGAAGGGAATATCATTATCAATGGTACCCGGAAGGCCCATTGTCTTGATCCCGAGCTTGTTCAATTTATTCGCTCCTTGGTATGATCCATCTCCACCAATAACAACAAGACCATCTATACCATGCTTACGTAAGTTATCTGCACCTAACTGCTGTCCTTCAGCCGTCATGAATTCTTTGCACCTTGCGGTCTGGAGTATCGTTCCCCCACGTTGAATAATGTCACCCACGCTTCGCAAGGACATTGGACGAATATCATCATTAATTAACCCTTGATATCCTCTTTGCACGGCATAAACCTTCAACCCATGGAATAACCCACTACGAACTACAGCTCTAACCGCAGCATTCATTCCTTGTGAATCTCCACCGCTTGTAAGCACTGCTATTGATTTAACTGTCATTTCCATCTTCTCCTGTTCTTATATTGTTCATAGTATACACATAACTTAATGTGACTTTCTAACCCACTTACTGAATATCGAGAAGAACAAACGACTTATCGGGCTATGCTTCATAATAATTTTTCTAGCTATACGAACACTTCGTTGTCCGTTCACCTTTGGATCTGATAAATACATAGCTTGCAAGCCCTCTACAATCATACCATGAAATCGATAATCGCCCAGTATAGAGGTTCGTTGCTTGGCCTCCTCGGCAATCCAACCAATTCGTTCTGCTGCCTCTTCAGGGCTCTGGTAGTAGCTGCAGAAATTCAGATCGCCACCTTCAACATCCTCTTGTTGATCAATTAAGTAATCCAGTAGGATATGGACGCCACCAATATATGGAAAGTATGCTTTGTAAAGCTCATTAGCTTCTTCAACGTGCAACTCTTTCTGTGCAGCAGCTAGGAACAGAGCAAATACACCTAAAGTTGAACCTGTTGCTGCAGAGAATTCATTCCATTGTAAATTCGGAAACTCCTCTTTATACTTGGACCACCAATCAGCTAGTGCCTGTTCTCGAAGAGTAGAATCAATATGTTTATAGACTTGAAGATCACAATATAAACCCACAAGCAACTTTACACGCTCTTTAACCTTGTCATAGGAAGGAAGCAGACAAATACAGGTTTGACAAGTTCGTACCAATAAATTCAAATATCCGTTGTCATTGTTCTCCGGATGAAATTCATAATAGGAGGCAGGAACAACAGAAGGATCTATAGCATCTAGCATTGATTGGTGAAGTTGACGGAAATCCTGACCATCCAGGGATGTACTTCGGTCACATAAGTTATCGAGATAATCACTGATCGTTTGGAATGCTACAATAAGTGGAATTAGCACATGTCGATTAACGAGATCTGCCGTTGCGTATACAGAACCACCCTCACAATGGAATTGCTTGCTATCAATGCTCGCTAATGCTTGCTTTCTTAGTTCCACATCGGGGATTTTCGCAGCAAATGTTCGCCAAGCGCTCAATTGAACACGGGCTTCTGGAAGAACCTGACGATAGAAACGATACACTAAAGAAAGAGGCCCTTTAGGAGCGCCCTTAGGCAGTATTCTACTCATCGCACAATGGCCCTCCGCTATATTCAAGTAACATCATCGTAGTCACCTTTTTCGCCCCTAAACATTCTCTACATTATAATATAAGTCCCTAACAAATGTATAACGAAAAAATCACAGCCGCGATTAACGCTTCAGCGATGTGATTTTCCTTCGTTTATTTCTTGATTCTTCCGGAACCATAAATGAAGGTCATTAATCCTACTTGCTAGTTCAGCAATTTCCCAATTCAGTGTACAGCTAGTTGGAAAATGAGATTCCTTACTCAATTGATCCTGCTTCATGTTAATGATCTGCTCGAATTGCTTAATTCGTTCTGGAATGGTTCCGCGGATTTGCTCCCAGCGAGTAACAACCGCTTCTCTTTCCTCAATAGTTAGCGCTGACCATTCCATATTTAGCTGTGGAAGCTCTATATCTAGGCGTTCATCATATTTGAATGTGTAAGGTTTCACCTTATAATTCTCCTTTACCCATTTCCAATAATGGCTACTGTATCATGATTGCGTTTATGTAGGCAAGAGGATAACCCATTAATAACGATCACCTCTCTAAGGTTTGTCATGATATACTGACAATATTGACATTTTTCTTACTAAAGCTCCAGAACACTAGGAAGGAACATCACATCAATGAAAACAGACATGGTTTGTCCAGTCTTATCCATGCGTCAGCTATTATTCTTCTTCGCTCCCCTTGGGGCTTCGGCATCACTTATAACGATATCTCATCTTATTATTAACAGCACGTTAGCACGTTCCTCTGAACCTGAGCTCATCATTGCTAGTTATGCCATTGCTTTAACGCTTCTAGGTCTTATTGAAAGACCTGCTATTCTTCTTAGACATACCTGTTCCGCTTTGGTTAGAGACCGAATTTCTTTCAGTGCACTCTTCCGAGTGGGGATAATTGTATTAAGTTCGTTAATGCTACTTGGGTTTGCTTTGAGCTACACACCCCTAGGTGTGTGGACCTTTCTATACCTCTTCGGATCAGATCCGGCCCTAGTCCACGAAATTATTGATGTCTTCCGTATTCTAATGTTCGTGTCCTTATTCTCGGGAATACGTTGTATTTATCATGGTATTATTATAACAAATTTCCATACCAAGTGGATAACCATCGGTGTGATCATACGATTAATAGCGATGTCTCTCTTAGCCTATTATTTCATTAAGACGGAACAGGTTGATAGCGGTCAGGTAGGAGCCATCATTTTCCTTCTAGGGATGATAATTGAAAGCTTAGTGAGTTTTCTGGAAGGTCGTCATCTATTAAAGAAAATGCCTCTAAGTTTAGACGGGCACAATATTGTAAAAAAACGTCAAATCTTCACATTCTATAGACCTTTACTCTATTCATCGTTTATCGCTATCGCTATCGGACCCGCTATTAACTTTGCCTTAGGTAGAACAGCAAATCTCACTCTAGCGATTGCTTCATTTGCCATTGCTATGAATGTGACGATGCTCATGAATAGTTTTTTCTCTTATATCCATCAAATTGTTCTAAATTACCACCGTCGTGATCCTAAAGTTGTACTCCGTTTTGTCTTTATAATTAGCTTAATTCCCGCTCTTCTATTATCTATTCTTAACTTTTCACCAATTGGCACATGGTTTCTACATCAATTAATGGGTATATCCGATCAACTATTAATCGAAACGAAACAGGTATTAAAAATTTGCCTACTCATCTCTCTGGCCTTCCCATGGCTCGATTATTCCAATGGCAGGGTTTTGTTGAAGGGGCAGAATGGCATTATGGTTCGTTCCCAAATTGCGAATTTGACAGTAGTGGTAATTAGCTTACTAATCCTGATATCCTTCGCACCTGCCTGGAATGGTATGATAGGCGCCCTAGCTATCTCATTAGGATTAATAGCTGAACTAGGTGTTGTTTTCTTTTTCCTCCGAGTATCTAGACATTAATATTTTTTTACTCCTTAGTTTGTCAGAAAATGCTATAATAAGTCATCAACTAAACTATTCTACAGCCAAATTTTCATTAATTATTTACTTCTGCTCGCATGGTGGCTGATCATGATGTTGCATCCGCAACAACAAGACAGCTACATCAAAAACTTAGCTTATGCTTACGATGTAGTTTTATCGACCACTCGCGTGGTGGCTGATCATGATGTTGCATCCGCAACAACAAGACAGCTACATCAAAAACTTAGCTTATGCTTACGAAGTAGTTTTATCGACCACTCGCGTGGTCATCAAAAACTTTTAGGAGGAGAAAGCGATGAACTACGGTATTCGACAATTAGTGCAAATCGTTGATATGAACGATGAGGTCATCCGAGAAGTTATATTCGACCATGGACAGCTTGATGCATTCGGCTTTTCCCTCGGCTGTACTGTGATTACACATCCTCTGGGTCTGAAGGAATTTGATGTAGTTTACGACACTCGTAAAAGTTTTGAGTCTCTACGCTTCAAAATTATTGATATTGAATATAGTTTAGTGGAAGTCCCTATTATGATTTGGGCCTATCTCGAACCCATTAAACTTATTGTGGGACAGCATGATATTGGGAGCATATAGTTAGATGGGTATCATTTCAAACTCGTGGAACCCATATAGAAGATTTACTATATTGTTGGCATCCTCAATGATTCTATTTGCTTTGCTGCTCTCTGCGGCTGTTATTTGGCTTGTGAACAGCTATGTTGTCCGGGAAACCGTCGAATTGACAGAGAATGCTGTTAAGATTCATTTTGCCAAGCTACCACAGCTTAACAATATATATAATACCCAATATGAAACTACTAGTACGACGAATAGAACTGGAACACCTGGATATTTCTACAAAGAAACAGATTCTAACGCTTATACAACTCCGATAGATCACACGGAACACCAAGCTAACGCCGAATATGCTTCTTTATTGTCATTGGTTCGTATGCACTTTGATCTTTACAATATACTGGAGACAAACTTCTATCAGCTTGAGGGTAATAATTTATTTAGTTATGATCCGAGTAAAGTTGGTATCAGGGCAACCCATATAGAACAAGAGATGATTGATACTGTGCAGCAGCAAAATGAGGTCATCAGTCATCAGCTTAGAGGAAATCGACTTCATCTATGGATTCCGATTCCCAATTTGAATAATGATGTAGCAGGTGTCATTGAGATGCAACGTGACATTACTCCACAAATGAAACAAGCACGGCTGATTCAGCTAGGATTACTTCTAATTATATTCTGTGGAATTCTAATACTGTTCTTCGCTTTAAGACGTACCTTTGTAACTTCGACGCGAACTATTGATCGTAAGAATCATGAGCTAAACCAACTGGTGAAGACTATTGAACGTACCTATGATGAATCCTTAACTGCACTCTCAAGTGCACTTGATTCCCGTGATAACGAGACGCAAGGTCACTCTAACCGAGTAACTGCATATGCCCTTCGCCTTGGTAAGGAGCTTGAGTTGTCTGTAGATGAATTAGATGATTTAGCCAGAGGAGCTCTACTTCACGATGTTGGCAAAATTGGTGTGCCTGATGCTATCCTCAACAAACCCGGTGGATTAACCTCTGAGGAATGGGTAATTATGCGAAGTCATGTTTCCATTGGTTTTCAGATGTTACAGCATATTGAGTTCCTGCAGCGATCTTTGGATGTCGTTCAATTTCACCACGAGCGTTGGGATGGATCAGGGTATCCCAATGGCCTAAAAGGCGAACAAATCCCTCTAATCGCAAGCATTTTTTCAATCTGTGATACTTATGATGCTATTACTTCTGATCGACCTTATCGAATTGGGAGGAATTATCAGGATGCCCGAGTGGAGATCGACTGCTGTAGTGGTACTCAATTCAATCCTAAAGTTGTCCAAGCCTTCTTGCGAATCTCTGAAGCCGACTGGGTAGACATCAAATCACGATACAAATAGTTTTTTACTTATCTACATAATAAGAGCCTGCGGTAATCCGCAGGCCCTTATTCAAGTTAAAACTTATACTTTGGTAACTTTCTCAGCTTGAGGTCCACGTGCACCGTCTACAATTGCAAATTCGACTTCCTGACCCTCATCTAACGATTTAAAACCCTCACCCTCTATAGCTGAAAAATGCACAAAAACATCATCTCCACCTTCAACCTGGATAAATCCAAAGCCCTTCTCTGCGTTGAACCATTTTACATTTCCTCTCATTTTCTTCCTCCTATTCGTAAATCAGATGTTGGTGACTAACGAGAACATTGATTTGCAGCCCAGAGTTATCTGGTGTAAAAGTTTTTGATGTCCTCGCGAGTGGTCGATAAACTACTTCGTAAGCATGATCGCTTTTGAAATCATTCTTATTATTAAGCTTTTCGTATTTTTTACTCAGACAATTTGTTGGAAATATCGTTTTTCCGAATGCATAATACGGGGCTCGCTGAAGGTATAAATGGAAGATTACTTGGAATATAGTTAATCATTATATCCTCACTTCTAATTAAACTAATCAGTGTATCTAGTTGGGGATACGGTTCGAAACTAAGTGTAACTAAAGGATAAATTCGGATCTGGCCACCAGGACGACATACTCGTATCATCTCAAGTAAAGATTCAAGATGAAAGGAAAAATCAAACTGCTTCTGGTATAGGAATAAGAAATGACTACAGATTATTAATGAAAATTTATTATTCTCGAATGGAAGATTTGGAAGACAACCGGGTACATAAACTCGTTCGGGTTTGCTCCAATCTGATTCATAGTGAGGTTGGAATAGCCGAAGGGATGCCAATCTATTCTGTTGATGCTGCTCTATGGAACCATAATAAGACCACTCAAACTGATCCTGTAATCTAGTCAGCTTCTCAGTGCTAACTTGTATCTCTTCTTGTGCTATAGGTATTAGCTCCTCAGGTGAGAACTCATAACGCGGGTCAATCGCATACGACTTATTACCACGCTCAGTTGCTTCTGTTGTAAACGAGGAAGCGCCAGCTGCAATGTCTAATATTACTTCCCGCTGAATTAACTTCTCGTCTAGTGAGAACATACGAGCATACTCGGTAAACGAACGACATGTTATGGCAACACCCTGTTGATCATATGGCCTAATTTTTTTAGTACTCATCTCATCTCATCTCTCCTCTTCTCATCTCATCTCATTCTTACCTCAGCTACCTACACTTTACAAATTATGTTAGTATGGTATGGAATATTAACACATTATTTGATTTCTATCAATGTTTCGGCTAATGTAGAACTTGATTACTAAATGTATCACCGCAGGAGGGAAAAATTGAAAAAACATCAGATTTATAAAACAGATAAATGGAACATGATGACGGTTGAAGTTAAAGGTCGAACATTAACCCTTAGGGAAATATCGGACCAATGGGGAGAAGAGTGTCATAGCTTTGTAAGCCGACCAGAGATGATGAACTGGGTGAATCAGCGATTTATTCCAGCTGATTATATTGGTCGAGAAGAGGAATATAATCAGATTATATCCATTTTCCGCGACATCTAGATTTATTACGACTTTAGCCAGAAGGAATTATGGTCATACCTGCCGAAATGGTTCTTGCCCAAATGAACGATGATAATGAAGAGGTGTAAATAGCATGAACCAAAGCGAAATCATTCTTATTTTTTTAATTCTCGCATTTTCTTTATCGCTAATTGTTATTATGAAGAAGGACAGTATTCCTAGGCAAATACTCCGTCCATTGGCAATTTTTGCAGCTTTTATGATGATTTGCGCATTTGGTTTGCTGATTTATAGTTTCTTCATCTGAGATTAAAACTCGTATTAATAACGAAGGTAGTGTCAGGTCATACTAAGTAGGAATGGAGTGTGACTTCCACCTATGCGTATGTTTCGAGTTTCGTTGATTACCTGTTTGTTGTTCGGCTGTTGTCATATTACATATGTAAATGCAACTATTAGGAGGGATTCGATGAGTCAATTACCCAAACGTTCCGAAGTGCCAGCAGAGCAACGCTGGAGATTAGAGGATCTATTCGTCAGCCAAGCTTCATGGGATAAAGAATACCAGCTAATCCATGATTTAGTTAAACAGATTAAGCAATATGAGGGCAAATTGACTACCGCCGCCTCTGTAAAAGCATGCTTCGAGTTAGACGATAAGCTCTCTTTACATACCGAAAGGCTTTATGTGTATGCGAATATGCGGCATCATGAGGATATGGCCGACCCTGGCTATATGTCACTATCGGATAAAGCAAAGAAACTAAGTGTGAAGGTTGGAGAAGCTACCTCCTTCATTACTCCAGAAATATTGTCCTTATCAGAAGCGCAATTAAGAGACCTTATTGCTAACCCAGAATTGAGTGCTTACAAGTTCACATTGTCAGAGATGCTTCGGCAGAAGCCACATGTATTATCCAAACCAGAAGAGGCATTGATGGCTCAAGTGGGGAATCTAAGTCAAGCACCGAATACGATCTTTAGCATGCTGAACAATGCCGATATGAAATTTCCAAAGGTTAAAGATGAGCACGGGGAAGAGATTGAACTAACACATGGTCGATACATTCAATTCCTAGAGAGCAGCGACCGCGATGTAAGACGTAATGCCTTTCAAGCCATGTATAGCACATATAGCAAACAGAAGAATACATTAGCTGCTACATTGTCTGCGAATGTAACGAAGAATATTTTCTATGCACGCGCACGCAAGTACCCTTCTGTTCTGGAGATGTCATTATCTAATGATAATATCCCCGTAGAGGTTTATTCCAATCTGATTGATACGATTCATGAGCATCTGCCATTATTACACCGATATATGAAATTGCGCAAAAAGCTGCTCAAGGTAGATGAACTTCATATGTATGACCTGTTCACACCATTGGTTGAAGAATTCAAGATGAATATTCCTTACGAGCAAGCCAAACAAACTGTTGTCGAGAGCCTGAAACCGTTGGGTGATTCGTACATGAAGGTACTAAATGAAGGGCTTGAGGATGGTTGGATCGACGTCTACGAGAATGAAGGCAAACGAAGCGGAGCCTATAGCTGGGGCGCATACGGAACTCACCCTTACGTACTCCTAAATCATAAGGATAATCTGAACAGTATGTTTACACTAACTCATGAGATGGGTCACGCTTTACATTCCTATCATTCCGATCAAGCTCTTGGATATCGTGATGCTCAATACACAATATTCTTAGCCGAGGTAGCCTCTACCCTGAACGAAGCACTCTTGATGGATTATATGTTAGACAAATCAACGGATCCTAAGGAAAAGATGTACCTACTCACATACTATGCGGATCAATTCAGAACAACGGTATTCAGGCAAACCATGTTTGCCGAATTCGAGAAAATCATACATGAGGCCGTGGAACGGGGAGAATCACTGACCCCTCAAGAGCTATCCAAAATTTACTACGAGCTCACCTCGAAATATCATGGACCTGAGATGACGGTTGACCAGGACATAGAGATGGAATGGGCACGCATCCCCCATTTCTACACTAGCTTCTACGTTTACAAATATGCAACAGGCTTCTCAGCAGCAACGAGCTTTGCGAAGCAAATCATGGATGAGGGTCAGCCTGCAGTCGAGCGTTATCTAGGTTTCCTCAATAGCGGTGGCAGTGATTACTCGATTAATATCCTACAGCGTGCTGGAGTTGACATGTCATCTCCACAGCCTATACGTCAAGCCATGGAAGTATTCAAAGATCTCATTGAACAAATGGAGCAGCTAACTGCTATCTCTGAATAAACCTTTAGTGAGCAACAGGAAGATACCTTCCTGTTGCTTTTTAATTCAAATTTAAAAACCATAATAACAAAACCAAATAATAACAGCTATCCCCCCACCTATCAGTGAACTAATTACATTAACAGCATCATTATTCATCCATGACCAACCCCGAATGCGAATAGTGGGAACACCACAATGATTGATATGTTCAACCTCTTTGTCACACCCTGGGCATCTTCTCATTTGTTGAACGGTTGCACCTAATAGAGAATCCGTCATAGCTCCAAGGAAGCCTGCTAGGAGAGCTATCCATATGACTTTAGTGCCCAACATCAACGACAGATCTTCCGAAGACTTCGTTTGAAGCACATACTGATCAATGACCATAAATCCAACTGATGCTATGCCTATCACACCTGCCCCTGTAGCAGCCGCAGCACTACCTAACAGCGAGATACCACCAGATGTTCCATGAGGTACCCGTTTGAAACTTAGTATAGACCGAGGGTATTCACGACTGAGTGAGCCGACCTCCGTTGCCCATGTATCCGCCGTTACTGTTCCCATCACACCTACAAACGCATACCACCAGGCTTCATGAGGGAATACGACAAATCCAACACTGAGTACTGCAGCCAGACCTCCATTAGCTATTACCTGCCCAGCATCTCTTCGGCTACCTTTCTCGTAAGTATTGTCGGTTTGTTGCTTGTCCCGTTTGCGCCATCTCGACAATCCCGAGGATGTGATGAAGAAGACGATCAATGTTCCATACCACGCTATTGAGCCGCTTATATACAAGAGGCTACCCACTCCAATTGCGGCGATTGCTCCTGACAAGGACAAGGAATGTAGTCGGAACGCGATCAACGCAATCAATGAACTCCCAAGCAAACCCAACAATAATGATAACCACATCTTATATACCTTCTTTCATTTCGCAAAATAATCTGTCAAATAATGAAGGATATTAGCGAATAGTGCGGAATTATAATCTACGAGAATAGTTAATAGGAGTGTGCATAGATGCACCAAGAACATGATATAACTCAGAACAAATTAAAAGAAGAGCTATCCCCTGAGGAAATGCTCAAGGTTATCTTTAATTATACGGCATTAATCGCTAATGAGCGCGTACTAGAAAGTGTACTTATTCTCATGGCTGATATGGGTCGTGAAATGATCCTATCTGATCGTTGTACGGTCTGGCTTATCGACGAGCAGAAGAATGAGATATTCACTACGGTTGCTCACGGTGTTCCAGGCATAAGAGTCCCTATTAATACGGGATTTGTAGGTCATGCAATATCGAGCGGAGAAGCGATTATCGTAGAGGATGCATACGAGGATGCTCGCTTTAATCCGTCGAATGATCAGAGGACAGGATATCGAACCAAATCGATCATCTCCGTGCCTTTTCGTAATAATGAGGGTAAGATTATTGGGGCATATCAAGCAGTTAATAAGATGACAGCAAGTGAATTGTTCACGGAGAAGGACTTGGAATACTTAACTCTTGCAGCCTCCTACTCTGGGAAATCTCTGGAATCCGTTATGCTCACGAATGAAATTGAAGAAACGCAAAAGGAAATAATAATGACAATGGGTGAAATTGGTGAGAGTCGATCTAAGGAAACGGGTAACCATGTTAAGCGAGTTGCCGAGTATTCTTATATTATCGCTCTAGCATTAGGAATGAGTCAGGAGGAAGCTGAACTACTTAAGCTCGCTTCACCGATGCATGATATTGGTAAGGTAGCTATCCCTGACTCTGTCTTGAAGAAGCCAGGCAAATTAACAGATGAAGAATTTGATATTATGAAATCTCATACCGATATTGGTTATAATCTGTTGAAAAATTCAAGTCGCAGAATCCTAAAAACGGCGGCCATTGTTGCTTACGAGCATCATGAGAAGTGGAATGGCCGCGGATATCCTCAAGGACTTAAGGAGAATGAGATACATATATATGGAAGGATCACTGGTCTTGCTGACGTATTCGATGCACTTGGTAGCGACAGAGTATATAAACAAGCGTGGGAATTGGACCGAATATTGAATCTTTTCAAGGAAGAAAGTGGTCAGCACTTTGATCCTCTTGTAGTAGATGCTTTCATGAAGAAGCTACCAGCCATTATTAAGGTGCGTGATCAATATTCTGATGCGATTCTAAACGCCAAGACAGAATAATTATGAGAATACACGATCTGGAAAATTGGTGCATATCCATACATCCGGGTGCAAGGACCTCATCTGTTCAATAGCCCGTGGTTCATTCACAGTCCATACCATGACATCATAGCCTAACTCGAACATACTATTGACGAGAGAGGGCTCTACAATACGATAATCAATTGATAAGAGGTCAGCTCCAAGAATACGGAGCTGGTCTCTTATTGTAATGGGTACAATCGAAGTAATGAGCCCAGTCCGAATGGATGGTGCCAATACTTTAGTTTCCCTAAGCGCACGAGTATCGAAGGATGTGATGACTACATCATTCTCCATAGAATAAGCTTCTAACAAATCGGTAACTGCTCGTTCAAGACCAGGGTACATATTATCTTTGGTTTTTAATTCTATATTCAGATGAATACGATCCTTCGTTTCCTTAAGAACCTGCTCTAACGTAGGAATACGCTCCTGATTAAACTCGGGAGATAACCATGAGCCGTTATCCAATTTAGAAAGCTGATCATAGGTGTAGTCCTTAACTGCTCCAGTAGCACCTGTAGTTCTTCTCAGCTTATAATCATGAATGATAACGGGGATTCCATCCTTGGAAAGCTGAACATCAAGCTCTATCCATGAAATTCGTGGATCTGACATGGCTAAGCGAAAAGCCGCCATTGTGTTCTCCGGCGCCACACCAGACCATCCTCTGTGTGCAACAATAGTTCTCTTGCAATTCACTGTCATTGAAGTGATCTCCTTTAGGGTAGCAATGAACGAACTTGACCATCCTCTTGTACTTCAGCGGAATATGAAATACTCGTTAGGTGCTGGTATAAGGTTTTGGCTGCAATGTCCTCCATCCGTCTCGGCTGAGCAGGTCCAGCTACAATGGGGATAAAATTCAATTCACAGTCACCAGATTTGGAGCAGCTTGCTTGAAGAATAGCTGATTCGTTCGTTCCTGATTTTCCACTTGTAGTGAAGATGAAGTTCCCTAAGCTATATGCAATCCATTTACCTTTGTAGGATTCAATTCCTTGCAGCACATGAGGGTGACTACCTATAACCAAATCTGCTCCAGCATCTATATACCGGTGAGCCAATTCCTTCTCAAATTCGCGGGGCTCTATTGCACCTTCCACACCCCAATGTACCAAGACAACGACCATGTCTGAAATCCCACTAGCAGCCTCTATCGCTTTGATCGGTCTAGTATAATTGTAGGTTTCGGCTAATCCAGGTGTGTGCTTATCTGCTTTCCATGATACCTCTGGTACGACCCTAGTTAATCCCAGATAGGCTACACGTACTCCGTTCTTATCTAAAACTACAGGTTTATACGCTTCCTCTTCATTCATCCCCGCGCCTATTCCATATAAACCCGCTTCTATTAGTAAACGAATCGTATCCTGAAGTCCAATTAATCCATAATCTAGTGTGTGGTTATTCGCCAAATTGAATACATCAAAACCAGACTTCGCCATTCCTAGCACGGCCTCTGGAGAGGTACGGAATACATAGGATTTATCTTCAGCGGGTTCTCCGCGATCAGTGATCGGATTCTCCATATTACCTGCAGCAATATCGGCCTCCTGTAAGATAGAAGATATATGTATATACGGATAATCATAACCATTCGTCTTTAACAGCTTATCCACATTCCCGCCCATCATAATATCACCTACAAAAGCAAGGTTAACGTGCTCGGATGGCTCGACTTTATCTGGAACATTAACCTCATCCATAGTCCCCGTTACTGGCTCCTTAATTTTCTCTATAGCCGTAGAATCCTCTTGTTTAGATGACTGCACGATTTTATGAGCTTGCTGCTCATTGGAAGATTCCAGACCTGGATTTATAGTAGCAAATACGTCCAAGGCAGTATATACACATAGGATCAATACGCCTATTCCTAGAAATCGAATAATCCAACGGCGGAGTCTGCGCTTTGATAAATGAGTTTCTCTAGTTTTTCTCTGGTTTCTTGTGGGCTGCATAAGAATCTCCATTCACCATTCATTCTTAGTAAGTCATCTCCCTGACTAATCATGAGTATTATATCAGTTCCCAGCTTAAAATTCTCATAAAAAAACAGCCTATTCTCCAAGCGAGATATTTGCTAGACTAGTGGGTAGATAGATTTGAAGGGAGAAGAAAGTCATCGAGAATCATACTTCATTACCTTCAGTTCCAAAGGGTAGACATGCACTGTTCATTATAGTTACTTTATTGTATTGGTGCTCCCTCTATACATATGTCCCCATTCTTTCTCCATACATGGAATCTATCGGATTCAGCTTTCTCATGATGGGCATTGTTCTAGGTAGCTATGGTTTTATGCAAATTCTAATCCGGTTTCCTCTAGGAATCCTATCTGACCGGCTACGTCGCCGTAAGCCCTTCATCGTTCTAGGGTTCGCTACGAGCGCTGCGGGATGTGCCATATTTATCTTGTTCGAAGGATTTGCTGGAGTTACTGCCGCTAGGGCAATGACAGGGATCTCAGCCTCAGCATGGGTAGCATTTACAGTTTTATATGCTTCCTACTATGTAGGTAGTGAAGCTACGAAAGCCATGGGAACGATTAGTGTTGCTACAGTTACCGGCCAATTACTCGGAATGGGAATTAGTGGAGTTGTTGCTGAAATGTGGGGATGGTCCGCTACCTTCTGGGTTGGTGGAGTAACCGCATTAATCGGCGGCGGAATTTGCTGGTTTATCTATGAATCGAAGGATGGTGTTTATCGACCTCCCATGTTATTCCGTGATATCCCAGCGATTATTGGTAACCCCATTCTGCTGAAGGTGTCGTTGCTGAGTATCTTAGCACATAGTGTGTTGTTCATTACCATGTTCGGCTTTACCCCGTCATATGCAGTATCTATAGGTGCAGACAAACTATATTTGAGTTTGCTGGTCATAGCTTTTATGGTACCCCATGCATTCGCGGCTCTCATAACAGGGAGGAGGATTGCTCCCCGTTACGGAGTTTGGGCAACAATTATGACAGGTTTTATTATCAGCGGGTTATGCACCGCTTTGATCCCTTTCAATCATAGCCTGACACTGCTTATCATTACACAAGCGATTAATGGATTCGCACAGGGATTACATTTGCCCCTATTAATGGGCTTGTCGATCCAATCGATTGACAATGATAAGCGTGCAACCGCGATGGGATTTTACCAAGCCGTATATGCAGCAGGCATGTTCAGCGGACCTTTTATAGCCGGGTCGATTAATGAATCCTATGGGCTGGGTGGAGGTTTTATATTCGGAGCTGCTGTTGGACTTCTCGCAGCTATCCTCACCGCATATTGGAGTAGAGCCCAGCTCACAAGAGGGTTTTCTATCTGACTCTAGCAATGGCTAAGCCATCATAAGCGGGAATTATCATTCCTTCTAATCTTGGATCAGAGGTCATTCGTTCGTTAAACTGTCTCATTGCTACAACAGATGGAGCATTAGCATTAGGATCCATCGACTTTCCATGCATAAGTGTATTGTCACCAATGATGATAGCACCTGGATTAGCCATCACAATCGCTTTCTCTAAGTAATGAGGATATCCTCCTTTATCTGCATCGATGAATACAAGATCAAACCTCGCGCCCTCAGCTTCAAGCTGCTGTAAGCTCTCAGCTGCATCACCAATACGATACTCTACCAAGTGTCCCAAGTCAGCCTTGACCAGATGACGCTCAGCCACTGCCGCAAATTGCGCGTTCATATCCAGTGAGATCAGCCTCCCATCTTCACCTAGACCCCTTGCCAAGCAAATTCCACTATAACCACCCAATGCTCCTATCTCCAATATCCGCTTAGCCTTGGTCATTCTCACCAGAAGTGTAAGCAATTGACCATAGCCTGGAGCTATAGAAATTTCTGGCATTCCCTCTTGGCGAATACCCTCCTTGACTTGTTCCAGAATGGGGTCGTTCTGAATTAAACTTTCAACGTACTGCTCTGCATTCATAATGTTTATTCTCCTCTCTAATGACGCTTACCCTCATTTTAAGCTTTTACCGATTATTTATCCATGTTATGTAACAATTCTCTATACCCTGTCGTCAGTAAGATTAAGAGAACAGTATGATTTACTTCAGGTTTACAATATGACAGGGGGTTAATAGTTATGAGGAAGATCCTACTCACCATTATGTTATGTTCCATATTAATTGTGCCACAGGCTTTAGCAGCTAGCTCCACCACTACAACTACACAAGCTGAGGTTTCCCTGCTGCTGAATGGCAAGCCGCTAATATTAGCTGCCAAATCCGTGCTGAAGGATGGGGTCACTTACGTACCTATGCGAAGCTTACTTACGGCTCTTGGCGCAAACGTACATTGGGATGAAGCAACAGATATCGTGACAGCTACACATAATGAAACAACGGTAAAGGTGAAGGTGAATGATCCTATAGGCTGGACGAATGGCAAGGAGGTCCAGATAGCCAATCCTGCTCAGCTTATTGATGGGAAAACGTATGTTTCACTACGTTGGATGAATGAGTCTTTCGGGGCCGTAGTGAAATGGCATGCTACAACAAGAACCGCAGCAGTTTACTATCCTGAGGAGGGTCTGCCTCGAGTTGGATCTTATGAGCATCTTAAATCCCTTGTTGGTGGGATGGTTAACTCTAACAGGATGAATCATATGATGGAAAAAGAAAGCGTTCAGTCAGACACGGCGAACGAAGCCGCAGCTCCAGCTGCTGAATCTGCGTCGGGTGCATCTGACTTCTCTACTACTAATATTCAAGTTCAGGGTGTTGATGAATCCGATATAGTCAAAACCGATGGCACTTACATCTATCAAGTCATCAATGAGAAGGTCGTTATTACACGAGCCTATCCTGCGGATCAGATGACGATTGTTAGCACTCTACCTTATGCGAACACTGGATTTACTCCTGCTGAGCTGTATGTAGATAACGATCAATTAATTGTGATCGGCACTAGTTATCCCAATACCCCATACCAATCTGACGATATGCCAACCACTGATGAGAAGCGGATGATTTATCCGAGTGAGCCCATGGTCTATACAACCAAAGCCATCATCTATGACATAAGCGACAAATTAGCACCTGAGCAAACTCGCGAGGTCGAGATAGAGGGTAATTATTTATCCTCACGTAAGATTGGATCAAGCTTATATCTTGTAAGTAATAAGTATATCGATTACTACTACATCATGAATGAGCAAACCGAATCACCAGCTCCGATGTACAAGGACTCTATCTCGAGTGATAAAATGCTTCCGATGAGCTACGATGAGATTCGTTATTTTCCAAATCCAACCGAGCCTAACTACCTACTTGTAGGTGGTGTGAATTTAGACGACATGAGTAAGCCTATGGATGTAAAGGCCTACCTTGGATCCGGCCAGAACATCTATGCGTCTACCGATCATTTATATGTAGCTGTTACCCAATATGAAGCACCTGTTCAACCAGCTACAGATGCTGGAAGTACTGAATTGAGCAAGAGCAGATATATCCCGCAATCGACACAAACTGCGATTTTCAAGTTTGCCCTGTCCCAAGGCTCAGTGACTTATATGGCCGAGGGAGAAGTACCTGGAACCATACTCAATCAGTTTTCGATGGATGAGCATGAAGGTAACTTCCGGATTGCTACGACATCAGGTGAAGTCTGGAGAACAGATGAATTTACATCGAAGAATAACCTCTATGTGCTAAGCGATTCATTGGATACACTAGGTAAAGTAGAGAATATCGCTCCCGGTGAACGAATTTACTCCGTTCGCTTCATGGGGGATCGGGCATACATGGTTACCTTTAAGACAGTTGACCCGCTTTTTGTAATTGACGTATCTGACCCCACTAATCCTAATATTCTAGGCGCTCTAAAAATCCCTGGATATAGTGATTATCTACATCCATACGATGAGAATCATATTATTGGGTTTGGTAAGGACACGATCGAGCAATCCATGAAAGACGAGAACGGGAATGTCATCGATACAACAGCGTATTACCTAGGTATGAAGATCGCTATGTTCGATGTCACCGACGTAGCCAATCCCCAGGAACTACACACCTTAAAAATAGGGGATAGAGGAACAAATTCAGAGCTTCTCTATAATCACAAAGCATTATTATTCTCCAAAGCGAAAAACCTAATGGCCTTTCCAGTTGAACTATATGAAGTACAATCGACTAGCGATCCATTGGAATATGGACAATTCACTTATCAAGGCGCGTATGTATATAACGTCGATATCACTACTGGATTCACCTTGAAAGATCGGATTACCCACATTTCAGAAGATGAATTAAGTAAGGCTGGACAGCATTGGTATGAGGGTGATAAGAATGTCCGACGAATTCTATATGTAGACGACATCCTGTATACCTTATCCAATAGTATGATAAAGGCGCACACGATTACCGATTTACAAGCAGTTGGAAGTCTGGATATATCGAAGTAGCATAAGAAGCTAAAGAAGCCATTCCTTTCTATAAAGGGGTGGCTTCTTCTTCATTCCCATTCGGAATATATTCTGACTACCTTACAAAAACTAGCTGTTATACAGTCTGTAGATTTAAAATTAGAGGAGATGTGATTAAGGATGACAGAAAAGAATATATTGGCTTACTTTCACACTCGTGAGGAAGCAGAAAAAGCACTCAAGAGCATGAAATCTTTACAGATCATAGATAGCTCCATTGATCATATAGATAAATATCCAGGTGACGGGAACGAAGTCCGGATGAATCCGGTTACTGGTGATTTTGCCAGCCTGGGTAATCTGACCCTTAATGCGGACTTCACGAACAAAAGCGCCGCCATTCTGAGCGTCGCTGGTGTTGATGCTAGCGGTATGAGTGACGGTGGTCAGGATGGTCCTACCGGAGTAGATACTCTGCTGACTGTGGTCATTGCTGAAGCTGATCACGAACAGGCGCTTCAAATTATTGAAAAGCTTGGTGGTCAAATTTAGCTCGAATATTAGAAATTCATAATAAACTCAACAGCCACAGGACCGAGCAGTACGATGAATAGACAAGGGAAAATGAAAATAACGAGTGGGAATAGCATTTTTATCGGTGCTTTCATTGCTGCTTCCTCGGCTCTTTGCTTGCGCTGCTCGCGCACTTCCTCCGACTGGACACGCATAACCTGAACCATACCAATCCCTAGCTTTTCAGCCTGTAGAATTCCACTAATGAAGGCTCGTATCTCATCAAAATCTAAGCGCTCTTTAACGCCTGTCAGAGCCTCGCGTCGAGTTTTCCCTAATCTAATCTCTTCAAGGCAGCGTTGGAATTCCGAAGAAACGATCCCATGCTTTTTTGCAATTAGCTTACCTAGTGCGGAGTCAAATCCAAGTCCCGCTTCTAGACTTACGGTTAATAAATCTAGGATGTCCGGCAATTCCCTTAAAGCCAGCTTACTGCGCTTCTTTGCTTTGGAGCGCAAATAATAGTGCGGCCCAAAGGCTGCAAAGATAAAACCAAGAATGATTAATGTGACCATCCCTGTAGTTCCCATATGCAAGAGATAAGCGTATGCTCCAAACAACAGGGGGCAAACAACGAATAGAACGGTTTGTAATAAACGGTAATCCACTGGCGACATGTTAAATGGCCGGCCGGCCTGGAGCAGCTTAATTTCAATCCGCGCTCCCTTAGATCCGGGAATTCTACGATTTAGAAACCGTTTGAACCATCTCAGCACGATGATAGCAACCTGTCCTAATGCGGATGATTTTTTCGGGGTATCCTCTACCATACCTGTTAACCCTCTACCGCCTTCACCATGCAGCCCTAAACGCTTTCTTATCTTAGTTTTACGTTCTCCATTGAACACAAAAAAAGCATAAATGGATAACATCACGGTGAAAAAAAAGGCCACGAATACCATATCTACACCTCAATCGTTGTTGTCTTCCTTATAAGAATAAACCCAATTGTGCCTGATACCACGCCAGCTCCAATCATCATTAACCCTATTGGATGCGCGAAAAATTTGCTCATATATTCAGGGTCAATCAAATACAAAATTAAGCCCAGCACCACGGGCAGTAGACCAATTACTGTACCCGACAACCTTCCTTGAGCAGTCAATGTGTGAATTTGACGATGAATCTTATTACGATCTCGAATCGTTTGAACAATCGTTTCCAGCACAGTGGCTAGGTTACCACCTACCTGCTTCTGGATAAGAATGGCTTGAATCATTAGCTCTAGATCCTCACTAGGTATCCGATCCTTCAATTGTTGTAAGGCATCCTCAATAGTTCTGCCGTATTGCATTTCTTTGAGAACCAGCTCAATTTCCTCTTTAATGGGAGAGTCCGCCTCCTCCGTCACTGCTTTCAATGACTGGATAAAGCTAAAACCTGCTCTTAGAGAGCCTATCACGGTGGTGATAAGATCAGGTAAGCCATCATTAAATCTAGAAAGCCGTTGTTGTTGCTTGCGGCGCACAATCATTCTCGGGGCAACAAAACCCATCACACTGCCTAGAGCCAGAAAAAAAACTCGATCAGTTAATAGGAACAGAATGCCCCCACCTAGCACCATAGCAATCCACTGAAACATTACGAACTCTTCAGGCTTTAACAGCAGGCCAGCCCGACTAAGCATGATTTCCAGCTTGTCATTTTTTTTCTTGCTAACCACCCGTTGCCGAACCATCTGTTTGTATACTTGTAACTGCACTAATAGACTAAACGATTTAGGATTCAATCGTTTTTGGTCATTTTCCTTGAGATAATAAGCCCTTCTCTTATCCAGCCTTTTGTCCGACATAAGAATCCGATAGAACAAGGCATAGAAGAATAAAAAAGCGGAAAAAAGGAATAGAAAAATGAGCAGCCAAATCATCATTACGTCCATTCCTCCCGCTCGATAAAGACGGTAGCTGGGATATGAATACCCGAGACCTCAAAACGCTCATAAAATTTAGGACGAACCCCCGTAGGAATCAATTTGCCTACAATTTTCCCATCGGAGTTTATTCCTTCTTGCCGATAGACGAAAATATCCTGCAACACAATAACGTCTCCTTCTAGACCAAGTACTTCTGTAATATTAGTTATTCGCCGTGAGCCATCCTTCAGTCTAGATTGTTGGATGATCAAATCGATTGCTCCGGCAATCTGCTCTCGAATAGCCTTTACAGGCAATTCAATACCCGCCATGAGCACCATGGTTTCCAAGCGTGCTATCATATCACGCGGACTATTAGAGTGTCCCGTGGCCAATGATCCATCATGACCCGTATTCATCGCTTGGAGCATGTCCAGAGCCTCTCCACCCCGAACCTCACCGATGACAATTCGCTCGGGCCGCATCCTGAGTGAGTTTCTCACAAGATCTCGGATGGTAATTCCACCCTTACCTTCAATATTCGTTGGTCTTGATTCTAGGGAAACAACATGATCCTGCCAAAGCTGTAGCTCAGCGGCATCCTCAATGGTCACAATCCTTTCATCACTTGGAATGAAAGAAGAGAGAACATTTAACGTTGTTGTTTTGCCAGATCCAGTGCCCCCGCTAACAAAAATATTCAGTCGTGCTTTCACACAAGCCTCAAGGAAAATAGCCATCTCCTGACTAACCGTACCAAACTTCACCAAATCGTCAATGGTATAAGGATCCTTAGAGAATTTACGAATCGTAATCGTTGGACCATTCAGGGCCAAGGGAGGAATTATAATATTCACACGTGATCCATCAGGTAATCGAGCGTCTACCATAGGGCTAGACTCATCCACCCGTCGACCAATAGGTGACACAATCTTGTCAATTACATTCATCACATGCTCATCATCACGGAATTGCACATGGGTCACTTCTATCTTTCCATTGCGCTCAACATATACTAAATTCGGACCATTCACCATAACCTCGGAGACATCTGGGTCCATAAGAAGAGGATTTATAGGTCCAAATCCAGCAAGGTCGTTAATGAGCTCATCGACCACCTTCTTACGATCAATCGTGCCGCGGAATGTCTCGTCCTCTTTAATGATTTCTACAGCCATCGCGTCGATCTTAGGAATAATGGCCTCCACATCTTCATCCTTCATGACCGATAGGATCATCTTATGAAGACGATTTTTCAGCTCCTGATGCTTACTCATTCTTGATGCACCTTGCTTGGGAGGCGTATCATTCCGTCGTAAGTCTCGGAAGGAGGAGACTAGATCTTTCTTGATCGACTTTGGTTGCAGGGCAGAGCCAGGAGTTAGTTGTTGTTCTTCAGATATTGAATCTATATCCTTTGCTACAACTACATCTTCACCCGTACGAGCCTGTATTTTTCCGAGTAGACTCAATATCATCACCCCTTTGCAACAGTTAATTTGGCAGGTTCATTGAATGCTGTTACTTCAAGTCATCTTGGGCTTGTGAAACCAAGATTGTATGAGATTCGTGCTCTTTGGTTTGAACAGTGTGATTTCACGTCGAGATATCATTTGCTCTGCTAATCTAAATATAGATTTAGCTACATCACTTTTCCCGTGATTCATAACGAATGGTATGCCAACATTAATGGATTGTGATACAATCTGGAATTGATTCGGAATGAATATGGGAGTGTCCTCTCCTAGAATGTCCGCTACATCTGATGCTTGAATGACACTCTCCATCGTTGATCGATTGACGATCACCTTCACTTTGTTCTTTAAACCCAATAACTCTAGTGTCTCTAGCATCATCTTCGTATTCTTGATTGTGGCCATCTCTAGATTAGTCACAACAAATACTTGATCAGCCTTCTCAATTAGCTGCAAGCTTCGTTCTTGAAGTCCTACACCTGTATCGGCTATCAGATAATCATGTCTAGCCAGCAATAGATCACAAATCCTTTCTACTGCTTCGGGTACAATCAAATCGGCAAACTCTGGGCGATCCGGTGCTGCCAATACTTTTACTCCACTGCTATGATGTATGAGATAACCTGTGAGAGCAAAATCATCTATCGTGGATAACTGCTCCACGACATCCTTGATAGAGAAGGTAGGATATAGATCCATAGCCATACAAACATCTCCGAATTGATAGCTACCATCCATAACGTTAACCTGAATATTATTCTTAGAGAGCGCTACTGCAAGATTAACCGCTAATACAGTTCTTCCCACTCCGCCCTTAGCACTACAAATAGCGATCATTTCCCCCCGCTTTTTATTCACCCCACTTCCTTGCATAGGTATATCGTTCATTGTTGTTCCTCCTAAAAATTTTTTATTGCTCATCCTTTATTCGACTGTGCAATGTTAATGTAAGGATACCGTCATTCGCTGCATTAATAAGTTTCACAGTTTCAGGTGATCTTAATTCCAACGTTGCTGAGCTATATTCTACAAAAATCTCACCCTCTACCGTTTCAACCATTCTACGTCCAACGGCTAATACACGAACTCGTTCGAGTAGAATGATGGAGGAAGTCTTTATACCTAAGTCTTCCTTCCCTAGCTTTGTATAGATTACATCTACATAGTCTTCTGGCTCAATTAGGGTAGAAACCGATTGGACATGATTAATTCCAATGGAAACACCACGGTATCCTTCTTGTATCTTTCTAGAGACGAATAATTTCTCTTCCTGAGCCCCTAAGACACGGTGGGGTAAGAAGGGCTCTCCCTTGGCGATATCTGTCAAAGCATATTTGCCATTTAAACTGGCCGAGTCACGAATAGCCTCACTGTACAATCCATTATCAACTACTTGGACTCTCTCAAGCATATCCTCTGAAATCAGCTCATTCTTCTTAATGTCTCGTATAGCGATTAGCGTTTCTATCGTTTTTAATTCGGAGGCTGGCGTTCCCTTAATATTGCTGACATAGTTGTAGAACAAGAATGTCGTGATCAGTCCCATAATAATCGCTAGCAGCATAATGAGCTTTGATTTCATATCTACACCTACCTTGTAAATTAAACCATCGTGATAGACAAGTTCGTATTAATTGAAGCCGAATAAGTCGGAATTCCAAAATCTATGTGCTGCGAAACGTTATAGATGGATGCTACTCTGTTAGTCTAATGGAATATGCTCCGTTATTTTCTACACTAGGCTCATTAAATCCAGTACCTGCTCGTTTAATGAAGAAGCCACTAATTGTTTTATCGTGATCATCCATTGGCGCGGATATGTAAAAATAGGCAAAACCCGTAATTTTGACTTGCTTCACTTGATTGGATTCCACGTTGTAGGGTGTATAAACGGGAATCAAAATGACCCTAGCACAGTCACGATGATGTGTCTCCCCAACTGGATATGGGCATTGATCAATTCTCTCCTGGACACCAGTTTTTGTTTTGCCAACAACGTTACCCGTCTGAGTATCAATAATATTGCCTACCTTGATCTCATTCTGATATCCATATTTCAGGTTCATTTCATAGGTGCTGGATCCACCACCACCTAGAGCAAGGATACCAAAATTACCCGTGTCCACTTCCGTTTCATCGACCTTCAGCTTGTATTCCTGACCATATACGAGTGGAACCGCATCATCAATACCTAGTGGAGCTACCCCGGTGGCTCTACCCATACTTTCTAACACAGCTGTTGCTTTCACCTCTACCGGAAGCTCATTTAAGCCGAACAGGCCAGAGAACACTAGGGTTACGGGTCTCTGTAATCGAACGAGCACCTTCTGCTCCATCTCCACCTGTTGCTCTAGAAGACTGCCTTGTTCTCCGTGCTGTGAGAGTACATCACTCACAATATTCCTTACTGCCGTTTCACTATAAGTTAGCTCCTGTGCCCCCGACAGTACAGCGGCATTCGCTGCTTTCTGAAGCTGGGTTTTGGCAACATATACACCGCCTAGATCTATAACTAATCCAGTCATTGCCATTAAGCCTGCCATGGAGAGACCAATTAGCACAATAGAGCTACCTTGCTGTTGATTGAGTAGGGATTTCAACCTATGAAATAAATTTGTCTTACTATACTTAAACATCATAACCATACCTCCACGCTCCGAACTTACACTTGTTCACTTTACGATAAGGCTTCGCTCTATTCCACTCGAATGGTTGAATCTGTGATGACACGATAGGGAGAAGGCAATACAGTCGACATGAGCGGCGTAATGTATTCGATCTGTTCTTCCAATCTAACCATTACATATTCACCAGATTGACGTATCGTATCCGAGGGGGAGATTGTAACGATTACTTTAGTTGGGTTATCGACATGATCTAACGTATATTGCGTTATATCTGCATCGCTTCTTCCCAATCCCCCTAGTCGAACAGCCTCCTGAGCAACTAAATTTAATTGCATATGCGTATACATAATTCTGCCGAAATCAATAATTCCACAAATCAGATAGAGTAACAAGGGCAGAAGTAACGCAAACTCGACCAACGATTGCCCTTTCTCATGGGAGATGAACCGTTTGAACATGAGATGACCTCCACTATTGAAAAACACCCTGTAGCTTATAACCCAAGATGCATTCGTTATAAGAACAATAGACCACAAAAAGCTCCTCCAGCAATTGCGACACCATATGGATTAGTTTCTGATGCGAATGTTCCGCGGTAATCAATCGGCATAACGATACCGTTCCTCATTCCATATATCAGATACACAAGTAATCTAATCCGATTGAACGAGCCCTTACCAGATGCAAGAACAATCACAGCGAGTATTGCTCCGATCATAGCCATATAGGCTGCTGCAACTAGAACGAATACGGTCCCCTGGAAGGCCCCAACCATTGCCAACAATTTCACGTCCCCCGCTCCCATACCTCCTAAGAGATAAGGGATGAGAAGCAGACCTAATCCAACTGCGAATCCAGCTAATGCATCCATAGTTCCATCCATACCAGACAGCATTGTTTGATAAACAAAAGCCGCAATAATTCCAGGGAATACAACGAAATTGTAAATTTTCCTGCTTCTTAAATCCGTAATAACACTAATGATTAAGAGGATAGACAACGTTATTAACGAGAGCATTCCAATTTCCATTTCATATCAACCCACTTTCCAAGAGCCTTAACCATTCTATTCGATAAAAAAAGAAGGGTCGTACGTTCGTAAACGTATGGCCCCTCATTCGATAATCACTAAAATGGGTTGCTTATTATGGAGTACGATTTACTAGGGCATTACTTGCGATTGTGTATAATTCTACAATTTCATCTCGTAAAGTAATAATGATTCCAACTACCGCTATTGCAATGATCCCCAACACCAAACCATACTCCGTCATTCCTTGACCCTTCTCTTCAACAACTAGCCCTCTTAATTTGTTCAACATGTCTCATTTCTCCTCTTCAATCAAATTTGGTGGATATGAAATTGAACTTCTTGTCCTATTTCAGTTTTTGTCTCGTAGACTTTCCCAATAGGAAGTTCTATGACCGATGAAGCTTTACTGTGGATACGACCAAACTTACCTGGCTTAACATTCTCCTCTACAGCAATCACTCTGAGATTACTATCGAGATACAATACGTCAATCGAATATCGCATAAAGAATGTATGTATCGATTGACATGGTTGAATGTGTAACGCTGTACCCGTTCTAAATTCTGAAGTAAACATTAAACCCCTGAATCGTGACCAGAAGGTTCTGGCCATACGTACATCATTCGCAAGCACCTTCCCGGTTTTCCGGTTTATCAGCATCACAGTCTTCAATCACCTCCAGTGCATAGCAAACCCCGCTTTTCACCCGAAAAGCGGGGTCTTTAAAGGTATGTACCTTTATATCCCATGCTCTTTCGGTAGCTGGCTGACATTATGCGAATACTCGCATTACAGTCCCTGTAGCTTTGCGTCACTGACTTTCATCAGCTTTGCCTTTGTCGAGAAACAACGAAGTTTGTAAATTTGTTTTCTACACTTCATATCTTACAAGCATTAGATTGTATTGGATATTGGTCAATAGTCTTGTTTTCTGAATATTTCAAATATGGTTCTCGTTACCTACTTGCTTTTCCGATTTGTCTAGCCATTTCTATACAACATAAAAACCGCCTTGTGCATGATAAAATCAGTCAGGACGGTCACTCAACAATACATATACGATTAGATTAAGAGGTTTATTTTACAAACTTTCGTGCCTTCTCAATTACTTCATCCTCTGTTACTCCAGTCACATATCGACCGTTTATGTAAATAAATGCAAATCGCGAACAAGGACCACAGTAGGACTTGCAGCCCACCTTCACTTCTGCATCGGGGGCAATTTGTTCTAGCTTGGATAGAGATGTTCTCATCTTCATATGTCTACATTTATCACAAATCCGAATATCATTAGCCATTAAGCTACTCCTCTACGGTGTTCCCTAATGATCACCCATATTACCTTTAGATGGGTTAGTGATCACAAAGCCTTCCTCAGGTAGGAACAGATAATCTATCTTAACGCCATCTAACAGCGGTTGATCCTTCGCTAGTATCACTTCGATGTCCTTATCTGTAATGATGACCTCGTCATTGTCAGTAGGCGTGTCCAACTCTAAACCATAATGAGCATGGTCTCCATGCGAGTGAGTAATAATAACTCTAAGCTTCATATCCTGATTCTCTTCGCTTGCCAATTCCTTTAATAGCACCTTGGCGGCACTTCTAGTGATTTTGCAATTCATATCGTCTCACGCTCCATCAATGTAGTTAATTCTATTATATCCAAATGTTCCTCTGTTCCTTATTGTATGAAATAAACGTTAGGAAGTCCAGAATTACACTATAATGATCGCGTATACTTTCCCAGGGCCATGCACACCAATCGTTAAATCATTCTCGATATCTGCGCTTCGGCTAGGACCTGTGATCATATTAACCGAGGAGGGATAATCGATATTCAAGGGATGGGTATCTCGAATACCCTGAAGTGCTTCCCCCATTCTGGTGACTAGCCGTTCTGCGGGGAAGATAGCGAATAAGCTTGAGGGTAGTAAGCTAACAGAACGCCCTTGTCCTCCTCCGGCTTGCAGAACTAAAGTACTTGTATTAGCAATCACGTAATCAGGATATACAATGCCAAGCTCACAGCGTTCTGTAGCCTGAAGTAGCTTATCCCGAGCAGACCATTTGGTAGGATTGGATTGTTCGTTGTTCGTTAAATCAGTCGCTGTATCCTGCACAGCCATCACACGCCAAGGAACCGTATTAATATTCATAGATTGTAATTGTTGCTCTATACCCAGCTCTAATAATTCCACATGCTCCCACAGCGATGCAGCCGTTACCTGCAATTCCCCTATTATCTTAGTCAAATAGGCAGCGATTGTTGCTTTGGCCTCAGCTCTCTGAACGATAAGCACCTGACCCGATAAAGCGGTCCAGTTGTGGACAAACAGCTCTATTTTCTCCTGTTCATTCAAGTCTATCGCTTTATAATGGTCGGGAACCCCTTGAACTGGATTGGTTGGGGCTGACTTTAGGGGTTCCTTCCTACCTAAACGGTTGGCGATATTCAGCATGAATGCTTCCTTGCCATTGATAACTCCTGCTTTATTGCTCATCCTTCATGCCACCCTTCAGTTCATTCTGTAGCTCCGACCAGCGATCGCGGAATGATTGTTTAGGCTTCATAGGTAAGGTTCTAGAATCCGTCCAGCCTGATAATGGAAAAGGTGCGCGATGAATTAACCCCTTTCGACTAAGCGGCTTAAGCAAATAGTATGCTGATTTGGTAGCCACTTTATATAGAGTCACACGTCCAAACGTGAATTCATACATGCGAAACGCGAATCGTTCAGGCAATGAGGTTAGCTTCGCTCTAACCTTTCGATGCCGCAGATGCACCAGCATATCATGAAGTGGAATTTTAACGGGACAAGCCTCGTGGCAGGCACCACATAAACTGGAAGCATAGGCAAGCTGACCCGCTTCCTTCATATCTTGTTGGATCAATGGAGTAAGCACAGCGCCAATTGGACCACTATACACACTACCATAGGCATGTCCTCCTACATGTCGATACACCGGACATACATTCAGACATGCAGCGCAACGAATACAATTTAATACCTCCTGGAAGATCGGATCCCCTAACTGTGCAGATCGGCCATTATCCAGAATAATGACATGCAGCTCCTCTGGACCATCAAGATCCTTGAGCTTACGAGGCCCTGTAATAAGAGAGATATACGTAGTTAGCTTCTGTCCAGTAGCACTTCGTGGTAGTAGATTAAGCATGACCTCCAGATCATCGAAAGTGGGAACAAGTCGTTCCATACCCATAATGACCACGTGCACCTTAGGAAGTGTAGTCACCATTCGCCCATTGCCTTCATTCGAGACAAGGGAGATCGAACCCGATTCCGCAACACCAAAGTTACAACCGGTCAACCCAATATCTGACTCTAGAAAATAATTCCGCAGCTTCGTCTTGGCATATGTTGCTAATGCCTTCGTCTCAGCAGGGAGGGCATATCCAGCATCCTCTGTAAACAAATCAGCGATCTGTTGTTTATTCTTATGAATAGCAGGAATAATCAGATGAGAGGGGGTTTCCTTAGCTAACTGCAGAATATACTCGCCTAGGTCTGTTTCTATAGCTTCCATTCCATGCTCCTCTAAATGATGATTCAAATGAATCTCTTCACTTACCATGGATTTCCCCTTAGCGACAAGCTTAGCATTATGTTGTTTAGCGATACCGAGGAATGCTTGAACAGCATCATCCGCTTTACTACAGAAGTGAACATTCCCACCATTGTTAACTACATTGTCTGCGAATTGTGTTAGGTAATAATCTAGATGACTAATCGTATTCTCGCGAATAGCCCGACCCCGTTCCCTCCAGATTTCCCAATCACCGATGTCAGCCATTGCATTCAATCGACCGTTCTTCAGCTTATCCGTAGTGAAAGCTACCGCTTTACGTAAGAATTCATCTGCCAGAGCATCTTCGGTTCGTTGCTGTAGCCCGCTTCCAATTAACGATCTTTTATCTTTATTATTCGTCTTTATAGTTGTCATCGTTTTTTATTAGCTCCTTCCAATAGAACCTCTGCCAGATGCATGACCCTGATCGGCCTACCTTCTTTGTTCAAGCGACCATCTATATTCATTAAACAGCCCATATCGGTGCCTATTAGAATTTCCGCCCCAGTATCCGTAACATGCCGCGCCTTCTCGCATACCATTGCCTCTGACATATCGGACATCTTCACTGCAAAGGTCCCACCAAATCCGCAGCAATCCTCCTTATGTGGAAGATCAATCATCTCTAATCCTTCAACATGCTGTAGTAACCGTACGGGCTCCTCCTTCACACCGAGTAATCGCATGGCATGACAGGATGGATGATAGGTTGCCTCAGCTGGGAATGAAGCCTTCAGATCCTCAATACCCAAAACTTGTACAACAAACTGAGAAAATTCATAAGTACGTTTCACCAATCGTTCTGCTTTTTCTTTCCACTCCGGCTCATTCTCGAACAGGTAAGGATAGTAATGATGAACCATACCTGTACAGGACCCTGAGGGGGAGACAATGTAGTCACTCTGCTCGAACGCACGAATCCAATTACGGGCTACCTCACGAGCTTCATCCTGATAACCACTATTGAACGCGGGTTGTCCGCAGCAGGTTTGTGCTGCTGGAAAATCAACCTCACAGCCATGCTGATGTAAGAGTCTAACCACACTTTCTCCTACCTCAGGATACATCTGATCAGCTAAACATGTAATAAAAAGAGAAACCTTCATTGTCCAACCCGCTTTCCGTTTAATTATACTTATCAGGTTATCAGATAAGTTGGGAAAAGAAAAGAATCTTCTCTTATTTTAAATACTTAAACAAGATATTCTCTACGTGCTGTAGATGTGATACCATCGCGGTTTGTGCATCATTGGGCTTCCCCGCCTTAACCGCAGCAAAAATAGCACAGTGCTCTCGCCATAACTGTTCGGACTCTGACGCACTTGAATACATCTGAAGCCGGCGAGTTTCACGAATGACCGTCTCCATCTGTGAGGAGATCGTATCCAGCAGGCGCACCATAATCGAGTTATGCGTTGAATCTGCTAACGTTTGGTGGAACTGAAGATCAGCTTTCTCTCCCTCAGCTTCGTTGCCTAAATTCGATTCCATTCTATTCAATATCGCTTCCAAATCTAGCAGGTTCTGCTCATTACGTTTCTCCGCAGCTAATGCAGCATTAGCGACCTCTAATGCTTTGCGCGCTTCTAGTAGCTCTAGGATTGTTCTACGATTCATGAGTAGAGATACTAACGAGGGCATCTCCATGTTGGTTGAATCTATAGATTTAATGTAGCTACCTTCACCTTGATGACTTTCTACGAGTCCCATCGCCTTAAGGCCACTTAAAGCTTCCCGAATCGTGGACATGCCGACCTGATACATCTCCGATAGCTCTCGTGTGGAGGGCAGCTTCTGTCCAGGGATTAGCTTTCCTGTAACGATCTGTTCTTTCATCTGCTCAGCGATTTCTTCATGAATTTTGCGATGGTGGATGCGAGTGAATTCCAATCAGATGATCTCCCTCCGTAGATAAGCTAAGTCCTAGGACTAATAATGGTCCCACTTCTTCATATATATTGTTGAATTGATTAATAGGGAGTGGATTACAACCATAACCAGCCTCAATCGTGAACCCTGGTCTCCTATATTCTTGAATAAACCAATCCTTATAACCAGCATCACTATCCGTAAGCTTCACCGCTTCATATCCGCTTACAACAGCCAATTGCTCGGCCATCCAGCTAGCTCGCTCTGGCTCATAATCACGATAATTCCAGTATATTTCCCTACCTTGTGTATGTAACGCCATCACAAGATGATAAAGATTACGCTTGGTAAATTCAGCAATCGCCACTGCTTCTGGTTCAGACAATGGCTTATCACCGGGATAATCCCTGGGACCTGGTCCATCAGGACCTCTCCGAAGCTTCTCCACATCCCAATGTGCCGGGTATTGATCATTTAGATCAACTCCCCTTATGTTCGATTTCCACTGTGAGAAATCGGAGGAGCCTTGATTCCACTGCAGTAGAAGCTCATGATAGGGATGATCCGAACTCGTTCCATATTGGACAAGCTCCACACCGTCTGGATTTACCATGGGAACAATGAACAACGTAGAACCACAGAATAAATCCATAGCCTGCTGACCAAATATACTTTCATTTAACCGAATCGCCCTCGTGTAATCTTCTAGAAAAACCATTAAGATTAAGCTAGTAATCCATTCATTCGCATGAAACGAGGCATTATAATGAATTCTTCTCTCACCAATACCTACTTTAATGGCTGGAATAGGCTTTCCCATAACGGTCTCACCTATATATGATAGTCGGAGGAAGGTGTTGGCTTGACTTAGCTTGACGAGGTCCTCCATCATTTGGCCATATCCATAGCTATCCATTATCGAAACGGTACGTTCGCTCAATACATCCCCTCCAAGATTAGGTTCTATTACAACCTATGTGCGGAGGATAGTCCCTTATACCTCAGGTAGCGCTTGTGATACTGCTATAGCTTGCTCAAGAAAATGTTCGATTTCCTCACGAGTTTTTCGTAGCTTACTAACAAAACGCACTAATTCTGTACCGTTGCGGAATACAATAAAGCTTGGTATTCCTAGAATGTTCAACTGTTCACATAGGTCAGGGAAATTGTCCCGATCCAGTTCCACAAAGCTCAGCTTATCCCCGTATTTCATCTGAACATCAGGCATGAACGGATCTATATAATGACAATCCTTACACCAAGTCGTCTTGAATATGGCCACAGTTGGTTTATCTCCACTGATGGTAGCTTGGAATTGATCTTCCGTTTCTATCTTTATCATCTTTCCCATCCTTTCAAGGTAATTTTTCCCCTTTTATAACATGCATGCGTTAGTCGTGTCAAACCGCTTTCTATGATCACCGAATGAACTTTTTGCTAAGCTTCTGAAGAGGACCGGGCAGCATAAGCATCTCTTGCTTTCGAATCACACGTAGTAAGAACAGTAGCCCTAAATAAGTAATACCTGATAGACTACCTACGATGATCGCTTGTAGCATAAAGTCGATAATGCGATTAAATCCTAATACATACGTTCTAGCAAACCAATCCATGCCAAAACCAACTGATAAGCTAAAGACAACACTGGTTATTAATCCGAACCAACGACGTCCCAGTATGACGATCTTCATCGATCTTCGCACTGCCACAAGGTTTAATATAGTGATGACGGCAAAGCATAGTATTGTAGAGCTTAGAACTCCATACATACCTATTAATGGAGTGAGTAGGAATAAGCCTGCTACCTTAACCCCTACACCGATATAGACATGTGTTGCTACAGCCTTCATTTTACCTATCCCATTCAGAATCGATGCGGTAGTCATCATGACAATCTGAAGCATCGCTGCCGCAGTAAGAAGAATAATAATATCTGTTCCTTCGGTATCCGCGAATATAAATCCATTCAACGGTCTTGCAGCCGTTATCATCGTCAGAACAATACCCAGCCCTACCACAATCGATAGCCAGATAACCTGTGAGGCTCGACGTCCAACCTCATCATGATCTTGACGAGCGTGTGCTGAAGAGATGATAGGTAAGACGGTCTGACTAACTGCAATAGCCAGAATAATGGGGATACCCGCTAAGGACTGTGCACGTCCAGACAATAGCCCTAATGAAATTTTGGCCTCTTCATAACCGAGATCACCTTTAAGGAGAGGAATGACTGTAGAGGAATCAATTAAGTTAATGATGGGTACCGCTAGAGCAGCTAATGTGATCGGAATGGAGCTAGCAAAGATCAATTTATAGGTTTGGAAGAGCGATACTTCACCTTTATCTTTAGCTTTGCTTACCTGACGAACGGGTAAGGTTGCTGTTCCTGCAGCTATGGTCTCCGACAGCCTCAATCGACGTGTGAACCATAGCATGACTAGGAATGCACCCACACTGCCCATAACACCTCCGAAGGAAGCGCCAGCTACAGCCCATTGCTGCTGATATCCAAATTCTATCGCTAGATAGGCTAAGAGCACAGCTGTAATCACTCGAGCAATCTGCTCTACAATTTGTGATAAGCCACCCGCGAGCATAAACTGAAGCCCTTGAAAGTACCCGCGCATCATTGCAATAATCGGGAATAATAATAACGCCGGAGCTAATGCTCGTATAGCAAGAATAGAATCTGGATCCCCATTGAAGCTTGCATACATAGGTGCGCCCAAATAGAGAAACAATGTCATAATAATTCCAGCAATTACTCCAAAGCCTATCGCTGCTCGATATAATCGTCTGGCTTCCTCCACACGACCCAATTCTACCCTTTCGGATATTAGCTTACTTAGAGCACTTGGAATACCTGCGGTTGCTATAATAAGTAGGACAAAATAAACATTATATGCAATACCATAAGTCGCCATTCCGGCATCACCCAGCAAATGCTTTAACGGTATTCGCTGAACGACGCCCAATGCTCGGGCGATCAAAGCGGCCGATGCAAGGATAATAGTGCCTTTCAGTAATGTGTCTTTCTTCATCTGAATTGCACCGAACCTTTCACAAATAATAATGTATATCTAACTAAGCCATAGAATGAGTATAACGATCATTGTAAGCTGTAATACGATTTTCATAAAAGTAGATGTAAAAAATCCAACCAACGCACCTACCGAGGCCTTCAATGCTTGCTTAGGCGATGAACCGATAATCAACTCCCCGATAAACGCCCCCAGGAAGGGCCCTATAATTAAGCCCGCTACCGGAATAACAAAGGGCCCTATAATAATACCCAGAGCGCTCCCGATGATCGATGCACGTGATCCTCCGAATCTCTTAACACCATAAGCACCCAGTGCATAATCTGCAACAATAATAGTCAGAAGAATTACGGTCTGAATGGACCAAAACCAGAATCCAAATGCATCAAAGCTAAAGAAGAAGCCATACACGAAGAATGAAGCATATATCGCTATTACTCCCGGTAATACCGGATAGACAGCACCTATCATTCCCACGACTAGAAGAGCAATAATTAGTAACCATCCTATGAGATCGATCATACTTATTCCTGGTCCCCCAATACATATTTACGAATTATAAACCCAACACCATCTTCTTCATTCGTTGGAGCAATCACATCGGCCGCTTGCTTAACAACATCTTGGGCATTACCCATTGCGACACCAAGTCCTGCATCAACAATCATAGCCATATCGTTCATGCTATCTCCCATAGCAACTACCTCATTCATCGAGCATCCAATGATTTCACACATTTGCTTTATTCCATAGGACTTATTAATCCCCAGCGGATTCATCTCCATATTATTAGGATCTGAATTCGTGATTTCTAGCTTTCCCCAAGAGTTAATTTCTTTGGTTATACTCTTCCTTATTTGTTGATCTACTGAATAATAACCAAACTTCAGCCATTGTTCATCCTGAGGAAATTCCTCCAACCAGTTATCCCGATTATACACTTTATGTAAACCATAAGCCCAGAACCATGTATCATGTGTAACAGCTAGTTTATGCATTTCTTTAACTAAATCCGTATCTAATATCACTCTGTTGTGTAGCTGATCCTTATTCCTCCATACCTCACTCCCATTCACGGCAACAAAAGGTGTGTTCAGACCTAGCAGCTCCACGAATGGGATAATCGAGGGATAGCCCCTTCCAGTCGCCATACAGACAGCAATCCCCGCTTCTCCTGCCCTCTTGATCCAATGCTGGTTTTCTAATGATATCGCATGGGATCCATTGAGTAATGTTCCATCCATGTCTAAGGCAATCAGTCGATAACGATTCATTAATTAACTCCTCGTAATAAGTTATGTTTTAAGATTATTATACTCTTTATGTATAGGGTAAGAAAATCATCTGAGAACTCAAAAAAAGAAGACCATGTTTGGATTACCATGGTCTTCTTGCTTGTGATCACGAATGCTTCTGAAGCTGTTCGAGGATTGTATTGATATTCCATTCCATCATCTTCAGATAGGAATCTCCATCTTCACCAGGTTTGCCAATGGAATCAGTAAAAACTTTACCTCCAATTGGAACCTTCGTCTCGCTAGAAACCATCTCCATACTTCGAGCGTCGATACTGGTTTCTAAGAACAATACTTTTATATCTTTATCCCTAATAAGGTCTACAACCTGACTAATCTGATCCGGACTCCCTTGATTCTCCGAGTTAATCTCCCATATATATCCTGCCTGGAAATTATACGCTGCCGAGAAATATTTGAACGCTCCTTCACTTGTAACTAAGAATCGGTGCTCTTCTGGAATTTTATTAAATTGCTCAACAGCATTCTTATGAAGCTGTTCTAATTGGCCAATGTATACCTTAGCATTCTTCTCATAAGTATCGGCATGGTCTGGATCGACTTTTATTAAAGCTTCTTTGGCATTATTAGCATAGATAATACCATTACGGATATCCAACCAAGCATGCGGATCAGCTTCGCTCTCTTGTCCCTCCGTGGTCAGATATTTGACTTCTACTCCATCACTTAATTGAAAGACTGGAGCATCTTCACCGCTCTTACCTGCTGTTCCCAGAAGCTTATCAAACCATGAATTACCTGCTTCCAAATTGAGTCCATTATAGAAAACCACATCAGCATCCGTTGTCTTACCCACATCAGCCGGGAGCGGATCATACTCGTGTGGATTAGAGCCAACTGGAGCTAAGCTGTGTATGTTTACCCGATCACCACCAATGTTCTTAACAATATCGTAAATGATCGAGTAGGTTGTAACCACCTGCAATTTAGCGTCTTTATTATCTATTGAATCCTTAGAACCTCCCTGATTACATCCAGCGAATACTATCATCATAGCTATGCTTATGATCGTAATTATAATTCCTTTTCTCATTTCCATTCTCCTATCTAATAATTTAATTGTTTGTAATAGAATTTCTGTTCATTCTTGACCTCATAGAGCGCCATAATATTCCTTGCTTCGGAGAAAAGGTGAATGCTAATGCGAAGAGAACTGTCGCAACGAGAACAATACTGGCTCCAGAAGCCAAATTATACATATAGCTGAAGTACAAACCTACTATCGAAGACACAACACCAAAGCCCATAGACAGATAGATCATGATCCATAAACGATCCGTAAGTAAATATGCAGTAGCTGCGGGAGTGATCAGCATCGCTACGACAAGCACGATTCCCACGGTCTGGAGTGAGGCTACTGTTACCATGGTCAATAAGATCATTAATGCATAATGAATGATGCGATTCGGTAGCCCATATGCAGCCGACATAATAGGATCAAATGAACTAACTAACAATTCCTTATAGAAAAAATAAATAGCGCTCAGTACCACTATACCCACTGTGAAAGTGGTCCACATCTCGGAAGTACGAACGACCAATACATTACCGAAGAGAATATGATAAAGATCCGTACTGCTTTTCATCATGGTAATCATTATGATCCCCAATGCGAAGGAAAAGGTAAACATGATTCCTATGGATACGTCATGCTTGATTCGACTATTCTGGCTTACATAACCTATCCCTACAGCAGTCAATACACCGGTAAGAACGGCGCCGAAGAAAAAATTAATCCCGAGCATATATGATAATGCCACACCTGGCAATACAGCGTGGGATATCGCATCTCCCATAAGCGCCATTCCTCTTAGTATGATAAAGCAGCCGATGGCACCACAGATAATACCGACCATAACTGAAGTAATAAGTGCTTTTTGCATATATTCATAGTTCATTAGTGCCTCTATAAATTCCATTAAACACTCACTCCGATCTGCTCCATAAAGGCGAACTGACCTTTATATGCTTTGGCCAATAAGTCTGGCCGGAAAACTTCCTCAATGGAGCCATAGCCGATCAATTCTCTATTCAATAAAATCAACCTGTTAAAATAAGTACTAGCCTTCATTAAATCATGATGAACAACAACGACCGTCTTCCCTGAATCACGTAGCTCCTTGAGAATATGAATAATCGTTTCCTCACTGCCTAAATCAACGCCTACGAATGGTTCATCTAAGAAGTACATTTCTGGTTTTTGCGCTAACGCTCTAGCTAAGAATACTCTCTGCTGCTGTCCACCTGATAGTTCACCAATTTGGCGATTACTAAACGGTGTCATGCCAACCTTTTCTAAACACTCGTAAGCCAAAGCTTTCTCTTGTTTGCCAGGTCGTTGGAATAATTTCAAATTAGGATATGTTCCAATTAAGACAGCATCCAGAACGGTTATCGGAAAGTCCCAATCAATTTCACTTCGTTGAGGCACATAGGCGATTTTCTTTCTAATATCTCTAACTGAGCGATCAAAGATCTGTATTTCGCCCTTGTCTTTCGGAATTAAGTTTAATAAGGCCTTGAGTAATGTTGATTTCCCTGCTCCATTTGGTCCAATTACACCAACCAGGTTACCAGATTCCAATGAAAAACTAATATTCTTCACTGCTTCTTCCCCATGGTAGGATACATTTAAATTTTTAACCGATATAGCAATCATTGCAGTTAGCTCCTTTCTCAGAAAGTATATGAAGTTACATTGAATTTGGAAAGTTGTATATATCTATAAATGTTTCAGCTGCACCTTTGTTTTGATTATACACAAAATTGTTGCTCTAACGCAACATTTATTTTTTCATAATAAAAACCATTAGAACATAACATTTGAACTGCACCCCAATTGTTAGACACACAATCTAACAGTTGGAGGTGCAGTTTTCTTTATGTCTAAATTAACAGGACAAGAAAAGATACAAGCTGTAAAAAGGTACTTTGAAGGTGTT
>Ga0101941_1000405_pt1 | contig 78819 bp, 62 predicted proteins | sample DewCreD2012metaG_3_FD_75242 | JGI IMG/M metagenome (GOLD analysis project Ga0101941, IMG submission 75242) | Hot spring sediment bacterial and archeal communities from British Columbia, Canada, to study Microbial Dark Matter (Phase II) - Dewar... ... | reverse complement strand
CCGTAAGAGGACACATAGTTCGCTTGGTTACTACTCGCCAGACCAATTTGAGATGCGGTATTACGCCAACCAAACCAAATAACTCTCTAACCGTGTCTACTTTATTGACAGAAGAACAATTCCCGCCTTAGAGAGTAGCTTTGGTACGGTTTGCTCGCTGTAAAGCGGAATTCCCGCCATAGAGAGTAGCTTTAGTACGGTTTGCTTGCTGTAAAGCGGAATTTCCGCCTTAAGGACGCCGGAAGGCGTTTTTGTTCTAGCTTGTTATTCCTGTCGCATTGCTTGGAAGGCTTTCTCGGCCGCTTCAAGAGTTACTGTTATATCTTCGTCACTGTGTGCAGTTGTCATAAACCAGGCTTCGTACTTCGAAGGGGCCAAGCAAATGCCTTGGTCGAGCATGAGTCGGAAGAACGCCGCGAATCGTTCGCTATCAGCGCGGCCAGCTTCCTCATAATTGGTAACTGGATGTGCGCAGAAGTGTGTTGAGAAGGCTCCACGAATCCGATTGATCGTAAGATCGATATGGTTCTGTTTAGCAGCCATAGCTATTCCCTGTGTAAGTTGCCCTGCTAGTAGGTCCAAGCGTTCATAAGTACCCGATTGCTGCAGGACCTCCAGGCAGGCGATGCCCGCAGATACAGAGATGGGATTACCGGCCATTGTACCTGCTTGATAAGCAGGACCTAACGGAGCGACCTTCTCCATGATCTCGCACCGACCACCATAGGCACCTATGGGCAATCCACCACCAATGATCTTACCCAGAGCAGTCAAATCGGCCTGAACCGCGGAATGATCTGGGAAGTAATCATATGTTTGAGCGGATCCGTAGTGAAAGCGAAAAGCACTGATTACCTCATCGAAGATGACTAGCGCTCCATATTGTCGAGTGAGCGAGCAGACGGCTTCAAGATAACCGGGCTTTGGAAGAACCATGCCAAAGTTGCCGACAATCGGTTCAATCATCACTGCAGCGATCTGATCTCCCCAAAGCTTAAGTGCCGCTTCTAAGGCAGCAGCATCATTGAATGGAACAGTAATGACTTCGCTAGCGATACCAGTGGGTACTCCGGCACTATCAGGTGTTCCTAAGGTTGAAGGGCCTGAACCAGCTGCAACTAAGACTAGATCGGAATGGCCATGATAACAGCCAGCAAATTTAATAATCTTGTCGCGACCTGTGTAGGCTCTAGCTACTCGAATGGTACTCATTACAGCCTCTGTACCAGAATTAACTAAACGCACCTTATCCATCGAGGGTATAGCTTCCTTCAGCATACGGCAGAAGGTTATTTCCAATTCAGTTGGGGTACCATACAAGGTGCCACTCTCCGCGGCTCGAACAATCGCAGCTGTTACATGAGGATGGGCATGACCTAGGATAATAGGACCATAGGCAGCTAGATAGTCAATGTAACGATGACCATCAACATCCCAGAAATAAGCACCCTGAGCCTTTTCCATGAACACCGGTGCACCGCCGCCAACCGCCTTGAAGGAGCGTGAGGGACTATTCACACCTCCAACGATATGTTCTAATGCTTCCTTATATAAACTCTCGGAACGAGATCTATTCATGCTGAGTTATCCACCTTTTTTCGAAATCCAATCGTAGGTGCTTATTGGCTGCCGACTAATGCCCATTTAAAGCACAACTAATGGAGTACTGTTGATTTAAGACAGTAGTTAGCGCTAATATACTGTTCTATTTCACTAAAACATGTTCCAATGAACGGAATTCTCTGCTCCAACCGACATTAACGTCTTACAGGGACTCGAACGCACACTTTCTCTGCTCCAACCCGACATTAACGTCTTACAGGGACTCGAACGCACACTTTCTCTGCTCCAACCCGACATTAACGTCTTACAGGGACTCACCGCGCACTTTGTTAAGCAAAAATTAGTACATGTATAAGGCGCTATTGCGCAAATTGTAGCGTTAACTGAGAGTCGACTACGGTTATTGTTGAACTACAACTGCTACTTATCACTACTCAGTTACTACGGGTTCAGCTGTAGTTGGTTCAGCAACGACTGGATTTAGTTGTTCTTGTACATACTCAATGAGTTTTTGTTCATCCGTTATGCTGATCACATCAGCTCCGCCAATATTGTCTTCACGTAGAAGCTCTAATGGCGGGATTTGCACACTGGTAATTTGAGTCGTGTCAATTTCGAAGCCAAGACTTCCTAGCTTTACCATGTCATCTATATCCATATTCGTTTCTACGTGTGGGACAACACTATTCAATAAGATTGGAAGCTTGATCAACGACGATGTACGTTTAACCTTATCTGCAATGGCACTTAGAAAGTTTCGCTGCCTCTCTGTACGGGTAAAGTCGGATAATGCATCCTTACGGAAACGCACATATTGAAGAGCTGTTGAACCATCTAAGAGCTGTAGTCCAGGCTGTAAATCAATATTGTATCGAGGATCATCAGCGGTATCTACATAATACATTCTTTTCTCTACCTCAAACTCAATACCGCCTAATGTATCAATCAAGGAAATAAATCCTTGGAAGTCGGTGTATACATAATATTGTATTGATAGTCCAGTTAATTCGCTTATTGTACTCATGGCTAGACTAGGTCCACCCAATACAAGAGCCGTATTAATACGATTGCTTCCATGGTCAGGGATCTTCGCATAGGTGTCCCGTAGTACGGAGAAGATCGTAGCCTTCTTCGTTACAGGATCGATAGAAGCAATAATCATTGAATCTGATCGTGGAACCTCATTCTCTTTGAGACCGCGTGCATCTCCACCAAGCAATAGAATGTTAACTCGATCAGTTCCTTCCCATATAGGTAGTGGTTCATTTGCTTCTACCTCTTTAAATCTGGAATCATCTGGATCCGATACAGCATTGGCAGCATTTAGGATTGCATTGATATAATAAATAACTATAATAACCACGATAAGAAGTAGGGCAAGTAAGCTATATATTAGTTTTTTGGAGTTCTTTGTTTTTTTTCGAGGTGATATAGGATCCATCTCGTTAATAGGTTCATTCATATTATTATTCCAGCCCTTCAGAGTGTTAATCCACCAAACTATTATAGATGCTACGGAGATCACCTGCAAGAGATAAAAGAATGTGCGACTCTATTTTTCTTTTGTCGAGAGGTTCGTGTATAGTGTCTATATGGTAGTATTAATTAAGGTGACTAGGAGGTTAGACGTTGTGAATGCGATAGAAGTTTCGGGCTTGAGAAAGGAATTTATGGTCCAAAAGAATAAATTAGGCTTAAAAGGAGCTTTTCAGGATCTATTCCGAAGAGAGTACACGCGCCTTATCGCGGTGAAAGATATAGATTTTACAATCCCGCAGGGAGAAATTTGTGGATATATTGGTGAGAACGGTACAGGTAAGTCAACAACGATCAAGATGCTTACAGGCATTCTTGTTCCTACAGCAGGGGAAATTGTTGTTAATGGCTATGTGCCTTATAAGGATCGTGAAATATTCGTTCGAGGGATCGGTGTTGTATTCGGACAACGTAGCCAGCTATGGTGGGATATCGGTGTAATTGAATCCTTCCAATTATTACGCAAGGTATATCGTGTCCCTGAAGCCGATTTTAAGCGGAGATTGGATGATCTGACGGAGATGCTCCAGATCGGTGATATTCTAAATCGGCCTGTTCGCAAGCTTAGCTTAGGTCAGCGTATGCGTTGTGAGCTAGCAGCATCCTTGCTGCACAATCCATCTATCCTATTCCTTGATGAACCAACCATTGGGCTTGATATCATCGTGAAGACGGAAATTCGCGAATTTCTAAAGCAGATGAATCGCACTTATAACACAACAATCTTACTTACAACTCATGATTTGCAGGATATTGAAGCGCTCTGCTCACGTGTTATTATGCTCGATGATGGACAAATTATTTATGATGGTGGCTTAGAGGATCTTAAGCTCCGTTGGGGTAAAGGGAAGGAGGTTTGGCTTCAGTTCGGTGAGTCTACTTCAATAGAGAGACTTCAGCTACTTACCGAGGGCTTGGGTGTAATCTGGTCGATGGACAATGAATTCTCTGCGAGGGTGAGGATTCCCCGTGGTGAAGAGATTATCTCTCAGGTATTGGGTAGTGTTGTAGGACAAATAGACATTCGAGACGTGAAGATCACGGAGACCAATACGGACGAGATCGTCCGCGAAATTTATAGAACTGGCTCAGCAACTGTACAGGCGGTACCAGTGACATGATGAGTGTATATATCGATTTTATCCGTATGCGATTTCTTACGATGCTCGCTTATCGTGTGAATTATTATAGTGGTATTGCTATATATGCGATTAATATAGGCTCTGCTTATTTTATCTGGAAGGCCGTTTATGGTGATAATGCAGTGCTTGGAGGGATGACCTCGGGGCAGATGTCTACGTATATAGCGATATCTTGGATGGCGCGAGCGTTCTACTTCAACAATCTCGATCAAGAGATTTCTAGAGAAATTCGAGATGGTAGTGTTGCTATACAGATGATTAGACCTTATCAATATCTGGCAAGTAAGATGATGCAGGGTTTAGGTGAAGGCTTGTTCCGCCTGTTATTATTCAGTATACCCGGCATGATCATTGTGGCCTTGATTTTTCCTATTCGATTACCACTTGACCCTCTAACTTGGGTGGCATTCATTGTGATGATTATCTTCAGTTTTTTTATTAATTCTCAGATTAATATACTCACAGGGCTTTCGGCTTTTTTCCTAGAGAATAATGAGGGCTTAATGCGAATGAAGCGAGTAGCGATCGATCTACTATCGGGACTGGTTATTCCTATGTCGTTTTTTCCTCTATGGGCAGAGCAAATATTAAGCTTTCTGCCATTTCAGGCGATTACGTATTTACCGGGCTCGGTTTTCACGGGTAACATTGTTGGGATGGCGATTATCCAAGCGATCGGTGTCCAAATATTCTGGTTTATCGCATTACTGCTGCCTCTCTATGTTGTATGGGGTCGGGCTCGTAAGCGGTTGTTCGTGCAGGGGGGTTGATGTAGATGTTCTATATTTCGTTGTTCTCTGAGTATCTGAAAAATTATATGAAAACAAGGATGACGTATCGTTCCGACTTCTGGATTGAGGTATTGTCAGATCTTGCCTTTAATTTTATGAATCTATTCTTTATTCTGGTTGTCTATATGCATACAGACGCGCTTGATGGATGGGTGCGTGCTGAGGTCATCTTCATATATGGTTATTTTATGGTGCCGTATAGTGTGTTCCTCTGTTTCTTCAATCTGTGGGACTTTGGAAATCGTTATATTATCAAAGGTGAGATGGATCGGGTGCTTACACGGCCTGCTCATAATCTATTCCAAGTGATGCTAGAGAATATGAATCCGCAGGCACTATTCGGTGCCATAGCTGGTTTCGCGGTTATGGCCTACGCATGGACCGATCTGGATCTAGCGCTAAGCTGGTTCGATCCACTGATGTTCCTGCTGTTAGTAGCAGGGTCGGTAATGATCTATTTTGGCATATACGTATCCCTGACGTCTCTATCTCTATTCTCTGATTCACCTACGGGCATACTACCATTAATCTGGAATATTCAGAACTATGGTAGATACCCGGTTAGCATTTACAATGGTATCATTCGTGTTGTGCTAACCTGGGTACTCCCATTCGCTTTTGTCGGATTCTATCCGGCAGCGTTCTTCTTAAGACGTGAAACCTTTATGACAATGGCATTGTTAACCCCTGTTGTGGGGCTTGTCCTTATGCTCATGAGTATCTGGATTTGGAATATAGGGGTTCGTAGGTATCGTGGAGCTGGATCGTAGAAGGAATTACCTGATCTGCTCTGCCTAGTAACCTCTGCTTCTGACTACGGTGTTCTGCAACGTTTCGCTTTGTAGAAATCTTTCGAGATTGCTAATGAGTAAAGTGGTTCTTCTCTCCGATTTTTTAGGTGTAATGCCAACGGAATGTGAAGTGATCAGTACATTAGGCATCGACCAGAGCGGACTTGACGCCGGTAATGGTTCAATCTCTGTTACATCTAAACCAGCAGCTTCCAAGTGACCCGATTGAAGTGCCTCAATAAGAGCTTGTTCATCAATGGTAGGACCTCTTCCTACGTTAATGAATACAGCTCCTTTTTTCATTCTCTTAATTCGTTCAGCGCTTATAATTCCTTGGGTCTCGGCTGTCAGTGGTAAGGCGGATACGATAAAATCCGCTTTCTCCAAGGCGCTATCCAAATCAGCAGTTGCACAGAGCTCGTCTACAAAAGGTGGACGGTCTGTTGGATTGCGCTTAACGACAACAACGTAAACGCCGAGTCCCTTGGCCTTACGAGCGACCTCTGTACCAATATCGCCCATGCCAATTACGGTTACTACGGAATCCTGGACTTCGAGACAATACGGATTTCTTCTCCAAATTCGTTCCGACTGTTGACGTATATGTAAGGGTAGTTGTCGTGTTAATGCTAACATCAATGCCAATGCATGCTCTGCGCCTGGTACACCGAATACGCCACTAGCGGTTGTCACAACCACTGTTTCCTTCAGTGTCGCTCTGTTGACATAACCGTCCGCTCCTGCACTAGGTAGCTGAATCCATTGTAGTAATGGCATTGAGCTGATTTCACTATCATCCGGCCAACCAACAAAGACGTTTGCATCCATTAGGTCCTCGTGCGTTAAATCTTCTTTATTCTTGGCAATAAACTTCACTTGTGGGAACCGGCTTATTAATTTCTCTACATGACGATCCTCAAGAGTGAAATCGCCTGAATAACTCATGACTGCTTTGATCATTCACTCATCCCCTTATTCTAGAAGTTATTGTGTTACAATTAATTCTAAGGATAACACTAACACTAACAATTTTAAATAACGGAGGGTTAATTTCATGGGTAAGAAGACGGGATGGATACATGCAGGTGACCTGATGGAGCTTCAACAAGAAGGCTCTAAGGTGGTCAAGGGTGGGATTGCTGTATTCTATCATGAGAATCAGGTTTTTGCTGTGGATAATCGCTGCCCGCACATGGGTTTTCCCTTACATATGGGCAGTCTTTGTGATGGGATACTGACTTGTCATTGGCATCATGCGCGGTTTGATATTTGTAGTGGTGGAACGTTTGATCCTTGGGCGGATGATGTACCTTCTTACGAGGTAAGGATAGAGGATGGAGAAGTGTGGGTATCTCCTAACTCCAAGCAAACCATTGATCGTGAGAAATATAAGAATCGATTAAGAGAAGGCCTTCAACAGAATATTGGGATTGTGATCGCAAAAGCGGTCGTAGGTCTAGTTGAAGCAGGTGTACCCGTATCCGAAATATCTCAAGTGGGTATCGAATTCGGTACTAGGTATGGAAGTGGATGGAACTCAGGGCTGACCATTCTGGTGTCGATGGTTCGTGTTCTACCGAAGCTTGACAAAGCGGGTCAAATTCTTGCACTTTACAATGGGTTACTGCATGTTGCCCGTAAAAGTGCTGGTAAGGGAGAGCGTCACCTACTAGGGGCATTACCATCTGTGGAGGTGTCTCATGATAGACTGACCGAATGGTACCGTAGCTGTATCGAGGTAAGAGACACCCAAGGAGCGGAGAGGATTCTTCAGACCGCCATTCGTAAGGGTGCGTCTGAGGAGGAGCTTGCCGAGATGATGCTGATAGCCGTCACGGACCATTACTTTCTAGATGGTGGCCATACCTTTGATTTTCACAATAAGGCATTCGAGGCACTTGAGTATGCGGGGCATAACAATAAGGAAAGAGTACTTACTTCTCTTGTTCCTTTACTCAGAGACCCAACTCGGAGTGAAGAGCTGCATCACTGGCAGGCGCCGATTAATTTAGTGAGACCCTTGGGAGAGGCATTCCTAGAATTGAATGACATAGGAACTGGTGCCTATACATCTATGACTGAGGAGGAGCAAGAACATATCCTTCAGCAGCTACTAAGTGACCGGCCGGTAGAGACAGTTCGAGTAATGGTGGAAAGCTTAAATAGGGGAGTAAGTCCTGCCCATCTAGCCCAGCTAGTCGCTCTAGCTGCAGCAGAACGGATTGTTCGCTTCCATACTCAGAACGATTTTGGAGATTGGATTGCGGTCTTGCATACCTTTACTTATGCTCATGCGGTTCACGAGAGGGTAAGATTGACTGCAAGTAAAGAGGTTGTCAGGGCGATCTTCCATGGTCTTATCAGCGTGTATTTGGACAGATTTCTGAACGTGCCGGCAGCAGCTAGGCCCAAAGCACAAGAGGACGTGAATACAAATCAGCCCGATCAGCTTCTGGATATACTAGATCAACGTCAGCAGGTCAATGAAGCGGCTAGCTGGGTTATGGGTTATCTAAAGGCTAAGGAAGGGGACCCTCTTGCCCTGATCAACACCTTGGGTCATTCATTGCTTCGCGAGGATGCGAATTTCCATTCGTTCCAGATGTACGAGGCTGCAATAGCTGAATATGAGCTCTGGGTTAAGAGGGGCGATGGTTTTGCCGTTCGAGCCTCGGAAACGATGCTGCTTGCGGTTACCCGATATCTAGCAGCTCACTCTCCTACTGCAAGGGAGCTATCACATACTGCTCGTATTGCATGGCGTCTGCATAAGGGCGAAAGACTCTTTGAAGACAATTAAATTACACAAAATAATGATGAGAGGGCTGGTGACATACATGACAATAGCAATCGATAAACAAGCACCGGACTTTCAGCTTGAGGCTGGCAGTGGTAATCAGGTGAAATTATCTGACTTCAGAGGTAAGAATGTGCTTCTGTACTTCTACCCGAAGGACATGACTCCCGCGTGCACAACACAGGCCTGTGATTTCCGTGATCGCAGTAAAGAATTCAATAAGCTTAATACAGTAATTATTGGGATAAGCACAGACACAGCTTCACGGCATAACAAATTTATAGAGAAATACGAGCTTCCCTTTGTACTGCTTGCAGATGTGGATCATAAAGTGTCTGAATTGTACGAGGTCTGGCAATTAAAGAAGCTGTACGGCAAAGAATACATGGGGATTGTACGCTCGACCTTTGTCATTGATAAAGAGGGCGTATTGGTGAAGGAATGGCGTAAGGTTAAAGTCAAAGGGCACATTGAGGAAGTATTGCATTATATAAAGAGCATATAAGGTTACATATACGATAAGTGAACAAAATAAAGGACCGCGGATTTCCGCGGTTTCTTTATTTTGTTCTTAGGCTCAGTAGCAGCATGTATGCTTGAATAATTCTTAGAAAGCGAGAACCAACCGTGAATAATCTGTTCAAGGTCGGATAAACAGGCGTATTCTGTGACAGCACCCAGATGATCTGTGACATATAAACTTCAGAGTAACGGAAGAGGCAGTCTAAGAACAATGAATGCTTATCTCCAAACGTATCATACATACTTCCTCGGTTGATCCCCATGGTTTCAACTAGATCATTGATGGATGTATGTTCGTAACAATTACGCCAGAATAACTTCATGGCTTTTTCCAATGCTTCAGTAGGCTCGAATGCTTTGGTACGTAGGCGAAGAGATGCCTGAAAATATGCGTCGGCGTTCTAGCACTAATATATAATAAAAAGACACTCAAGTTAATCTCATATATTCTCCTCTAATTGAGGTATACATACTTCTTGGGAAGTTAAGGGAAGCTATGTTATAAAAGTTATGCAAATGAAGACTAGTCCAGCAGATTACAGATGAGGTAAGATTATGAACCAGATGGATTTATATGAGGTAGTTGAAAAGGCTCAGCACAATGCGATCGATTTAAATATACAATATTGGATAGAACATTCTGTGTTTACGTTCCAATGGTGGTTACTTATTATTGTCTTTATAGGCCCATGGATCATTTGGTGGAGGTTGGTAGACAAAAAAAGGTTGGTTGAAATATCTTTATTCGGTTTTATACTAATGATAGCAGTTGTATTATTGGATGATCTTGGTGTGTCATTAAAGTTATGGTCATATCCTATACAAATCATCCCAATGATCCCGCGACTTGTAGCAATTGATCAAGGAATTATTATTGTCGCACATATGTTGGTTTTTCAGTATTGCCTAAGGTGGAGATCCTTTCTGATAGTCAACATTATTATGGCAATTGTATTCTCTTACATAGCTGAACCAATTACTGTTTGGTTAAGTATATATAAATTAACAAATTGGAAGTATAGTTATTCGCTTCCGATTTATGTGTTAAAGGCAGTATTAATACGGTTAGCTGTTGAAAAGGCATTCACGATTTCAAAGAAGGCAAGTTCTAAATAACAAATGATCTTGCCCTCTTATGTGGTTGACTTATGTGATCTGTTTTAAATTTGAAGAAATTGATCGATATCAGCGAAGCCTATGTGATCGCCAATATGCTCACCATAATAAGCCTGATGAATAGTAAGATCTGGGTTTATGAGAAAGTCGGCTGGCAGTTGATTCATATCTCCATCCGTTGTAGTGGGATTAAATCCGCCCTTGATTGCTTTCATGACTAAGATAGGATCGCGCATCACCTTAAGAGCACCCATCCAAGAGTTTTCCACATGATAAAGGCGATATATATTCTTAGCAGGATCAGGAATCATCGGGAAGGGTGGCTTCTGCTGACCGACATGCTCAAGAATAGAATCCTTCGGTGACTGCCAGAAGCTTATCATCCTTAGACCACTATCCTCGAACCTACGATATTGCCCAAGAATCCTCTGAATTCTTAGATTACAGAAAGGGCAGGAGGAAAATCGATAGAATGAAATCAACAATTTCTGTCCTTTGTAATTATCCAGATCGATCGTTTCCCCGAATACATCCTGCATAACAAATCTTGGTGCGTGTTGTCCGGCCGTTAATTCCATTTAGATATCTCTCCTCACAATAAATTCATACCAACCAGTTGGTATATAGTTGAAGGTAATAAAAGGCGCCATTATTAGCGCCGAATAACCCGATTAATCAACATACATACTAGTTGGTATGTTACCATTGGAAAACTTTTCTGTCAAATAATAAACATCACCGAAACCGCAGCAATAACTATTGAGGGAAGAAGATTAGCTACATTGATTTTTTTGATTCCTAGTATATTTATACCTATTCCGAGAATCAATACTCCCCCCACGCCCGTAATTTCCGCAATAATAGCGTTTAATTCAACACTGCTTAAGAACAAGTAGATAAAACTTGCCGTCAGTGCAATTAGACCTTGATATATGAACACGGGGATAGAAGAGAAAATAACGCCAATACCTAGGGTGGAGGCGAAAATGATAGCGGAGATACCATCCAGCATAGATTTCGTGTACAGAATATCGTGATTGTTCCTAAGCCCGCTGTCGATCGAACCTAGAACAGCCATAGCCCCAATACAATAGATGAGAGTCGCAGTGACGAAGCCCTCGGCAATGCTGCCCTTCTTGCTGTCAGGCTTCCCTAGACGATGAACAAGTCTTTCTAGCCATAGTCCTAGCTGCTGCAATCTGGACTCGATCTGGAGTAACTCCCCTATAATTCCTCCTACTACTAAACTAATGATTACAATAAGTAGATTAGACGATTTAAGTGCCATCGTTATTCCAAGCACAACGAGGGCTAAACCTAAACCCTGCATGACTGTCTGACGAATACCGTCAGAAATTCGGGGAAGAAAACTCCCTAATAAACCGCCTGCGATAATGGCGATTGCGTTGATGATGGTTCCCCATAAAGCCATATGTCTGGACTCCTTCTAGTGTGCAGCTACTTCAGATATGAGTGAAAGGCTGTTTGTGATTACGATATAAGTCCGATATCCGAACATCGTTAAGACTATTTTTCTACGATCGAGATAGCATGCGAAAATCCTAAAGAATAACTCGCAATTCTGTCCCTTTGAATTTAATTACTATAGAATAGCTGTATTTTCACTATATCAAGTATGTTTAGTTTGTCAAATAAGCTTCTAATAAAGTGTGCGCATCAATAACCTTTGATAGTGGAAGCGTAGCTGAGATAACTGGTTCAATTTCTCTATTCTTGAGCAGCTGGAATATCTGTTGAAGATCATCCGCAAACCAATCGGGATGTTTCTTCTTTAATTGTGTGATGGAATAGAGTACGTGTTTATCATTTAATTATGAAAGACCGCCTACTACTTGCTGTAAAGCGGAATTCCCGCCTTAGAGAGTAGCTTTAGTACGGTTTGCCTGCTGTAAAGCGGAATTTCCGCCATAGAGAGTAGCTTTGGTGCGGGTTACAATTCTAGACGAAGCTGTTCAATTGGCATCCATATTCGGACTAGAAGGTATAACGATAGGGATGCTGTCCAGTGAATTAAATATGAGCACAAATGGACTGACTGGACTATTCGGTACCAAAGATCGGTCGTTGAGCATACCGCCATCATGCCTGGGGTTTATGTGGATTAGACTGGGGGTGGTCCAGGCTTCGAATACTCGTTCGCGAGAGGCCGGGAAATTGCCTTCCCTTCGTTGAGAGACGAGCCCTTCTCAAGAACCTTTAAGTGCTTGGAGATGGCGATAATGTCAACACAAAAGACGAATAAAAAAAGGTTGGGGTCAGCGTGGTGATTAACCATGCTTCTCCAACCCTCCATCTATGTAACTATCACACCTTGATTATCCTGCTGTAGCTGAACCATCTTGTAATATCTGCCCTCAAGCTTCATCAAATCCTCATGAGTACCACTCTCGACAATTTCACCACGATGCATAACCAGAATGCGATCCGCCTGTTTAATCGTCGATAGGCGGTGAGCAATGACGAAGGTTGTTCTACCTTGAACCAATACCTTCAACGCTTCCTGGATAATGCCTTCGGTTTCACTGTCGATACTAGACGTCGCTTCATCTAAGATTAGGATGGCTGGATTGAAGGCAAGCGCCCGGGCGAAGGAGATAAGCTGCCGTTGTCCAGATGATAAGGTGCTGCCCCGTTCGACGACCACTTCATCATATCCTTTAGGTAACTGCTGCACGAACGCTTCGGCACCTACATCTTTTATCGCCTGCTTCACTTTATCCAGATCAATGTCCTCATTATACAAACTCACATTAAATTTGATATCTCCAGCGAATAGGAAGGGGTCCTGTAGGACGATACCCATATGCTTGCGCAGCTCCTGCTTCGGTAATCCGGTAATATCCCGTCCATCGATGGTAATAGCACCTTTATTCGCTTCATAGAAGCCTAACAGCAGGTTCATGATTGAACTTTTACCCGAGCCCGTATGCCCGACGATCGCGACCGTTTCGCCCTGTTTGGCCTCAAACGTAATATCCTTTAACACATACTCTTCATCCTTATAGGCAAAAGAAACCCGATCAAACCTCACATGCCCGTCAGGACGATCAATTGTCCCAACCTGTTCGGCTTCGATACCGTCCATATCCAGCAGATGGAACACTCTCTCAGCAGATACAAAAGCCCGCTGAGCATTCGTTAGCTGATCGAATATCCCAACGATTTGGGGGAAGATTTGACCTAGATAACTGATAAAGGCAAAAAATACACCATAAGAGATGGAAGCTTCAAGTGATGCACTGCCGTAATAATAGATGACCCAAGTTAGCGTAAGGCTTCCGATTAAATTGGTTATGTTTCTGGATGATACGGAGAAAACACGGAATTGTTTGATCTGATTCACATATCGATCATGGTTGAGGCTCTCGAATTCGTCGATCGTTGTTCGTTCTCTACGGAACGCTTTGATAATTGGCATAACGGATATCGTTTCATTCAACATGGCATTCATATCACTTAGGCGTGCTCTCATTTTCTGAATATAGCCCTTAGAGAATTTGAGATGCAGCTTCATAATGATATAGAAGAGAGGCAGGATGAGTAGACAAATGAGTGCCAGCTTAACATCGAGAATGAATAGAAAGACATAGATACCTGTTAAATGCGCACCACTGACCACGAAGGTAGCCATAAAGCTCATGAATAGCTCTTTAATCGCTTCAGTGTCATTGGTAATCCGCGTAACGACTTGCCCGATTGGCGTGTTATCGAAGAAACGGACAGGCAAGGAATGGATGTGCCTCATGACATCGGAGCGCATCTTCTGAATGATATGGAGCGCAGCAGACTGCAATAGATAACCTTGGGCAAAAGCTAGAAACCCACCAACAAGCAGCAATAATACGAATAGTCCAATGAGTTGAATGACGGGAACTACATCATGCTGATAAAGTATATAAACGTCCTCTTTTGATAGTAACTGATCATTCGTATTGGATGACTGGATTGTGAATTGGCTGTTCTCTAATTGGATAACCGTGGAGGTAGACCAGCTCGGATTAATGTCGTCTTCGTCGATCCAATCTGATCTCACATATGTTTTTCCGTATAAAGCTACTGTTGGTATGTCATTTGAAAGCTCCTCAGCATTAACCACATACCAGGTTAGATCCGTACTAGCGGCAATATGTTGGTCAATAATTACTTTAACGATATAAGGACCACTCAGCTGTGCGGCAACGGATAACAACAGGATCAGGAGTGCGATTGCCATTTTCCTGCGAAATAAGAGGACATAGCCCACTAGTCTTCTAAGAACGGAAGGTTGTTTAGTCATTAGTGTTTTCCTTCCCTTCATTCAGAATAGCGGCCTCTAGCTGCTGATGGTTATACTGCTGCTTATACCAGCCATCCAGCAAGAGTAATTGTTCGTGTGTGCCCTCTTCAATGATTTGCCCTTGCTCTAATACGACAATCCAACTTGCATGACTAACCGCTGAGAGCCGGTGGGTGGCGATAAGTGTTGTTTGGCCTTGGCGGAGCTGTCTAATATTGTTGATAATACGTGTCTCTGTCTTAGCGTCAACCGCGGAGAGAACATCGTCTAGAATGAGAATCTCTGGATCAACTAGTAGTGCTCTGGCAATGGCAGTTCGTTGCTTCTGCCCACCTGACAGCATCACACCACTCTCACCAATTACGGTATCCCAGCCCTGACTCATCTGCTCGATGTCCTTCGTGAAGCAGGCGGCGTCAATGACTTGCTTAACCTCGTCGATCGATGCTTCAGGATTACCAACCTTGATATTCTCTAGAATAGTTTTCGATAGGAGTAGATGCTCCTGAGGTACATACCCAATCCACTGAAGCACCTGATTAAGTGCGATAGATTCAATAGGCACGCCAGATATGAATAATTTCTCAGGTTCAATTGGATATTGCCGAAGTAGCTGTTTGAGTAATGTACTCTTGCCGCTACCCGTTCTGCCGACGATACCTAGCGTATCACCCTGATGAATTTTTATGGAAATCTGCTGCAGACTATCGGTTGTAGCACCAGGGTAACGGAAGCTCAGCTGATTCATCTCTATACGAGTCGGCTGGCTAACTGAGATGGGATGCTCGATGTCCTGAACCTCGGGCTTCTGTGCAAAGCTATTCTCCACTCGATCAAGAGAAGCATTACCACGCTGAAGGATATTAATAAACTCACCAAAGGAAATCATCGGCCAGATCAATAAGCCAAGATAGATATTAAAGGTGAACAACTGACCTAACGTAATCTCGTTATGGAACACCAAGTAGGAGCCGTATCCGATGCCAATCGCATAACTAAGGCCTACTATTGTAGATATAACCGGCTGGAATAAGGCGTTAACGAAGGCGACCTTTAGATTTTTGTGCATGACCGTCATCGTGACGTTGTCAAAAGCTTCAATATCTTTGTTCTCTTGTACGTAGGCTCTTAGAACTCGCAATCCGGAAATCGATTCTAAGGCGTGGTCATTCATATGGCCAAAGGAATCCTGAGCCGCTAGGAAGTGAGTACGCATCTTTTTTCCTATTTTGTTGACCGCATAAACCAAGATAGGAAGCGGGAGCAGCGAAGCTAGTGTTAATTGGATATCCACGAATAATATCATCGCAACCAGAACAATGGAGGTTCCTACTATAGTAGAGACTAAAGTTAGAACTCCGAAGCCCGCTGTGTTCGAGATGGCCGGAATGTCATTCGTAGCAAGCGCCATTAGCTCACCTGTACGATTTCGATGGAAGAAGGATGGAGACATACGTACCAAGTGCTTGAGCAACCGACTTCTTAGCTCTTTCTCCAAAAGAATAGAGCTGCCGAATAATAGGTTAAGCCAGCTGAAGAATATGACATATCCGATAATCGCCAAGCTGATTAGGAACAATACAGTCAGATTTAAGGATGTGGCAGTCAAGGCACCACTACGGATTTGATCAGTGACATCACCGATAATTTTAGGCGCTACCACGGACATGATATTCATAATTACCATTAACGAAATGGCGATTGTATAGTGGGGCCACCTTTGTTTGAAAAACCATTGCAGCTTCATAATAAAGGACATATGTATCACCTAATTTCTTGAATATGGAAAATATACAGTAATCACATAGTAGCACAATTAACACTTTAATATACTTCTTATTTATCAAACTTAACAAAGTAATCGAAGGTCAGTAGCCTTATTAAAATATAAGGAAGTATTCGATTAACGCAATGAGAATCGACTAAATGTCCTTCGATACGGATTCAAGTTGAAATAGAGCAACGAAAATTCATTAAATGTGGATCATGTGTTATCCAATGATCGGAATCTGGGTTTAATGAATTCACGTTTCGTTAAATTGAATCGTTAGAGTGATTGATGCGGTTTAGTGTATTCTCGTTTCCTTAAATGGGATGATCGAAGCCGATCGATTGATAAGCACCACAAAAGTATAAGTTAGCCCAGAAAGGCCGTTCAACTTTCCGAACGGTTGTTCTTAACATCGTCAAAAACATCTGGAATTAGCGGGCGTTGAAATCGAAGAAGCTAGTACATATCGGAAACGGAAAATGTATGCGACTCTGTGGAAGTAGTGAATTTATTCGGTACTGGCGTCTAAATAGTGAATTCATGCTTCTACGACTTTAGTCTAGGTTAAAGTTCATTCTTTAGCCTTTATTCATTGGATGGCCCTAGCGCTATTATTATATAGTAATAGTAAATATATGGATTGGAAGGGGAACAATCACAGTGAGATCATTTATTCAGGGTGCATTCCGCAATAAAGCAGCAATGATCATTATAGTCATCATGGTACTAGTAATGGGGACCATTAGTTACACTCAGCTACCTAGAGAGCTTCTGCCAGAGGCTGACAATCCACAGGTAACGGTGTCCGTCATCGGGCCGGGGTTTGATGCAGCATCCATGGAAAAGTCTGTCACCATACCATTGGAGCAAGCTTTAAGCACGGTGAAAGGACAAACTGGTTCTTTCTCAACTTCCGGTGACGGGTTTTCCCAAGTGAATTTGAATTTTGGCTCGAAGACGAATATGAAGGAAGCCAAGGAGGAGGTAGAGCGAGCGGTTAACGCTATCTCACTTCCAGAGCGGGTTTCTCCACCGTATGTGGTTCAATTTAACACTTCAATGATTCCGATATCATTCGTAACCCTGACCTTTGATGAAGGTATTAGTGATGCACGGAAGGAGATTCTTGAGAAACGTGCTGTCGATGCTTTCCAAGCCATTGACGGCGCTGGCACTGTACAGCTATCCGGTAAATCACAGCCCAAGCTTAGTATCGTTCCGGATGCAGCAAAGCTCGCTGATCGAGGCGTTCCTGTTCAGGCATTGTATGGTGTTCTCCAAGGACGTGATGCCTCGGCATCTGTAGGTGAGAGCACATTGGATGGCCAAGTTGTTAATTTGAATGTGTCTGCAAGCTTACAGGATGTAGAGGCAGTGAAGAATCTTCCCGTTGCCCAAGGTGTTATTCTGGGTGATGTAGCCGAGGTGACCTTCATCGATGAGAAGGAGAACACATTCAGAATGGATGGCAAGAATGCTCTTCAGATTGTAATATCCAAGGGTATTGACTCGAATGCCGTATCCGTTGGAGAAGGTGTGAACGAAGTCATTAAGGATCTGAATGAAGAATATTCTGAGATGAGCTTGAAATTAATGATAAGCACATCTGAGCAAATTGTTCACTCCGTGGATAGTATGATGAGAGAGGTTCTATTGGGAGCCTTACTTGCTACAATTGTCATTCTATTGTTCATGCGTAATATTCGCGCAACGTTAGTGACTATAGTATCCATTCCGTTATCGTTAGCGATGACCCTATACTTACTTAATTTGTCTGGGATAACATTGAACATATTAACGTTGGGTGGGGTTGCTGTTGCCGTCGGACGATTAGTCGATGATAGCATTGTTGTTATCGAGAATATATTCCGGAGATTACAGAAGGAGAAATTCTCTGTATCTCTAATTATCGATGCTACACAAGAGGTAGCTAGAGCGATTACGGCATCTACCTTAACTACGGTTGCTGTCTTCCTGCCAATGAGCCTGTTAGACGGCTCCTTGCAATCCTTTTTACTACCTTTTGCATTAACAATGACGTATTCTCTTCTGTCTTCATTAATCGTAGCTTTGACAGTCGTACCCATCTTAAGTGCAGGTATGCTCAAAAATTCTGTTATTAAGGAGCATCACCCTTCTAAGCGATTTGTAAGCTTTCTTGAGTGGAATCTGCGACACAAGTGGCTTCCGATTACATTAGCCTTCCTACTGCTTGTAGGTTCAATCGCAACTTACTTGTCTATGCCAAAAGGAGCAATCGATGCTTCCAGTGTAGAAACGCTGAGTGTGACCTTGGAATACGAGGTGGATACACCTTCTGCGGAGGTGCTGGAGAATGCAGGCAAGCTAGAAGCCTTCCTGCTGGAGCAGGAAGGTGCCGAGTGGGTAGCAATGACGAACGGGAATAGTGCCGATGATGCCAAATATGGTGCAGTATCGTCTCCAAGTTTAGTTACATTCATGATTCAAATGAAGGATAATGCTGATGCTGAGGTTATACTCGATGCGGTTAATACCCAGAAAGAAAACTATCCCGGGGCAGCACTCAATGCGGGGACAGCTAATCTATTCACAGGTGGAAGCTCGACCCAGGTTTTCGTAGATATCCTCGGTGAGGATCAGGAGCAGCTAACGAAGACAGCAACTGAGGTAATCGCCAAGATCGAGCCTATTGAAGATGTGTTGAAGGTTCAGAGTAATCAAGAAGAGAAGAAAACGGTATATACCCTAGAAGTGAATGCAACAGAAGCCAAAGCCGGCGATATCGCCATGCAGCTACAAGGCATGCTAAATCCCATGCCGATTGGTTCGATCACGGTAGATGGACAATTGGTGCAGGTTATCCTTGAGCCTTCACTGAAGCCAACATCCGAGAGTGAGCTATCCACATTAACGGTTATGACAGATTCTGGTCCTAAGCCAGTTTCAAGCGTTGCGGAATGGGTTAGATCAGAGCAATCAACGAAGTTCTTCCATAAGGATGGCGAAAGTTATATTCGAATTTCTGCTACAGTAGAGCCTTCGCAGCTTTCTATTGTTGGTGCGGAAATTAAAAAGCAATTAGCTGATATGACTCCACCTACGGGTGTTGATTTGGCTGTTGGTGGAGCCTCAGCTGATCAATCAGAGGATATCAATAGCTTGATGATGATGATGCTCGTCTCTATCTTCATTGTCTACCTAATCATGGTGTTTACCTTCAAGACGCTTCGAGCACCGCTTGCGATTATATCCTCGATTCTATTCGTACCGATTGGTGCGGTGCTTGGATTGATTGTAACGGGTGTGACGCCAGACTTCACTGCTATATTCGGTGTTGTTATGCTCATAGGTATCGTGGTTACGAATGCGATTGTACTCATCGATCGTGTAAAGCATAACGAAGACACGATGACGATCCGCGAGGCGCTACTAGAAGCTGCCGGCATAAGGATGCGCCCGATTCTGATGACAGCCATCGCCACGATTGGTGCGATGCTACCCATCGTATTCGGCTCATCACAAACAGGAAGCATCGTTTCCCAGAGCTTGGCGATTGTAGTTATCGGTGGGTTGAGTGTCGCAACCTTGCTAACACTTGTCATTGTTCCTTGTATCTACGAGCTATTACACTTCCGCAAGTCTGCTCGTCAGCGTCGTGAGCTTGCATCTGGGCAAATAGCTGCATAATCGTACAGGGATTCCACGGGTATGCATAGAAGTAAGTAAGCATTCGGACGATTGATGTTCTAATCCCAAGGGGTGCTGACTTTTGCGATACTGGTCATTAGTGGTGGTAGCTAGCTTATTATTAGGAATTGGTTTAGGTGTGTTCGCCAAGGATTATCCACTCAGTCAGGAATCTACAATCCTTACTATTCATCCGCGCGAGATTAATGAACCGTTAAGTAATCCTTATATCGGCATGGCACCACCTGCATTGAATGGACCCTATCAGCAACCGCATCGTTTGGTTTACATGGTTGTTACATGGCGTGAATTGGAACCGGAAAAAGGCAAATATGCATTCAAAGCGATGGAGCAGAAATATAAGCTGAATCAATGGTTTGAGCAAGGCGTGAGGACTATCATTCGTGTTGTTCTGGACTATTCGAATGATGAGATGCACAAGGATATTCCAGATTGGTTATATGAAGAAATCAATCACGATGGAACTTGGTACGATGAAGAGGTAGGAAAGGGCTTCAGTCCCAATTATGATCATGCTGTATTAATCGATTTGCACGACAAAATGATAGCAGCCTTAGGTGAGCGTTATAATGCTGACCCTAGGGTTGCTTTTGTTGCGCTAGGGAGCTTAGGACATTGGGGTGAATGGCATACATATAGTAATGATTCAATGAGCATCCCTTTTCCTAAGCTCGCCACCTCTGATCAATATGTAGAGCACTATGTGCAGGCTTTTCCTGACAAAAAATTGCTAATGCGACGTCCACATCCCATAGCCAAAGAGAAGGGTATTGGACTGTATAATGATATGTTCGGAAGTCCAAGAGGAACCCTAGATTACGTCGATTGGTTCGAGAATGGGTATTATTCTAACTTGGCTGGTGGTGTTGACCTCCCAGCAATGCCTGATTTCTGGAAGCATGCTCCCAGTGGTGGTGAATTCGCTAATGCCAGCATAGTTCGGAGTTATGTTCAGAATGACCAAGTGGCATCAGTGCTGCAGATGCTTGAGCGCAGTCATGTTAGCTGGCTCGGTCCTAGTAATCATGCTGATCTTGAGCTTAATGAAGCGGAGCAGATGAATCTGAATAAACTGTTGATTCGAATGGGATATCGCTTACGAATAAGCGCTGCTTCCTTTCTAGAAACGGCAGTACAGTCTAAAGAGGCCAACATCACGCTTCATATAATGAATGAGGGTGTGGCACCATTTTATTATGATTGGCCTTTAGAACTTACATTATTGGATGAAGAAGCTGATGTTGTTGCTCGCCAGACGACTAAGGGCGTCGTACAGCAGTGGCTTCCCGGTGAGAGTGTTGTAGAGCTGTCTCTTGGTATCCCGCTAAGCTTAGCCGAAGGTTCTTATCAGCTTCACATAGCTATTCTGGACCCGGAATCAATGAAGCCGGGTGTTCAGCTTGCCATGGAGGGCAGACAAGAGGACGGCAGGTATTCGCTTGGAACCATTCGAATTCGTGAGATGACTCGGGTTGAGAAGGTACAAGCTTGGTTTCCTCGGTTGATAGACTTAGATTAAAGAAATTCTACGTCTAAACCCCCGGCCCTATGGAGACAATGGTAGAAAGAAGACCAATAGTCTACACAGGGGAGGGGATTTTTTACGATATGTCACTATCTCAAGCGCAGTGGGCAGAGCCACTAGAGTTAATAGAGCGATGGATAACAGAGATCGAGAAGGTTATTGCGGGGAAGAGATTATTAATAGAGAAAGTGATCACTGCATGTCTATGTGAAGGACATGTTCTGCTAGAGGACGTACCGGGAGTTGGCAAAACGACGCTAGTCCATGCACTGGCCGGTTCTATTGGGAGTAGCTTCAAGCGCATTCAGTTTACACCGGATCAGCTCCCATCAGATATTACAGGGATATCCGCATTCCATCCACAGACGATGGAGTTTGTATATCGACCTGGCCCAATCATGGCCAATATTGTTCTAGCTGATGAGATTAATCGAGCATCACCCAAGACACAATCGGCTTTATTAGAGGCGATGGAGGAACGCTGTGTAACCGTGGACGGTATAACTTATCCGCTCCCACGACCATTCCTGCTTCTTGCCACACAGAATCCATTAAGGCATGAGGGTACATATACATTACCCGAAGCTCAGATGGATCGATTCATGTTCCAATTAAGGGTAGGCTACCCAGAGGTGGATCAAGAGATGGAGCTCATGGAACGTGTGAGATTAAGTCATCCGTTGGATCGGGTCAAGGTTGTATTATCAGGAGAAGAGTTGATCGAACTACAGAAGCAGGTTCGAACAGTTCACGTTGATTCATCTATCAAACGATACATTGTGAATATCGTTGAGGCTACTCGTAATCATCCAGATATCCGCCTGGGTGCTAGTCCCCGAGCGTCAATTGCTCTTATGCGGGCCTCACAGGCGAGCGCGTGGATGCAAGCCAGGGATTATGTCATACCCGATGATGTTAAATCTCTTGCAGCAGCTCTTATTAAGCATCGGCTAATTATGAAGCCAGACGTATTCATTGATCAGATGGGCCGCGAGGAATTGCTCGAAAAACTGATCCAACGTGTGGCTGTCCCTACATTCTCTATGCCTACACTAACTATCAAAGAAAATTCTCCTCTTCGAAAAGGCTGGTTCCGATGAGACTAGCCCTTATTCGTTTGATGAGTATGCTTGGTTTAGTGGTTGGAGGGGTGGGTTTAGCAGTCGTAGGCGGATATATTGGTTATTTTCTAAGTGGGTGCATTGGATTTGTATTCTTCTATATACTTATTACCTCGTTGTGGATGAGGAGAGGAGATATCATAGCAGAACGAATGTTTCATCAGATGAGGATTCAAGACGGTGACGAGATAGAAGTGACAGTAAAGATCCATCTTCCTGCTCCATATTGGTTATGCTGGATCATTGTTGAGGAACGCTGGGTACACCAACACCGTCAGACGGAAGAGGAACAGTATGCATGCTTGGCGTTTGTTCGAGGCTCTCGACAGATCAAGTGTCATTATAGAACATCAACTAAAACCAGAGGCTTGTATCATGTTCATAGCTCTCGTGTGATGATTGGAGATATGTTCGGGTTAGTAAGAAGAGTGCTCGTTCAAGAGGAACGGGATGCCGAGATCGTTCACGTGAATCCGCTACCACTTAAGGGTGACTGGTTTAAGGGTGTTCAGCGCGGTGGGGAGACTCCTACCAGTTATGGAACGCTTCGTGATTATGCGAATGGTGATCCTATATCTAGCATTGATTGGAAATCCTATGCGAGATATCAGAAGCTGAAGACGAAGCAGCTTGAGCCAGAAGAGCAGCATAGTTCAATACTTATCGTTATGGATGCTAGGAAAGGAAGCCCAGCAAACTTCGAGAGATTGGTTAGTGCGGTAAGTCGGATGGTCCTGGAGCTGAATGATCCATCACTACAATTAATCCTAGCTTGTGGTGAGAGCCGATGTTTGGTTATACCCCATCATGATCAGCAATTAGGTGTGCGTTCCGAAGTTGATGAATGGCTCACAACAATTGAAGCGTCTAGCTTGGATTCTTATGCAGAGCAGCTTAGAAAAGCATTAGCACAATCAACCCTGAGCGAAGGGGACAAGGTCATCGGTGTAACAGCTGCGTCTGATGAACAAACACGACGGGAGAATAATATGTATATCTATCAACAATCGATCCAGCTTCTATATATTCCTCCAATTGGAGAACATGGAGAACAGCGATATGCGTGATCAGAATGGAATACGCCGTCTTCTATCAGGGATACTACTTATTGCACTAGTTCATCAATGGATGCGTCCCCTGTCGGATTTATCCAATTGGACTGATGTGTATTCAATCGCCCCCTTAGTAATCACCATAGCAGGGGTGTTGGCGGTAGATGTGTTAATGATTCCTCGATTATTCACTTGGATCGTTAAGTTAATGATTATTCTCTCGGCAGTGGCAGCAATGTTCCAAGGTAAAAATTTACTACACCTCGATTTATGGATTAGCTATTCGATCCTGTTTATGAACGATGTCATATACATAACAATAGGTCAGTGGAATTCAGTTAGTGCGGAAGGTCGTACTTTTTTATTTATTGGTGCGTGGTCAACTGCTGTTTGTTGGCTTTATTCGGTTATTCTATATCAGAGAATAGCTTTGTATACTACGATATTCACGGTCGGATACCTAGTCATCCTGCAGACGTGGTTAGGCTTGAATACGACCAAGGGAGTTGTCCTAGCAGTCATCGTAGGGTTATTGTTGCATGGCTTAAGTGTGCTCCCCGTCTTAGAAAGCTTGTTCGGATTAAGGGCTAAGCTTCCTGGTTGGCCTCTTAGATGGGTGTTAAGCTCGATATTCCTTGTCAGTATAACGGTGGGCTGCGGGCTGTTATTATCCATGGGGCAGGAGAGAGCTATACATAAGTTTTCCATGAGGGATTGGAATTGGCAATCATTAGAGGTGTTGGCGCCTTTCGCCATGCAGAGCTTTCCAGGGTATATGAACAAGCAGGTAGATCCATTAATGAAGTCTGGTTATAGTCAGAGTGATACTAATCTTGGCGGCTCAGTAAAGTCTGATGACTCAATTGCTTTCCTTGCTAATACGGAGCGTCCCGATGCCTACTGGCGAGGTGAATCGAAGGCGGTCTATGATGGCAAGGGCTGGTCTAGTTTAGCTAATGATTTATATGGATATGAGATTGGCTCTGTTCTGCCTGATGTGTTAAGCACATGGAGTGATTCAGTCCTGCAGCAGGAATCAATGATCATCCAAGAGGTTTTTCCAATGCCGGAGTACCCTAATCATGATAGTTCCGTGATGCTATTATCGAACGGGGCTATTCGCCTTGTTGATCGTGTTATTACAAATCAGGGCAATGTGAATACGGAGACAATGGTTACGATCGATCAAATCGAAGGGAAATTCACGCTTCAAGGAGGTGGGTCAAGCTCTATTACCTCCTATACAGTGCAATCCACCGCACCCGTTACCTCCGAGACTGCCGAACAGATGCTGACAGATTCAGATTCTGATATAGGAGGGCCTGTGCCCGTCTCAATATCCATTCCAAATCTTCAATTGCCTGATCCGTTGCCTGAGAGGATTTCAATCCTAACTCGATCTATTACAGAGGAATTTGATACTCCTTGGGAGAAGGCTGAAGCGATTAGTCAATATTTGCAGATTCATTATCGATATACGCTAACCCCCAAGAAGGTGGAACAAGAGGGTGATTTCGTCGATTTGTTCTTGTTCGAGCAGAAGGAAGGCTATTGTGATTACTTCTCGACAGCGATGACAATCATGCTTCGCTCCATAGGAATTCCGGCACGCTGGGTCAAAGGTTTTACTCCGGGAGAAATCATTACAGCTGATCAGAATGAATTCTTGCTAGAAAGCTCAGCAAGGCTTCGCTCCTCACAAGTAAAAACTACCTCTGTGATGGTTAGTAATCGGAATGCTCATTCATGGGTAGAGGTGTATATCTCAGGGATAGGCTGGACGTCCTTCGATCCGACACCAGGGAGCTTAGCGGTTACCACACCAGTCTCACGATTAGATGCAACAAGTTTAGGTGATGGGGGATTTATCCAATCGTTTAATAAGTACTTATCAAACATAGTAGTATTGTTATCAGATAAGCGGACTCTATCCGCACTGTTATGGACAGCTTTATTCACCGTATTCTGCTTATTAAGCAGAGTAATATACAATTCTACTCATATTCGACGTTGGTTGGAGTTGATTCATATCCGTCTACTTATGCTTAAGTATGCCTGGGGAATTACGACCCCTCAGGCAGATACTAGGTTGTTAGAGCGAATTCTCAACCGAGCCTTTACACGATATGGTCAATCGATGCATCCTGGGAAGACTCTTAGAGAATCGGTAGTAAGCAGTTCTTTTCCTGTATCTGTTGTGGAGCCCCTTCTTGAATTATTATCGTTGTACGAGTTAGCTCGTTATGGTCCACTTCACCGCAAGCGAATACCCTATGAGAGTGTCGTGGCGTCTTGGAGGATATTATGTTAGCATTCATTATTGATTGATATTATGCTAAAATATATGGGAATCATGACTATATGCAACTAAGTCAATACAGACAGAAAGTGGGAGAGAAATTTGAAGCAATATGTATGTGTGACTGGGGCAGATCGTGGGCTTGGGTTGGCGTTCACTAAGCAATTCTTACATAAGGGCTATTACGTCTTCGCTGGTCAATATAATTCTAGCTGGAAGGAGCTCGAGTCACTTCGCGAGGAGTTCCCTGATCGATTGTTGATCGTTGAGCTAGATATCTCGAAAGATGAGAGCGTGAAGAAGGCGGGACAATATATAGCATCGATTACGGATAACGTGGATATTCTTGTGAATAATGCAGCGATCTTAGGCAATATCACGGATACAATATTCGATGAGCTAGATTTTAATCATATATTGGACGTTATTAATGTGACGGGTCTTGGCGGCTTAAGAGTGACTAACGCACTCATCCCACTCATTATGAATAGCAAGACCAAATTAATAGTGAATATATCCTCAGAAGCTGGTAGTATCGGGCAATGTACACGAAAGGCTTGGTATGGGTATATGATGGCGAAGTCGTCCGTTAATATGCATGCTGCTATAACCCATAATATGATTTATGAGGATGGCGGTCAGGTGCTTAATTTCCATCCGGGCTGGGTTCAGAGTTACATGGCTGGAGAACTGAACACAAAGGCTGATCTTACAGCGGATCAATCTGCTGAGCATCTAATAGGACTTATAGATAGACACAAGGAGTATTTGGGTCCTAAGCCTGCTTTCATCGACTACTTAGGCAATCCTCAATTGTGGTAGGGGCTGTACCGCTCAATAGTGCTCTGAAGTTGCAAAAAGAACGAATAAATGGTAAATATACCACAAAGTAATTTAGGGGGTTCATCATGTCCAAACAGATAAAAGCATGCATATTAGGGGATTATTCGCACCCGGATTGGCATCCATTCGATCCTATAGACAAGGAGCTTACCTCGATATTAAGTGATAGTATGACTGTGGATTGCACAGAAAATTACGATTCACTTGCATCTGAACAGATTCGCGATTATGATCTATTCATCTCCTATGCGGATAAGTGGAAAACGGCAGTTACACCAGAACAAACAGCTGGGCTTCTATCCTTCGTAAGTAATGGAGGAGGATTAGTCGTAATTCATTGTGGGATATCACTACAGAAACGCCCTGAGCTCTGTCATATGATCGGAGCCAAATTCACAGGTCATCCACCTTATCGTTCAATCGATATTGAGCTAACTGCTCCTGACCATGAAATTCTTAAGGGAGTAGAGGGCTTCACAATTAACGACGAGCCTTACCAATTTGACCACGATCCGTATACGGATCGTACTGTTCTATTGGAGTACGAGCACGAGGGATCTAAGGTTCAAGCAGCTTGGGCCCATGAATATGGGCTTGGTCGGATCGTATACTTGATGCCAGGTCATGATGTTGGACCCTTCCAAATTCCTGCATACCGCACCATTATTAAGCAAAGCTGCGATTGGGTGCTTCGCAAGTCATAGAAATTATTATAAGTTGTGAAGGAGATCGGCATGGATAAGCCTAATGAAATTATCGTCGTCCTTGATTTTGGAGGACAATACAATCAATTAATCGCTCGAAGGATTCGTGATCTTGGTGTTTATAGTGAACTATTACCTTACAATACGCCTATAGAACGAATCTTGGAGCTTCAACCCAAGGGTATCGTATTCTCAGGTGGTCCAGCTAGTGTATATGGAGAAGAATCTCCAATTGTTGATATGCGGATCTATGATCTAGGTATTCCGATCTTCGGTATATGCTACGGCATGCAGCTTATGTCACACCAGCTTCAAGGTAAGGTGGAACGAGCGCAGAAGCGCGAATATGGTAAAGCAACTGTAGAATTCCAATCCAATTGCCGATTAATTAAAGGTCTTAATACAGATCAATCGGTGTGGATGAGTCATGGAGATTTAGTCGCGAAGCTACCTGAGGGTTTTGTTGTAGATGCTAGTACACTCCATGCGCCTGTCGCAGCTATGAGTCACCCGGAGAAACGCCTGTTCGCCGTACAATTCCATCCAGAGGTCCGCCACTCTGTCTTCGGTAATGAGATGATTAAGAATTTCTTGTTCGATATCTGTGAGTGTGAAGGTCAATGGAGTATGGAAACCTTCATCGATGATACGATTCGTGATATTCGTGACCAAGTAGGCGATCGCAAGGTATTATGCGCATTATCTGGTGGAGTAGATTCATCAGTTGTAGCTATACTTCTACATAAAGCGATTGGCAAACAGCTTACCTGTATGTTCATAGATCATGGCATGCTGCGCAAAGGCGAAGCGGAAAGTGTGATGGAAACCTTTGTTGGCAAATTCGATATGGATGTTGTCAAGATTGATGCTCATGAGCGATTCCTAGGCAACTTGCGAGGAGTAACGGATCCAGAGAAAAAACGGAAGATCATCGGTAACGAATTTATTCGTGTGTTCGAGGAAGAATCTGTGAGTATCGGCGAATTCGATTTCTTAGCACAAGGTACTCTATACACGGACATCATTGAGAGCGGAACAGCTACAGCTAAGACCATCAAGTCCCACCATAATGTTGGTGGCTTGCCTGAAGATATGAAGTTCAAGCTAGTTGAGCCGTTGAAGGCGTTGTTCAAGGATGAGGTTCGTAAAGTCGGGGCAGAATGTGGTTTACCCGATGCAATTGTAATGCGACAACCTTTTCCAGGTCCTGGACTAGCGATTCGTGTGCTTGGTGAGGTCACGGAGGACAAGCTAGAGATAGTACGTGAGTCTGATGCCATTCTACGTGAAGAAATTGCGAAGGCTGGGCTTGATCGCGAGATCTGGCAATACTTCACCGCCTTACCTGATATGAAGAGTGTTGGTGTCATGGGTGATGATCGTACTTATGCATACACCGTCGGCATCCGTGCTGTAACCTCCATTGATGGTATGACAGCAGACTGGGCGCGTATTCCTTATGAGGTGCTAGAGATCATTTCGACTCGGATCGTGAACGAGGTAGATAATGTGAATCGTATTGTATACGATATTACTTCGAAGCCACCTGCAACGATTGAGTGGGAATAGTAGTAACCGGTCATTCGAGTAAGTTAAATCCAAGAAAACGCTTCCATTAAATGTATTCTTCGCCAATATACTGTTAAAACCGAACGATTACCCTGTAAATTGGTGGGGATAGTTCGGTTTTTTTGTTGACAAGTTCTAGGGGCTGGTCATAAAATGAAATAGGACATACGTCATAGGATATTCGTAAATACTAATGTCCGGAGTCGGATAATGCCATTCAGTACATAATATTGGCTTATGCTTTCGAAGTAGGTTTGTCAACTAAAAACTTTGAGGAGGATGTACGTGGCTAATCGTAGTGGAAATGGTAATGAAACAGGTTTGGCAAAGTATTTTGAGTTTGGGAAGTTTAAGACGTCTTATCGTAAAGAGTTTATCGCAGGCTTTACAACTTTCTTGGCTATGGCATACATATTGGTCGTCAACCCGCTAGTGCTAGGTGATGCAGGCATGGATATGGGTGCTGTCTTTACAGCAACGGCAATCGCAGCAATTATTGGATCATTGGTGATGGGTCTGTACGCTAAGTATCCGATTGCATTAGCACCGGGTATGGGACTGAACGCATTCTTCGCTTATACAGTAGTACTTGGTTCAGGTGTACCGTGGGAGCAAGCTCTAGCTGCGGTATTCGTGTCAGGGGTTATCTTCCTGATTCTTGCCATTACAGGGATTAGAGAATCGATTATTAACGCTATTCCAGCTTCTCTGAAATTTGGGGCTGCAGCAGGTATCGGATTATTCATTGCTTTCATCGGGATGAAGAATGCTGGTATCGTTGTTGCGGATCCGGCAACTTTCGTAAGACTGGGTGATTTTAATCTAGAGAACAAAGGTACTTTGCTTGCGTTATTCGGAATCGTAGTGACGGTCATCTTGATGGCCCGCAAAATCTACGGTGCCATATTCTACGGGATTATTATTACATCTATTGTAGGAATAATCTTCGGTATTGTGAATACACCAACGGGTATAGTTGATCTTCCGCCAGATCCAACAGGACTCTTCGCGTTATTCGATCATCTATTCACTGTTGATATGTGGACAGGCAGTATGATTGTTATTATTTTTACCTTCCTCTTCGTTGATTTCTTCGATACAGCGGGCACGTTGTTCGGGGTAGCTAGTCAGGCCGGTTTAATCGATAAGGATAACAAGCTTCCGCGTGCAGGAAGAGCGTTAGCTTCAGATTCGGTTGCTACTATAGCAGGAGCTGTTGTGGGTACATCAACAACCACTTCCTATATTGAATCATCTGCGGGTGTTGCTGCAGGTGGACGTACCGGATTTACAGCTGTTTCTGTAGCCTTCTTCTTCTTATTAGCACTATTCTTCTTCCCATTACTGTCAGTAGTTGATGGATTCGTTACTGCCCCAGCTTTAATCATTGTAGGTGTGCTAATGGCATCGGCTTTGAAGAAAATCGATTGGGAGCAATTCGAAGAGGCAGTTCCTGCTTTTATCGCTGTAGTAGCTATGCCGCTTACTTTTAGTATCGCTAACGGTATTGCACTTGGTTTTATTCTCTACCCGATCATCAAGGTTGCTAAAGGTGAAGCCAAGCAGGTTCACCCGATCATGTACCTCTTGTTCGTGGTATTCATTCTGTACTTCGTGTTCTTAAGGTAGATTAGCTCTGCACATCAGCCTATCACGTAAGCGATTTCGCTTCGTGGTAGGTTTTTTTTGCCGTAAAGGGACTTGCCCGCACCCAATTACCGCTCCAACCCGACATTTACGTCTTACAGGGACTCGCCCGCACCTAATTACCGCTCCAACCCGACATTTACGTCTTCTTGATTTGAGCAAGAAGAAAGATATTCCTCTAACTGGGAAGCCATCATCGGTTTACCTTTGAGATAACCTTGGTAAGCATCACAGCCTAGATCCCGTAATAAGGCGAGCTGCTGTTCCGTTTCTACACCCTCTGCGACTACCTTAAGGCCAAGAATGTGGGACATTGAGATAATAGCATTGACGATAGCAGTGTTGTCGATATCTGAGCACATATCGGATATGAAGGATTTGTCAATTTTAATAATGTTGATGGGAAGTCGTTTAAGCGAAGTAAATGAAGAGTATCCAGTTCCAAAATCATCAATTGCGATAGATATGCCCATTTGGGATAGATTCTCTAGAATTTCTATGGTGAGGTCGACATTATGAATGCAGTGCTTTCGGTAATCTCTAAGCATATAATCCTGCTATTTAGGTGTCTGTTTCAGGCGATTACATGGAAATTAAAACCCTTGAACTTTGTAAGTGTTTTCACATATACTAATGTTAAACGGTTAACCAAAGGGTGTTATCAATGAAGAGACAGACAATCAAAGACGTTGCCAAGGAAGCTGGTGTATCAACAGCGGCCATATCCTACGTTCTCAATGGTAAGGAGTGGAAAGTATCACCTACAACGTTGGTCAAAATTAAAGATGCTATCATCCATTTAAATTACATACCAAATTTTTCGGCAAGAAGCTTAGTGAACAAGAGGTCAAAGCTGATCGGTGTGGTTATTCCCCAGACGGAAGAGCACAGCCAATTGCTACTTGATAACCCGTTCTACAGCGAGATTGTCAGCGGTATTGAATCTGAGCTCAGGCATAGGGGGTATCACCTTATCTTATCGGGGGTTAACAAAGGGGAAGGGTATTTGGACACCACCTTACAAAGGGATTTAGATGGAGCTATAATTACAGGCATCTACTATGAACCCTTTTACGAAGAATTAAAAAAAATAAAAATCCCAATTGTATTAATTGATAGTTACATTCGCGGCGGCAATTTCAAAAACATAGGCATTAATGATGAGCTCGGCGGGTTCATGGCTACCAAGCATCTGATTGAGCAAGGGCACAGCAAAATTGCTTTGGTTACCGGAACGATTAAGAAAGACGGTGTAGTGGAAAAAAGATTTCTTGGTTATAAAAGCGCATTCGAAGAGTCTGGTATGTTGTATAATCCGGATTATGTGTTTGAGGATTCGGTAAGCTATGAATATGGCGTAAAAGCAGGGCGATTAATCGCTCAGCAATACCCTGAAATTACAGCCGTATTTGCCACATCCGATATGATAGCTTTAGGCGTAATTACGGGGTTACAAGAACTCGGTAAACATGTCCCGGATGATGTCTCGCTGGTCGGATTCGACGATATCCCGATATCCAGAATATTCATTCCGCAATTAACGACGGTTCGTCAGGATATAAAGTTGAAAGGAATAAAAGCGGTACAATACTTACTGCAAGCCATTGAAGAAGATGCAACTGATGACATGGAAAAAATGATTCTACCGCTTGAGCTTATTCAGAGGCAATCGGTAAGAAGGATAACATCATGAAAGCCTCACTTCGATTAAAGCTCATCATTGGCTTCTGTGCCGTAACGATCCCTATGTTCATATTCCTCATGTATAACAATTATTACGCGATGGATGTCGTTCGTACACAGGTGGGACAATCGAATAAAAATTTGTTATCGATGTACATGAATCAAATTGATAGTACATTTAAGAATATAGATAACTATCTTTATACATTCGCCATGAAGGAATCCGATTTAGCCATCATTAGTCATACGAATCAGAATAATAATGAGGTTATGATAGCGAAGCAACGAATTTGGAATAAAATGAACGCGGACCAAACTAACCTTAAGAATGCCCATATGATATTTGTGTATTCCATTGAACAGCAGGACTTATTAAACACATTACTTATCGCTAATAGTAATCTGAACTTGAAGTTTGAAACGGTCAAGAGTGTGCTAAGTAGATATATACAAGATAATGAAGCCGAAGGGTTTACGGATAATAGATGGAGACTGATTAATACGGATGGCGAGATAGCGCTGATTCGACTAGTAGAAACTGAATTTGACCAGGTCGTTGGAGTCTGGATTGATGTTAGCAATTTGATGATTCCATTGAACTTTCTGGACCTTGGAAACCAAGGTGAAGCATTCATCGTATCAGATCAAGGTGTTCCTCTAACTAAATTAACGATCGAAGAGATGAACAAGCCAGGCTTTAGAATGACGTTCCCCAAGGAAGAAGAGCTGTATAGTACATTATCAATGGACATTAATTATTTGCTAGTGGATGCGAAGTCCCAACATGGAGATATTCATCTGTCCGTGCTTATTCCGGAGGGTACACTTCTGCAGAGACTTCCATATTTTCAGAGGCTGATATTTATCATCCCGCTTATGGGACTTGTGATTTTGGTGTTTTACCTAATCTTCTTGCAGAATATCCTGTTGAAGCCGATGAAACAACTAATCAAGGGAATGCGGCGAATTAAACAAGGAGAACTCGAAACTAGATTATATAACAACCAGTCCAGAGAATTTATCATGATCAATGAAACGTTTAATGAAATGGTGAATCAGATTCAAGACTTAAAAATCAATGTATACGAAGAGCAGATTCGAACGCAACAAACAGAGCTCAAGCACCTGCAAGTACAGATTAATCCGCATTTTCTGTTGAACTCCATCAATATTATATATAATCTGGCTGAGTTAAATAAGAATGACTTAATCAAGAAAATGTCAACCCATCTAGCTCAATATTTTCGCTTTGTCACACAAACAAACTTATCTGTCGTAACCATTTCCCAAGAGATGAAGCATATTGAGAATTACTTGGAAATCCATCAGCTTCGTTTCCCGCAGCATATTCGCTATGAAACTTATGTGGAGCTAGGCTTGGAGGAAGTGGCGATTCTTCCGCTTCTTATTCAGCCTTTTGTGGAGAATGCAATTATTCATGGTTTTCAAATGGTTGAAGAAACATTCTGCATACGTGTGTCTATCATTCGATCCAAGGAGCAGCCAGATAGCGTTTATGAGGTTCTGATTATCGATAATGGAAAAGGAATTGCACCGAACAAATTAATAGAATTGCAGCAAGAAAGCTGGCAATCGGATTCTAGTGAAAGCCACATCGGTATTTGGAACATTCGTCGTCGATTAAGACTGCATTATGGTGATGCATCTCAGCTCCAATTTGAGCAGGGTCATCCCAAAGGTGTGATTATTCGTCTGCTAATTCCAATTCAAGAGGGAGTTGACAACCATGTTTAAGCTTCTCATTGTGGATGATGAATGGTTTGCTGTTGAAGGTGTTGAGAAAGGTGTCGATTGGGGCAACCTCAAATTCACAGAAATTCATAAGGCCTATAATACGGAACAGGCCAAGGAGGTTATGCTCCGTACAACAATTGATATCATCATCTGTGATATAGAAATGCCGGATGGTAATGGTATTGAATTAATGGAATGGGTTAAGGAACGTTTCCCCGCGACTCAGGCGATATTCCTAACCTGCCATGCAGATTTCAAATATGCTCAGAGAGCCATTCATCTTGGGAGCTTCGAGTATTTGTTAAAACCAGTTGAATTTGAATTGCTGAGGCAAACAGCTGAGAATGCACTAGGTAAGTTAATTGAAGAGAGAAAAACGAAGCAATTAAACGAAGCGTATACACAATATTTTGATTTGTGGGAAGCCAAAAAGCCTGTCCTCTTCGAAAGATTCTGGCAGGATTTGTTCTGGCAACGGATTATTCCAACAGAGAGTCATATCAAGAAAGCTATAGATTCCTATATGATGCCAATTCCAACAGAGAGCAAGGTATTATTGATCATGATCAGTATTGAGCAATGGGGAAAGAAGCTTAATACACAGGATGAAGAAATTATGGAGTATGCCTTACGGAATGCTGCAACGGAGATGATACTGGGTAAGCTACCAGGGCAAGTCATACAAGATCGAAACGGTGTGCATTTTGTATTGCTGTATTCGAACGAATCTCATAAACCAGCTGTAACATACGAACAATTAAAGCAAAGCTGCAAGTTATATATTGAAGCGTGCTCCAAATATTTATTCAGTAGTATATCCTGTTATATTGCCGATTGGGTTTCTCTTAACAGCGTATGGAAATCCTATAATGTTCTACTACAAATGGAGCATAAGAATGTTACTTTATCGAAATTTGTTTTTTTCTCTAAGGAAGAGCAAGCAGATTTTGATGTATTGCAGTTGCCTGCTTTATTCGAATGGTCTGAATTTATGGAATTGGGAAAGATGGATGAGCTAGACCAGCTCGCCATGGATATGTTTGGCCAATTGCGCAAGGAAACAAACATCAAGTCGGAAACACTTAACGCCCTCTATCATTCCCTGCTCCAAACGATTTATTATGTGCTGCACAAGAGGGGTATTTCCGTGCAGACGATTTTCTCCGATGGTGAAGCATTAGATCAATCTATGGCGGTTAAATCATTGGATCAGCTTCAGGAATGGACCAAGCGGATATTTCGAGTAGTCATGGAACACCTTGAATCTGTTGAACGGGAGTATACCGTTGTAGATAAAGTGAAGAAATATATAACCGATCATATGTACGATGAGATTTCACGGGATGATCTGGCTAATTGTGTTCATATCAATTCCTCTTATTTATCGAGGCTATTTAAGAAAGAAGTTGGCCTTAGTCTCACTGACTATATCGTTCAAGAACGTATGAGCAAAGCGAAAGATTTACTTATTCATTCTGACGAGATGATTAGCAATATCGCCAAATCCTTTCATTATACAAATTTCTCTCATTTCTCTAAGATGTTCCGTAAGCATTATGGGTTGAATCCTCAGGAGTATCGTAAGCAATTTTATAAAGGGCTACCTACTAAGTAGCAATATTAAAAGTCGGAAACATATCCGGCTTTTTTTGTTATTAGTCCATGTCACGATATGTATAGTGAAAGACACCTAACGAGTAGTCTGTATGAATGATAACGGATATGATCTACATATAGGAACTAGATAAATAGAAGAGGAGGGGCGACTTGAATCCTACCACAACCACTTTAAATTCAAATAGAATTGTTGTACGTAAGAAGACATTTTGGAAGAATGTGAAAAAATACAGAGCGCTATTATTAATGACATTGCCAGGTTTTGTATATATCTTCATTAATAATTACTTGCCGATGTTTGGTATTGTAATCGCCTTTAAGGATATCAATTATGCGTTAGGGTTATGGGCTAGTGACTGGGTCGGCCTCAGTAATTTTGAGTTTTTGTTCAGCACACAGGATGCATTCATAATTACCCGCAACACAGTGCTGTATAACTTAGTGTTTATCGTGCTTAACACTACATTAGCCGTTGGGGTAGCCATCCTGATCAATGAAATCAGACGTAAGTTCATTGCGAGGTTGTATCAAAGCGTAATTATAATCCCTTCTTTACTATCGTGGGTCATTGTTGGATATCTTTCCTATAGCTTCCTTAGTATCGAATATGGCTTCATTAATAAATTGATTCTTCAGCCGTTGGGGTTTGATCCAATTTCTTGGTTTAGCCATGCTAAGTATTGGCCCTATATACTTGTAATTGTTAATACGTGGAAGACTGTTGGCTTCGCTAGCGTAATATACTTGGCGGCAATTATGGGAATTAACAACGAGTATTACGAGGCAGCCACCTTAGATGGAGCATCAAGATTTCAACAGATTAAATCGATTACCATTCCTTTAATTACACCCGTCATCGTTATCTTATTTATACTGGCAGTTGGCGGTATATTCCGCGCCGATTTCGGTCTGTTCTACCAAGTGACACTGAATCAAGGTGCAATCTTGTCTACAACCAATGTCATTGATACTTATGTTTACCGTGCACTATTGCAAATGGGGAATGTCGGCATGGCAGCAGCAGCAGGCTTATACCAATCTATAATCGGTTTCTTCCTAGTTCTTGGAACTAATTATCTCGTAAGAAAAGTCAGTAATGATAATGCTTTATTCTAACTGAAAGGAAAAATACGATGAAAACTAATACATTTAATATGCAATGGCTCCTCCATTTAGTATTCATTGTCTTTGTTGCAATGACTTTAATCCCGCTTCTTCTTGTATTGATGATATCCTTTACGGATGAAAGATCGTTGACGTTAAATGGTTACTCATTATTTCCTGAAAAGTTCAGTTTTGATGCTTATACTTTTTTGTTTAACGACTCTAGCGTTATTCTGAATGCTTACTTGGTAACAATCATAGTAACTGTTATAGGTACTACATTGAGTCTACTATTATGTGCACTCTACGCTTATCCGTTATCTCGAAAGGACTTTCCATTTCGCACTGGGTTAACTTTTTACGTTTTCTTCACGATGCTTTTTGCTGGGGGACTTGTGCCTTGGTATCTGGTATACACAAATTTGCTAGGAATTAATAATTCATTGCTCGCATTAATTGTGCCAAATTTGCTCTTGAGCGGGTGGAATATCATCATCATGAGAACCTTTTTTACCAATACAATTCCTCCTGAATTAATAGAATGTGCTCAAATGGATGGCGCAAGTGAATTTCGAATCTTCTTTCAAATCATTCTAAAATTATCGTTACCTGTCTTGGCCACAATTGGGTTGTTCACTACATTAGCGTATTGGAATGATTGGTGGAATAGCTTGATCTTTATATCTAATCGTGATTTATATAGTCTTCAATATTTACTGAACAAAATTCTGATGGACATTAATGTTATCTTCAATACACCGGGGAATTCGAATCAAACAAAATTACTTACATTGATTCCTCATGAAACCGTTCGCATGGCTATGGCGGTAATTGGAATTGGACCAATCATACTGGCTTACCCATTCTTCCAAAAATATATTGTACAAGGTTTGACGATTGGTGCTGTGAAAGGCTAACCCTAGAATTAGTAATTCTAGTTGGCATATATATTAAAAATCTATTGGGAGGTTGACGTAAATGAGAACTGTAAGTCGAAGCATCAAGATGTTACTGCTATTGTTTGTAATTATTTCTTTAGTAGTAGGTTGCAGTAATTCGAATAACAATTCGAACAGCATGGAGAAAGAGAAAACACCAGTCAATACACCTAAAGCAGAAACTCCTGCCGAACCAGAAGCTCCGAAGTTGGATCCTTATGAAATAACTTTGGTTATGCCTGGAGCACCGCTTAAAGATCACGATCTTGTGATAGGTGAAATGAACAAAATATTAACAGAAAAAATAAACGCTACACTGAATCTTCATTATGTGGATTGGGGAGCATGGGGAGAAAAAACAAACTTAATGTTTGCATCTAGTGAAACTTTTGACCTTATCTTCTCAGCAGGATGGTTCGGATATACAAATTCAGTTGGTAAAGGCGACTATATGGCCATTGACGAATTAGTTGAGGAACATGGTCAAGCTTTCTTGGATACAATTGATCCTGAAATTGTAAATGCAGCCAAAGTAAATGGTAAATTATACGCAATGGTTGCTAACAAAGAATTCGCAGCCGATAAAGGCTTAACACTGAACAAAGCATTGGTAGAAAAGTATAACTTCGATCTTTCAGCAATCAAAGAATTGGCAGATATGGAGCCGTTGTTCAAGACGATTAAAGAGAACGAGCCGGAAGTAACACCATTCTTAACTACAGGGGGAGGTGCACCATCGGCCAGTATTCTAGACTATGGATATTATGATATTCTAGGCGATGGACCTGGTGAGTTACTTCGTACAGGAGAAGGGCTTACGGTCATTAATAAGGTTGAAGATCCTAAATATATGGAATACGCAAAGCTAATGCGCAAATGGTATCTTGCCGGTTATGTAAATCAAGATGCGGCAACTGTAGGGGATACTGGTCCTGCATATAGAGCAGGTAAAGCCTTTGCACAGACAAACTCTTACAAACCAGGCTGGATTCTTGAGAATGAGAAAAGTATGGGTATGGGATTGGAAGTCGTACAGATAGCAACACCATTCACATCAACTACAGATGCAACAAGTGCGTTAATAGCTGTTTCTCGTACTTCCAAGGATCCAGAAAGAGCTATGATGTTCATGAATTTGTTATACTCTGATGCTGATCTTCTGAATCTACTTATTAATGGTATCGAAGGTACACATTATGTCGTAACCGATGGCAATATTATTGATCATGCACCAGGCCTTGATTCGGCAACAACTGGTTACCCGGTAACTATGAATTGGATGATTGGGAACTTGCCGTTGACTCATGTATGGGTAAGTGAAGATCCCAACAAGTGGAAATCATATATCGATTACAACGAAAGCGCAGAAAAATCACGGGCACTAGGGTTTGCTTTTAATACAGAGCCAGTGAAGAATGAAATTGCTGCAACTAGTAACGTCGAGAAGGAATTTAAATTTGTTATTGTAACTGGGTCGGTAGATCCTGAGGAATATATTCCTAAGTATCTTGAAAAACTCAAAGCTGCAGGCTCGGATAAAATTATTGCTGAGAAACAAAGACAATTAGATGAATGGGCGAAGACTAGGTAAGTGTTAACCCTATCCATTTAATACCTCCCTTTACTCTTTCCTACTAGGGTAGAGGGAGATTTTTATATAACAACGACTAGAGGGTGAATCAGAGATGAAAGAAATTAAGATAGGTATTATTGGTTTAGGTGGAATGTCTTATTCGCATATGGAGCATATTGATAAATTGAAAGACGTACGAATTGTTGCTTTGTGCGATTCCAATGCCGAAGCGATTGAACGAGTAGCTATGAAGTATAACATTGCTATAGCCAAACAATATTCGGATTATACAGATCTAATTGCAGACCATGATGTAGATGCGGTATTATCTATTACTCCTAATAATGTTCATTATGAAATTGTGAAATGCTGCTTGCTTCATAAAAAACCATTCATGACAGAAAAGCCATTTACCCGGACCTTTATAGAAGCGGCTGAGCTCAACCAATTGTTCGATGCTGACGACAATCAGGTGCCTTCAATGGTTGGATATTCTTATCGTTATATTGCATCATTCCGGTATGCACGTGAATTAATTCGTCAAGATAAGCTTGGACCCATTCGTCATATATTTGTGCAATACCTTCAAGAGTGGGGTTTGCCCATGAAAGAAACACCTATGAATTGGCGTTACAGTCGAGAAATCAGCGGAACGGGAGTCCTGGCGGATCTTGGAACTCATATGGTGGATGCAGCACGATATCTGATTGGAGAGTTTGAAGAAGTATCTGCTATGCTGAAAAATTTAGTTTCGCAACGACGTGACCCAAGTACGAATAATATGATTCCTGTGGATATCGATGATTTTAGCGGGTTTCTAGCAACATTAGATAATAACGTCGCAGGGGTATTCCAAACCTCTCGGAACGCTTATGGGTCAGGTAATCAGCTAGAAGTAACGATATACGGCGAGAAGGGTACGATATCGGTCAGCTGCGAGAATCCGGAGCAATTAACTTGGATTCGTCCGGATAGAGATAATCCTACTATCACTGTGAAAGAGCTGCATAGAGTTCCATATGAATACGTAATTGGTCAAATGCAAGATTTTTTCGATATGCTTCGCGGTCATGGACGTGATGGACTACCTACCTTGAAGGATGGATATGCCAATCAGGAAGTATTAGAAGCTATCTTCCAAGCAGCTCAAGAGAAACGAACTATTGATCTTGTAGATTTCCGGAACAATCATTTAACCGCACAAGGAGCGAACTAACATGACTCAAGTGACCGTATGGAATGAGAATCGACATGAAAAAACGAACCCAAAGGTGGCAGAGATTTACCCGTTTGGGATTCACCAAGCCATTGCCAGCCATTTAGGAGAATACGAGATTACAGCCAGAACCGCTACCTTGGATGAATCAGAGCATGGGCTTACGGTGGAGGTATTATTGAATACGGATGTTCTCATCTGGTGGGGTCATATGGCACATGATGAAGTAGCAGATGAGATTGTTGAGCGGGTCCATGCTAGAGTTCTGGAGGGTATGGGTTTAATCGTGTTACATTCTGGCCACTACTCCAAAATTTTTAGAAAGCTCCTTGGTACAACGTGTGCCTTGAAATGGAGAGAAGCTGATGAGAAGGAACGGCTTTGGGTCGTTAATCCAGCCCATCCAATCACAGCTGGTTTAGGGGAGTATATTGAGCTGCAGCAAGAGGAGATGTATGGTGAGCATTTTGACATCCCTGCCCCTGAAGAGCTGATATTCCTGAGCTGGTTTGCAGGTGGCGAGGTATTCCGCAGTGGATGTACCTATACACGAGGGCAAGGGAAAGTCTTCTACTTCCGTCCTGGTCATGAGACCTATCCAACCTATCATAATAAGGAGATTATCCGAGTCATTGCTAATGCGGTTAAGTGGGCATCACAAGCCAAAGGGACAAAGCCCATTTACGATAATGTTCCGGTTCCTCTAGAAAAGCTATAGACGGAAAGGACTGTTACATGCTGCAAGCTTATTGGTACATTGCAAAGATGCGAATATTAACTACGATTGCCTACCGCTTTGAAGTTTTTGCTGCGGTAGGCAGTCAAATGATCATCATGCTTGCCGCGGTATATTTGTGGAAGACCGCTTACAGTGGGGATACGAGCTCAACTACGATGCAATTAAATCAAATTGTAACGTACACCATCATCTCCATTCTGCTAGGCTCTGTTTTTATTTGTGATGTGCAGGATACGATATATCACAAAATTAGAGAAGGTCAAATTGCCGTCGATTTGTACCGCCCCATTATGCTGCTTGGAAGTTATCTCGCCGATGATCTTGGCACCATGATGAGCTCAGTCGTCAATAAAGTATTGCCGCTTTTTGTGTTGGCTTCACTCTTATTCGAAGTGCCTCTACCCGATTCATTTACTAGCTTTCTATTGTTTGTACCCAGCTGTGTGTTAAGCTATGCCATACTTTGGCTGCTTAGCGCGATCGTGGGTTTAGTTGCTTTCTGGGTGATGGAGCTAGGTAACATGGGAATGGTGAAAGATAGCATTGTGCGGATTTTATCGGGAAGCATTGTACCACTATGGTTTTTCCCGAGCAGCGTCCAAACGGTTTCTCAATTCCTTCCTTTTCAATATACATACCAAACTCCGCTTGCCATTTATATTGGTGAAATCAGTCCATTAGATGCCTTGACGGCAATGGGAATTCAGTTCGTGTGGATTGCTGCACTTTACGCGCTGCTCTATGTAGTATGGAGCAAAGCAAAGAAAAAAACGCTTATCCAGGGAGGATAACGGATGGTTACGACTGTGCGTCATTATTATTCCGTTGCGGTTTGTTATGCTCGAATGGCGATACAACGCCAACTGGAATACCCATTGTTTCTAGTGAGCTGGCTACTAATGATTCCGATTGCCTACTTTTCTGGGCTGTGGGTGCTTAAAATCCTTACGGATCGATTTCAATCCTTGAATGGATGGGACTTTTCCCAGCTTGCTTTTATTTATAGTCTAGGACAATTCAGTCATGGACTATTGGTTGTCTTTTTTATCACTACATGGTACATCGACGGTATGGTCATTCAAGGAGAGTTCGATAGACTGCTGCTTCGTCCAATGAATGTTTTCTTCCAGTTGGTCGTAAGCTATGTGAACTTTATTGGGCTGGTTGACCTGATTCCGGGTACGATACTTTTTATATATGCGAGTCATCTGGTGAGCTTTGACTGGTCTTTGGCCAACATCCTTAAGCTCATTCTTATTGTAATCGGAGGTATGCTCATTCGCGCAGCTTTATTCATTTGTTTAAGCTCGGTTTCCTTCTGGACCAAACGAAGCAGCTCATTAATCGGCTTCACCCTTAACTTGCTTGAACGGACAACCATGTACCCACTGAGCATATATCCATTTGTGCTGCAAATGATCTTCACGTTTCTTATTCCCATAGGATTCATTAGCTTCTACCCAGCCAGCGAATTTTTGGGGCAATCCAGTGGGTTTCATATCCCATTCAGCATGGCTTTATGGACACCTTTAGTGGGAATCGTGTTTTTTGTGATCTCACAATTGACTTTTAACTTTGGCATGAAAAAATACGAGAGCGCGGGATCGTGAGGTAGAGCCAATGGCTGTCATTGAGGTTGTGGATTTAGTCAAAGAATATATGATTACCAAAAAGGAATCAGGCTTGCGCGGTTCGCTTAAGAGCCTATTCTTTCCCAAGAAGACAACAATTCGCGGTGTAGATGGTATCAGCTTCTCTATTCAACGAGGGGAGATTGTTGGGTATATTGGACCGAATGGGGCTGGTAAAAGCACAACCATAAAGATGCTTACTGGGATTCTCCATCCCACCTCAGGTTCTATCCAGGTTTGTGGCATTTCTCCACAGGAGGATCGGAAGTCTGTAGTAAGAAGATTAGGTGTTGTCTTCGGACAGCGTACACAGCTATATTGGGATTTACGCTTGGGCGAATCATTCGAGTTACTTAGAAGAATATATCAAATCGATAAAACTGAATATGATGAAACCCTACGAATATTGACCGATGTCCTAAAGCTAAGCGACTTTATAGATACACCTGTGCGCCAGCTTTCGCTGGGTCAGAGGATGCGCGGGGATTTAGCCGCCGCTATGCTTCATTCTCCAGAGGTGTTATTCCTAGATGAGCCTACAATTGGACTGGATGCAGATGCGAAGCATGCGATTCGCAGCTTTATCCTGGAAATCAACCGAAACCGCGGAGTAACCGTCATTCTCACAACCCATGACCTTGATGATGTGGAGCAGCTTTGCAGCAGGCTTATTGTGGTGAATCATGGCAAGGTTGTTGAAGATGGCCCTATTCAGTCCATAGTTGGAAAGCTGGCTCCAAAACGTTTGCTTGTTATCGAGCTGCAACACCTGGGTGATGATTTATCTCATCCTTCTGCAGAAATCATCAAGCAAGAAGGACTTAAAATATGGTATCAATTTGAAAAAGCAAAAATTACTGCTTCAGAGCTCATTTCCGATTTGTCTCGCAAATTGGCCATTCAAGATTTAAGCGTCCAAGAACCAGATATTGAAGATGCAATCCGAGAGGTTTATAAGACGACAGCAAGGATATAAATCTTCCGAGAGCGGATATAGCTATTCTTATTTACTAATAAAAGTGGTTGAGCAGTATGCAGCTCAACCACTTTTATTGATCCACTTTACAAGACTTAATTGAATTGAGGAATTGAAATAGAAGACTAGTTTAATACAGCTGTCATATGAGCTACAGTAATTGAATAATGCGAGGTATTCCAGCCATTCTCTTTGTTCTTCACATATATGATTTGGGGAGAGGCATGCTTAACTTGTACATCCTCGGCAATCTGATTGGATACAGGGCGGGACTCGATTACCTTAACCAGTAAGTAGTCTACATCCTCATTAGGACTCTTACTTAAATACTTCTCGAACTCATCTAATGCATTAGCGCTTACCGGGCAAGTCGTACTGTGCTTCAGTATAACAAGTGGCTTTTCCTTTGAATTGGCATAAGCTTCATTCCATTGCTCCAGTGTATCAATTTCCTTCCATGCTGCCATATCGCTCACTCCTTTTTTAAGTAATCTTATACTTTTATATTATCACACTTTATTAAAGTAAGTACAGATCATGAACACGCACCAATTTCGGTTGCAAGTTCGAGTGAATAGAGCGTCCTCGACGCTCTATTCACTCGAGTTCGCTGCATATGTCGGCAATAGAGCGTCCTCGACGCTCTATTCGCGATTGTGTGTTCAACCATCCACGACTTTATATAGTTTGCTCCGAACCTCTCTGAGACATTGGGATAGAGCTCAAAAGCTTTCAAATAGAGGATAGTGATAGCAACATTTGGTATTTTATTGAAAATTTGCACATGTGAATAAAAGCGAACTTTATTATCCGCTTACACTAAAAACGTTCGTCTTTAGGTTGACATTGCATCGTTTAGACTGGTAAAATAAATGAGTACGACAAGCTTTTTGCCATTCGACAAGTAGTTAATCATTCATAATATAGAAGGTAGGGTCATTCATGTCCGCTAAAGTCGGTGTTATCATGGGCAGCCAGTCCGACTGGGAAACAATGAAACATGCATGTGATATTCTAGACGAGCTCCAAATCCCTTATGAGAAGAAAGTTGTATCCGCACATCGAACCCCGGACCTTATGTTCCAATACGCTGAAACTGCAATTGAAAGAGGAATACAAGTTATCATTGCAGGTGCAGGCGGAGCAGCACATTTGCCAGGAATGGTCGCATCCAAGACGGAGCTTCCAGTTATCGGTGTACCTATTAAATCATCAACATTAAATGGCCTCGATTCTTTGCTCTCCATCGTACAGATGCCAGGAGGCATCCCTGTAGCTACAGTTGCTATTGGTGTTGCGGGAGCGACAAATTCGGGGCTTTTGGCTGCTCAGATCTTAGGGATAGCAGATCAATCTATTCAACAAAGAGTGGCTGACCGCCGCGAGCGAACACGGTTGAAGGTGTTGGAAAGCAGTGATCTCGAATGAGTGAGCAGACTACGAGAAGGCATCCTATTCTACCGGGCAGTACGATCGGTGTACTAGGTGGCGGGCAGTTGGGAAGAATGCTCGCGATAGCTGGTCGGAATATGGGTTATCGATTTGTCACATTAGATCCTTCTGAGGATTCGCCTTGCGGACAAGTGGCAGATGAGCAGATTGTTGCGGCTTATCATGATGCTGATGCTGCAAGACTGCTCGCACAGAAATCAGATGTCATTACTTACGAATTTGAGAATGTAGATGCCAATGTAGCAGATATGCTCATGGTAGAATCTTATGTTCCCCAGGGTAGCAAGCTTTTATATACGACTCAGCATCGTCTTCGTGAGAAGAGAGCGATTGAAGCAGCAGGAGTCAAGGTTGCACCCTACCAAGAAATCAGCTCAGTGGAGCAGTTACAGCAGGCTGTAGAGAAATTTGGGACTCCCTGTGTACTTAAGACAGCAACTGGTGGTTATGATGGTAAGGGTCAATGGGTTATTCGTTCAGAATCGGAAGTTACAGAAGCCTTCGAAACACTTAATCGTTCAGGCACCGAGCTGGTGGTTGAGAAATTTGTACGTTTTCATAAGGAGTTATCGGTTATAGCAGCAAGAAGCCCTCGTGGTGAAGTGAGAGTGTTCCCTCCGGCGGAGAATATACATGTGGATAATATTCTGCACCTATCTATTGTACCTGCCCGCATTTCCCGGGAAATCGCTGAGAAGGCTCAGCTGATGGCAAGCCAAATCGTTAGCTCGTTGGAAGCTGTCGGATTACTAGCCATAGAATTATTCTTAACTGAGGATGGAGAGCTCTATGTGAATGAGCTAGCGCCTCGACCGCATAATTCTGGGCATTATACAATGGAAGCCTGTACAGTGTCCCAATTCGAACAGCACCTTAGAGCAATATGTAATATATCTTTGGCTGAACCCAAGCTGCTGACACCTGTAGTCATGGTTAATGTCCTGGGTGAGCATGTCGAACCACTACTTCAGTGGTTGGCTGCAGATGGTGAAGATGAGCTCCGAGAAATCGGTATAGCTGCTAAAATTCATTTATACGGCAAAAAAGAAGCCAAGCATAAACGCAAGATGGGACATATCAATCTACTTACTAATGATGTGGAGAAGGCATTAACTTGGGTTGAGCAATCACCTATTTGGAAATAAATTTATTACAGAGGAGCTTATCACAATGATTGAACGTTACAGCCGGCCGGTAATGGCTGCGATCTGGACCGAAGAGAACAAATTTAACTCTTGGTTAGAAGTTGAACTATGCGCATGCGAGGCGTGGGCGGATCTTGGTGTTATTCCAACAGCGGATGCTCAGAAGCTTCGGGACAATGCCAGCTTTAATATTGATCGCATTAATGAGATTGAGCTTGAAACACGTCATGATGTTATTGCTTTCACTAGGGCGGTATCGGAAACTGTAGGCGATGAGCGCAAATGGGTTCATTACGGACTTACTTCAACGGATGTAGTAGATACCGCATTGGGTTATGTGCTGAAGCAAGCGAACACGATCATTGAACAGGACATCATTCAATTTATAGATATCCTTAAGGCTAAAGCCAATGAGCACAAATATACGGTCATGATGGGCAGAACACATGGTGTTCACGCAGAGCCAACTACCTTCGGCTTGAAGCTTGCCCTCTGGCTTGAAGAGATGAAACGTAATCTAGAACGATTCCGCCATAGTGCAGATGGCGTTCAATTCGGCAAAATGTCTGGTGCTGTAGGTACCTATGCCAATATTGATCCTTCTATAGAAGTATTTGTTTGTAATAAGCTTGGTACGAAACCAGCTCCAATCTCTACACAAACACTACAGCGTGATCGTCATGCAGAATACATGGCAACACTAGCATTAATTGCTACTTCATTAGATAAATTCGCTACAGAAATTCGTGGTTTACAGAAGAGTGAGTTCCGTGAGGTTGAAGAGCCATTCGCTAAAGGTCAGAAGGGCTCATCGGCAATGCCACACAAACGCAATCCCATTGGTTGTGAGAACATAAGTGGTTTATCCCGCGTCATTCGTGGTCACATGTTATCTGCATATGAGAATGTGACACTGTGGCATGAACGAGACATCTCGCATTCCTCGGTCGAAAGAGTTATTCTGCCAGACGCAACAATGCTCTTGGATTATATGCTCAACCGATTCATGAATATCGTTAAGAATTTGACGGTGTTTCCTGAGAATATGAAGCGTAATATGCAGAGCACGTTCGGGGTACCATTCTCCGGTCGAGTCATGACGAAGCTGATTGATAAGGGCTTTGCTCGTGAGAAAGCATATGATACCGTTCAGCCTAGAGCGATGCAGGCCTGGGAGGAGCAGCGCTCATTCCGTGAGATTGTTGAATCCACACCTGATATAACGGCTGTGCTTTCCTTAGAAGAAATTGCTGAATGCTTCGATCCAAGCTGGCATCTTAAGCATGTAGATACAATATTCGCCCGACTGGGCCTGGAATAGATTAGAGAACATAGCCTATGCTTTCGAAGTAGTTTTATCGACCACTCGCGTGGTGGCTGATCATGATGTTGCATCCGCAACAACAAGACAGCTACATCAAAAACTTTTAGGAGGTCCAACCGTGAGCACGCAAGTAGCTGTTTCCACTGCGGTAGATATTGTAAAAGCTCCCTTGCTTTATAAAGGTAAAGTCAGAGAGCTGTATGACCTGGGAGAGCATTACCTTATTGTAGTTACAGATCGAATATCGGCCTTTGATTATGTGCTAGATCCACCGGTTCCTAACAAAGGTAATGTGTTGAATCAGCTAAGCGCTTATTGGTTTGAGCTCACCGAGAGCTTTCAACCGAATCATGTAGTGCATACCGATGTAACTAAGCTAGGAGATCTCGTAACAGATCCGGCAGTACTCAAGAATCGCATCATGGTGGTTAAGAAAGCCGAACGCATTGATATGGAATGTATTGTACGGGGCTATATCACTGGTGGCGGCTGGAGACAATATACATCAACAAGAGAAATTAATGGGATCGAGCTTCCAGAAGGCATTCGCAAGAATGAACGGTTTAGTGAGCCGCTATTCACGCCATCCGCTAAGAATGATGTAGGTCATGACGAGGATATCTCATTCGCAGAGATGGAGGCTTTCATTGGAGCTGAATTAGCTGGAAAGCTACGTGATCTTAGTATAGAGCTATACCGCTATGCTCATGATTATTGTGAGAAGCGTAATATTATTCTAGCTGATTGCAAGTTTGAGTTTGGTTTAATTGATGGAGAGATCATCCTGATTGACGAGTTGTTCACTCCAGATTCCTCGCGCTTCTGGGCGAAGGAGAACTACGCGCTTGATGTTGAGATCGACAGTATGGACAAAGAACCTGTTCGCACCTATCTGGCAAATTCCGGGTGGGACAAGAACAGCAAGCCTGATCCATTACCAGAGCATGTTATCGAAGAAACCTCGAGACGTTACCAGGATATATACAGTCGATTAGTCGCGGATGAATGGTCAGAATAATTACTTATCAGGGGGACAGGTTAATGTTAAAAGCTACTGTTTATGTTACCGTTAAGGAGAACGTGTTAGATCCTCAGGGCAATGCGGTGCAAGGAGCTCTTCATTCCATGGGATTTAACGAGGTGGGTAAAGTGCGTATCGGTAAATATATGGAGATGCAATTGGATACAGATAATCGCAGTGAAGCTGAGGAAAGAGTTAGGGCGATGTGCGAGAAGTTATTAGCGAATACAGTAATTGAGGATTATCGTTACGAATTATCATAAGGGTGTTGTTCGAGCATCCGCTGTAAAGCTGAAAAACCGCTCTAGAGAGTAACTTAGGAGCAGTAATGCTGCTGTAACCACCATTATATGATCGGAGGTACTATAATGAAATTTGCAGTATTGGTATTCCCCGGCTCCAACTGTGATATCGATTGTTACAAGGCAGTGGAGGATACGGTTGGTCAATCTGTTGAATATGTATGGCATACAGCTACGGACTTATCGCCTTATGATTGTATTCTTGTTCCCGGGGGCTTCTCCTACGGGGATTACTTGCGTACAGGTGCTATAGCACAATTCGCTCCGATCATGACAGAGCTCAAGAAGGCTGCTGAAGAGGGCAAATATATTATTGGTATCTGTAACGGATTCCAAATTCTGTTAGAATCTGGCCTGCTCCCGGGTGCGATGCTTCGTAATAAATCGTTGAAGTTCCGCTGCCATCAAGCTGAGCTACAGGTAGAAACCACACGTACCGTATTCACGAAGGATTATAAGGTTGGCGAGATCATTGATATTCCAATTGCTCATGGTGAAGGGAATTATTACTGTGACGAAGCAACCTTACAAGAAATGAAAGAATATGATCAGATCGTATTCCGTTATCATGGTAGTAACCCTAATGGTTCTGTGGATGATATAGCTGGAATTTGCAACAAAGCAGGGAATGTTGTCGGTATGATGCCACATCCTGAGCGTGCGGTTAGCATGATCCTGGGTTCAGAAGACGGCAAGCGTATGTTCACATCAGTCTTAAAAGCTTGGAGGATGAATCATGGCACAGCAACTATCGGCTCTTGAGCCAACTTGCGAACAGATCGCAGATCAGAAAATTTACAAACAAATGGGTGTAACCGACGAGGAGTTTGGTAAGATTTGTGGGTTCCTTGGACGACAACCGAATTATACCGAGATCGGTGTATTCAGCGTAATGTGGTCTGAGCATTGCTCATATAAGAATTCTAAACCTGTACTACGTAAGTTTCCCGTTACCGGTCCTCGTGTCCTCATGGGTCCAGGCGAAGGTGCGGGTATTGTAGACATTGGAGATAATCAAGCGGTTTGCTTCAAAATAGAAAGTCATAATCATCCTTCAGCCGTTGAGCCTTTTCAAGGGGCAGCTACAGGGGTGGGCGGGATTATCCGCGATATTTTCTCCATGGGTGCACGTCCTATTGCTATTCTAAACTCATTACGCTTCGGTAGACTGGAGAACGAACGTGTTCGTTACTTATTCGAGAATGTGGTATCGGGTATAGCTGCTTATGGTAACTGTATCGGTATTCCAACGGTCGGTGGAGAAGTGATGTTCGACGAGAGCTACGAAGGTAATCCACTAGTTAACGCGATGTGTGTAGGTATTATCGATCACAACATGATTCAGAAGGGTGTCGCCAAGGGCGTAGGTAACCCCGTGTTCTATGTTGGACCAGCTACAGGTCGTGATGGCATTCATGGAGCGACCTTCGCATCGGAGGAGCTGACTGCGGAGACGGAAGTGAAGCGTTCGGCTGTTCAAGTTGGAGACCCGTTCATGGAGAAGCTTGTTATGGAAGCGTGTCTGGACCTAATTAATTCTGGTATCGTTATTGGTATTCAGGATATGGGTGCGGCCGGCTTAACCTGCTCAAGCTCAGAGATGGCGAGTAAAGCGGGCAATGGTATGGAGCTTCATCTTGACCGTGTTCCACAGCGCGAGAGTAACATGACGGCTTACGAGATGATGCTATCCGAGTCTCAAGAACGTATGTTGTTCGTCGTACTTCCCGAGAATGAGGCACAAGCTAAAGCAATTTTCGAAAAATGGGGCCTAGAATGCTCCAATGTAGGTAGTGTTACTGAAGATGGACGACTTCGTATTATTCAACACGGTGAAGAAGTCGCGAATATGCCGGTAACAGCACTTGTTGATGAGTGCCCAGTCTACAACAAACCTTCACAGATACCTGCTTATTATATAGAGAACGGCAAAATTGATACGAACCGTTACGAGGAAGTAACTGATCTGCAGAGCGCATTGGAGAAGGTGCTTGCTTCACCGAATGTAGCAAGCAAGGAATGGGTTTACAGCCAATACGATCATATGGTACGTACAGATACAGCAGTAAAGCCAGGCTCAGACGCAGCCGTTGTGCTCGTTCGTGGAACTCGTAAGGCAATTGCGATGAGCACCGACTGTAACGGACGTTATGTGTATCTTGATCCTGAGATGGGCGGACGAATTGCCGTCGCTGAAGCATCACGTAATGTCGTATGCTCAGGTGCTGAGCCATTAGCGATTACGGATAATCTGAACTTCGGTAGTCCAGAGAAGCCAGAGATTTTCTGGCAGCTAGAGAAATCCGCAGATGGCATTAGTGAGGCATGCATCAAGCTGAATGCTCCGGTAATTGGCGGTAATGTCAGCTTGTACAATGAGAATGCTAAGGGAGCCATTTATCCAACTCCTGTCATTGGCATGGTCGGACTTATACGTGACATTGATCACATTACCACACAAGGCTTCAAGCAAGAAGGAGATACCATCATCTTATTAGGCGAGACAAAAGCCGAGTTAGGTGGAAGCGAGTTCCAATATGTTATACACGGTGTGACAGAAGGACGTCCACCATCCATCGACTTAGATGTAGAGGCTACGATGCAGCAGGCACTATTAGGAGCCATTCGTAATGGCTGGATCGCTTCAGCTCATGACCTATCTGAAGGTGGAATAGCCGTTGCTATAAGTGAATCATGTATTAGCGGAAAGCTAGGTGCAGATGTATCGATCTCATCAGAGCTGCGCTCCGACATTGCTCTATTCAGTGAGAGTCAATCTCGTGTAATCATATCGGTTAGACCTGAACTCGCAGAGCGAGTTAGTGAATGGTTCGCTGTTAAACGAGTACCACACGAGACGATTGGACAAGTAAAAGGTCGTCATCTTACATTAAGAATGAATGATACCGTCGTTATTCAAACTGCAATAGAACAGCTAGAGAAGATCTGGAAGGATGCGATTCCATGTTTCATGGGATAACGAAACCAAAGCTATGGACAGGAGAATTCTTCAATGAAGGTAGTTATCATGAGGATTTCTTCGACAAATTAAAAGAGGAATGCGGCGTATTCGGAGTATTCAGACACTCCGAAGCCGCTTCTTTATGTTACTATGGGCTACATGCCCTTCAGCACCGCGGACAGGAAAGTGCAGGCATATGTACGTCCGATGGTACAGAATTTAGTTATCACCGTGGAATGGGCTTAGCCAAAGAGGTTTTCAACCCAGAAGTAATGAAAAATCTAACAGGTCACAATGCCATTGCCCATGTTCGCTATTCTACATCCGGTGAGAGCAAGCTAGGTAATGCTCAACCGCTCGTATTCAAATATCGTGAAGGCGATCTAGCTATTGCCACGAATGGGAATATCGTGAATGCACCAGAGATCAGGAAGAAGCTGGAGCGTCAAGGCTCTATATTCCAAACGTCCAGTGATACCGAAGTGCTAGCACATCTTATCGCTCGTTCTGAGCACGACAATATTGTAGATGCAATGAAGGATGCCTTGAACCAGCTTGTTGGGGGGTATGCCTTCCTCATCATAACCAAGGATCAGATGATCGCAGCTTTAGATCCGAATGGGCTCAGACCCTTAGTGCTTGGTAAGCTAGGTGACAGTTATTTATTCGCTTCAGAAACTTGTGCTTTGGATACCGTAGGCGGCACTTATATACGTGATATTACACCAGGAGAAATCGTCATATTAGACGAACAGGGACTTCGCTCTGAACGCTTTGCAGTTGCTGAGAAGAAGGCTGTTTGTTCGATGGAATATATATATTTTGCTAGACCAGATAGTGATATTGATGAGATTAATGTGCATACCGCACGTAAGCGTATGGGGCGTCAGCTTGCCATGGAAGCCTTCGTAGATGCAGATATTGTTACCGGCGTACCGGATTCTAGTATCTCTGCAGCTATCGGATTTGCTGAACAAACGGGTATCCCTTATGAGCTAGGCCTGATCAAGAATCGTTACACGGGACGCACCTTCATTCTTCCGAGTCAAGAGCTTCGTGAGCAGGGTGTTAAGATGAAGCTGTCCGCGGTTCGTAAGGTTGTTGAAGGTAAACGTGTTGTGATGATCGACGATTCGATTGTAAGAGGTACTACCTCATTGCGTATCGTGAATATGCTGAGGGAAGCGGGTGCCACAGAGGTGCATGTGCGTATTAGCTCTCCGCCTTTTATGAATTCTTGCTTCTATGGTATTGATACACCAAGGAAGGAAGAGCTGATTGCGGCAGTGAATTCCGTTGAGGAAATCCGTCGCAAGATTAATGCGGATTCCTTATATTTTCTAAGTAAAGATGGGTTACAGCAAAGTGTAGGCAGTGTATCTACGGAATACAATCGTGGTTTGTGTACGGCGTGCTTCGATCATGACTATCCAACGGATGTCTCAGGAGCAATAAAGGTTAAGCATGGGGAGAAGATTCTTAAATAAGGAGTGATCATATTGTCGGATGCATATAAACAAGCTGGTGTCGATATTGCAGCAGGTAATGAAGCAGTAGAGCTTATGAAAAAACATGTAAAACGCACCTTTCGTCCAGAGGTTCTATCAGGTATTGGTGGATTCGGTGGATTGTTCGGGCTAGATAAAGATCAATACGAGGAGCCAATCCTGGTATCGGGAACTGATGGAGTTGGCACGAAGCTGAAGCTAGCTTTTGCGATGGATAAGCATGATACAATTGGGATCGATGCAGTCGCTATGTGTGTGAACGATATTGTGGTGTCTGGTGCGGAGCCGTTATTCTTCCTTGACTACCTCGCTTGTGACAAAGTCATTCCGGAGAAAATTGAGGCGATCGTAGCGGGCATTGCCGAGGGCTGTGTCCAGTCAGGCTGTGCGTTAATTGGCGGTGAAACGGCGGAGATGCCCGGAATGTATAGTGAAGGCGAATATGATATCGCGGGATTCTCGGTCGGTGTTGTGGACAAGAAGAGAATTATCGATGGGACTAAGATTAAAGCTGGTGATGTTGTAATCGGATTCGCGTCGAGTGGTATACACAGTAACGGGTTCTCGTTGGTTCGCAAGCTATTGCTAGAGCAATCGGGCTATAAGCTAACGGATCGTGTGGATGCTCTGGATGCGGTTCTTGGGGATGTCCTACTAACTCCTACAAAAATTTATGTCAAAACAGTGCTTTCCCTCATGAAGCTTGTTGAGCTTAAAGGGATCGTTCATATAACTGGCGGCGGATTTCTCGAGAATATACCACGCGTGCTACCGGATTCAGTCAATGTTGAGATAGATTATGGAACATGGCCGATATTACCAATCTTCGATTTGTTACAGAGCAAAGGTTCAATTACGAATAACGATATGTTCCGTACGTTCAATATGGGTATTGGCATGGTTATTGTAGTTTCGCCAGAGCAAGCAGATAAGGCGCTTGGAATGGCTAATGAGCTTGGCGAAGAAGCATTCCGGATAGGGCAGGTTACTGAGGGGACGGGTGTTGTTACCTTTCAAGGAGCTGTCGTTTAATGGAGCGATCGGCGGGAACTTCAGCCCAATCAGCATTTCGTGTTGCCGTTTTCGCTTCAGGTAGTGGATCCAATTTCCAGGTGCTTATTGATCGTGTAGCTGCGGGGGATTTAGATATTAAACTGGAGTTGCTTGTAAGTGATAGACCGCAGTCCAAAGCGGTAGAGCGTGCGGAGCTGGCGGGGATTGATACGTGGGTATTCCGCCCGAAGGAATATGCCTCGCGCGAAGCGTATGAGCAAGAGATTGTAACGGAGCTGCAGCGCAGAGGTGTTGACCTCATCGTAATGGCTGGGTATATGCGACTAGTGACGAGTGTGCTGGTTGAGCCCTATTATGGCAGAATGATCAACATTCACCCTGCGCTACTGCCATCGTTCAAAGGCGCTCATGGCATCGCGGATGCGTTGGCTTATGGAGCTAAGGTGACGGGTGTCACTGTGCATTATGTTTCGCTTGAGATGGACTCTGGCCCGATCATTGCACAGCAGGCAGTAGTCGTGCAAGAGGACGACAATGAGGCAAGCTTAGCAGCACGTATCCACGCTGTGGAGCACACGCTGTTGCCCGAAGCGATCCGCTTGATTCGCGAAGGTCGTGTCAGCATCGTGGATAATCGCACCGTGATTACGGGCTGAACGAGCGGTAGCGGTATCCATGATTTCCGCTGTAAAGCGGAAAACCCGCCTTAGAGAGTAACTTGGATGCAGGAATGCCGCAGTAGAGCGGAAAACCCGCCTTAGAGCATACGCTTACGAAGTAGTTATTTCGGTAACTGGCGTCACCATCCATAACTTTCAAGTAACTTGGGTACAAAAAGCCCGCTGTAGAGCAGAATCATCAGAGTGAGTTTACTCCGTAAACTCACTAGCTTTTCATCAGTGAGAGTTTACTCCGTAAACTCCCTAGCTTTTCATCAGTGAGAGTTTACTCCGTAAACTCCCTAGCTTTTCATCAGTGAGAGTTTACTCCGTAAACTCCCTAGCTTTTCATCAGTGAGAGTTTACTCCGTAAACTCCCTATATTAGGAGGAATAACATTGGCAATCAAACGTGCGTTAATTAGCGTGTCCGATAAGACAGGAATTGTGGAATTTGCGGCTGAGTTGGTTAAGCAAGGTGTGCAGCTGATCTCAACAGGAGGTACCCATGCGCTACTAGAAAAAAGCGGCGTGGCCGTAACCGGCATCTCAGAGGTAACAGGTTTCCCGGAAATTCTCGATGGACGTGTAAAAACCTTGCATCCGGCCGTACATAGTGGTCTTCTGGCTATACGTGACAGCAAGGAGCATCAGGAGCAGATGGAGAAGCTGAATCTGGAGTACATAGATCTGGTTATCGTCAATCTGTATCCATTCCAGGACACGATCGCTAAACCCGACGTAGAGTACGAAGATGCTATTGAGAACATCGATATCGGTGGACCAACGATGCTTCGTTCAGCGGCGAAGAACCATGCGTTCGTTACCGTAATAGTTGATGCATCCGATTATGCTCAGGTGCTTCAAGAGCTTAAAGCTGATGGCGACACAACGCTTGAAACCCGCAAACGCCTTGCTGGTAAGGTGTTCCGTCATACGGGAGCTTATGATGCGCTCATTGCCGACTACCTATCACAGCAGATGAATGACCCACTTCCAGAGCGTCTTACCGTTACATATGAGAAAGTGCAGGACCTACGCTACGGCGAGAATCCTCACCAGCGTGCAGCCTTCTATCGCAAGCCATTAGCACCAGCTGGCAATATTACAACTGCAGAGCAGCTACATGGCAAGGAGCTATCCTACAACAACATCAACGATGCGAATGCAGCATTACAGATTGTAAAAGAATTCAGTGAGCCTGCTGTTGTTGCTGTCAAGCATATGAATCCATGTGGAGTAGGTATTGGAGACAATATACACGAAGCTTTTATTAAAGCTTATGAGGCTGATCCAACCTCCATCTTCGGTGGGATTATCGTTGCCAATCGGACGATAGACCAAGAAACAGCATTGTTGTTGAGTGATATTTTCCTGGAGATTGTGATGGCACCTGACTTTACTCCAGAAGCTTTAGATATATTGAAGAAGAAGAAGAACATTCGTCTTCTCAGTCTTGGCACCGTAATGACGAGTGATGAAGCTGAAGAGACCTCAGGCGGTTACTCTTCCCTTGCAAGCTCAAGCTTCCTTGTTACGTCTGTTGAGGGTGGCATGCTTGTACAGGAAAGTGATAAGCTACAGCTTACTGCTGCAGATTTGAAGGTCGTAACGGAGCGCGCTCCGACTGAGGAAGAGCTCAAGCAGCTATTGTTCAGCTGGAAGGTCGTTAAGCATGTGAAGTCGAATGCCATCGTGCTTGCGAATGACAGCATGACCGTCGGCGTTGGAGCAGGACAGATGAACCGTGTTGGCGCAGCGAGAATCGCGATCGAGCAAGCTGGTGAGCGAGCTAAGGGCAGTGTTCTTGCTTCAGATGCATTCTTCCCTATGGGAGATACGCTAGAGCTAGCGGCCAAGGCTGGAATCACTGCGGTCATCCAACCGGGCGGATCCATTAAAGATGAGGAATCGATTAAAGTTGCTAATCAATACGGCATTGCTATGGTATTCACAAGTGCTCGTCACTTTAGACATTAGAAAAATTTACTGGGAGGGGATCAATCATTATGCGTATTCTTGTAGTTGGTAGAGGTGGTCGGGAGCACGCGATTATCTGGGCATTGCAGAAAAGTGAAACCGTTAAGGAAATTTACTGTGCACCGGGTAATGCGGGGATTGCGGAGCTTGCTGAATGCTTGCCCATCGATGAGAACAGCTTCGAGGAGCTTGGACGTGTCGCGGTTGATTATGACATTAATCTCATCATCGTGGGTCCAGAGGATCCGTTATTCAACGGGGCCGTAGATTACTTCGAATCTATCGGTATTCCAACCTTTGGTCCACGTAAGAATGCAGCGATTATCGAGGGAAGTAAGGTATTCTGCAAGCAATTGATGAAGGACTACCATATTCCTACGGCGGCTTATGAAGCTTTTGACACATATGATGCAGCCCGCGAATACTTATTCAATCAGCAAGCACCGATCGTCATCAAGGCGGACGGTTTGGCTGCTGGTAAGGGTGTCACTGTTGCTCATTCATTAGAAGAAGCGGATCAGGCATTGCGCGAAATCATGGTGGATAAGGTGTTTGGTGAAGCAGGCAGTCAGGTTGTCATTGAAGAATATTTGATGGGGCAGGAGATGTCCATTCTTGCTTTTGTAGATGGGGAAACGGTCCGAGCGATGGTTCCTTCTCAGGATCATAAGCCTGTATTCGACAACGATCTAGGACCAAATACCGGAGGTATGGGTACCTATTCCCCTGTTCCGCATATTCCACAATCAATTGTCGATGAAGCGATTGAGACGATTCTTAAACCTACAGCACGTGCCATGGTGAAGGAAGGGCGATCATTCCGTGGCGTTCTCTATGCGGGATTAATGATTACCAAGGACGGTCCGCGAACCATCGAGTTTAATTGCCGATTCGGGGATCCGGAAACTCAGGTGGTATTGCCTAGATTACAGACGGATCTTGTCGATATTTTCCTAGCAACGGTTAATGGACGATTGAATGAGATGGATATTAGCTGGAGTAACGAATCCGCAGTCTGTGTAGTGCTTGCATCAGGTGGATATCCAGGTCCATATGCCAAAGGGCTAGCGATAGAAGGTCTTGATAACGTACAACAATCGATGGTATTCCATGCGGGGACTACTCTACAAGATGGTAAGGTTGTCACAAACGGAGGCCGTTTGTTAGGAGTTACCGCACTAGGACGTAATATCGAGGATGCGCGCAATAAAGCTTATGCGGATATCGAGCATATCCAGTACGAGGGCAAGCATTATCGCACAGATATCGCGAAGAAAGCTTTACTTTCAGAGTTTTAGCATAGCATCTTTGCGGTAAGAATAGGATATGATACAATAAGTTTGTACGCGATATAACAATTAATATTTAGTAGGAGGGTAATATCTATGGATTTGCAACAAAAACAAACGTATGCAGGTGAAGGTGAAGTTGCTGCCTATAATGCATCTTTCCACAAACTAATGCGCATGTTTACAGTTTCAGTGCTCATTTCATTCCTTGGAACAGTATTCGGATTGTATTTTGTTCCTCCTGCATTAATCATTCCGCTTGTAGTCGTTGAATTTATTATGTTGATTTCGGCATTCTTTATTCAGCGTAAGGGAAGAGCTATTGGTTATGGATTTGTATTCACCTTCTGCTTTATAAGTGGGATTACCATATTCCCAGCGATTATCGCCTATGCGAATATAGGTGGACCTAAGCTTATTATGCAAGCCTTTATACTAACTGTCGCAATTTTTACAGGGCTTACTCTTTATGGGTATTACTCTAAACGTGACTTCAGCTTCCTTCGTGGCTTTCTAATGGTTGGTATATTGGCTCTTATCGGAGTCAGCCTTATCCAGCTATTCGTTGGTGGCTTTGGTGGTACATTAGGTTTAATTATCTCCTTTGCAGGAATCATGATCTTCTCAGGATTTATCCTGTACGACATATCGCAATATCGTCAAGGCTTGGAAGAGAACATGATACCACTTGCTGTTCTTAGCTTGTATCTAAGCTTTATCAACCTGTTCTTGTACCTGCTACGTTTCCTAGGTATTCTGCAGGACGACTAGAACTAAAACTAACCCAGTTAATTTCTAAAGAGCTGCGTTCATACAGAGTTATCTGTGTGAAGCAGCTCTTATTTGCTTGCTGGAATGAATGTTTTATTCTATCATGGGTAAAGGATTATAGATAAGGGGGAGAATTAAGGATGGTACGTACAAGGACAAGCATACTAGGGATAGTTGTTATGTTAGTGCTGGTGATGTTGATTTCTGGCTGTGGTGGCAAGATGGTGGATGCGGATAAAGTGAAATTGGATGATAAGAATGAGACAACTGGTGGAGCAACAGAAGAAACCCAATCCGCCAATGAAGCTACCGAAGACAAAGAAGGCAACAAGAACCCTATCGTCACAATTGAGATGGCTACTGGTGCCAAAATGAATATAGAGTTATATCCAGACGTAGCGCCTAATACAGTCACTAATTTTGTGAATTTGGTAAGCAGTGGTTTTTATGATGGATTAATTTTTCACCGTGTTATCCCTGGCTTCATGATTCAAGGAGGCGATCCGGATGGCATTGGAACAGGCGGACCTGGTTATGGAATAAAGGGAGAATTCTCAAGCAATGGATTTGATAATAAGCTAATTCATGAGAAGGGCGTCATCTCGATGGCACGTTCACAGCATCCGGATTCCGCGGGTTCGCAATTTTTCTTAATGACGGCACCTGCACCACATCTAGATGGCGGATATGCGGGATTCGGTAAGGTTATTGAGGGTCTTGAGGTATTAGAGGTAATAGGGAACGTTCAGACAGGTGCACAAGACCGACCAATAGAAGATCAGGTTATCAAGACTATGACGGTTGAAACCTTCGGGGTTGAGTATGGCTCACCAGTGAAGAGTCCACAGAATTAGATCTTTAGCCTATCGTAATGCTTATAGACATACCAGATCGAAGCAATAATGCCACCAATCAAGAATAATGAGTGCCAATGTAGACAGCAATAACCATAGATAGCATGCATATAGAGCCTCCTTCTGTTTATGATTTAGAATGCCCCAATTACCATAGAATATTGCCGTAATTTGTAGGGAAATTCTACAACTGCGATTAATAGCTATATGGTAAAATGGGACAAGGTACAAGTTATGATGAGGGGATTGAGGAGACGGTTGATGCTGAAACGAACGAAGCTTACATCGGAAAAGAGGAAAAATCGCAGACGTCTTACAGGTATCTCCGCAGTTATTCTAATTGCAGTGGTTATTATTGTAATCCTCTCAAATTTGGGAAACGATGAAGAATTGGTTAGCGCTGATCCCATTAACACGAATGAAGAAGTGATTGAAGAGGTTAAGAATGAAGAAGAGAAAGAAGAAGTCATTCCGGTAGAGCCAATTAAGCCTTTTAGTTTCCCGTTAACCGGAATGGGTAGTGATGTAGAAGTAAGAACACGCCCTATGATGTATATGGTTGAGAATCAAGCCAAAGCAAGACCGCAGGACGGGCTCCATCTGGCTGATATCGTATTTGAGATTCTAGCAGAAGGTGAAATTACGAGATTCATCGCGGTTTATCAGAGTCAGGAAGCTGAGGTCATTGGACCTGTTCGTAGTATTCGGCCTTATTTTGTGCAATTGGGTCATGGCTTGGATGCACTAGTCGTTCATGCGGGCTGGAGTCAGGAAGCGATGAATATGATCGTTGCGAAGAAGGTAGCTCATTTTGACGAGGTATACGGAGATGGCGCTTACTACTGGCGAGATAAGAGCCGTAAGGCACCACATAACCTGTATTCGAGTACCGAGCTAATTCGTACGGGGGCATTGAAGAAGAAATTTAGAGAAGAATGGACAGGCACACCGCTTACCTTCTATCCGACTAACGAAACACCTATAATTACAGGACAGCCAGCAGCTTCAATTACGATTCCGTATATACAAGGTTACACAGTTAGCTACGAGTATGATGCTATCAATAGTCAATATATTCGTACTATGGCAGGCGAGCTACATAAGGACAAAACCACTGGAACACAACTTACCGCGAAGAATATAATCGTGGCATTCAGCAAACATAAAGTTCTAGATAACGCAGGTCGGCGCGAGGTCGATGTAATCGGTCCTGGCGAAGGTTATATCATTCAAGAAGGTCAGCTTCGCCATATAACTTGGGAGAACAAAGAAGGCATAATTCGCTCCTACATTGATGGTCAAGAGGTTGAGTTATTGCCTGGGCAGACATGGATTCATGTTGTTCCGCTAGGGTCTAAAGTCGAATATCAATAAGATAGTTAATAGAGGCTTCTGGTAGATGATAGGATTGGTCATCTACCAGAAGCCTTTTTCTGCGTTTAGGCGGAAGTATTGTTGGGTGATGGGATTTGTTGAGATTTGTCGGCACTTGTCGAAATTGTTCACTATAGATTATCTAGATTCTTCACTTTTGTATGGCAATTTCACTATTTTTTAATTATGGAAGCGTATACAAATTAGATATAACCATGAATGCACTAAAAAATGAGAGGAGAAATAATAATGGTCATAACTAGAAAGAATTTTGCATTTCTTTGCTTGTGTTTCGTTCTGCTTGCTACACTGGTTACCCTTCCAGCGCCCGCTCCGGCTGGAGCCAGTAATATCGAGTTTGATGTCGGCTCAGTAATGCTAGATACCACCGGCAACGTTATACAAGCGCATGGCGGAGGTATTCTGAAAGTTGGCTCTACCTATTACCTATTCGGTGAGGATAAGAGTCATAACGGGGCTTCGTTTAAGAACGTTACCTGTTACTCTTCGACGGATTTAATGAACTGGACATTCGTTAATAATGTGTTGACGCCGAGTTCAGCCACCGAATTAACCGATGCAAAGATCGAAAGACCGAAAGTAATCTATAACGATTCTACAGGCAAATACGTGATGTGGATGCATAAGGAGTTAGCAGCCGATTACTCGCAAGGCAGGACAGCTGTCGCATCCAGCGATACGGTTTGTGGCAATTATACGTACCATGGCAGCTTTAGGCCTTTGAATTATGAATCCAGAGATATGACCATATACAAGGATGACGACGGACAAGCCTATCTCTTCTCTGCATCAAATTCGGGTACAGGGGTCAACTATTCGATGGCCTCCTTCAGACTATCAGCGAATTATCTATCTGCGGAAACTTTCCTAGGTTGGGTATCCCATGACCACAGGGAAGCACCGGCCGTCATTAGAAGTGGGGACAAGTATTTCATGGTCACCTCCGGATCTTCCGGATGGTATCCAAACCAAGGGAAATACCAAACGGCTGATTCCATCGCCGGGCCTTGGTCAGCACCCAAAGTACTAGGGAATACATCGACATTCTATTCGCAGCCGACTTATATCGTCGCTATTCCAGGAACCTCCACAACATCCTATATTTATATGGGAGACCGTTGGAATCCAAGCCAGCTAGGGGATTCAAGATACATCTGGCTTCCACTTGAACTAGATGCTACGGTCGGAACTGCGAACTTGGACTGGCAAACAAACTGGAGCATTGATACCGCTTCAGGTGCAACGTCCAATCCGCAATATGTCAATCTTGCTCTAGGCAAACCTGCAACTGCAGCTACATCGGCTACCGACTTTCCACCTAGCAAAGCCAATGATGATGTATATCAATCCATCTGGCAGGCTGCTAACAATTCTTGGCCATCATCGTGGCAGGTTGATTTGGGAGCAAACAGAACGATTGAGGAAGTGGATATTTCCTGGTTTATGTACAATGGCTCTGAAGCGTATTACCAATACAAAATTGAACACAGCACGGATGGTGTGAATTATTCCGTTATTGACCGAACAACCAATACAACATATGGGTTTACAGTAGATGATGTAAACTTTACTGCCCGATATGTAAGAATTAACTTGGTAGATGCGGTACTCTGGAATAATCCAGATAATTGGTATACGCCGTCGTTATACGAAGTCAAGCTGATGGGCGTGCCGGTTGAAACCGAATCGCCTTCCGCGCCAGCGAATCTCTCGGCTTCAGTGGTTTCCGACACTCGAATTGACTTAAACTGGACGGCATCCACAGATAACACAGGTGTTGTCGGTTACAAAATCTATCGAGACCATGCGCATATAGCAACGACCAACGGAACTACTTATAGCGATACTGGATTATCGGTTAGTTCTACGTACAGCTACACAGTTAGAGCGTTCGATGGCGACGGAAACCTGTCGGTGAACAGCAACATGGTTAGTGTTAAAACGAATACTGGTAATGTGGCCTTGAAAAAACCGGTTACTTACTCCTCGCAACAATCTGGGAATGAAGCTTACAAATCAGTGGACGGCAGTACCACGACACGTTGGTCCGCCTACGATTCTAATTTCCCACAATGGGTGCGTGTAGATCTCGGACAGATTTATTCCATCAATAAGACGGAGATCGCCCCGTACAATGATCGAGCGTATCAATATAAGATTGAAGCATCGACAGACGATATTAATTATACGCTCGTTGTGGATCGGACAGCCAACACGACCGGCGGTTCATTACTAACGGACAACTTTAGTCAGATTGATGCCCGTTATGTAAGACTGACCGTGACAGGTGTTTACAATTGTTCAGGATGCTGGGCCGGCATTAATGAATTCAGGGTGTTTAATACGGAAACGGTATCCGATACCCAAGCACCAACTGCACCAACTAATCTAACAGCCACAACTTCTTCATCCAGCCAGATTAACCTAAGCTGGACGGCATCAACAGATAATGTTGGTGTTACGGGGTACAAGATTTACCGCGATGGTATAGAAGTGGGAACATCTACGACAACCACCTTTAGCAACACAGGCCTAGCTTCTGGTACAACTTATAGTTATACAGTAGCAGCTTATGACGCAGCGAATAATCAATCGGCAAGCAGCAACTCGGCCAGCGCAACAACCTCCATTGTGAGTACTACGATGCATGTACAGGACATGATAATGGCCTTAGCAACTGGACAAGGGAATTCATGGGCAACGGCTACCATTCTCATAACCGACGGTGATGGAAATCCGGTCGCCAATGCAACAGTCAGCGGTCAATGGTCAGGTAAGACAACCGACTCAGATTCGGCGGTGACGGGTTCGGACGGTAAGGTGACGGTGGAGTCGAATAAGCTGAAGAATAACCAAAGCTCCGGCACATACACATTTACTGTGGACAATGTCACTAACAGTTCTTTAACTTACAATTCCAGCGAGAATGTGATGACTAGCAATTCGATTACGAAATAGGTAACAAACGGAGATGCCATTATAAACGACAACCTTACTTTTATTTCGAAGTAAGGTTGTTTTCTGCCTAAACCTGTATTCTATATAAATGTTGCGTATGTGTATAAATGTTGATAAATGTCACAATTGAATTGTTTAATTCTATAGCTAAGTATAAATTGTTCACTATCTTCTGTTTATGAAAGCGCATACAATCGAAATTGTAGAAGGAAGGAGGAACAAGCTCACCTAAATGAATTTGTAAAATGCATCAAAAGTCAGAAGACCAAACTTAGCTTATGCTTACGAAGTAGTTTTATCGAATGCTCGTGTGGTCATCAAAAACTTAGCTTATGCTTACGAAGTAGTTTTATCGACCACTCGTGTGGTCATCAAAAACTTAAAGGAGGAAAATTATGTACATTCATGTTCTCAACAATGCTAGAAAGTTTATCTTGTTCTTTCTTATTTTTTCTCTTGTCATTCCTTTCTTCTCACATGTCGAAGAAGCCAGTGCGGCTAATGCAAGTGTGCCTGTTGGAGTGCAAATGAAAGATACGGCCGGCAACTTGATTCAAGCACACGGCGCGGGCATGATTCAAGTGGGCAGCTACTATTATATGTTTGGGGAAAACCGAAATCCGGATTGGTCATTTAAGGCCGTATCCATGTACCGATCTACGGATTTTAAGAACTGGACATTTGTGAACGACGTACTAACGAGCAGCTCACATGCAGATTTGAACTTTGCGAATATTGAACGTCCAAAAATCATTTATAACAGCGCTACAGGAAAGTATGTCATGTGGGCGCATAAAGAAAATGGCTTAGACTATGGGGATGCTGAAGTTGCGGTGGCTTCATCCGACACGGTTGATGGAGATTATACGTATCACGGCAAGTTTCGTCCGCTTGGATACGATTCACGTGATATGACTTTGTTCAATGACAACGGCACAGCTTATCTAATATCTGCTACCAAAGTGAATGCTGACCTTAATATTTATAAGCTTACGTCCGACTTCCTTGGTGTAGAGTCTCTGGTCCAAACCTTGTGGCCGGGAGCCTATCGGGAAGCACCAGCCATGTTCAAGCGTAATGGCGTTTATTTCTTGGTCACCTCCGGTGCCACCGGATGGAATCCGAACCAAGGCAAATACGCAACAGCTACAAGTATAGCAGGAACTTGGAGCGCTTTGTCCAACTTCGGAGACGCTACTACTTATGATTCTCAACCTACCTATGTAATACCGATTGAAGGTTCACAAACGACTTCTTATGTATATATGGGCGACCGGTGGGCCGGAGCCTGGAGCGGACCTGTTAACGATTCGAGATATGTGTGGCTTCCTTTGGCATTCTCGTCAGACACCTCCTTGTCGATGTCTTATTCTGATAATTTCAACATTGACACAGCCTCAGGGGTAGTTACTGGTTCCAATCATGCCATAAGTCCAACTGTGGGTTATGAGTTAATCAATCACAATAGCGGTAAAACGTTAAGTGTATCAGGCACGGACAAATTACTTGATGGGGCTCGCATCCAACAATTTACAGATACCGGAGCGAGTTATCAAAGATGGAAAATTGTAAATAAGAATAATGGGTATTACAGCATCATCAACTCCAACAGCGGTGATTATATGGATATCACAAGTGCATCCACAGCAGACGGTGCCGACAATATCCAATGGTCATCGAATGGCGGGAAAAATCAGGAATGGCAGCTCATTGATAATCAGAACGGTCATTACCGCATTGAGAACCGCAACAGCCGTAAAGTATTGGATATCGAAGGAGCTTCATTGAGCGATGGGGCTCAGAACGAGCAATGGACCCACAATTGGTCGGCCAGCCAAGAATTCCAGATCACAGCGCCGACTATCACATCGATGCATGTACAGGATATTGCGATGGCGCTACGAAGCGGACAAGGAAAGACATGGGCTGCTGCTACAATCCTGATTACGGATAATAACGGCGATCCGTTGGTTAATGCGACCGTAAGCGGTCAATGGTCCGGTAAAACAACGGATTCTGATTCCGGAGTGACGGGTTTGGACGGCAAGGTGACGGTGGAATCGAATAAGCTGCAAAATAATCAAAGCTCGGGCACATACACATTCACCGTAACTAATGTGACTCACAGCACCGTGCCTTACGATTCTAACGCGAATGTGATGACAAGTAATTCAATAAATAAATAATACTTGTAGCAAAAAGATCTGGAGCACAGTCAACCATATAAACCCGAAGGATTATTAAGATGACAATCCATCGGGTTTATATGGTTAAAATTACCAATACCATAGAGCCCAGTTCCGCTCGTATTGCCCCCCATTCGGTAGAAGGATCGCCATTGGCAAATTCAATCAAATCAAGTGCGTCATCAACCCAGGGTGACAGCTCCTCAAGCGGAACGATTCGTTTATGATGTGGGTCATATCCGCCCTGATACTCCCCACCTATATCGGGAATTGGAGAGACCGTTCGTCAACGATTGGTTTCATTGTGACGGGTATGAAATCATGGGGTTCCTTACGCAGATGAATCTTCCGTCAGACACGCTCAACAAGGCTGTAGATTCGCTGTTGATTACCAGGTGCATCCGGGAATTGCACAGCATCATAAGGCTGGGCGGTCCGCTGCGCGATAAAATTATTGAATCCGATATCAGAAACCTTCTTATGAAGCTGAGCAATCTTCTTGAAAGAGCCAACCTGCCCGATAAAACAAGCCGATATAATGGCCAGTTTTCCGAGCTGCGGGGCGAGCTGTACAGTTCGCCTCAAACACATCTGTCGGTAGAGAAGATTGTTTCTCGCGTCAATTTGAGTAAGTCGTATTTCTAGCATATCTATAAAGAATTCAAGCCAATACAGAAAGCAATGTTAACTAAAATTAAAAGAAATATGATTAATTTGAATAAAATTATAATAGATGGATCATATATATTTTGTTAAAATTAGATATCAACCAAGGGACTGATCAAATATATTCATCGTTCAAAGTAAATCTTGAAGAGACGACATGAATGAAAGCGTTACCAAAAAAAGATTCTTTGAGGGGATATTTTTGTGAAAATGTTATCTAAATATAGATATTCCTATTTTACTCGTCTTATTATTTCTTTTACGGTATTATCTGTCATCCTGTTGGGCATTGTGGGTGGCTATTTATATTCACAAGCCAATCGCCTAATGACCGATGAAATCAGAAGAGAGAGCCAAGTCCGACTTGTTAAGACTATGGATTATGTAGAGCAATCACTACTTAGAATAATTGAGGATAAAATAGAGAAAAGGGCGTTATCTACTACAATCCTACAGAGTAATTCTGACTTTAATTACTTGCTGAACAGAGGGTGGGAGGGGAGTTCTAGCCGAGTTATATCAGTTGTTAATGATCTTGAACTGTTAAAAAAATCGACAGAGGGTGCTTTTCAAATAACGGCCTATTTTAAGGCTGAGAATTTTGTTGTGGATAACAATAGATTTTATATGTTGCCTGAGAACTCAGGGGAAGCAGCTTTCGTAATGGAACTAGAACAAACAAATACAAAAAAGTGGATGAGACGAACGTTATCAACTGGAGAAGATGTGCTAACATATGCTGTTAAACTACCTTACACTTCTAAAAATTCCTTGCCTAGGGGTTATCTTTTTGTTGATGTTGAAGTGGATTACATTGACCAAGCGATGGCTCAAATTATCAGCTCGCCTCTAGAGAGGTTTTATATATTTGATTCAAGTGGTGAATTGTTGATCAATTCAGCTGTAATAAATTCGGATGACATTCAACTGCTGCAAAGTGCCATTAGTTCTAAAGAGACCTTTAAGAAGATTGCTGATGAAAATTATAATGAAATAATTTTGTCACATCTAGATGGATCGTTATCTAAGAATGGTTGGCTCTACGCAATGGTTAGACCGAATGATTCATTTATCTTATCGTCAGAACAATTTAAAACCAAAATATTTATAACATGCAGCTTGGTGCTTTTGTTAGGTATCCTGATCTCCTACATTATTTCAAAGCGTTTTTATATTCCGATGAGAAAGCTATTACAGCTTGTGCAGCCGATCCGCAACCATGACCAATCTAATCTAGGAAATTCAAATTCCAACGAATACACAATCATAGGCAATACCCTGAAATTCATGGGTCAGAAAATAATAAATCTCGAGTCTTTAGCCGAAAAGAATGACATGAAAAATCTCGTTTTAGGAGCTAGTCTTGAATCCGAAATCATGGATCGATTGCCTCAAGAATGCAGCTATATCGTTGCCCATATCCAAATTATCCAAGGGAAATATGAGGTTTTTAAGCAACGATTTGGGAGCGGAAATCAGCCTGATCAGTGCGAGTTCGTAGTTATGAATCCGCAGGAGCTCGCAATTATTTATTTCATTAGTTCAACTAGTGAAGCCGAAGAAGAGAAGATCGTCGCGTATTTGCGCTGGATGCAGCAGGAGTTTCGTGATGAAATCCGCTTTGGTGTTGCAATGGGTTTAACGGCTCAATCCACACAAGGCATTCCGCTTTCATATCAAGCTGCAGAGCAAGCTTCTCGCTATCATTTTTTGTATGGACCCGAAGCTATTGTACTGCACTCGGAAATCTCTACATTCAGTTCGATGCCAGAAATGTTCTCGTTTGATTCTTATATTAATGTGTTAAAGGCCGGAAATGTGGAAGGGGCAAATCGGTTTATCGATGAATTCAACGGTGTTCTGAAGGGACAACAGCTACAGCTAGAAGCAGTGGAATTGGCACTGTTACAATTGTTTTCCACTTTATATCAAATCGTGATTGATTTAAAGATTGAAAAGCTGGTTCCTACATCAAGCGTGTTTGATGAATTTAAAAAAGGAACATTGACGGAAACGATTAAGGTAATTCGGGATCTATCAGAGCGGATCGCCATACACGTACGAGATTCAGGCAGTCATGCGCATGCGGATGTTATCTTTAAATTAAAAACCTATATCGATGAGCATTTACAGGAAGATCTTTCGTTAAATATTTTATCCGATGTCGCCCTGCTCGCTCCAACTTATATCTCTACTTTATTCGGCGAAGTAATGGGGCAATCTTTCACTGAATATGTAACAAAAGCACGACTAGACAAAGCAGGACAACTGCTCTGCGAAGAACCTCATCTCACAGCTTCTGAAATCGCCTATCAAGTCGGTTATCGAAATCCTCAGTATTTTCATAATAAATTCAAGGCGCGCTTTGGTGTCACACCTGGACAATATCGAAATGTAAATTGTAAAGACTTGGTTGTAAACTAAAGGATAACGCAGAAACAGCAACTGGCAGCCAGTTGCTGTTTTATTATTATTAAAATTGCAATGATAATAATAAAAATTCACAATGATTTTGATGAATTTGCAATAGAAAAAGCGCTTACAATGACCTAATCTAATATCTGAACAGAGGCAACGTGTCGTTGTTTTCGTAAGTTCATATATGAGAAAGGGGTCACCGATTGTGAATCAAACAAGGAAGGGATCAACTTGGCGCGATTATAAGAAAAATAAACATTTGTTGTTATTACTAGTACCTGCACTTGTTTGGTATGCCATATTTGCCTATGGGCCGATGTACGGCATTCAATTAGCGTTCAAAGATTTTTATATTCGCGAGGGTATATGGAACAGCCCATGGGTAGGTCTTAAGCACTTTGAATATATGTTTACTGCTTCGCCTCATTTTTGGATGATCATGAAGAACACGATTATTATTAGCTTTTATCACATTGTATTCGGTTTTCCAGCTCCCATTATATTGGCGTTGTTGTTTAACGAGATACGCTTTACCTTTTTCAAGAGAATTGCGCAGTCCATTTCTTATTTACCCCATTTTTTATCTTGGATTGTTATTGGTGGAATTATGCTGACGCTCCTGTCACCAAGTACTGGTGTCGTCAATTATATTCTCGAGCTAGTCGGTATTGATCCCATTTATTTTCTTGGATCCGATAAGTACTTCCGATTTACGCTCGTTATATCGGCTATTTGGAAGGAAATTGGGTGGGGGACAATTATTTATTTAGCTACCATTGCCAGCATTGATTCACAGATGTATGAGGCTGCAGTTATAGATGGTGCAAATCGATGGAAGCAAACTTTACATATAACGATCCCGTCAATGCTGCCGGTTATCTCCATATTACTCATTTTACGTGCTGGTGGGGTATTGGATGCAGGTTTCGATCAAATTCTAACCTTGTATTCACCAGCTGTATATGGAACTGCCGACATACTTGATACTTATGTGTATAGAATAGGGCTGGAGGAATTTCAATTTAGTTTGACCACAGCAGTTGGATTGTTCAAGAACGTAGTTGGACTCATGCTTGTACTGACTACTAATATTATTGTCAAAAAAATGGGACAGGAAGGTCTTTATTGACTATAAAAATCCGAAAGGTATGTGAGCTAAATTGCAGCAATCGAATGGCGAGAAAATATTTCAGGTATTCTTACTTGTTTTCATCACAGGTTTAAGTATTGTAATGATTTATCCCTTCCTGCATGTCTTATCAATTTCACTTAGTACGCCAGCAGAAGCATTGCGTCCAGGTGTTCATTTCTTTCCTAGAGAAATATCATTTTTTGCTTGGGAGCGTGTGTTGTCAACTGAATCTGTGTGGAGGGCACTTGGGGTTACCGCTTTTAGGACCATTGTGGGCACTATATTGACACTCATACTCCTATCAATGGCTGCATATCCGCTTTCACGGAAATACCTCCCCCATCGCGGGTTTTATACAATGATTATTGTGATTACGATGTTCTTTGGTGGTGGACTTATTCCAACGTACTTGTTGATTAAGTCGCTAGGATTGATTAATTCTATCTGGGTATATGTCATTCCAGGACTATTCAGCACATTTTCACTGCTCATCCTACGTAACTTTTTCATGGGTATTCCAGTGGAATTGGAGGATTCAGCTAAGATTGATGGTGCGAATGATATTCGTATTCTCTTTACAATCATTGTACCCTTATCGATGCCCGTATTAGCGACACTTGCTCTCTGGAGTGCGGTGGGGCACTGGAACGCCTGGTTTGATGCCTTGATGTATATGCAAGACAAAACAAAGATTACTGTGCAGTTGCTCTTAAGAAGACTTGTTATTACTAATGTGGGAGATCCCATGATGCCTGTTCCGACTGCCGAGCAAGCCCCTGAAACAGTTAAAGCGGCAATTATTATGTTTACTGCGTTGCCTATATTAATTGTTTATCCATTTCTTCAACGATTTTTTGTTAAAGGTATTATCGTAGGATCTCTGAAAGGATAGTAATGACTGTGGGTTTAACAGCGTGCTTTACTTTACAATAAGTACGCTGTCTAAATACAATGAATAGAACTAAAGGGAGGAAGAAGAAAGATGAAACACGGTAAAAGAAAATGGATGACGCTAGTGGCCATGATACTTGCAATGGTACTGATTGTAAGTGCTTGTGGCGGGGTTAATAACGAAGTAACGAATAACGTTGTGGTACCAACTAAGAGTGAAACCAAGACGGAGGAGCCTATTAAAGAGGTCGAAGAGACTATAGAGATTGTCTGGGCAAACAACTTTAATGCGCCTGAAGAAGATGGCAACTATGTACAGACTGAGATTGAGAAGAGATTTAATGTTAAGATTACGAACGTAAAGCTGGAAAGATGGGGCTGGAAAGAGCAATTTTCAGTGTTCTTGGCATCCGATGAAATTCCTGATATTTTCCCTATTGATGCAAATGAGGCGGACATGGCAGTTTGGGCAGAACAGAAGATCATTGCTAACGTAGATCGTGCTGAAATCGCAACTTATATGCCGAACTACACGGCAGCGTTAAACGCGGTTGATCCAGATGCATGGAATGTAGGTCATATTAATGGAAAAGACTGGGGAATCCCGAAGATTTGGCCACCAGGAAATGATGGGTTTATTCCAGGCTATAATAAAGGTTGGTTAGAAGCAATTGGCTATAGCAAGCCGCCAGAGACGCTTGTAGAACTTGAAGATGTCCTGACAAAGTTTACGAATGGCGATCCGGATAAGGATGGTAAGAAGGACACTTATGGCATGTCAGCAAGAGGTAAGCTTCCAATCCAGATGTTCACATCTGTATTCACAGCGCACGCTGTCTCCCCTTACCAGTTTAAGCTCGATAATGAAGGAAAAGTTGTGTATGGAGCAATCACGGAAGAAACGCGTACAGCACTAAAGTTGCTCAGCAAGTGGTATAAAGCTGGTCTCATCGATCCGGAATTTATTACAAAAGATAATAAACAATTGAGTGAAGATTTTGCGAATCAAAGAATTGGTATGGTTGATAATGCAGGTTGGGGTAACTTCAATCCACTGTCTGGTTATGTGACTGGCCCTGCTCTGGAATTGGGACAAGTAAACACGCCAGGCAAGCCTCTTATAGGACCCAATGGTGATTCATATGCCTTCGCATATGGAGCTCGTCAGGCACCAGTCTTATTAGGTTATCAAGTGGCTGATGATGATAAGAAGCGTCAGAAAATTTATGAAATCTTGGATTGGGTATCGACTGATCTAGAAGGCTGGCTCTTAACAGTAGCAGGTCAATTAGGTGTTAGTTACGATATGGAAGGTGATTTTGTCGTTGGACGTAAGGATGAAAGCGTTGCTGCACCTAAATTGGGGTATGGCAGCTTCTACAATCCACTTACTCACATTGACGTAACCAAGCAGAAGCACACGGTCAGCCCTGAAATGTTAAAATTAAGAGAAAGTATTATGCCTGGAGTCAAACCATTGCTTGACGTATTAGGCCCAGTTGCAATGAAGAGCAAGAATAGCTATTGGGGTAATTTAATAACATTGCAAGACACTTACCTAATCAAAGCAATTACTGGGGAAGCAAATACAGACAATGATTTTGATAAGTTCAAGGAAGATTGGTTGCGATCCGGTGGTCAAGAAGTGACAGATGAAGCCAACCAAATTTATAATGAGCGCAATAAATAATACTTCTATTATTGTAACTGTGGACTATGACAGCTTAAGTGTTTTAACGAAACAGTTCTTAAGTGAAAATGATATTATTCAATTTGGCGCAAGCATTAATGGAATAACAAGGTAAGCTTTCATTTAGTAAAGAATTATGAATTGAACAGAATAGTGGTGGTGCAGGGGGTTATTCTTGCATCACCACTATTTTGTTTCTAAGTAACCATTTAAAGCAGATTTTCCGCTCTATTCCCCGGGTACTACTCCCGCGAAGATCATTTCACTCTAAATACAGCAACGGAATGCTTAGGGAAATCATATGGAAAACTGCAACCTTCCACACTGAATATCTTCTGTTTGGGCAATATCCGCTCAGGCGATGAAAAACTATTCTCGTCATCTAGCGCATGACCGGACAGCTCCGACACTTCAACGGTTAAAGACAGTTTGTGCAAATCCTCCAAAACAACCTGTGCATGGACACTATTGTCCTGGACATTTACTACCTTGACGATGACATCCCCTGTGGAATGTTCGAAGCTTGCTGAATAATACAGAGGCTCAATCACAAGAAGCTTGTCTTCCGTGTCATTGAATAGCACGTTGTTGATGTAGGTACGGATTTGTCTTCCAGACACTTCTAACATAAACTCATATTCAATGTTGGGTTCTATATTAAATATACTTTGGGTTAGGCAAGAGGTTCTGCCATTCACAGAGGAGCCTAGCAGGGAATCCTGGTTCTGCCATCCGCCAATTTCCCAGATCAGCTTATTCTTATCGTCACGTTTTCCAAAATAAATATTGAAGCCTTTTGTATCTGGTCCGCTGATTTTATTTGCTTTTAGACTGAGCGTATAGTTCTCCCAATCCGTTTCACCCAGATCCAGCTTTGGATTTGCCGTTCCGTTAAGCTGGTCATCCTTCGTATTGGAGATCTCGGCAGGCAATCCGTTAAATTCTTTCACCTCTCCGGTATCATTGTTAACCAGTTTAATATTCCCAAACCGAACGGAACAAAGCTCTGTCTCCAATGTGATCGATCCGTTAATCGGCTTCACAGTTTGTTCTTGTTTTTTCTCCAATCCATTTGCTTCAATCTTTAATAGTTGATCTCCTTGGTGGTGCATAAACAGCTTCTGTACATAATAGTTAGCCGATCCGAATACCTCATGATTGTTGAACCAAATCAAGTCCGGCTTCCAATTGACATAATCGATATTGCAGAGCATCGGCGCATAGCAGGCCAGCCCCACTGCATGAGCATTTCTTTCCAGACCGGTCATAAAAGCAGCTTCTACAAGAGCATTATAATATGTGTTTCCCCATGAAGCGTACTCGCCCAAGAATACCTTTGGCTCATCGGCCTTGAAAGCATCATAACGGTTATAGTGTGCCAGAAACCATTCCGGCGACTGATAATAGTGCTCGTCTACAAGATCGGATTTATTCTCTCTTGCGGATGTCCAGCCGCGTTCATATTCACCGCCAGCCGCAAACGGGCCGCTCGAGTTGATGATTTTGATATCCGGATATTTCGCTTTGATCGCTTTGTGGAAATACGGATAACGTTCAAAAAAAGGCTCTCCGACTTCTTCGTTTCCGATACCGACATACTCCAGACCAAACGGCTCCGGGTGACCGAGCTCCGCTCGTATTGCCCCCCATTCGGTTGAAGGATCGCCATTAGCAAATTCAATCAAATCAAGTGCATCATCAACCCAGGGCGACAATTCATCAAGCGGAACGATTCGTTTATGATGCGGGTCATATCCGCCCGGCAGGATCGGAATCGGCTTGGCGCCAATATCCTCACAGAACAGAAAGTATTCATAATAACCAAGCCCTAATGTCTGATTATAGCTCCAATTATTCCGTCTGGCTGGTCTTTGTGCGATATCACCTAAAGTATTCTTCCATCGATACATCGAGTTTCTGTCATCGGGGTTCAACGAACCGTCATGTACCAGGCAGCCGCCCGGAAAACGCATAAACTTCGGTTTCAGATCCGCGAGCAGCGCAGCAATGTCTTCCCGCAGCCCGTTTGGCCGGTTGAGAAATGTCCGTTCAGGAAATAGGGATACCATATCAAGATAAAGCTTACCTTTTCCTTTGGTAACAATGACTAGGCGACTGCTGGTATCGGTGGCATTTGCGGTCATTGTCATTTCATATTTGACCCATTCAGATGAATGAACCACGAGCGTAGCTTTGCTATGAACGATTCCGTCCACACCTTCAATCGTTACTTCAACTGGCTCGTTAAAGCTGGCTTCCCGCCTGGCATAAACCGAGAATAAATAATTTTCTCCCTGCTTTACAGGAATGCCGCTGTTAAATCCCAGGTTCATAACCCCAACGCCATCGCCCTCCAGGATTATGTCAATAGCAGCATAGTGAAGGTTGCGCGTGTTTATAGGATAGCTGTCTTCTATGGTAATTTCTGCTTTTCCGCCGCCTCGTTCGATTTTTTCCCAGGCTGTTAAAGCATGGTACTCTGCACGATCGATCGGATCAAATTCGAAAGAACGGTTCTGAACAAGCTCTGCATAAAGCCCTCCGTCCGCCGCATGGTTCAAATCCTCGAAGAATATACCGAACAAGTCGCCTAATTCTGCACCCCGCTCTTCTGTATAGATATTTAATGTCGCTTGTGCTTTCATCGATGTAGTCTCCTTTATAACTTTCTATTAATTAGATTTTAAGTGCTTGTTCAATCGGAATCAATCATTTATAATGGCTAAAAACTGACCTATCGTGCTTTTTATAGGAGACATAATATGATTCGTCTGATTAGCTGCGGATATAATTTTATTCATAGGGATGGGATCACAATTGATCGTCCGACAGGAGCGGGAAATTACGCCTTTGTTTTTTTTAGAAGCAATTCGAAGGTTGTTCTAGACGGAAGGCTGCTGGCAGTAGAAAAAAATTCCTACATAATATTCAGCCCTGTTACCCCACACCTTTACAGGGAATTACAGAAACCGTTCGTTAACGATTGGTTCCATTGTGATGGGAATGAAGTCATGGAGTTGCTTATGCAGCTGAATCTTCCGTTGGACACGCTCATCAAGGCCTTAGATCCGCTGTTGATTACCAGGTGCATCCGGGAATTGCACAGCATCAACAAACTGGGCGGCCCGCTGCGTGATAAGATTATAGACTCCGAATTCAGAACCCTGTTTATGAAGCTGAGTAATCTTCTTGAAAGAAACAACCTGTCCGATAAGACGAGCCGATATTTCCGCCAGTTTTCCGAGCTGCGGGGCGAGCTGTACAGTTCGCCTCAAACTCATTTACCGGTAAAAAGCATTGCTGCGCGCGTCAATTTGAGCAAGTCGTATTTCCAGCATATCTATAAGGAATTATTCGGGTGTTCTGTGGTTTCTGACATCATCAACAGCAGGCTGGAGTATGCCAAGTATCTTCTAGGGAACAGCTCGTTGTCCATAGCTGCCATTTCGCAAATGTGCGGATATGAGAACGACACTCACTTTATGCGCCAGTTTAAACGCTTCGTGGGTGTCACGCCAAGCCAATACAGGGAACAATGTTAAATTTTCCTTAAATTTACAGCACATACAACTTAAAAAACTTCATTGTTAGAAGTTGAGTCGCTTGTATAATTAAATCATAATGCCAAAAATGGCGCAGGCATCAGACGATTTTTCTGTATGATGATCCAGGGGGGTTATATGAAAGGGATACCCAAAACTTCTTTTTTTACCCGACTTATTCTATCATACGCAATTTTGGCTATAGTTCTGATCGGACTCGCGGGAGGTTACCTGTATACTCAAGCTAATCGGTTGTTAGTCGACGAAATCGCTAGGGACAGTCAATTTCGACTCGTTACCGCTAAGGATTATATCGAAAAAACGGTGTTACGAAAATTTGAAATCAATATTCAGAATGAGGCTCTGTCCAATATATTCACTCAAAGCGAATTTAACTTAAATTACTTGCTCAATAATAGCTGGGAAGGTAATCTTAGTCGAGTCAGACAGTTTGCTCTGGATCTCGGAATTCTCAAATCGCTGAATGAAGGCGCTTACAGTATGACGGTCTATTTTGCCGAAGGAAATTGGGATTATGAACCCATTAACACGGGCTGGGTGCTTTCGAACCGCTTTATTTACAAAATGATCATGCTTCCGCTGGAGTCAACGGTTGGGAAGGAAACGGTCGAGATCACGATTAAATCCCATCCCTGGAGCAGTATGACGACCTGATTCAAGGGGCTATTATAGCGCTTATACCCATACACAAGCCTATATTAATGCGGATGGTGAAAAGCAGGGCTATAAATTCAAGTCCGATCAGAATCCGGATAACATGTTGGCGCCGGATCTGACGGATGCGGAGAAACAGGCTCTGATCAATGGCAACCTGCAAGATCATGTTAATTTGTTTAACAATTTTTCGGCCAAAGTGGATCGAATATAGCGTCGATGGGGAGCATTTCACAAGCTTTGGAGACGCTTATCAGTTGGGCTGGGGGCATTACAGGGGTGACCGGATCGGGGTATACAGCTATAACTGCGAGAGAGAACAGGGTTATATCGATGTAGACCAATTTTGTTATGTGGCCGCAGGAGCAGCGAAAGCGTACATGACGTTCGAACATACTTTATAGGGGAGTGGAGAATGAATGAAATCAATGAAATCGCCATTATTTAGGGATCCCATCTATGACGGAGCGGCAGATCCTGTAGTCATTTGGAATCGTCAGACCAAGGAATGGTGGATGATTTATACGAACCGCCGCGCAACGCAAGAAGGTCCGAAATTCGGATGGGTGCATGGCACCGATCTCGGTGTTGCTTCTTCATCGGATGGCGGATCAACTTGGGTTTATCGGGGAACTTTGGAAGGTCTCGAAACAGAATGGGGCAGAAATACGTTCTGGGCGCCTGAAGTCATTTGGCATGAGGGGCTATACCATATGTATGTCACTTACGTCCACGGCGTACCGGAAGATTGGACGGGCAAGGCTCGTATCAGGCATTATACAAGCCCCGACCTTATTCGTTGGGAGTTCCAGTCCACGCTTGGAATTAGTGAGGAGAATGTGATCGATGCCTGTGTGTACCGTCTGCCGAACGGCACGTTTCGAATGTGGTTTAAGCAGTGGAATCATACCTACGCTGCCGAGAGCAAGGATCTGTATGATTGGCAGCCGATTGGTCCGGTGATAACCGAAAGAAACC
>Ga0101941_1000403_pt1 | contig 79287 bp, 79 predicted proteins | sample DewCreD2012metaG_3_FD_75242 | JGI IMG/M metagenome (GOLD analysis project Ga0101941, IMG submission 75242) | Hot spring sediment bacterial and archeal communities from British Columbia, Canada, to study Microbial Dark Matter (Phase II) - Dewar... ... | reverse complement strand
GATGCACCCTGGTCCCATCCAGCGCGGCATCGAGATCGACGACGCGGTCGCCGACGGCGCACAGTCGCGGATTCTGGAGCAGGTGCGCAACGGCGTCTATGTGCGCGCGGCGACGCTGGCGTACGCGCTCGGCGAGTGAGGGTCGGGGGCGCGGGCGCGCCCCCTGCAACGCTACTCGTCGCCCTCGCCCAGCACGGGCGCGCTGCGGAACATCTCCAGCACCGCGCGGTCGCACGGCGCCTCAACCAGCGCATCGACGCCCTGCGCCCAACGACGCAACAGCGTCGCGTAGCTCTTGCGGCTCCACGGCGGCGACTGCAAGTCCACTGCCCAGCGACGGAACAGCCCCACATCCATCAGCACGCCCCGCGCAGGATCGCCCTCGAACGGCTCGCTCAGCGACCTGCCCAGAATCAACGCGGTAATCTCTTGCCGTTTGGGCAGCATCAACAGGTCGTACTGCGCGCCGTTGATGAAGCAGACGCTGTAGAACGCCTCGCGGTACGCTAGCTCATCTTCGGGGAACCATTCGGATTGCGCCAGCCGCGCCTCCAACGGCGTGCACGCCACCTGCCCAAAGCCGAGCAGCGCAAGGCTGCGCATCCGATACGCCCCCGACGCCGACTCCAGATACGCCGCCAACAGATGGTAATACAGCGCAGGCGTCAGCTCAGGCGCACTCGACAGCACATACTCCACCAACGGCGTCAGCTTCTCGAAACACTCCTCGTCGCAGCGTGTGCCCCGTCGCACCTCGACAAGGTACTCATAGCGATGCGCGCGCACTGGTCCGAGACAGTCCTCGAAGTCCTCGTCGATCACCTCGTGTGGCGTGATGCTCAGCACAATCCCCGTCGGTTCAATCTCTCGGTACAGCTCACAAAACTCCTTCGAACGAATCATCAAGTAGTAGGTTGCATCATACGGCGTTAGCACGCCCGTGAATGTTTTTGTGTCCTGCATATGCCTCCGCTATCTCTTACCGTCTCTACGGCAGGGATCCGGGGGATCTACCTGCAGCAGCCGACTATGTTGCCCGAAAGGTCGCGCGTTGATGTTGGGACAGGCTATTATACCTATATTCGCGCCAAAAAGTTCCAGCGCTTTCCGATGAGTATCATTCCAGCCGCCTAAGAATCACCACCCCGCCGACGCCAAACAGCAGGTTCGGCGACCACGCTGCCAACAGTGGGGGCAAGACGCCGTGATTGCCCAGAATCTGGAACAGCAGCAGCGTGTTCCAAAACACGAACACCAGCACTATCGCCAGCAGCACGCCCACGAACCCGCCCGCGCGCGCCAGCAGGAAACTCAGCACGGGCGCGCACAACGCCAGCACCACACACGCCACAGGGACCGCCGCCTTGAGGTGATAGCTCACCTCCAGCGTGCGCGTGTCCAGCCCCATCTGGCGGTTGCGCCGAATCTGCTCGCCCAGTTGCGCCATCGTCTGCTCTTCGGGCGTCGGCGCGCTGAAAAAGTCCTGCAACGCGACCTGCAGGTTAATCACCAAGCGCGTCGCCTGCTGCACATCGGCGACTGTGCCGTCGGGCTGATAGTAGTGCGCCGTCGGCTCGTAGAGTTCCCATATACCGTTCTGGTACTTGCCGCGCGAGGCTTTGACCACCAGCCAGCCGCCCTGCTCCCGCCGCTCCATCACCAGCACATCTTCCAGCAGCACCGCGCTGCCCTGCTGCTGCGCCACGCCAATCCCAATCATATAGTTCTGCGCCTTGATGACGGCGTTGCTGGTCAGGTTCGGCACAGGCGCGAGGAGGAACATCCGATTGCGCAGTTTGTTGAACTGCTGCATGCTGGGCGGCACGAGGTACTCGTTCAGCGCGAAGTTCGCTCCCGACAGCACCACGCCGATTAGCAGCATCGGCGCGAAGATACGGCGCAGGCTCACCCCCGCCATGCGCATGACGGTGATTTCGCTGTCGCGCGTGAGGCGGTTGACCGTCAGTGCCGTGCCGACCGCCGCACCCACAGGCAGACTTAGCACCAGCAGGTACGGCGTGTAATACAGCACCATCTGCAGCACGGCGGTCAACGGCACGCCGTAGTTGAAAAACCACGGCGCGTAAGTAAACAGCAGGTTGCCAATCAGCATCAGCAGGATGGCGAAGATGCCGATGCCCAGCGGGATGAGCATCTCGCGGGCGATGTAGCGATCCAGCCGCGTGAAGGGGGGCAGCGTGCGCAGGCTCATGACTTGCGCACCACCCACACAATCAGTCCCAGCGTCGCGCCCAGCGTGGTCAGGATGGCGACCAGCGCGCTCAGCCCCATCAGTTGCTCACGCCAGAATAGGCTCAGCGCGCCCGCAGCGACGGCGATTGCCCATACCTTGACGGCGGCGTGCGCCAGTCGGCGCGGCACCCACCGCCCCTGTACCAGCAACGGCAGCAGCAGATGCCCACAACGGCTGCAACGCACCGCGCCGACCGCCGCGCGCGCCCCACAGTGCAGGCACGGCGTGTAGCCCTGCTTCGGGCGGTGCTGCAACTCGTCCTGCCACATGCGCAGCCGTCGCTTCTCGTTGGCTGCCATAATCGGCGACTGCTGAATCGCGCACGCCAGGTGATGCACCGCCTGCTCCAGCAGCCCGTTTTTGTAGCACACTTCGGCGAGGTTAATGAGCGCGCCGTAGTTTTTGGGGTCGAACTCGTAGGCGAGGCAGGCGCGCTCGATGAGTTCGGCGTCCATCTGGGCGTGCGCCGCGCGGTTGAGGTAGGCGCGCAGCAACGGCAGTGCGATCGCTCCCCCGCCCAGCGTCGCCAGCGAGAACGGCACGACCTGCGGGAACGCCCGCTGCGCCGAGGCGAGTGCCAGCAGCAGCGCGACGGTTGACCCCAGCGCCGCCTCCGCCGCGCTCACCTCGCCCGTAATCGCCCAGCTCACCAGCAGGAAAATCCACGCCGCCGCCAGCAGCCACACCAGCATCACGGCGAACACATGCTCCATATGCAGGCAATTCTACCCCGCGCGTTTCAGGTATAATCCCTGCTGGTGGAAAACGCATCGCGCTACCTACCGAGTATCGGCATGGAGGTCCACGCGCAGCTCTTGACGGAGAGCAAGATGTTCTGCGCGTGTCCGACGCGGTTTGGCGACCTGCCCAACACGAATGTGTGCCCCATCTGCTTGGGGATGCCCGGCGTGCTGCCCGTGCCGAACAAAAAGGCGGTCGAGCATGTGATTCGCACCGCGCTCGCGCTCAACTGCCGAATCGCGCCCGTGGCGATGTTCTACCGCAAAAACTACTTCTACCCCGACCTGCCCAAAGGCTACCAGATTTCGCAGTATGGCGAGGTGCATCCGATTGGCACGCGCGGCTATCTGGAGATCGAAGTGGAGGGCGAGCGGTTTCCCGTGCGCATCCGCCGCGTCCACCTTGAGGAAGACACGGGCAAGCTGTTCCACTACCTGCCAGGCGAAAGCGAGGTGGACTTCAACCGCGCGGGCGCGCCGCTGATGGAAATCGTCACCGACTTCCCGCCCGACCTGCACTCCGCCGAAGCCGCCAAAGAGTACCTCGTGCAACTGCGCGCCGTGCTGACCTACTTGGGCGTGTGCGACGGCAAGATGGAGGAAGGCTCGCTGCGCTGTGAACCGAACATCAGCGTCGCGCCCAAAGGCAGCGCGCAACTCGGCGTCAAAACCGAGCTGAAAAACCTCAACTCGTTCCGCTCCGTCGTGCGCGGCATCGAGTTCGAAGTGGAGCGGCAAATCAAGATTCTGGAATCGGGCGGTCAGGTCGTGCAAGAGACGCGCGGCTGGAGCGAGGAGGGCGCGTACAGCTTCCCCATGCGCACCAAAGAGTTCGAGCAGGACTACCGCTACTTCCCTGAACCCGACATCGTGCCGATACAGATTACCGACGAGTGGCTGGAATCGCTGCGGGCGACGATCCCTGAACTGCCCCTTCAGAAAGCCGACCGCTACCGCCGCGAGTACGGGCTGGGCGCGACCGAGACGCGCATCCTGACCGCCGACATCCACACGGCGAGCTACTTCGAGCAGTGCGTCGCGCTGGGCGTCGAGCCGAAAACCGCCAGCAACTGGATTACCGTCGAGCTGCAGGCGCGCCTGAACGAGACCAACACCGACATCCGCGACTCGAAGCTGCAGCCCGCGCACTTGGCAGACCTGATTGACCTGCTGCACAAGGGCGTGATTTCGGGGCGCATCGCCAAAGAGCTGTTCGACGAGGTGTTCCAGACGGGCGAGATGCCGTCGCAAATTGTGCAGGCGCGCGGGCTGGTGCAGATTTCGGACGAGGACGCGCTGCGCGCCGCCGCCCGCAAGGTCATCGCCGACAATCCCGATGTGGTCGCCAAATACCGCGCGGGCAAAACGAGCGTGCTGGGCTTTCTGGTCGGGCAGCTGATGCGCGAGACACAAGGGCGCGCGAACCCGAACCGCGCGGGCGAAATCCTACGCGAGGAGCTGGACTAACATGGGCGCACGCAAGTTCCTGCGGTACGGCGTTAGCCTTGTGATGATAGGGCTGGGGGTAGGGGTCATCTACTACGAGTATCTTCTGTACCAGCGCACTGAGGGGCTGCTGCTGGGCGGGATGCTGATTGCGTGGGCGTTCGTGCGCGTGTGGATGTTGCAGCGATTTGTGGAGCGTCGCGCTCCGAATCGACCGAAGGAATAGCGATGGGGCTAAAACTGTTCGGCTGGAGGAAGTCGAAGCAGTCGTCGCCGGAGACGCCGAAGCGACTGCTGATGCCGTTTAGCAACACGGCGGACGACCGCGAGGCGCTGCGCTTCGCCTGCGAGCTGGCGCAGGTGTTCGACGCGCAACTCACGGTGCTGTGCTTGGTGGAGACGCCGCGCTCGATTGAGCTGGAGTGCTGCCCTCCAGAGCGCGTGCAGGAGAGCGAGCTGGCAGCCGCCGCCGCACGCGAAATCGCCGACGAGCTGGGCGTGTCTGAGCCGCAGATTATCGTGCGCCCCACGCACCACTGCGGCTATGCGATAGTGAACGCAGTAGACGAGTTCCAAACCGAGTTGCTGTTGATTACGGCGCGCTACCGCAACGGGCGCGCGCGCCCCGTACTGGACGACACCGTAGAAGTCGTGCTGCGTAAGGCGCGCTGCCAAGTCTGGCTGTACGGCGCGCCGCAGGAGGCAGATTAACATGCGCATCGTAATTATGGGTTGCGGACGCACAGGCTCCACGCTCGCCCTGCTGATGAGCTATGCAGGGCATCAGGTAACGATGATTGAGAAGTCGCAAGACGCGCTGCTGCGACTGGGCAAGCGGCACACTTGCACGCTGGTCATCGGCGACGGGCTGGACGAGGACACCCTGCGCCGCGCGGAGGTGGACAAGGCGGACGCTTTTATCGCCTGCACCAACGGCGACAACACGAACCTGATGGTCGTGCAGATGGCGCGGGAGCTGTTCGGCGTCAAGCGCGTGGCGGCGAAGGTGAACGACCCCGTGCGCGCGGAAGCCTACCGCGAGTACGGCATCTTCACCGTCACGGGCGGCGCGCTGCTGGGCGGCTACCTGCGCGACTGGCTGCTCGGCAACCCGACCCAGAATATTGAACACTACAATCAGTTCTATCCCGAACTGCGCCAACTGCTGGAGGACTGAGCCGATGCGACGCTTGGGCGCGCTGGTCGTGCTGTGCGCGACGCTTGCCGCCTGCCAAGACGCGCCGACGCCCCCCAGCGAATCGTTCCAGTTCCCGCTGGCGGTGTTCATTCAGGGCAAGCCGAACGACTTCTGGGACGCCGTACTCAACGGCATGCGCACACGGCTGGACCTGCCTGGCGTGCAACTGGAGACGGTCTTTTTCACGGCGGCGGAGCGCGAGGAGACTGCCCGACGGATGGTTGAGGGCGACTGGCGCACAGTCGCGTTTTGCGCCCCGAACGACGCTTGGGCGCGGCAGACCGTCGAGCAGGCGGTTCAGGCGGGCGCACCCGTGGTGCTGGTGGGCGCGGACTTGCCGAACACGACGCGCTTGGGCTATGTGGGCACTTACTACTACGACGCGGGTCGGCGCGCGGGCGCATGGTACGCCCAGCGCGTGCCTGCGGGCGAAATCGCCGTCGTCGCGGGGCATCCTGTGCCGCGCGCCGTGTCCGAGTTCTGGGAGGGCTTCCGACATGGGCTGCTGTTCAACCGCCGCCTGCGGGCGCGCCTCGTGCCCCTCAACGACAGCCGAAACGCGCCGTCTGTGATTCGAAAACTGGACTCCGAGCGGGCAATACAGGGTATCTTTCTGATGGGCGCGGAGGTCGCCCAGCAGGGAATCGGCGTCGCGCGGCGAAGGAATATCGGCGTCCTCAGTTGGCGCGAGTCGGCAAAGGACTGGTATCTCGCACGGCAGATTGACCTGCTGATTTTGGAGCGCCCCGATGAGATTGGCGTGCGCGCGGCGAACCTAATGCGTAATCTCAGTCAGGGGCGCGGCGGCGACCTGCAAATCGTCTATGTGCCCTACGAGTGGCGCGCCCGCTGATTACCAAAAACTGGTAGAATTAATGAGGCGTACTATGCGCGTTTCGGTGTATACTTCAGTAAAGGACAGCGTGGAGGCGAGGCTGTGAACCCGAAGGCGTGGCGCGTGCTGGAGGGAGCCTCACAGCACGCACTGGAGAACGACGCCAGCCGCGCGAGGGGGCGCGAGCATCTGATGCGCACAATTCAGACACTAATCCAGCCCGTCCGCGTGTGGGTCAATCCCGACCACACGATTGAGACGGCGCTGATGTTGATGCGGGGGCATCGCTTGCAAGGGCTGCCCGTCTACGAGAGTGGGCAAGTGCTGGGGCTTGTGGAGTTGGAGCAGTTGCTGGGCGTCGCTCCCGATACGCCCGTGCGCGAGGTGATGACCACCGAACTGATGGTCGCCACGCCGCAGACGCCCCTGCGCGTCGTCGCCGAATGGCTGCAACGCCACCGCCAGCCGCTGATGCCCGTCGTGGAAGGCGACCGACTCATCGGCGTTATCAGCGTGTACGACCTGCTGTCCGAAATCGGGCGCAGTTATGACCCGATGACCGGGCTGCCCTGGTCGGACTACCTGCGCGAGTGGAGCATCGAGCGGCTTGCAGAAGGCAACGAGATCACCATACTGTTTTTCGACTTGGACAACTTCGGCGCGTTCAACAAGCGGTACGGGCATCTGGTCGGCGACGAGGTGCTGCGGCGCGTGGCGCAGTTGCTACTCAGCGAGATTGACCCGCAGACCGATGTGGTGTGTCGCTGGGGCGGCGACGAGTTCGCGATTGCCACCCTGCGCCGCCGCGAGGAAGCGGGCTTGCTGGCGCACCACCTGAGCCGACAGATTGCCAGCATCCAACTGCCCGATGTGGACATCCCCGTCACGGTCTCCTACGGCTATCAGGGCGGCAAGCGCACGCGCGAGCGCGAGCAGGTGCATTACGCCGCCACGGTCGATAACCTCGTCAGCCTCGCCAGCCAAGAGTGCCTGATGATGAAGGGCTTGACGCCGCGCGCAGCGCAGGGCGGGCAACTCGCGCTGCCCATTCAAGCGGTCGTGGAGACGCCCGCGCCGTCCGAGCGACGCATCAAAATCCAGAGCGTCTCCTACGAGCGCGAGGGACGCCGTGCCAAAGCGCGCGTCTACCTGCAGGCGGAAAGCCGCGTGCTGGAAGGCGCTGCGGAAGGCGACGCGCAACCGCAACGACTGGTCGCCGAAGCGACGCTCAACGCCCTCAAACCGCTCACCCCCGCCAGCGTGACTATCGCGCTGCTGCAAGTCGAAGAGACGCAAGGCGAGGCGGGACGCGCAATCGTGAATGTGGTCGTGCTGTGGGAGAACGGCGAAACGCGCCAAGAGCTGGTCGGCAGCGCGCTGATGCGCGATGACCCGTACCGCGCCGTCGCCGCCGCCGTACTGGACGCCCTCAACCGCTCCCTCGGACGCATGCTCGATAATGTCTGACCCTACCCCGCCACGCCCCACAACAGCAGGGTAATCAGCCCGTTGTGTATGGTGTGAATCACGATGCAGGGCAGCAGCGAGCGCGTGTGCGCGTACACCAACGCCAAAAGCGCGCCCAGCACGGTAAGCGTCAGGACGCCGCCCAGAAACTGCGGGTGAATCACCGCAAACAGGTAGCCGCTAACGAACGCGCTGAGCCACACGCGCCCCGTGCGCTGCCAGAACACCTTGAACAGCACCCCGCGAAACACAAACTCCTCGATAATCGGCGCCAGCACCACCACCTGCGCAAACAGCAACAGCCAACTGAGCGTGTCCTGCGCTTGCGTCGCGCGCTCGCCGACAGGGTTCGTCTGCTCGGCAGGCAGCGCGGGCGCAATCAGCAGCGTCACCATCAGCAGCGCCGCCAGAAACGGCACACACGCCGCGTAGCCTATCAGCGACGCGCTCAGTTGACGCCAGAAGCCCCCGCGAAACCACGCGATTCGCCCCAGCGCGTCCGCCTGACCCTGCAGCGACGCCAGATACATCAGCGGCAGCAGCACTGCCAGCAGGTAAATCGCGTTCGCGCCCCTCAGCCCCAAGTCGAGCAACACTTGGTTGAGCGCAGGTCCGTTGAGCAGCACCAGCAGGAAAATCGCCAGCGCCCACAGCAGCGGGTCGTAGGCGAACGGCGACTCGTCGGGCGCAGGGCGCGCGGGCAACGGCGGGCGACTAATCAGATACCAGAGCAGGACGCCGAACCCCGCCAGCCCCATCACCCCGCCAAACAGCATCACCCCACCCAGCGTCAGCACGCCCCACACCGCCCGCTGCGCCAGCGACTGCCGAATCGCGTTCGCGCGTTCCGTGTCGCCCGCGCGTGCGTAGAGCGTCATCTCCAGCAGTGTGCGCGCGAACGGCGAAGGCAGCGCGCCCACCGACTCCAGCACGGTGGGCACGCGGTCGGCTTGCAGTGGCTGCGTGAGCGCGTCGCGCAGGCGCATCGCCTGCCAGCGGCGCGCGTCTGGCGCAAGCGTCTCCGACGGCAAATCGGGCAGGGCGCGGAGCATGCCTGCGGCGTCGCCTCGCTGGAACGCATAGGCGGCAATCGCTCGGTAGACCGCCGCCTCGTAAGGTGCGTATGCTGCATCCAGACCCGTTAGGGCAGCCTCTTGCGCCATCTTGGTCGCCAAGCCGCCCATGCCCAGCCGTTCTACCGCCAGCGCGTAGCGAATCTGGAACTCCGCGCCCAACCGCTGGTTGCTCGACGCCAGCCCGCGCCCCTCAGACCCGCGAAACAGCAGCCAAAACTGCACGACATTCCCAGCGATGATGATCGCAAAGAGGACAATCAGGAGCCACCAAGCGTAGCGTGCGGAGTCTCTCATGGTCAATTCTGGCGGAGGGTCTGGGATTCGAACCCAGGGTAGGGAGCATAACCTCCCTACAACCGCTTAGCAGGCGGCCCCTTTCGACCACTCAGGCAACCCTCCGCCTCGCAAGGTGAATTATACCATATGTGCTGGGGGCTGTCAAGTGCCCTGTTCTAATTCGGCGGTGGGGGGAAGTCCAGCACAGAGACGGGCACTTCGAAGGTGACGCCCGTGCCCGCGTCGGTAATCACCAGTCGGGTCGCGCCACGCCGCAGCCCCGTGATACGCACGGTGTTCGTGCTGAGTTTCTGCGCGGTCGCCAGATTCGCATCGCGCACCGAGAAGACGAAGTCCGCGCTGACGACGCCGTTGGTCTGCAAGTCGCGCAGGGTCGCCGCGACGGGTATCTGCTCGCCCGCCCAGACCTCAATCGTCGCAGGGTTCGTCTCGATCTGGTAGCGGCTGAGATCGTACTGAATCGAGCCGACGGCACCTGCCACAATCGTGAACTCCTGCGCAACGACCTGCCCGTTGCTGAGGGTGGTCTCCACGCGGATGCGGTGCGCGCCTGGGGGCAGCACAATCCGCTGCGGGTTCTCCACCAGTTGCCCGTTGAGGAACACGCGCGCGCCCGTCGGGTTGCCCGTCACGGCGAGCGAGAAGGTAGTCGTACCCCCACCGCCGCCCCCGCCGCCCGAACACGCCAGCAGGCTCAGCGCAAACAACGCGCCGAGCAGTCCCGTCGTCCATCGCATCGTCCAAGCACGCATGTTTCGGTTCTCCATAACTTACCTGACTTGCAGGTGTTGCCGCAACCCCCTCCTTAAGGTTCCCCCTGCTTGCAGGGGGAACCAGCCCGCGTCCACAGGGATCCGCGCGCAGCAGCGGAACCTGCCCCGCTTCTCGGTTCCCCTCGCGCAGCGGCGGAACCTATCCCGCTTCTCGGTTCCCCTCGCGCAGCAGCGGAACCTGCCCCGCTTCTCGGTTCCCCTCGAAGGAGGGGGGCAAACCACATACTTTAGACGCCCGCTAAAACTCGGCGTTTCCAGGCGTGCGCGGGAACGGAATCACATCCCGAATGTTTTTCATGCCCGTGATATACATCAGCATCCGCTCGAGGCCCAGCCCGAATCCAGAGTGGGGCGCGCTGCCGTAACGACGCAGGTCTAAGTACCACCAGTAGTCCTGCTCGTTCAGCCCCATCTCGCGGATGCGTTGCAGCAGCACCTCGTAGCGTTCCTCGCGCTGGCTACCGCCGATAATCTCGCCCACGCGCGGCACCAGCACATCCATCGCCCGCACGGTGCGCTCGTCGTCGTTCAGGCGCATGTAGAACGCCTTAATCTCCCGCGGGTAGTCCGTCACGATGACGGGCTTTTTGAAATGCTCTTCGGTGAGGTAGCGCTCATGCTCGGTCTGCAGGTCGTTGCCCCACACGGGCGGGAACTCCCAGTCGCGCGACGCGCCCTGCAGAATGCGAATCGCCTCCGTGTAGGTGATGCGCTCAAAGGGCGACTCGGCGACATGCTGCAGCGTCTCCAGTACGGTGTTGTCGATGCGCTCGTGGAAAAACTCCAAGTCCTCGCCGCAGTGGTTCAGCACATGGTTGATGATGTATTTAAGAAACTCTTCGGCGAGGTCGGCGTTGTCGTGCAGGTCGTAGAACGCCATTTCGGGCTCGATCATCCAGAACTCGGCGAGGTGGCGCGGGGTGTTGCTGTTCTCGGCGCGGAAGGTTGGTCCGAAGGTGTAGACCTTGCCAAACGCGAGCGCGAAAATCTCCGCCTCCAGTTGCCCGCTCACGGTCAGGTAGGCGGGCTTGCCGAAAAAGTCCTGCGAAAAGTCCACCCGACCGTCGGGCGTGCGCGGCAGGTTCTCCAAGTCCAGCGTGGTGACGCGGAACATCGCGCCCGCGCCCTCGCAGTCGGAAGTGGTGATAATCGGGCTATGCACATACAGGAAGTCGCGCTCGTGGAAGAACTTGTGAATCGCGTAGGCGAGCGCGTGGCGCACGCGGAACACCGCACCGAAGGTGTTGCCCCGCACGCGCAGGTGGGCAATCTCGCGCAGGTACTCGAACGAGTGCCCCTTCTTCTGCATCGGGTAGGTTTCAGGGTCGGCGGTTCCGTAGAGGCGCAGCGACTGCAGTCTCAGTTCCACAGGTTGCTTTGGCGCGGGCGATTCGGTCAGTACGCCGATTGCCTCGATGCACGCGCCTGTGGTGATGTGGCGCAGCGTCTCTTCGGGGATGACGCCCGCCTCCGCCACAACCTGCAGGCTCTTGAAGCGCGAGCCGTCGTTGAGTTCGATGAACGAGATGCCCTTCGAGTCGCGTCGGGAGCGCACCCAGCCGCGCACTTTCAGCAGGCTCCCAATCGGCTGCTCATACGCCTGCTTCACGGAGACCCACTTCGGTTCCATAACAGATATTGTACCTGAGCAGGTCAGGGGCTCCGCCCCTCGCTCCGCATGACCCACAGAAACAGCGGCGCGCCAATCAGCGCGGTAATCACCCCGACGGGCAACTCCACAGGGCGCGCCAGCGTGCGGGCGAGCGTGTCCGCCCACAGCAGCAGCAGCGCGCCGCCCAGCGCAGAAAGGGGCATCAGCGCGCGATGATCGCCCCCCACCACGCGGCGCAGCAGGTGCGGGGTCATCCAGCCCACGAACCCGATGATGCCCGCAATCGCTACCGTCGCGGCGGTCGCCAACGCGCCCCCAATCAGCACCGCCCACTTGAGCCGCTCCACCTGCGCGCCCAAGTGCTGCGCGGTCTCCTCGCCCGCCGTGTAGAGGTTCAGCGCGCGCGCCTGCCCCACAAGCAGTCCGCACCCAAGCAGCGCAGGTATGCTTGCCCACCCCAAGCGCGTCCAGTCAGCGTTCAGCAGCCCGCCCAGCAGCCAATACAGCACGCGCGAGAGATCCTCGCCCGCCAGCACCAGCAGCAGCGTAATCACGCCCCACAAACTTGCGCTGAGCGAGACGCCCACCAGCAGGAAACTGGGAATGCGCAGTTGCCCGCCCTGCCGACTCAGCCCCAGCGCGAGCATCAGCGTCAGTAGCCCGCTACCGAACGCCAGCAGCGCGACCGCCCAACCCCAGCCGCGCAGATGCCAGCCCAGCAGCACGCCGACCGCCGCGCCGACCGCCGCCCCCGACGAGACGCCCACGATGTACGGATCTGCCAACGAGTTGCGCAGCAGCCCCTGAAACGCGCAGCCCACACAGCCCAGCACGCCGCCGACCAAAACAGCCGTCAGCACGCGCGGCAGGCGCAACTCCCAGAGAATCACACGCGCCGTCTCCTCGCCGCGCCCGCGCAGCGCGTCCCACAGTTCCGCAAGGCTCAGCGGAACCGCCCCAATCAGCAGGCACAGCAGCACGCTCGCGCCCAATCCGCTCAGCAGGATCACAGCCGCCAGCCACGCGCGTTGGGTGCGCACCGTCGCCCCTCAGATGCGCACATAGCGCAGCGTCGCCCACCACGCGCACAGCCCGCCCATCAGCGCGCCCAGCGTCGGCAGCCCGACCAGCACCACGAACGGCGGCATGCCCGGCGGCAAGTCCCGCAGGAACGCCCACTGCTCGGTCATATAGTCGGACAACAGCGCGGCGGCAAGCAGAGTCAGCGTCGCCGCCAGCGCGCCGCCTACCAACCCCTGCGTCATCCCCTCCAAGATGAACGGCAGCCGTATCGAGCGCAGCGTCGCGCCGACCAGCGCCATCACGCGCACCTCGCGCTGACGCGAGAAAATCGTCAGGCGTACCGTGTTGTAGATGAGGATAAGCGCCGCCAGCAGCAGCAATCCGCCCGCGCCCAGCCCAATCCAGCGCACCAAACGCGAGAGGCTCAGCACCGTTTGCAACTCCGCGCGGCTGTCGATGACCTCGTCCACCAGCGGCGATTGCTGGATGCGCTCGGCGATGGCGGGCAACTGTTCAGGATCCCGAACGCGCACCGTGAGCTTGTCTGGCAGCGGGTTCGGGATGTCCGCAAGGTTCACATCCGCCGCGAGTTTCTGCTTCTGCTCTTCCCACGCGACCTCGCGCGGGGTCAGCGTCGCCTGCGCCACCGCCTGCCACGACTCCAGCTCGGCTTTCAGCTGCAGCGCCTGCTCGCGCGTCGCGCTCATTTTGAGGAACACCTCCGCCTCGAACTGGCTGGGCAGGGCACTGGCGGCGGCGTCCAGCTTGTACAGCGCCATGCCCGCCCCGCCCAGCAGAATCAGCGCGATACACGCGGTGCTAATCGCTGCCGCCTGCATCGTCGCGTTGCGCAGCAGGCTCTCCCAAGTCTCGTGCAGCACGAAACGGATGCGGTCAATCATAGCAGCACCGAAGCGTACAGGCGATCCAGCTCCACGGGGTAGCCCCCGCGCGGCACATCGCTGAGAATCTGCCCGCGATCCATCGCCACCACCCGCTGGCAGGCGCGGTCAACAATCGTGCGGTTGTGCGTCGAGACAATCACCGTCGCCCCGCGCAGGTTGATGCGCAGCAGCAGTTCGATGATCTCCCACGAGGTGTCGGGGTCGAGGTTGGCGGTCGGCTCGTCGGCGATGAGCAGGGGTGGGTTGTTGGCGATGGCGCGGGCAATTGCCGCGCGTTGCGCCTCGCCGCCCGACAGCTGACTGGGCAGCTGACGCGCCTGCTCGTTCAGCCCCACCAGCGCCAGCACCTGCGCCACGCGCTGGCGCACCGCGCTCTCGTTGTAGCCAATCGCCCGCAAGCCGTAGGCGATATTCTCCCACACCGTCTTGCGCGGCAGCAGCGGGTAGTCCTGCGGCACGATGCCCATCTGTCGGCGCAGAAACGGCAACTCGCGCGGCTTGAGCCGATGCACGGGCTGCCCCAGCACCCACACCTCGCCTTCTGTGGGGCGTCGCTCGCCGTACAGGAGCTTGAAGAGCGTCGACTTGCCCGCCCCTGTCGCGCCCACCAGAAACACAAACTCGCCGCGCTCCACCCGCAAATTCACACGCCGCAGCGCGCCCTGCTCGCCATACGCCACGCTCACCTGCTTCAGCTCAACCGCCATCACAAGCGCAATTCGCCTGCGCCGCGCCGATTCCTGCCACTTTTGGACTTACCCTGCGCGAACGGGTACAATACATGGCATGGTTCGCGTCCCAGAGGACTGGGCTTGACCAGGAGCAAGCGCATGGAGACAGTAGGCGTCGGGATTATCGGGGCAGGCGGCATCGCGGCGGCGCACGCGAAGGCTTACCAAATGCTGGGCGCAAAAGCGCACCTGATTGGCGTCGCGGACATTGATGAAGACCGCGCCCGCGCGTTTGCGCGCCGCTACGAGATCCCCATCTGGAGCAGTGAGGATGACGATCTACTCAAACGGGATGACATCCAAATTGTGAGCCTGTGTCTCCCACACCATCTCCATGCGCCCGTTGCCATCGCGGCGTTGCAGGCAGGCAAACATGTGCTGGTCGAAAAGCCACTGGCAATCAGTCTGGAAGAGGCAGACGCGATGATTCGCGCGGCGCAAAAAGCCAAGCGGCGACTCAGCGTCGTGTTCCAGCTGCGCTTCGAAAGCGATGTGCAACGCGCACGGCTGATTCTGGAGCGCGGGCTGATCGGCGCGCCGTTTTACGCAGAAGCGAGCTGTCTCTGGTGGCGGCGCCCGATGTATTACGAAAACACATGGCGCGGCAAGTGGGCAACCGAGGGCGGCGGCGCGGTCATCAACCAAGCCATCCACCACCTCGACCTGCTCATCTACCTGCTGGGTATGCCGCTGCGCGTCTACGCCGAAATCGATACCGTCGCGCACCAAATCGAAGTGGAAGACTGGTGTCTGGCGACGCTCTACTGGGACGGACTCAAAGCGAGTTTTTGCGCGTCCACCTGCGCCGAGCTGGAGACCGACTCCAGCCGCCTCTTGATTCTGGGCGCGCACGGCTCGCTGCAGATGTTCCCGTTCCGACCCCACTCACGCCACGAGGAGCGCCACCTGCAAATCGGCGAGGCGTGCCGCGCCATCCCTGAACAGGAGACTCCTGGGCATACCGCCGAGATTCACGACTTCGTGCATAGCGTGCTGGAGAACCGCGAACCGCGCGTGTCGGCTACGGAAGGACGACGCGCTTTGGAACTCATCACCGCCATCTACCAGTCGGCGTTCACCCACGAGGTGGTGCATCTGCCCCTCGCGACCGACAGCCCCTGCTACACCACCGCAGGCAAACTGGAGATGGCGCGACGCTACACCGCGAGCCGAGCGAAGCGAAGCTAAGCGAGAGATGGAGGGAACTATGGAAACGCACAAATCCACTATCCGTGTGATGGTTGCGGAGGATGAGGAGCTGACCCGACTGATGGTGCGCACCCAGCTCGAACAGATGGGCTACGAAATCGTCGGCGAGGCAGAAACAGGCGAAGACGCTGTGCGCGTCGCGCTCCAAGCGCAGCCCGATGTCATCGTCATGGACATTCGCATGCCCCTGATGGATGGCATCGAAGCCGCGCGACAAATCGTTGAGCAGCACCCCTGCGCCATCGTGTTCCTCACTGCCTACGCCGAAGAGGAACTGGTCAGCCAAGCGACTGCTGCAGGCGCATACGCCTACCTGCTCAAACCGTTCCGCAAGCAGGAACTCGCGCCCGCCATCAATGTCGCCCTGACCCGATTCCGCGAAATGCAAACCAAAGACAAAGAGGTGCGCGAACTGCAAGAAGCCTTAGAAACCCGCAAACTCATCGAACGCGCCAAGGGCATCCTGATGGATCGGCTGGGACTGAGCGAATCGGAAGCGTTCCGACGCATCCACTTCATGGCGCGCAACCAAAACAAAACCATGAAAGAGATCGCCCAAAGCATCATCACGGCGTCCGAGATCCTCTGACAATTACCAGTTTTGCCGAACGCCCCTTGACAAAACCGCAATTGGGGTATAATAGGCAACTCCCAGGAGGGCAGCCCCGCACAGACGGGACTGCCTTCGTCTTATTCTGAAGTCTGTCGGTTCGGCAGGCAGTATCGGGAGAACATCACATAGGAGGTATGTGCAGAACCATGAATCGCAAGGGCTTTACGCTGATTGAGCTGCTGGTCGTGATTGCGATTATCGCGATCTTGGCGGCTATCTTGTTCCCCGTGTTTGCGCAGGCACGCGAGAGCGCACGCCAGACCCAATGTACCAACAACCAGAAGCAAATCGCAACCAGCGTGCTGATGTATGTGCAGGACTATGAGGAGACCTTCCCCATGAGCGCGTACTTCGGACGCAACCCGCAGGGGCAGCTGGCGCTGGTAGCGATTTACGATGTGCTGGCGCCCTACATCAAGAATGTGGACATCTTCGTCTGCCCCAGCTACCGACCTGGCATCGACTGGCCGCAGCGCGTGCAGGCGGCAGGCTCGCCCGCCCCAGCACTGGGCACCTTCCGCTATGTCGGCTACATCCCCAACCTCGGTCTGTTCGGCGAGAACTTCTGCCCCATCGTCAATAAGCGCACCCCGGTCACCAAGATCGCTGCTGTGGACGCGCCCGTCAACACCATCATGCTGTTCGACGGCTACCTGAAGAATCAGGCTGCCCTGGAATACTTCAACTTCCTGGCGTATGCACGCCACAAAGAGGGCGTCGTGATTAACTTTGCCGACGGGCACGCGAAGTGGTACCGCTGGAACGGCATCAAGAACATCGCGCCGCGCGACCAGTTCCCCACGCCCGCAACTGCCTACAACGGGCAAGCGACGCGCGTCGGGGCAGGCGGATTCTACTACAACTGGCGCGAGCTCGCTGGGGAAGGCTTGATCGCCACCGAAGCAGGGCTGCAGGCTGTCCAAAGCACGCCCAGCGGACCTGACGGTCCCTACAACGACCTGCATGGCGTGCCAGGCACGGGCGTGACCGACTCGGAAGACACAGGCTGCTGAACACACTTCTATTCCTCTTGCCTTCGCCAAGCCTGAAATGGGCTTGGCGAAGTTTTTTTAACGCCTCGCGAAACCGCAGGAACCTGCCGACAATAATCTGCGTTAATATCCATAGACAGGGGGCATCTATGACGCAGGCTGAACGCGCCGAACTGGAACGCTGGATCGAGATGATTTACGAGAAGGCACTGGAACTGGGCTTAGACCCATTCCCCGTGCATTTCGAGGTCGCGCCCGCCCATGTGATCTACGAACTGGGCGCATACGCCCTGCCCGCGCGATTCTCGCACTGGACCTTCGGACGCGACTACCATGTGCAAAAGACCATGTACGAGTACGGCGTCAGCCGCATCTACGAACTGGTCTTCAACTGCGACCCCTCCCAAGCGTTCCTGCTCGATGTGAACGACATGCTGGCGCACAAGTTGGTCGTCGCCCATGTGTACGGGCACTCGGACTTTTTCAAGCACAACATCTACTTCGAGCATACCGACCGCAAGATGATTGAGCGCGCCCGCCTGCACGCCGAGCGCATCCGCCACTACGAGATGGTTCACGGACCGCTGGTGGTGGAGCAGTTCCTGGACGCCGTGCTATCGATAGAGGAACATATCGACCCTGTGCTGCCGACCTACGGCGCGCCCCCACGCAAACAAGAAACCCAAGACGCCCCACCCGCAGGCGACACCTTCGAGGATCTGTTTTACATGGCGCAGCCCAAGCCCAAGCCCGAACCCAAGCCGCGCAGAATCCCCGAAGAGCCGCAGAAAGACCTGCTGCTGTTTATTCGCGACCACTCGCGCGTGCTGGAAGACTGGCAACGCGACATCATCAGCATGATTCGCGAGGAGATGCTTTACTTTTTACCGCAAATTAAGACAAAGATAATTAACGAGGGCTGGGCATGTGCGACAGGCGACTCGCTGCTGATTACCTCGCGCGGGATTATGCGCTTTGACGCCCTTTACGCCGAGCGTCAGTCGCCTGTGTCGGTCGCCGTCGGCGAGCCGTCGGCGTCCTGCGCTGTGCTGGATTATCACTGCCAGCCTGACACGCCCACGATACGCATCACGACGAAGCGCGGTTTCACGATTGAGGGAGCGCACCAGCATCGCGTGCTGCTGCGCGACGGTCGCTGGGTGTATCTGCAGGAGATTGCCGTAGGCGATGAGGTCGCGTTAGCCGTTGGTACGGAGGTGTGGTCCGAGTCGTATCAGCCGCTGCCAACCGCACGAAGCCGTTCCGCGACCCTCGCCGATGCATCCCTCCCTGAACATCTTGACGAGGAGTTTGCCTACCTGCTGGGCTATTTCGTCGGCGACGGAAACTTCACCAAATCGGGAATCGGCTTTACGACGGGCGACGCCGAAATCGTGGAGCGGCTGACAAGCCTGCTGCGCGGCTGGGGATGCAATCCGCGCGTGAAGTATGACCTGCAAAACAACAGCGCACGCTGGCGGATTGCCGTTCACTCGCGCACGCTGCGCGAACTGCTAATCGCGATTGGGCTGTCCCCCGAACGCAAGGCGCGTCAGAAAATCGTACCGCCGATTGTGCTGCGGTCCCCGCGCGAGGTGGTCGCGGCGTTCCTGCGCGGCTACTTCGACGCCGACGCCTACGCAGGCAGCGCGGGGGTGATTCTCTCCAGCGCGTCCGAGCCGCTGATTCGCACGGTGCAAACGGTTCTGCTGAACTTCGGCGTGCTATCGTCTATCAGTCCGCCCCAGCAAGGCGTTTACCAACTGGCAATTCGCGGTGTGTGGGCGCGCATCTTCGCCGACAAAATCGGCTTCGGACTCAAACGCAAGTCGGAAGCCCTGCAGCGGTATGTCGAAAACCGTCGCTGGTTCTGCCAGCAAGAGCCGTTCGATCCCGTAGTCAACATCGAACACGGGCGCGCCGATGTGTACGACATCACCGTCGCCGACGCGCACCGCTATGTCGCCAACGGGATGATTCACCACAACTCGTTCTGGCACGAGCGCATTCTCGAAGACCTGCCCCTTACCCCCGACGAGCATGTGCAGTTCCGCAAGATGCACTCGGCGGTGATTCAGCCCGGCTCGCGCATGAACCTGAACCCCTACTATGTCGGCTACAAGGTGCTGCGCGACATCGAACGCCGCTGGAACGGCGAGGTTGACCCCGACGAGGCGGAGACCGACTGGATGGGCTACCGCATCGAGCGCCCCGTCGGGCAGGGCATGCAGAAACTGTTCGAAGTGCGCACGCTGGAATGCGACCAGACCTTCCTGCACAAGTACCTCACGGAGAAACTGGTGCGCGAGTTAGACCTCTACACCTACCGGGTGGAGGAGCATAACGGCGAGTTGGTGTGGGTGGTGGACGAGACCGACTGGCGCGTCGTGCGCAACACGCTGGTGGACAACATGACCAACTTCGGCGCGCCCGTGATCACCGTAGAGGACGGCGACTGGGAGCATCGGGGCGAACTCTACCTGAAGCACCACTACGACGGCAAGCCGCTCGATATGCAACGCACGACGCGCTGCCTGCGCTATTTGGTGCGCCTGTGGGGACGCCCCGTGCATCTGGAGACCGTAATCGACGACGAGCAGGTGCTGCTCAGTTGCGACGGGAACGCGATTGCGCAGCGCGCGTTGTAAGGCTCAGCCGCGCGTCAGCCTGCGGTACAACGGCGCGGTCTGCTCGACGGTGTGGCGGATGTGGAACCGCTCGGCGGTCTGCAGCGCGTTGCGGGCGAACTGCTGGGCGAGGGCGCGGTCGTTGAGCAGGCGCAGCGCGGCGTTTGCCAGCGCGTCGGGATCGTCGGGCGGAACCAGCAGCCCCGTGCGCTCGTGTTCCACCAAGCGGCGCATCGCGGGGATGTCGGTCGCCACGACGGGCAGCCCGCAGGCAATCGCTTCCATCGTCGAAAGCCCCAGCCCCGCATCGCGCGCGGGCGCGAGCAGCACATCGGCGGCGGCGTACAACTCTTCCACCGCGCTCCAGTAGCCGAAGAAGCGCACATGGTGCGGGCGACGGCAGGCGGCGATCAGTTTCACCAAGCGCGTGTTGTCGGGTCCGTCGCCCGCCAGCCACAGGTCGGCGTCGGGCAAGCACTCCCACACCCGCTCCATCGCCCGGATCGCCACATCGAAGCCCTTGTAGCGCATGAACCGTCCCACACACAGCAGAATCGGGCGGTCGGCGGGCACGAAAAACTGCTCGCGCATCGCCTCGCGGCGGGGCAGTTTCTCGAACCGCTCCAAGTCGATGCCGCCAGGCACGACCTCGATGCGTTCGCTGGGCACGCCGCCGCGCGTGAGCCCCGCCTTGACCTGCTCCGAGACGGCGGTAATGACGCGCGGGAACTTCGCAATCCAGCGCCACAGGGCGCGCACCAGCGCGCTCTTGTTCAGCAGCAGGTGATGCACCGTCCACAGCCACGGGTACTGGTCGCGGAACGCCCACGCGCAGACCCAGCCTGCCCGCACCCCATGGCAGTGGACGAACGGGAACTCCTCGGCGTAGGCGCGCAGGGTGCGCACCGCGCGCGAGTCGGCAACGATGCCCGCGCGGTCGCGAATGAAGTCGGGTCCCGTGAGCGTCGGCGCATAGCCGAACTCGGGCAGGTACTTGATGAGCCCCTGCACATGGCGCAGCATGCCGCTGCTGCTGGGGCGCACGACAATCAGCACGGGCGTGCGCTCGCGTCCGTCGCCCGAATCGTCGGGCGCGTCACGCAGTTGCGGCGGGCGTTCCAACAGCAGGCTACTCATCGCGGCACAGGCGTCGCCTCCAAAATGCTGGACAGGATACGGTCAGCGTTCAGCCCTTCCACCTCCGCTTCGGGCTTGAGGATCAGGCGATGGCGCAGCACGGGCGTCGCCATCTGCTTCACATCGTCGGGGGTCACAAACGCGCGCCCGCGAATCGCCGCCAGCGCCTTGCTCACCAGCAGCAGCGCGACGCCCGCGCGCGGGCTTGCCCCAACCAGCAAATACTCGTTCTGGCGCGTGCGACGCACAATCTGCAGGATGTAGTCGCGCACCTCATCGGCGACTTGAATCTCGCGCACCACCGCGCGCAGCCGCTCCAGTTCTGCCGCGTCCATCACAGGCTCCAGCCCGACCTGCTCCAGTTGGTGCGTGCGGAAGCCCTCGTCGTGCAGGCGCAGAATCGCCCGCTCCTCGTCTTCGGCGGGGTAGTCCATCACCACCTTGAGCAGGAATCGGTCTAACTGCGCTTCGGGCAGGGGGTAGGTGCCTTCGTACTCGATGGGGTTCTGCGTGGCGAACACCATAAACGGGCGGGGCAGCGCGTGCGAGACGCCGTCGATGGTCACCTTGCGCTCCTCCATCGCCTCCAGCAGCGCGGACTGCGTTTTGGGCGGCGTGCGGTTCACCTCGTCCGCCAGCACGATGTTGGCGAAGATGGGTCCGTAGCGCACGCGGAACTCGCCCGACTGCGCGTCGAAAATCGTCGTGCCGATGAGGTCGGAGGGCATCAGGTCGGGCGTGAACTGCACGCGGCGAAACTGCAGTCCCAGCGTCTGGGCGATTACGCGCACCAGCAGCGTCTTGGCGATGCCCGGCACGCCCTCAATCAGGATGTGCCCATCGGCGAGCAGGGCGCACAGCGCCTGCTCGATCACGCGCTGCTGCCCGATAATCACGCGCCCGATTTGCGCCTCTACCCGCTGCAGCGAGTCGCCCACAGAGTCGATCGTAATCACGCTTGCGCCCCGTGCTGCGTGCGCCCTCGCGCACGCGGAATCATTCTACCCCACGCGGGGGCGACCCTGTCAGTAGCGCGGGTCATGGTGGAAGTGGTGGTGCGTCTCCAGCCAGCGGATGGTGCCGCTACGCGAGCGCATCACGACCGAGTGGGTGATGGCGCCCCAGCCTGTGTAGCGCACGCCGCCGAGCAGGTTGCCGCCCGTGATGCCCGTCGCTGCGAACACCACATTGCCCCACGCGAGGTCTTCCAAGGTCAGCACGCGGTCGACATCCTCTGTGCCGAGCAGTTGCTTGGCGCGCTCGCGCTCCTGCTCGTTGCGGAACACCAGTCGCGCCTGAATCTCGCCGCCCATGCACAGCGCGGCAGCCGCCGACAGCACCCCTTCGGGCGCGCCGCCGATGCCCATCAGCACATCGATCTCGCCCTGCGGGTCTAACGCCTCCAGCGCGAGCGACAAATCGCCGTCGGACACCAAGCGGATGCGCGCCCCCGCCTGCCGAATCTCGCGAATCAGTTGCTCGTGGCGCGGGCGATCGAGCATCCCGACGGTCAGGTCTTGCACCTCTTTGCCGAGGCTCTTGGCGATGACCTTGAGGTTCATGCGTGGCGGGAGCGTGATGTCCACCGCGCCTTTGGCGGCGGGACCGACGACGAGTTTGTCCATGTAGATGTCGGGCGCGCGGAGCAGTTTGCCCTCGCCTTCGATGGCGGCGGCGACGACGCTGATTGCGCCAGGCTGCCCCGTGGCGACGAGGTTCGTGCCCTCCACAGGGTCTACGGCGATTTGCACCGCGTAGCCGTTGCCCGTGCCGAGTTCCTCGCCGATATAGAGCATCGGCGCCTCGTCGCGTTCGCCCTCGCCGATGACCACGACGCCCTTCATGTCGATGTCGCCGAGCGTGCGGCGCATCGCCTCGCACGCGGCTTGGTCTACCGCGTGTCGGTCGCCCTTGCCAACCCAACGCCCCGAACTGAGCGCCGCCGCCTCAGTCGCGCGTACAAAATCCATGCCCAAATTGCGATCCATAGCCGTTCTCACCTCGTGTGCAGTGTCTGCATCGACGGGAAAGATGTTCGGCGGCGGCGCGAAACTTCCTGCCGCGTGTTCTAAAAAAGCAAAAGCCCCGCCGAGTGCGGGGCGTGAGGCTTATTGGTTGCAGTTGCCGGGGTTGTTGCGGTTCGGGCAGTTGCGGCAGGGTGTGCCGTTCGCGCGGCGCGCGGCGACGCCCCACAGGTTGAACTGACCCTGATACGGACCGACCTCGCCGACATCGAAGATGCGCGCCTGCTTGCCGTCCCAAGTGGTTGCCGTGCTGCCCGCGCCCTCGCGCACGCGCCCCTTGACCGTGCGGGCATGCCCGTCCACGAAGTTCGCGCCCGCCAGCCCGTTATGGCGCGCCTGCAGGTACGACTGAATCGTCGTGGGCGGTCCCAGCGTGCCGTCGTACAGCATCGAGGTCTCCACAGGGAACTCAATCTGCGCAATCGAGACCACAGGGTTGCCCGCCAGCAATCCCGGCACAACGCCGTCCTCGAACACGCACCAGTTGAAGATGTAGCCCGTGTAGCGGAAGTTCGGCAGCGCGCACACGGGCACCCCGAACGCGCCGAAGCTGCCCACAACATCGAACGCCTGACGATCCGACGGGCACAACAGCACATCAGTATTCTTAATGTAGGGGTACATCGCGTTGTACAGGGTGAAGATACACGGCTGGTTGTTCTGGGTCGTCAGGTAGATGCTCATCGGGAACCGCTCGTCGTAGTCTTGGATGTATTGCAGCACGGCGAGCGCGTTCTGCTTCATGTTGTTCGTACACTGGGTCTGTCGCGCCTTCTCACGCGCCTGCGCAAACACAGGGAACAGAATCGCCGCGAGAATTGCGATGATCGCAATCACGACCAGCAACTCGATCAAGGTGAAGCCATGTCGTCGCATAATACGCATTAGATTCGGCAAGGGTGATTTTTGTTCCTGCCAGTTTTAATGCGAGTTTCACAATCTTTGGCGGGGTTTCTATCCGCGCAGTTGTTGCGCCACGAGTTGGGGCGTTTGCGCCAGCGCGTCGGCGAGGTGTTCGGGGTGTTTGCCGCCTGCTTGGGCGAAGTCGGGTCGCCCGCCACCGGAGCCGCCGACCGCCTGCGCAATCTGGCGGATGAGGTTGCCCGCGTGGACGCCCCGCTCGATCCACTGAGGCGCGACCTTGACCACCAGCGCGACCTTGCCGTCGTGCGCTGTGCCCAGCGCGGCGACGCCGACCCCGCGCTGTATCAGCCGATCGGCGACCGCGCCCAGCGACTTGGCGTCCACGCCCTGTACCGCTTGCGCCACCACAGGCACGCCGTCCACTTCGATGGGCGTGAGGCTCTCCACCGCTTGGCTGGCGGCGCGCTGCTTGAGTTGCTCCAGTTCGGTCTGCAGCGCGTCCAGTTGGCGTTGCAGGCGTTCGACGGCGGCGGGCAGTTCGAGCACGGGCGTCTGCATGCGTTCGGCGGCCGCGCGGATGGCATGCTCGCGCTCGCGCAGCCACTGGTACAGCGCGCGTCCCGTCAGCGCCTCGATACGCCGCACCCCTGCCGCGACGCTGCCCTCATGCACGATTTTGAACAGCCCCGCCTCCACCGTGCTGCGCAGGTGCGTGCCGCCGCACAACTCCAGCGAGAAGCCCGGAATCTCCACCATGCGCACGCGCTCGCCGTACTTCTCACCAAACAGCATCATCGCGCCGCGCCGACGCGCCTCGTCGATGGGCACATCGGGATACACGCGCACCTCCAACGCCTGCAGCAGTTTCTCGTTCACCAGCGATTCGATGCGCTCCAGTTCGTCGGGGGTCACGGCGCGCGGGTGCGTGAAGTCGAAGCGCAGTCGGTCGGGGGCGACCAGCGACCCTGCCTGCACGACATGGGTTCCCAGCACTTGGCGCAGCGCGGCGTGCAGCAGGTGCGTGGCGGTGTGGTTGCGCTGGATGTCGAGCCTGCGCTCGGCGTCCACTTGCGCCTGCACGGTCTCGCCCAAGCGCAGCGCGCCCTCAAGGATCCGCACGTGGTGGAGGTAGTAGTCGTTCGCTTTTTGGGTGTCCAGCACCTGCGCGCGTCCGCCCTGCCACTCAATAACGCCCGTGTCGCCGACCTGTCCGCCCGACTCGGCGTAAAACGGCGTGCGGTTCAGCACAATCTCGACGGTCTCGCCCGCGTGCGCTTCGGGAATCAAGTCGCCCCCGCGCACGAGTCCGACCACCTGCGCCTCGCAGGCGAGTTGCTCGTAGCCGACGAACGCGGTGGGTGGGGCGTGTTGCGCCAGTTCCGAAAGCGCCGCGCCCGTCTGCACGAACAGTTTCTCCGAGATGCCGCTTGCTTCGCGGGCGCGCTGGCGTTGCGCCGCCATCGCCCGCTCGAAGCCCTGCATATCGACAGCTATCCCGCGCTCGGCGGCGATTTCCTGCGTCAACTCCACAGGGAAGCCGAAGGTGTCATACAGGGTGAACACGCGCTCGCCCGCCAGCGTGCGGGTCTGTTGCGTGTCGGCGTCCGCCAGCATCTCGTCCAGCCGCGCCAGCCCCGCCTGCACCGTGTGGCGGAACCGTTGCTCCTCGTAGCGCAGGGTGGTCGTGATGTAGTCCTGCCGCTGCGCGAGTTCGGGGTACTGCTCGCCCAGCGCGGCGATGACGGCGGGCGCAAGGTCGGCGAAAAACGGCTCTTCGATGCGCAGCACGCGCTGCCCGCGCAGAATCGCGCGACGGATGATGCGCCGCAGCACATAGCCGCGCCCTTCGTTTTTGGGTATCACGCCGTCGGCGATTGTGACGGTCGCCGCGCGGATGTGGTCGGCGATCAGGCGGATGGCGGTGTCGGTCGGCTCGCCCTGCTTGTAGCGCACGCCCGCGATTTGCTCAATGCGCCGCACAATCGGCTCGAACACATCGGTCTCGAACGGGCTTTCCAGCCCCATCAGCACGGCGGCGGTGCGCTCCAGCCCCATGCCCGTGTCGATGTTCTGCTTCGGCAGCGGGGTCAGTTTCGGCTTGCCGTTCTCCTCGCTGCGCTCGTACTGCATAAACACGAGGTTCCAAATCTCCAGCCACCGCCCACAATCGCACGCAGGACCGCAGTCGGGGTTATTGCATCCTGTGTCGATGCGCGTGTCGTAGAAAATCTCGGAACAGGGACCGCAGGGACCGTTGGGACCTTCGGTGATGGCGTTCGCGGGCCAGAAGTTGGTCTTCTCGCCCAGTCGCCAGATGCGGTTTTCGGGGATGCCCACCTCGCGATGCCAGATAGCGAACGCCTCGTCGTCGTCTTGGAACACAGTGAACTGCAGGCGGTCGGTGTCCACCTTCAGCCGCTCGGTCAGGAACTCCCACGCGAACAGGATCGCCTCGCGCTTGAAGTAGTCGCCGAAACTGAAGTTGCCCAGCATCTCAAAGAAGGTCAGGTGCGACAGGTCGCCGACCGATTCGATGTCGGTGGTGCGCAGGCATTTCTGCACGGTGGTCACGCGCGGGGCGGGGGGCTGCGCCGCGCCCAGAAAGTAGGGCTTGAACTGCACCATGCCCGCGCTGGTGAACAGCAGCGACGGGTCTTTCGGCACGAGGCTGTCCGAGGGCAGCAGCAAGTGCCCCTTGTCCTGAAAGTAGCCCAAAAACGCCTGTCGCAGCGCGCTCGCGTTCCAGTGCATCGCTCCCTCCGCTGTTGCGCGGGATAGTATACCTGAACGCAGGTGAACTGCCTGCCTATTTTGCGCGAGATTGACGCAGGGCGAGCGCGCTGAGCATCAGGCTCACCAGCCACGCGCCGACGGCGACGCTGAGGATGCCCGCCTGAAAGTCGCCTGTGAGCGCGACCAGCGCGCCCGGAATGAACGAGCCGCCGACCCCGCCCAGCAGCACGGTCGTCCCGTTGTATAGCCCCGTGCCCGCGCCGACTCGCTCAGCGGGCAGCATGCCCTGCACAGTTGCGAACTCCTGCGCGTTGAAACTGCTCTGCAGGAACACGCCCAGCGCGAGCAGCGCAATCACCCCCGCGTTGGCGTCTACATACGCCGTCAGCAGCACGCACAGCCCCGTCAGCAGTAGCCCCACACTGGCGAACGGCACACGCCTGCCCGTGCGGTCGCCCCAGTACGCCCAGAAAAACACACCTGCAATCCCCGCAACGAACACCCCGAACAGCGGCAGGCTCAACTCGCCGAACGGGATGCCCCGCGTGCGGTTCAGATAACTGGGCAGCCAGTTCAGGATGCCGAACACGCAGAAGGCGTTGCACACGCCCGCCGCAAGGTACAGCCAGAACGCCAGTGGGTCGCGTGCGCCATACGCCCGTAGCGCGTCGGCGAGATGCAGGCGCGCCCCCGACCCCTGCGACGGCTGCCAATCGGGCGGCTGGTCGCTGATGTATCGCGCCACGAGGGGCAGGCTGATTGCCATCCCCGCCGCGCCCAACAGCAGAAAGGTCGCCCGCCAGCCGAACCGCTCCGCCAGCGGCACCACAATCAGCGGCGCAGTCGCCAGCGCGACCAGGATGCCCGCTACATAGACCGAGTTCGCCCGCCCGCGCTCGTGCGGGGCGAACCACCGCCCCACCAGCGCGCTGTTCATCGGCATATGCACGCTCTCCGCCGCGCCCAGCAGCAGACGCAGCGCAATCAGCGCGCCCAGCGAACCGCCCAGCGGGTAAAACAGCATCGTGCAGACCGAAAAGCCCACTACCGACGCCATCAGGCTGCGCTTGACGCCCCACCGCTCCGCCAGCGGACTGAATGCGACCTGCGCCACGCCGAAGGTCAGGTAAAACGCGCCCAGCAGCAGGTTGCCGTACTGCCCGATTTGGCGGTCGTCCCAGCCGAACTCGCGTGCAACCTGCGGCAGCACAATCGCCAAGTTGTTGCGATCCAAGTAATGCACGAAGACCGTGACCGCCAGCACCAGCGGAATCGTCCATCGGTTGAGCGTCATGGTGGGGGAGTGTACCTATCGGTGCGCCTCCGCCTGCGCCTTGATATGGCGCAGCACGCGCCTGTGGATTTGGTGAATTAGCGCGTCGCACCACCAGCGCCAGTAGAAGGCAGGGTACAGGTTGTGGCGATACCATGTCGTGCCGACCAGTCGCGTGCGGTTGTTCGGCAAGGGCGTCAGGCGGAACTCGCCCTGCTCGGCGACGAAGTAGCCGTGCGCGTGGGGTGTGGGCAAGTGTCCATACGGCGACAGCTCCACCAGCGTGGGCGGGTTCTCTACCACACGGAACCGCAGCAGGCGCGGCGCGTCCCAGACGGTGATCGGCTCCACGAACGCGCCCGTCGAAAAGACGCAGTACCGACACGCGCCGACGCCCGTCCCTTCAATCCGCGCCTCAGTCGGGTAGGCGATCCCCAGTCGGAACGGCAACTCGGTCGGCTCGGGCAGCGGCGGGAAGGCAATCACAGAGCGCCAGACGACCTCTGGGGGTGCGTCAATCTCTACGGCGGTAGACACCGCATACAGGGGCGGCTGCGTCAAACGTTTCTCCGCGCCCATCAGCGCAGGCACGCACAGCAGCACCAGCAGGCTCAGCCACTCCGTGCTAGGGCGATTGGGACGCGCCTGTAGCATGTGCCCGACGACTGCGCCGAGAAAGCCCAGCACGGCGGCAATCGGCGCCGCCATCACTAAGCAGAGCGCGCCCTCCAACGCCAGCAGCAACAGTCCCGCGCCCCACATCAGCAGCGCCGTGCCCGCAACGGCGAGGCTCTCGCCCCGTGTGCGCGGCGCGTGCGCCCCCGCAATCACAGGTGCAAGCAGCCCCACGGCGAACGGCGCGCCCACAAAAAGCCCCCAGCCGTACTGCTGGAACCCGTAAACGCCGAGCAAGCAAAACGCTACACCAATCGGCGCGGGCAGCAGTGCGCCCGCCCACCAACTGCCCCGCTCGTCACGCGGCACGAACCGTCGCCAACCCCGCGCACCTGCCGACGCCGCTACCGCCAACTCGCGACCAGGTAGCAAACACAGCGACAGAAACAGCATCACATTCAGCAACGGCACAAAAAACAGCAGCACCCACCCGCCGTGCAGTCCCACCGCACGCAAGCGCAGGTAGGTCAGTGTCAGCCCCACAAGCGCGAAGGGCGCGCTCGTCCACAGCAGCGTCAGGTACATCGGGCGTAGCGCGTCGGGAACCTGCAGCGGCGACCCCTCGTGGGGCAGAATCCAGTAGTGCCACGGCAGCCACTGAACGCCGTACCACGCCGCTACATAGCGATCGATCAGGTACTTCACCAGCGCAAGCAGCACGCCAGCGACGGCGTACACTTCACGCCGCGAAAGCCATGCAATCGCACGCATCTACCGCCTCCGTATCAGTCGCCAAAACAGATAACTCGCCAGCGCGCCGCCGACCAGCCCGCCCAGCATAGACGCCAGCAGCGGGGGCAACTGTACCTGCTTGAGCAGCCACGCCAGCGGCAGCGAAATCAGCACAATCAGCCCCAGCGTGTTGTGCAGCGCGAGGCGCGCCGTGCGCTGGGCGGCGCGTTCCAGCCGAAGCATCGCCTCGAAGTCCGCCGCGCCGTGTTGCAGGTACTCGTTCAAGCCGCGCAACTCCGCCACAATCAGGTCGGCGTCCCGCTCGCTGAGCGCACGCACGCGGCGGGGAAAATCGTAGGTCACATCGACCAGCGTCTGCGCGCCCCACGGCTGCACCTTCGCCTCCACAACGATTGGCAACTGGCGCGGCGACATCGTGAGCAGGGCTTTCCCCAGGCTTCCCCGCGCCCAGCGCAACTCCGACGGCAGCGCGCGGTAGCCCACCGCGCCGAAGTAGTCGTTCAGCCGCGCGGCGGCGGTCTCCGAATCGCATGCTGTCGCGCCCGACCAGCGGAACTTCATGGCGTCTCCCCTGCGCGTCGGATGCCCTGCAGTAGCCGCTTGCGATAGGCGGGCGGTACGCGGCGCACCTGATGGCAGTTGCGGCAGCGCGCCTCGTAGTGGTCGTCCGCGCCGACCAGAATCGTCGGCTCGTCCCACGCGGCGGGGCGACCGTCCACCAACCGCTGTGTGTGGCTCGCAGGGCGACCGCACTGCACGCAAATCGCGCGGAGTTTGATGACCTCGTCCGCGTGCGCCATCAATAGCGGCATAATCCCGAACGGCTGGCGTCGGAAGTCCTGATCCAGCCCCGCCACGATGACCGTCTTGCCCGCATCCGCCAACTCCACGCACAGGCGCACCAACTCCTCGTCGAAAAACTGCGCCTCTTCGATGGCGACGACCTCCGTATCAGCGTCCAGATGGCACAGCAACTCGCGCGTGTTGCGCACGGGGATGGCTTCCCACTGCGCGCCGTTGTGCGTCGCGACGGCAGTGTGCGCGAAGCGGTCATCCAGCGCGTGCTTGAACACCTGCACTTTTTTGCGGGCGTACATCGCGCGGCGCACAAGGCGGATCAGCTCCTCCGACTTGCCCGCGAACATGCTGCCGCAAATCACGGTTAGTTGACCCAGCGGTTTCATGCGTGCATCTTCGAATTCCCGAACCCACACGCAATTCCTGCAGGGCATGGGTACAATACTGCGGGAGGATACTGACGATGCGATTACCGTTCAAGAAAATACTTGCGCCGACGGACTTCAGCGAGCCGTCTTACCATGCGCTCGATATGGCAGTGGAACTGGCGGAGCATTTCAACGCCGAGTTGCACCTGCTGCATATTGTGCCGCCGTTGCATGTGGTGCCCGTGCCCGTGAATGTGGAGATCCCACTGTACGAAAGTGAGATGCGCGAGGCGGCGGAGCGGGCGATGGAGGAACTGATGGAGCAGCGCGTGCCGAAGTCGCTGACCGTGTTCGCCAGCGTGATTTGGGGCGACCCTGCCGACGAGATTATCGCCTACCAGAAGGAGAAAGGCATCGACCTCATCGTAATCGCCACGCACGGGCGCAGTGGTTGGAAGCGGTTCGTGTTCGGCTCCGTCACCGAGAAGGTCGTGCGCATCCCGACCTGCCCCGTGCTGACCATCAACGCGCCAGAGGAGGGCTAAGCCATGCGGTTCTGGGACGGCAAGCGCCCGCAGATTTGGGCGCATCGCGGCGCAAGCATGCACGCCCCCGAAAACACTATGTCCGCGTTCCGTCTCGCGCTGGAGATGGGCGCGGACTGCCTCGAACTGGACATCACCCCCAGCGCAGACGGCGCGCCGATGGTGATTCACGACCCCAACTTGGAGCGCACGACCAACGGCGCGGGCGATGTGCGCCAACTCAGCGCGGCGGAAATCCAACGCTACGACGCAGGCGTCAAGTTCGGCGCGAAATTCGCGGGCGAGCGTATCCCCACCCTCAAAGAGGTCTTCGAGGCGTTCGGCAACCGCACGCGCTACAACATCGACATGAAGACCTTCTACCCCGAAGACCGCCCGATTGTGCGCACCGTGCTGGCGCTTATCGAAGAGTACCGCCTGATGCCGAATATAATCATCTCGTCGTTCAGTTTGGACACGCTGCGCTGGTTTACGGAAGAGTCGCGCCGCATCCGCTTGGGCGTGCTGATTAGCCAATATACGCCCCACATGCTGTTGGAGGATGGGCGACGGTGGCATGTGCGCTACGAGGCATTGCATCCCGAACACACGCTGGTAGACCCAGAGGCGATGCGCCGCGCCCGCCAACAGCGCAAAAAGATGGTCGTGTGGACAGTGAACGACGCGGAGCGCAAGCGCGAACTCGCCCAACTCGGCGTGGACGCAATTATCACGGATGACCCTGTGCGGTAGGTGGGACTATCCCCCCTCGCGCCGTCCTGCCTGCACGCCCTGCCAGACAATCGTCATCGGCTCGCCGTCGGGCGTGCAGTTGTAGACCGAGAAGTCCGTGACGCCCGCCTCGCGCAGCAGGTCTTCGTCGATCCACGCTTTGCCCGTGCAGGTGTGCGGCTCGCGGCGCACCAACTCGTACACGGCGTCCGCCATAACGTCCGCCTTGCGCCACTGCTGGGGCGTCCCAAGCCCCCACGCAATCGTCGCTTGGCTCTCGATCAGCGTGCGGGGCCACAGCGCGTTCACCGCAATATTATGCTCGCGCACCTCTTCCGCCAACCCCAACGCCAGCATCGTCATCCCGAACTTGGAAATCATATAGGCGACTTTGCCAGGCAGCACGCTGAGGTCAATTGGCGGCGACATGTTAATGATGTGCCCCCAGCGCTGCTGAATCATCGTAGGCAGCACGAGTTGGGAGGCGACGAAACTCGCGCGCAGGTTCACCTGCATAACGAGGTCGAAGCGTTTGGGCGGCGTCTCCAGCACGGGATACCACCAAAGCGCGCCCGCGTTGTTGACCAAGATATCGATGCGCCCAAAGGCCTCCAGCGTGGCGTCCACCATGCGCTGCAGGGCGTTCTCGTCGCGCACATCGACCTGGATAGGCAGCGCGCGCCCGCCCAGCGCGGCGACCTCCTCCGCGACGGTGTAGATAGTGCCAGGCAGGCGGGGGTCAGGCTCGGCGGTCTTGGCAGCGATGACCACCGCGACGCCCTCTCTCGCCAAGCGCAGCGCAATCGCGCGCCCGATTCCGCGACTCGCGCCCGTGATAATCGCCACGCGCCCCTGCAAATCGGTGTAGGTCGGCATAGCAATAGCATACCCCGTTGGGGTACACTCTATGCGATTCTGGAGGCTGGCATGAAGACGACCAAACGCGCGAAGACCGCCACGAACTCGAAATCGGCGCAGCGGGCGTATACCCCGACCCCGCAGGAGATTGTCGATTTGTATAAGCAGATGCTGTTCATCCGTCGCTTTGAGGAACACTGCGACAAGGCGTACCGTCAAGACAAAATCGGCGGCTATTTGCACCTCTATATCGGGCAGGAGGCGCTCGCGCTGGGCTTTATCCACCACCTGCGCCCCGAAGACCGCGTGCTGGGGCACTATCGCGACCACGCCTATGTGCTGGCGCTGGGCAGCGACCCGCGCGCGGTGATGGCGGAACTGTACGGCAAGGTCACGGGGCTGTGTCGCGGCAAGGGCGGCTCGATGCACCTGTACGACAAGGCGAAGAACTTTCTCGGCGGCTACGGCATCGTGGGCGATGTGACGGGCATCGGCACGGGCGTCGCCTTCGCCCAGAAGTACGAAGAGACAGGCGGCGTCACGCTCTGCTTCTTCGGCGACGGCGGCATGAACGCGGGACTGTTCCACGAATCGCTCAACATGGCGGGGCTGTGGAAACTGCCCGTGATTTACATCGTAGAGAACAACAAGTACGCCATGGGCACGCCCGTCGAACTGCACTCCGCTGTGCCGAACCTCGCGCAACGCGCCAGCGTCTACGGCTTCCCCAGCAAGCAGATCGACGGGATGGACATGTTTAATGTGCTGGACGAGGCGAAGGCGATTATCGACCATGTGCGCACCCACCAAGAGCCGTACTTCGTGGAGGCGATTGTGTACCGCTTCGTGGGGCACGGCGCGGCGGACATCACCGATCCTGGCTCGTACCGCACGCGCGAGGAGGTCGACGAGTGGCGCAAGCGCGACCCGCTCACGAACCTTCAGCAGTACCTGTTAGCGCACGAGCTGGCGACGGAGGCGGACTTGAAACTCTGGGACGAGCAGGCGCGCGAGCAGGTCGCCGACGCCGCCCGCTTCGCCGACGAAAGCCCCGACCCCGACCCCAGCGAACTCTATATGCATGTGCTGGCGGATTAGGGCATAATCTGCCGCGTAATCGGCAGGAATCGCTGTCGGGGGCAGGAATCATGCGTCTTCCCCCGAACCAAAATGCTGTCTGGGGCGCAAGAACAGGGAGGTTATTTCGATGCGCGATTCACTGAAAGATATGCCGTTGTCCACCGCGCTGCTGGTGGTCGTCACGCTGTTTGTGCTGGCGGGCAGCGTCCACCATGTGGCGTACACTTTTAGCACCTTAGAGGGCGGCAACCTGATTTGGGGCTATGTGCAGGCGTTAGGGATTGACCTGGGCATTCTGGGGCTGGCGTATGGCATCCAGTTGCGCAAGCGGCAGGGTCGCCCGACGCTGCCCTTGTGGGGCGTGCTGATTCTGGTGACCTTCATCAGCGCGTATGCGAACTACCTGTACGGGATTATGCACCAGCAGCCGCTGCAGACCGCCAGCGCGTTCGACCAGATGGTAGTGTTCCTGCGTCCGTTCCTGCTGTCGGTGACGCTGCCGATTATTATGTTCGCGCTCATCGAAATCATCGGCGAGGATCGCAACTACGCGCTGAAGGTGCAGGCGCAGTCGGAGTCCGCGCCTGCGGAGCCGCCGCCCCAGCCTGAAGCGTCCGAACCTGCGCCGCGCGAGCCAGAGCCTGTGTACGCGCTGGTGCAGCCGATGGAGCGCAACGGCAACGGGCACGCCAGAGAAGCCACGATGGAGCAACTGCTGTGGCTGCTGTATGAGCAGCCGAACTTGCCGCGCACCAAACTCGCCGAGACGCTCGGTTGCTCGCGCCAGACGCTGTATAACTACCTGCAGGAACTCGAATCGCGCGGCTACATTCGGCGCACCCCCAACGGCTACGAGACCGTCGTGACCCCGCTGCCCCGCAACGGCGCACGCAACGGAACCCGCACTTCTGCCAGTTTTCGCGACTCACGCGATTCGACTTGACACGCGCGCCTGCCCAGCGGGTATAATCCCTTTACTACCAAAGGAGGTCTATGCCGATGGACACGAGACTGACGGAGCGTGAGCGGAACATTCTGCATCTGTTTGCGCAGGGGCATGACGCCGAAGCGATTGCTGACCAGTTGGGGATTACCACGGAACAGGTTGAACAAGCCTCACTGAATGTCCTGTATAAGCTCTTTGGCAGCTCGCTCAACTGTACGCTGGAGCCCGAAAGCGTCGCCGAGGAGCGCGAACTCGTCGGAGTATCGTAGACAAGGAAAATACCTGTACCCGTCGCCAGCGGACGCCCCTGAGACTTCAGGGGCGTTTGGCTTACTTGAAGTAGACAATCTGTCGCTGCGCCATCTCGTTGGACGGGTCGCGCCGTAGCACCTCCTCCAGCTCGCGCTTGGCTTCTGGCTCGTAGCCCAGCATCGAGTAGGTCAGCGCCAAGTCCAAGCGCGGTTGAATTGCTTCGGGGTTCAGCCGCACAGAGGTCTCCAGCTCCTGGATTGACTCGTCAAACAGCCCCGTGAAGCAGTAGACCAGCCCCAGCAGGTGGTGCGCCTCTGCCGAGTGCGGATTGCGCTGCAGCGCCTGCTTCAGCAGTTGCTCTGCTTCCTCGTAGCGCCCTTCGTTTTTGAGCGCGAACGCTTGCTCAATCAGTTGTTTCAGGTCGCCCATATCTCGTGCCTACCTCCATAGGATGCGATAATCACCGATAAGAGCTCCTTTGTTGCACGAGCGGCGCAAGAACCGTCGCCGTATTATACCCCGCGTCGGGACAACCGCAGGTATACGCCGCCAGATACCGATTCCTGCCGATTCAGCGAGGCGGCTTCACGAAACCCGTATAAAAAACGGGTACACTGTAAGGCGCATGCTGCGAATCTATCTGGTGCGACACGGGCAGACCGCGTGGAACCAAGTGGGACGCATTCAGGGACACTCCGACACTCCGTTAGACGCGGTGGGGCAGCGTCAGGCGCAGCAGGCGGCGCAGTGGCTATCCGTGCGCATTCAGAAGCCCGTCGCCGTCTACAGCAGCGACCTGCAGCGGGCGTGGCGCACCGCGCAGGCGATTGCCGACGCACTGGGCGCGCCGCTGCACCCTGAACCCGCCCTGCGCGAGCGACACTGGGGACTGTGGGAAGGCTTGACCAGCGACGAAATCCAGCAGCGCTTCCCCGACCACCACTTCACCTACCTGTACGACCCGATGATGGGCACGCCCCCCGAAGCCGAGCCGATGCAGGCGTTCTGGCAGCGTGTGCGCGCGTTCGGACACCGCCTGCTGGAACAGCACCCCAGCGGCGAGGTGGTCGTCGTCGGGCACGGCGGCAGCCTGCGCATCCTGCTCTGCGAGGCGCTGTCAGGCGACATCCAGACCTATCGGCGCATCCGACTGGACAACACGGGCGTCTCCGTCGTCGAGCGGGCAGGGGAGCGGCTCTATGTGAGCCTGCTGAACTACACCGACCACCTGAACGACCCCTCAGTGGACGGGTTCTGATAAGGTATACTACCCCGCGGTTTTAGGCTTAGGCGACGCAGGTCGCCATACGCAACGAAGGAGGAGCGACGAACTTGAGTAAGATTGGCGTTGGCTTTATCGGAGCAGGCGGAATCGCGCAAGGGCAGCATATGCCCAGCTATGCGAAACTCTCCGACCGCGTGGAGTTGGTAGCCGTTGCCGATGTGAATGAAGCGAGCGCACGCGCTGCCGCCGAGCGGTTCCATATCCCCCATGTCTATACCGACTATCGCGAGATGATCCAGCGCGACGACATCCAGGTTGTGGTCGTGGCGACGCCCAACTTCCTGCACAGGGATACGACCATCGCCGCGCTGGAGGCGGGCAAGCATGTGCATTGCGAGAAGCCGCTGGCGCGCAACGCGCACGAGGCGCGCGAGATGGTGCAGACCGCGCGGCGCGTGGGCAAGCTACTCCATGTGTCGCTGCAGTGGCGGTTTTCGGGCGTCGCGCAGTTCCTGCACAAATACATCGTGCAGGAGGGCAATCTCGGCGAGGTCTATTACGCACGCGCCCACGCGCTGCGCCGACGCGGAATCCCAGGCTGGGGCGTGTTCATCGACAAGGAGAAGCAGGGCGGCGGACCGCTGATCGACATCGGCGTGCATATTCTGGACACGACCCTGTGGCTGATGGGCTACCCCAAGCCCGTGGCGGCGTTCGGCGCGACCTACACCAAGTTCGGCAACCGCCCCGATGTCGTCGGGCTGATGGGACAGTGGGATCACACCAAGTTCACCGTGGAGGACTTCGCCGTCGGGCTGATTCGGCTTGAAAACGGCGCGACCGTGACGCTGGAGTCGAGCTTCTGCGCGAATATCGAGCGCGACGAGTTCAACACGCTGCTGCTGGGCGACAAGGGCGGCGTGTTCGCTGACCCGATGAGCGAGCGTCCTGTGCGCATCGCGACCGAGCAGAACCGCACGCTGTATAATGTGGAGCCTGCGAACCTGCCGAATGTCAACTCGTATCAGGCGAATGTGGAGGCGTTCGTGGACGCCGTGCTGCACAACACGCCCGCGCCCATTCCGGGCGAGCATGGCTACTACCTGAACGCGATTATGGACGCGATTTACGAGTCGTCGGCGACGGGGCGCGAGGTGCGCATCGATGTGGGCTTAGACTAAGCGGCGGGCGCGCCCTTTGCGGATTGTGAAGTCGCTCTCGGCGTTCTGGGCGCTGGTGGTGATGGCGGGCTTCGCCGAACTGGGCTATGTGACGCTCAACATCTCGGCGATGCCCGTCTATTTGCGGGAAGTGGTCGGGCTGGGCGAGTCGACCATTACGGTGGTCGGCTCGGCGTTCCTGCTTATGGAGGCGATTTTCCGCGCGCCGATGGGGATGCTGAGCGACCATATCGGCAGGCGTCGGCTGATCGTGCTGGGACCGCTGCTGACGGTGTTCACCTCGATGGCGACGCTTGTCGCAAGCCACCCACTGCACTTTATTGCGCTGCGCGCGCTGGACGGTCTGGGCGCGGCGATGCTCTGGCCCGCCGTCTACGCCGCGATTGGCGACTCGGTGCCCCTGCACAAACGGGCGTGGGCGATGAGCTTTTTGAACATGACCTACATGTCCGGCATCGCGCTGGGACCGCTGGCGGGCGGGCTGGCGAACGACCTCACGGGCGCGAAGCAAGCCTCGTTCTACCTCACCGCGTGCCTGTTCACGGTAGCGACGCTGATTGCGTGGCGGTTCTACCCCCGCGACGGGCGCGCGCCCAACAGTGCGGACGGCAAATCGGGCGAAAAACTCTCGCTACGGGCGTTCCTGAACGCGCTGCGGATTGCGCCCGGACACATGCTGCTGGCGTTTGTGGTGTTCTTCGGCATCGGGCTGATTATGCTACTGGTCAAGCTCTACGCGATGGACGAGTTCGGCGTGAGCGAGACCTTGTTTGGGGTGGGGTTGGTCGCGCCTGCGCTGGCGATTGCCGCGCTGAGCCTGCCGCTGGGACGGCTCGCTGATCGGCTGGGACGCACGCGCAGCATCCGTTTGGGGCTGACGCTGGCGGCGGGCGTGGTGTGGAGCGTGGTCGCGCCCTCGCAGCCGCCGCTGGCATGGGTGCTGGTCGCCGCCGCACTGGGCGCGGTCAGCTTCGTGCTGACCTTCGCCGCATGGATGGCGGAACTCAGCGAGATTGACCCTGAACGGCGCGGGGTGATGCTGGGCGCAGCAGGCACGGCGCAGGGCGTCGGCAGCATCCTCGGCGCGCTGCTCGGCGGGTTTTTGTACGAGCATGTGCCCCTGACGCTGGGCGACATCGCTATCCCCGCGCACCGCACGCCGTTTATTGGCTGCGCCCTGATGCTCACGCTCGGCGCCGCGCTCAGCTGGCTCGTGCTGAAACGCGATCGTGCGACCAGTATCGGCGGGTAGAATTGTGTTATGGCTGCACGGAAGCGCGCCGCCCAACGCAAACGGCACGACCAAGACAGCCCGTGGAAGGAGTTGATTCGTCTCTTCTTCCCGCAGCTGATTGAACTAATTCATCCAGAACTTTACGGAATGATAGACTGGCAGCGCGGGTACGAATTTCTGGACGCGGAACTACAGCGCATCGCGCCTAAAAGCGAGATAGGTCGCCAAGTGGTAGACAAACTTGTGCGCGTATACCTCCGCGATGGAACCGAATCGTGGATTGTGATACATATTGAAGTGCAGTCGCATCCCGATCGTCGGCTGCCTGAGCGTGTCTACACCTACGAAGCCGCTATCTGGTTGCGTTATCGCCGTCCCATCGTCACGATAGCGATTTTAGCAGACAAGAATCCGCACTGGCGTCCAACGAAGTACGAGCGTTCGCTGGCAGGTTGTCGCCTGGAGTTCGAGTTTTACACCGTGAAGCTCCTCGATTGGGACGAGGCGGCACTGCTGGCGAACCCCAATCCGTGCGCGTTGCTGTTTGTGGCGTTTCGTCGGGCGCAGGCGTCGTCCGATGCGGAGTTCATGCTGCAGTCGCGGCTGGAGCTGGTGCGTCTGGCGTTGGATCGAGGGTATACTGAAGAGCAGGTTGGAGAGCTGATACGCTTACTGGAGTGGGTTATGGTGCTACCGGAGTTATTTGAGGAGCGTTACGAGCAGCTGCTGGAAGAGGTGAAGCGCGAGAAGGGCACGCCGTACCTGTCTGTTTCGGAGCGGAAGGCGCTGCGCGACGGCTTACAGCAGGGCTTACAGCAGGGCTTACAGCAGGGCTTGGAACAAGGCTTGCAGCAGGGCTTGGAACAAGGTATCGAGCGCGGCTTGCAGGATGGCTTGCTGAAGCTCCTGCGCGGGCTGTACGGCGATGTGCCTGAGTCGCTGGAGGCGCAGGTGCGCTCGGTTCACGATGTGGCGCAGCTGAACGCGCTGTACGATATTGCGCTGTCGGCAGGCAGTCTGCAGGCGTTCGCCGAGCAGTTGAGCCGCCTATTGGAGGAGCAGGTGTAGGGGCAAGGTGCGCGCCCCCTGCCCCAGCATGCGCCTACCCGCGCTCGAAGGCGGCGTCGAACGCCAAGCGCGACGGCTCGAAATCGATGTGGCGCACGAACTGACACGCCTCACGCGCGCCGTGCTCGCGATCCATCCCGCTGTCTTCCCACTCCACGGAGAGCGGACCTTGATAGCCGATTTCGTTCAGCGCGCGAATGATCTCCTCGAAGTCCACCGAGCCGCGCCCCGGCGAGCGGAAGTCCCAGTACCGACGCGAGTCGCCGAAGTTCAGATGCCCGCCAAACACGCCCGACAGGCGCGGCGTCTCCGACCACCAGACATCTTTCACATGCATGTGGAAGATTCGGTCGCGGAAGTGCCGAATGAACGCCACATAATCCACGCCCTGATAGCCCAGATGGCTGGGGTCGTAGTTGAAGCCGAAGCGCGGGTGTCCATCGACCGCCTGAATCGCGCGTTCCGCCGTGACGATGTCGTAGGCGATCTCCGTTGGGTGCACCTCCAGCGCAAAGTAGACATCCTCTTGGGCAAAGGCGTCCAGAATCGGTTTCCAGCGCGCGGCGAAGTCGGCGAAGCCCTTCTCCACCAAATCGGGCGGGTTGGGCGGGAACGAATAGAGATACTGCCAGATGCTGCTGCCCGTGAAGCCGTTGACCACCACGCGCGTGAGTTGGCGTTTGACTTCGTCGGGGGCGCAGTTGAAGAGCCTGCGGGCGGCGCGGGCAGTGTTTTTCATCTCCTCGGCGGCGCGTTGGCGCACGCCTTCGGGGTCGCCGTCGCCCCACACCCGCGCAGGCAAAATCGCCTTGTGTCGTTCGTCAATCAGGTCGCATACCGCCTGCCCCACAAGGTGGTTGCTAATCGCGAAGCACTTCAAGCCGTATCGCTCCAGAATCTCCCAGCGCGATTCGCAGTAGCCGTCGTGCGTAAGGGCTCTCTCGACATCGAAGTGGTCGCCCCAGCACGCCAACTCCAGTCCGTCGTAGCCGAACTCGCGTGCTTTTTGCGCCATCGTTTCAAGGGGCAGATCTGCCCACTGTCCTGTGAATAAGGTCACTGGTCGCGCCATCGTCGTCGTACCTCCAGAGCCAGATTTCCCCGCGCGGCGCAAGTTTCCTGCCGACCGACTTGAATTCTGCGCCCGCATGGTATAATAGGTTCGTGGAGGCGATGATGAAACGGTACCTATTACCCGTGGCACTGTTAGGCTTAGCCGTGTTTCTGTACGCGACGATGCCGTCGGGTGCGCAGCTGCGCGTCGGGCAGAAGATGCCTGAGATGACCTTCAAAGACCTCAACGGTAAGGAGGTCAAACTCGGCGGCAAGCAGGACAAGGTGTACTTGGTGGACTTCTGGGCGACTTGGTGCGGACCGTGCCGCGCGGCGATACCCTACCTGCAGGAACTGCACGACAAGTATAGCAGCCGCGGGCTGGTCGTGGTGGGCGTCGCGCTCGATTCGGGCACGCCCGATGAAGTGCGCGCGTTCGTCGAGCAGAACAAGATGACCTATCCCATCGTGATCCCGCCGAACGAGCGGGAAGTGATGCGTCGTGCCCGTGTGACAGCCTTCCCCACGATGTATATCGTGGACAAGAAGGGCGTCATCCGCTACGCCGAGGAGGGCTTCGCGCCCGAAGTGATGGAGGACATTCTGCGCGTGCTCGGTCAGACGCTGATTGAGTAGACCAACAAAGCGAGGGTGAGGGAGCCATTCAGAAGGAACTGAGGATCAACAACCGAATCCGCGCCCGCGAGGTGCGCGTCATCGATTCGGACGGGAAGCAGTTGGGCGTGATGCCCACGCGTCGCGCCGTGAGAATTGCCCAAGAGCAGGGCTTAGACCTGGTGGAAGTCGCGCCGACCGCGAACCCGCCCGTGTGCAAGATCTTAGACTACGGGCGGTACCGCTATGAGCAGGAGAAGCTGGCGAAGGAAGCCAAAAAGAAGCAAAAAGGCGGCGACATCAAAACCATCCGCCTGCGCCCTGCCATCGGCGCACACGACATCGAGACCAAGATTCGCAACGCGATCGAGTTTTTGCAGGAAGGCGATAAGGTAAAATTCGTGGTCATCTTCCGCAGTCGCGAGTTCGGACGCCCCCAAATCGCCGAATCGCTGCTACGGAAGATCGCCGAAACGGTGCAGGACTACGGCGTCGTCGAAAAGCCGCCAGGCATGGAGGGCAGACAGATGATTATGGTCGTCGCGCCCGCCAAAAAGCCTGCAGCGAAGCCGAAAGCGCCGCCTGCAGAAGGAGGTTCTACCGATGCCAAAAATGAAGACGAGCAAGACAGCCGCCAAGCGCTTCAAGCGCACAGCGACGGGCAAACTGATGCACAAGAAAGCCGGGAACAGCCACCTGTTCCTGAGTAAATCGCCCGCACGCAAACGCCGACTCGACCAAGAAGGCGCACTCTTCGAGGGCGAGTATCGGCGCGTCAATCGCCTATTAGCAGGCAAGTAAGGAGGAGATGCTATGGCACGAGTGAAAGGCGGTACGGTGACCCGCCGTCGCCACAAGAAGGTGCTGAAACTCGCGGAAGGCTACTACGGCGCAAAAAGCCGCCTGTTCCGCAAGGCGAACGAGCAGGTGATGAAGTCCCTGCAGTACGCCTATCGCGATAGGCGACAACGCAAGCGCGACTTCCGACGCCTGTGGATCACCCGCATCAACGCCGCATGCCGCATGCACGGCATGCGCTACCACGAGTTCATCCACGCGCTGACCGAGCGCGGCATCGAAGTGAACCGCAAGCAACTCGCGGAGATGGCAGTGCGCGACCCCGAAGCGTTCGAGATGCTGGTGCAGTCGGTACGCCCCAGCCCGTAAGCGTCGCCGTGGAGAGCATCCAGCCGATTCTGGACGAGGCGGAACGCGCGATTGCGCAGGCGGCGTCCCTTGGTGACCTGCAGGCGGTGGAGACGCACTACTTGGGGCGCAAGGGCGTCGTCGGGCAACTGCTGCGTCAACTGGGAACCCTACCCCCCGAACAGCGACCCCAGTTCGGGCAGCAGGTGAACGCCGCCCGCGAACACTTGGAGCGACTCTTCGCCGAGCGACGCGCCGCGCTGGAGCAAGCGGAACTCGCCCAGCGCATTGAAGCCGAGCGACTGGACATCACGCTGCCTGGCGCGCCCCTGCGCCCCGCACGCCTGCACCCGCTGACGCTGACCATGCAGCGGGTCAAACGCGCCCTGACGGGGCTGGGCTTTGAATTCGTGGACGGATACGACTTGGAGCGGTTCGACTACAACTTCGGCGCACTGAACTACCCCGACGACCACCCCGCGATGGACGAGCAGAACTCGTTCCACATCGCGCCAGGCTACCTGCTGCGCACGCAGACCACCTCGATTCAGGGGCGTGTCTTCGAGCAACTGCAGCGCGGCGAGCGTCGCCTGCCCATCCGCATCGCCATCATCGGGCGATGCTATCGCTACGAGAATGTGGACGCCACCCACTCGCACACCTTCCACCAAGTGGACGCCTTCATGGTGGACGAAGGGGTGAGCATGGCGCACCTAAAGGGCGTGCTGACGCAGTTCGCGCAACTGATGTTCGGCGCGGAAGTGCGCGTGCGCTTCCGACCCGACTACTTCCCGTTTGTGGAGCCAGGAGTGGACTTCGCGATTTCGTGGAAGGGCGGCTGGCTCGAACTCGGCGGCGCTGGGCTGATTCACCCCAACATTCTGGAACGCTACGGCATCGACACGGAGCGCTACAGCGGCTTCGCGTTCGGGCTGGGCATCGAGCGCATCCCGATGCTGCAGTACGGCGTGGACGACCTGCGCCTGTTTCTGGAAAACGATTTGCGCTTTCTGGAGCAGTTTCCGCTGTTGTAAGCGTCGGGCGCACCCGACGGACACGGGGCGTTCGCCGAACGCCCTTACATAGGGAGGCAAACACAATGAAGGTAGGAATCGTTGGCGGCGGCGGGCGCGTCGGCTCGAACGCCGCGTTCACACTACAACTTATCGGCGCGGTCTCGGAAGTGCTACTGCTGGATGTTAACCGTGACGCCGCCGAAGGCGAAGCGTTAGACCTGCGGCACGGCGCAGCCTACTCGCAGCCCATCCGATTCCGCGCGGGCGACTACGCCGACCTGAACGGCGCACACATGGTCATCATCACCGCAGGCTTGCGCCGACGCCCCGACGAGAGCCGACTGGAGCTCATCAACCGCAATGTCGGGCTGTTCCGCGAGATTCTGGGCAACCTCAAAGGCGTCGCGCTTGCCGACGACGCGATTATACTGGTCGTCTCGAACCCTGTGGACATCCTGACCTACTTGGCGGTCAAGGAATCGGGGCTGCCCGCCGAGCGCGTGATCGGGCTGGGCACGGTGCTGGACACCTGCCGCTTCCGTTCGTTTCTGGCGGAGCATTTCGGCGTGGCGGCGACCGATGTGGACGCGCTGATTCTGGGCGAACACGGCGACTCGATGGTGCCCGCGTGGAGTTGCGCGACGATTGCGGGCGTGCCCCTCAAGGACTATCCTGGCTACAGCAAGGAGGCGATGGACGCCGTCTTTGAGCGCACGAAAAATTCGGGCGCGGAGGCGATTCGCCTCAAAGGGGGCGCAGGCTACGCCGTGGGCGTCTCCATCGCGCAGGTCGTGAACGCGATTGCGCTGGACAAGCATCAGGTGTTGCCCGTGTCGACCCTGCAGACGGGCGCGTTGGGCATCAGCGAGGTGTGCTTCTCGTTGCCGACGCGCGTTGGACGCAAGGGCGTCGAAGCGGTCATCGAAATCGGCGTCTCGGATGAGGAGCGCGCCGCCCTGCAAACTTCGGCAAGCGTTCTCAAGGAGACGCTGCAGAAGGTGATGGGCTGATGCCACTCTACGAGTATCGCTGCCTGAAGTGTCGGAAGCGGTTCTCGAGGTTGCTGGCGATTGCGCAGCGGGATGAGCCGCAGGCATGCCCCGCCTGTGGTGCGACGGAGTCGAAGCGGCTCGTCTCGCGCGTGGCGCGCCTGCGCTCGGAAGACCAGATGCTGGACGACCTCGCCGACAGCATGGAGTTCGCGGGCGACCCCGACGACCCGCAGACGATGCGCCGCTTCATGCGCGAGATGAGCGCGGCGATGGACGAAGACCCCTACGAGATGGAGGAAATCTTCGAGGAGGAACTCGCCGCCGAGGCGGCAGGGGACGACGAATGAACCTATCGCCCACCGAGCAGGCGTTGGTGCAGGCGGCGCGCGCGGCGCGGGCGAACGCTTACGCGCCCTACTCGGGCTACGCCGTCGGCGCGGCGGTGCAGACCGACGATGGGCGCGTCTTTGCGGGCTGCAATGTGGAGAACGCCAGTTATGGCTTAAGTCTCTGCGCCGAGCGCGTCGCGGTCTTCAGTGCAGTGGCTTCGGGCGCACGGCGACTCGTGGCGGCGGCGGTCTGCACGCCCGATGGCGGAACCCCCTGCGGCGCGTGCCGACAGGTGCTGCTGGAGTTCGCCGACGCGCCCGAATCGTTCGCCGTGTGGGTCGTCTCGCCCGACCGCGTGATTGCCCGCTACACGCTTGCCGACCTGATTCCGCACGGCTTTCGGCTGGCGCCCGAAGGCGGTTAGCCGTCCCGTAGGGGTTCGCCGAGTTCCGTGCCGTCGGGCAGGATGCGCAGGTAGCCCAACTGCACCCAGCGCACAGGGTCTACCGAGCGCACAGGCGACAGCAGCCCCAGCGTGCGCGCCTTGAAGTCCAGCGATTCAATCAGCCCCAGCCCGTAGCACCGCCCCGTGTAGTCGATCAGCCCCACCAGCAGGTTGTGATACGCCGACTGGGGCAGCATCACCAGTTTGTCGACGCTTGCGAGCGTCATCAGCGTTTCGATTTGCGCGTCGCTGAGCGGCTGGCGCACGATGAGGTGCAGCGAGTCGCCGACCATCTCGGCGTGCAGCAGTTCGGCGCGCACTTGGTCGGCGAGGTAGCGTCGTCGCGTGTCGGAAATCGGCTGCCCCCCGCCCAGCCGCCTGCCGATGAAACTGAACTGCTCGAGCGGGAGCGTGTGCGACTGCGCCCGTTCGAAGTAGCGGGCGAAGGCGGCGCGCCGATGTTGGGCACGGAACGGCGGCGACTTGCGCAAAATCGCCTGTGGCACAGGCAACTCGTGCAGGTTCCAGTCGGCGCGGCGGCGCAAGGCGTCCAGAATCGGCGCGAGTTCGTCCTTGCGCTGCAGCGCGACAATCACCTGCGGGCGCAACAGGTCAATCAGCATCAGTTTGTAGGCGCGTCCGTGCCAGCCGCCGATGTAGCCGTCGGTGTCAATCACCAGGCTGTCGGGCTGGAGCAGCGTCAGGTCGTCCAGCACGCGCCGCGCCCCCGCCAGCGCAAGCGCCCCATGGCGCACGGGCGACACATCGCCCAGAAACGCCAAACTGTCGGGCGTCAGGTCTTGCAGCAACTCATAGGGCTTGCGTATTACCACGCTGCTGAACGCGGCGGGCGGTCCGACCGTCGTCTGACCCGCATCCAAGTCCACAAAGCCCACCTGCATCCCCGCCTGATGCTTGAGCTTAAGGAGCAACGAGCAGAAGGTGGTTTTGCCCGAATCGATACCGCCCAGCACCAGCACGGTCTCACGGCTGGCGACCAGTTCGTCCACCGCCTGCTGCCATTCGGGGTAGAGTTCGCGCCAGCGCATGGCTAAAACTCCAGGTGCATCGGCAGGATGGGCGCGGAGTGGGTAATCGCGCCGACGGAGATGTAGTCCACGCCCGTTGCGGCGACCGCGCGGACGGTCTCCAGCGTGACGCCGCCCGACGCCTCCAGAAAGCGCACGCGCCCTTTGGCAAGGCGCACTGCCTCGCGCAGCGTTTCGGGGGGCATGTTGTCGAGCAGGATGCCGTCCGCGCCTGCGGCGACGGCTTGCTCAACCTGTGTGAGCGTCGTGCATTCCACCTCGACGGCGAGCAGGTGATGCGCATGCTGGCGTGCGCGGCGCACGGCTTCGGCGATGTCGCCCCCCAGCGCGGCGAGGTGGTTGTCCTTGATGAGGATGCCGTCGTACAGCCCAACGCGGTGATTGCGCCCGCCGCCGATGCGCACGGCGTACTTCTCCAGCAGGCGCAAGGCGGGGGTCGTCTTGCGCGTGTCCACAATCTGCGCGCCTGTGCCCGCAACGGCGTCTACGAACTGGCGCGTGCGTGTGGCGATGCCCGACAGGTGCTGCAAAAAGTTCAGTGCGGTGCGTTCCGCCTTCAGAGTCGCGCGCGTGTTGCCCTCAATAGTCAGCACGGGTGTATCGGGCGCGAGGCGGGCGCCGTCCCCCAGCGTGTCCGCAAAGCGCACTTCGGGATCCAGCCGCTGGAACACGCGCTTGGCAATCTCCACCCCACACAAAATGCCCTCTGCCTGCGCGAAGATGGCGCATCGGGTCTGGTGGTCAGGGGGAATCAGGCTGTCGGTTGTCCAGTCGCCCGCGCCGAGGTCTTCCTGCAGGGCGAGTTCGATGAGCGTCTCCACCGCGCGCACATCCAGCGTCATGCAGCCTAAGTATACCCGAGTGGGCGGCGTCAATACTCGCGGTACTGCATTTGAAACAGCAGCAGCGCGACGCCGTGCGCGTGCAGCCCGCTCACGGGGCGGAAGTAGACCGCGTCCTCACCTTCCAGGTAGCCGAACAGCGCGTCCCACGGGTGGCGTAGCAGCGCCTCTTCGGTCGGAAGGTGCTGGCGCGCTCTGGACGCAGTGTCTACAGGAGACGAGGTAAGGGCTTGCAGCACATCTTGTAAATTGAGGCTCGTTTCGCGAGGCGTTTGCGGGCGATCTTGAGGCGTCAGCACTGCCAGCGGCACAAGCCGTCCCTGCGTGTCCGCCAGCCACGCTTGCCCGTCCTGCCACGCAATCGCTTGGTTGCGCACCAGGCACGGCATCTCGCGCGGGGCGAACGGGTCGAGCCGCTGCTGCAGGTAGCGCTCCAGCAGCGGCTGCCACTCGGCCTGGGCGTGCTGGGCGGCTTGCTGTACCAGCGTCGTCTGCGGCTCGCTCAGCGGCTGCGCGTCGTAGATCTTGATGCGCTTGGGCGCGTAGCCGGGGTAGACCCCCACGCGCATCGCCAGAAACGGCGCGGGACGGCGCGGTTTGAACGCCTGCGCCTCGCGCCCGCCTGTGTGCAGTGGGGCAATCTTCATCTCGCGCAGCAACTCGCCCGAATCGAGGTCAATCAGCGTGCTGATGTCCAGTCGGAAGCCCGTCGCCAGCTCGATGTTCTCGTAAGCCAGCTCCATCAGGCGCAGGTTCTCGCGGTTGGCGAGGTACTTGTCGCGCCAAGTGCGTCCAAGCATCTCTTCCAGTTGCTCGTCGGGCAGGATGCGCCGCTCGGTGAAATGCTCCTCGACGGCGCGCGCTGTGAGCCACAAGTCCAGAAAGGCGCGCGTGTAGTCCTGCTCGGAGAGGGGGTTCTCGCGCGAGGCTTCGATGAGGCGCACGAGATTGCGGATGCGCTGTTGCAGGCGGCGGGTCTTGAGCGACTGCAGGTTCTCTGCGCTGTCGAGCAGTTGCTTGAGGAACGCCTCCTGCACGCCTGTTGCGCCGCGTTCGGCGAGTTCTTGGGCGAGGCGGAGCGTTTGATCAAGGGCTCGCGTCTGCAGGTCGGCGCGTTCGGCGGTCGCTTTGGCGGCGCGTTTGCCCCCGCGTTTGGGCGCGGCGGGCGGGGTCTCCACCAGCGTCTGCTGTCCGTAGGCGAACCGTTCAGGCGACTGCGCCCACACAATCAGCACGGCAATCGCGTGCTTGCAGAACTTGCTGAAGCGTGCGGCGGGGCAGGTGCATTTCGCGCTCGGCGCGCCGTCCTTGAACTCGATGCGCACCGTGTAGGGCTTGGAGCCTTGCACCTGCGCGTACAGCGTCGTGTCCGAGCGCGCCAAGTGCAGCAACTGGTCGCCTGCCGCAATCTGCTCGGCGTTGCGGTAGGTCGCCATATCGCACAGCGCGCGCACCTCGTCCAGCGTCATCGGCGTCATTCAGCGGCGCACCCCCTTCAAAATCTGCTCCATCAGTTCCAGCAGTTTGTTGGGCGTGGCGGCGACGGTCGGGATGTCGAGCGCGGCGACCTGTCGCGCCAGCGTCTTGTGGTACACAGGCTTGTCGTCCTCCAGCGCGAGCAGGCACAGCACCTGTACCTTGCTCTCGCGCAGGGCGCGCAGGCGCGTCAGCAGCGCGGCTTCGTCGCCCCCCTCATAAAGGTCGGTAATCAGCACGAAGATGCACTTTTCGGGGCGCTTGACCAGATTCGCGCCGTAGGCAACCGCCTGCGCGATGTCCGTGCCTCCGCCCAACTGCAGGCTGAACAGCAACTCCACAGGGTCGCCGCTCAGGTACGGCGTCAAGTCCACGATGCTGGTGTCGAACACCACCAAGTGCGTCTCCAGCACCTGCAGCGAGGCGAAGATGCACGCCATCAGGCTCGCGTAAATCGCCGAGTTCGCCATGCTGCCGCTCTGGTCAACGAGAATGATAATCTGCCAGTCGCGGTAGCGCTTCTCGTTCGCCCAGAAGTAGAGCCGTTCGGGGATAATCGTCTTGCGTTCGGGCAGGTAGTTCTTGAGGTTGCTTTTGAGGGTGCGTCGCCAGTCGAGGTTGCGTGCGCTGCGGATGGGCGAGTAGCGGTTGCGTTGCAGCGCGCCGATGACGGTCTGCACGATTTGCGTCTCCAGTTTGCGGCGCAGCTCGTCCACCACTTGGCGAATCAGGTCGCGGGCGGTTTGTTTCACCTCGTCGGGGATTTGCTCCTTGAAGCTTAGGATGGTCGCCGCGAGTCGCACATCGGGTTGCAGGCGCGGCGCGATTTCGGGCTGCAGCAGCAGTTCCGCCAGCCCCGTGCGCTCGAAGGCGTCGCGCTGCACCATCGCCAGCGTGGACTGGTTGAACAGCGCACGCATCTGCTCCAGCCACTGGGGGACATACGGCGCGGAGTCGCCTGTGCCGCCGAAGCGTTCGTTGCTGTCGTACACGAAGCTCAGCGCGCGATCCAGCGCGGTCAGCCCCATCCCTGCGGGCAGGGCGCGTTGCAGGGGGGCGTCGCCCGACTCATCCTGCTCGCGCTTGCCCCCAAGGCGGAACGCAGGGTTCGCCTGCTCCGCACGCTGCCCCAGAATCAGCCGCCAGCGCGTCAGCGCGTCGTCGTGCATGGACATGTGAGAGGAGTATACCTGCTATCGTTTTTGATTGCGCTCGATGCACTCTAAAGCGCACCTGCTGGGATAACGGATGCGGCGTCCAACGATTTCGCGTGAGCATCCCAGCGCGCTAACACAACTTTCCTCTCTGCACGGCGTACAGGGGAGTCATAGACCAGAATATCTATGCGACCAAAGACCTGAATAAGTGCCCTCTGCCTTCTGTAGTATGAGGATGAATTCGTGAACCTTATTCACGCGGAACACTGCGGGATAGCCTAACGGACGCAAGTTGTTATACCAATCGCGCGTCCAAAGTTCACTATTTGCCCCCCTCCTTTAGGTTCCCCCCGCTTCGCGAGGGGAACCGCGCGAGGCGCGCCTACTCGGTTCCCCCTGCTCGCAGGGGGAACCTGCAGGAGGGGGTCATCAACTGCTGTTTTTGTGAACTTTGGCTTGGCGATTGGTATCAGTACGCTCCCGTCTCGTTAGGCAGCAGGATTTGCAGCCGAATGTCGCGGCTGCCCAGCATGCGCTCGTATTGGCGCGGCTTTTGGCGCACCCGCGCGATGACCACCTGCGCGCGGTAGGCGGTGAGTTTGCCCTTCTGCACCAGCGCCCACGCATCCTCGTCGACGCCGATCCCGACGAGGCTTGGATGCTCCAGTAGGGCGCACAGCAGGCGCGGCAGTCGCTGCCGCTTGAGAAAGTGCTGGTCGACGATAGCGTTCGGCAGTACGCCGATTGCGGGCGCGGTGGGGCTTGCGCCGACTTTGAGGTCGCCGTCGGGCGCGTGGTCGCCTGTGGGCATGCGCGCGCCCATCAGCGACGCGCCCGCGCTCGTGCCGCCCACCACCCCGCCCCGCGCCACGACGCCCCGAATCGCCTCCAGCAACGCCGCCGAACCGCCCAGCCGCTCCATGAAGCGGTTCTGGTCGCCGCCAGGGATCCAAACGCCTCGCGCCGACTGCACCAGCGCAACCAGTTCGCCCGCGTCCAGCGTGTCGGGCGCGACGACATCCTGTGCGCCGTTCTCGGCGAAAAACGCGGCGGATCGCTGCCCGCCCCGCGCGACATCCGCCTGCGTATGCGCCAAGATGACAATCCGCGCGTTCGCGCCGCCCGCCAACCGCAGTATGGTCTGGGGCACTTCGGGCGGTGTGCTGCCCCCGCCCGCCACGATGACCGCGCCGCTCATAGCCACTCCAGCAACGGGCGCAGGTCGCGCAGGTCGGGCACGCCGCTGGCAGGGTCGGGGTGCGGCTCGCCCTCGCGGTTCACCCACGCCGCGCGCCAGCCCACATTCCGCGCGCCCTGCACATCGTGCGCCCACGAGTTGCCCACAAACAGAATCTGATCGGCAGGCAGCCCCAGTTCGCGCTGCACCCCCTCGAAAATCGGCGCGTGCGGCTTGCCGACGCCCACCTCGCCCTCAATCGCAACGATATCGAACAGCCCCTCCAGCCCCAGCACCTGCAACTCGCGCCGCTGCTCGTAGGCGGGACCGTTCGTGATGACAAACAGCGGGTAGCGTCCCCGCAGCGCGTGCAGCACCTCCAGCGACTCTTCGTGCAGGTGCAGCATTTGCTCGCGTAGGGCGGCGTACTCCTCGCTGATGCGCTCCGCCAGCCCGTCGGCGTCGAGGTTCAGGCTTCGTAGCAGGCGGCGGAAGGTCTCCGTGCGCGTTGCGCGCCCCTCCCGCAGATACAGCGGATACCAACGCTCCGTGTGCAGTTCCTCCAGCACGCTGTGGAACGCCCGCTTGTAGTGCTGATCGAGTGTCTCGATGGGCAGTCCCGTCTGGGGCGCGAGGTAGCGTTCCATCATCGCCCGCCGCGCCTGCACCGCAACGGGCATATAGACGCACAGCGTGTCGTCCAAGTCGAAGCCGACCGCCCGCACCTGACCGAAGGGCGTCTCTCTCATGGCGATAGCACCCGCGCGAGGGGCGTCTGCCCGCCGTAGACCTGCGCGCCCGTGTGCGTGAGAATCTCCACCGCCCGCGAGAAGATTACAAGGTCTACCTGACTGCCCCGCTCGATGAACGAGAGTTTCTGCGCGGGCTTGACGCACTGCCCCTCGTGCACATAGGTCGTGATTTTGTTGACGAACTTGTCGGCGATTTCCACCATCGCCACGCGCACCCGCTCGCCCTCGATAAAAATCGTCTGTCGCTCGTTCTGCAGGTGATACCGTTTGCCCAACAGGTCAACCGCGCGGCGCAGCCACGCCATGCTCACATACTCCCACAAGTCCACCATCGGCAGGTTGGCGCGGGCGGGCGTGTAGACGATGCGCCGTACCGTGCCCGCAATCGGCGCGTAGTTGTAATGCACATCGAGCGGACTCATGTAGACGCCAATCAGCCAGCCTTCGGGCGGGACGCCTTCCCAGTCGGCGCGGGTGATTTCGGTGATGGGGATGGCGCGCCCCAGTTTCTCGGCGAAGACCGTGCCGTCCGCGCTGACGGGACGGATGTAGACCACCTTGCCGTCGCACGGCGCGAGAATCAGGTTCGGGTCGGGCGGCGGGATGCGCAACGGGTCGCGGTAGAACCACACCTTGCGCAGAAACCAGTTTGCGCCTGCGACCGCCGCGCCGACGCCCGCTGCTATCTTTAGCCATGCAGGGATACGCACGCGGTATAGTGTACCCAACCCGTTGTGAACAGGAACCCACCCCTGCGCGTCGAACCATGCCTGTGATGAGACCAAGCCTTGTGTTATGCATCGGGCTGTTGGCGGTCGCTGCCGTGAATGCGCAGGAGACGCTGAGTCTGGACGACGCGCTGCGTTTGGCGTTGCAGAATAACGGGCTGGCGCGCGCCGCGCTCGCCGAGACCGACGCCGCCGACGCCCGCCTTACCGCCGCTCGCGCGAACCTGTACCCCAGCATCGACCTCAGCAGCAGCACGACCCGCACGCGCATCGAAGGCGGGGGCGCAACCGCCGACACGACCCAGCGCCAGAACGGCTTCGGGCTGGAGTGGCTGCTGCTGGACAACGGGCAGCGCGAGGTGCGCATCCGCCAGAGTTCGCGCACCGCAGAAGCCACGCGCCAAAACACGCGCGACACCCTCCGCCGCGTGCTGTTCCAGACCGCGCGCGCCTACTACGAAGTGCTGCGCCGCAAGGAGTTGCTGCAGGTCGCCAACACCGCTGTGCGCCGCGCCGAGACGCTGCTGGAGGTCGCCAAAGCGCAAGCGGAGGTCGGCGCCGCGCCCCAGAAAGATGTGCTGCAAGCCGAAGCTGACCTCGCCAACGCCCGCGTGCAGCAGATTCAGGCGCGCAACGCCCTGCGCCTGGCGGAGACCGACCTGAAGCGGCTCATCGGCTGGGAGGCGCAGAAGCCCCTGCCCGACCTGACCGCGCCCGACGCCCCGCCGACGCCTGACCCCGCGCTCAGCGTCGAGCAACTGTGGCAGCGCGCCCGCCTGCAACGCCCCGACCTGCGCGACGCCGAACTGCGCCTGCAAATCAGCCGACTGGGGCTGGACGCCGCGCGGCTCAATAGCCTGCTGCGCCTGCAAATCAGCGCGCGCGGCTTCCGCGAGTACGAGCCGAACAGCCGCACGCAAGGCAGCATCAGCATCGTCGCCTCGTACCCGCTGTTCGACGGCGGGCTGACCCGCGCGAATTTGCGCGAGGCGGAAGCGAGCCTGCAGAGCGCGCAGTTCCGCCTGCAGCAAGCCGAACGCGACGCCTACGCCGAAGTGGAGAGCGCGCTGCTGAGCATACGCGAGGCGTCCGAGCGGTTGGAGGCGTCCCGTGTCGCCGTCGCCGCCGCGCAACGCAACTTCGACGCCGCGCAAGAGTCGCTGCGCGAGGGCGTCGGCACGATTGTGGAGGTGCTGACCGCGCAACTCGCGCTGATTACCGCCGAGACGAACCTCGTACAGGCGACCTACGACGCCGCCGTCGCCGAACTGCAACTGCGCCTCGCCACAGGCGAGCGGCTGCCCGCGGAGCCGTAAAGGTTCCAGCCTCACCACCCAAACCGACAAAAAGTGGTGTATAATAGAATACCCTTACTCTCTGGAGGCAAGCCTATGAGATACTCTCTGGTAGTGGCAGGCGTACTGACGGTCATTCTCGCTTCTGCGACGGCGCAGAACAACCCGTGGATACCGCTCGGCGGGTGGCGACTCATCGAGCGACTGGACGATGTGCAGATTGTGAAGGTGCTGCGTAAAAGCGAACTGATGCCCGCGATTTTTCCGCCCAAGCCGACTTGGCAGCCTGATGACGGCGACTTTTTCCCCGCTTCCGATGTGCTGCTGTACCGACGCATGCCCACCTCCACAGGACAGCAGCAATACTACGCCTACGAGAGCTACAACATCGTGCTGGATGATGCGAACATTCGGCGTCTGTTTGATCCTTCGGGTGTGGGGCGGTTCCGAATCGGGCGCGTGGAGATTGCGGTTTACTTTCCGTTCGCTGGATTCTATACGATTCAGGGCTTCTGGACAGGTTCTGACGACGACCTGCCACCCTTCCCGACCAGCGACCCGCCGAATGCCTATCTGCGCAGCAATCAGGGACCGCACACCCTGTTTGTGCCGCAGGCGGGCGTGTGGCGGCTCGCCACGGATGCCGACCAGTTCAACGAGGTGTTCACCGTGCAGTGTGGTGTGCTGGATCAGTCGCTCGACCCCCAGCAGCGATTCAATTGCTATGTGGGGATTCAAGTGGAGCCGCCAGGCGCGTGGGTGTGCGGCGCCCTTCCAGGTACAGACCTGAATCTGGACTACTTCCTCGAGTATGGCAGCAGTGGCTACGAAGCGTACCAGTTGCAAGGTGGCGTGCCTGCGACCTTCGCGCTACAGTTGGGCGGCAACGCGACGCCGTCGCTGTACGGCAGGATCACGATTGCGGGCTACACGGGTAGCTTGGAGGGCAAGGTCGCCACTATCCGCGTGAAGCAGGGAACCCAGACCCGCACCTACACCGCGACGCTTGCCGCCAACGGGCAATATAGCGTGCCCATCGAGCTGTCGGGCAACATCGAGGTGCTGGCGCAGGTCGCACCAGGATTGGCGCGGAAGGTCAACCTCAGCAATGTGTCGGGTCCCGTGCAGCAGAACTTTCTCGATCTCACCAACGGCGATGTGAACGGCGATAATGTGGTCGACGACGCCGACCTGCTGCAGGTGCTGTTCAACTTCGGCGGTTCCGACTCCGCCAGCGATGTGAACGGCGATAGCACGGTGGATGACGCCGACCTGTTGATTGTGCTGTTCAACTTCGGCAGTGCAGGCGATAGCTTCTGACGCGCGGCGGGTCTACGCGCTGGTGCGCCAGATTCCGCACGGCAAGGTGATGAGCTACGGGCAGGTCGCATGCGCCTGCCCGCCGCTTACCCCACGCCAAGTGGGACAAATCATGGCACACGCACTAGACGATGACATCCCGTGGTGGCGCGTGGTCGGCAGCGACGGCAGCCTGTGCATCCACAAGCGCGACCCCATGCTCGCCCAGCTCCAACAATCGCTCCTGCAGCAGGAGGGCGTGCCCCTCACCCCCGACGGGCGCGTGCCTATGACCCCCGACTATGTCGCCGAGCCTGCAACCTTCGAGGTACAATTGCGGTAGTATCATGGTGAGGAGGTCTTATCCGAATGGCACGGCGTTATGACGACGAGTTCGAATTGCCCGAGACGCAAATCCGCGCTCTGGCGATTCTGGAAGAGATTATGCGTATCGCGCCCCGCGACGACCTGCGCCTGCGACAAATGCTCCGCCTGCTGCAACACCAACTGGAAGTCGACGAGCAGCAGATGCAGGAGGCGATGCAGGCGATTCAGGAGTACGAGGAGGCGTATCAGAAACTGACCAGCCCCGCCAACCGAATCGGCGTCTTTCTGGGGCAACCCGACGAGGGCGTCGCGATGGTCGCGCTGGGCGACAGCGAATACTATGCCAATATCGACCCCAAGTTAGAGGACCCCGACTTCAAAGTGGGCACGCGCGTGAAGGTCAACGAAGCGTTTGCCGTCATCGGCGACTTGGGCTATCACCCTGCGGGACCGATTGTCAAGGTGCAAGAGGTGCTGGAGGGGGATCGCCTGCGCGTCGGGTCGGACCCGCAAGGGACGACCTCGCGCATCGTGTTCCGCTCCACCGACTTGTCGAAAGTGCTGATTAAGCCCGGCGACGAGGTGCGCCTCGAACCCAACTACAAGGTCGCCATCGAACACATCCCTCACCAAGAGGTGCGCGACTACTACTTCGAAGAGGTTCCGCCCATCGAGTGGAGCCAAATCGGCGGGCAGGAAGAGGCGATTCGGCTCATCCGCGAGACCATCGAGCTGCCCCTACTGCACCCTGAGGTGTTCCAGCGGTTCGAGAAGCAGCCGCTCAAGGGCATTCTGCTCTACGGACCGCCAGGCTGCGGCAAGACGCTCATCGGCAAGGCGACCGCCTACAACCTCACGCGCCAGTATTCCGAACGGATGGGCAAGCCCGTGAAGGAATACTTCATGTATATCAGCGGTCCCAAGATTCTGAACATGTGGCTGGGCGAGACGGAGCGCATGGTGCGCGAAATCTTCTCGATTGCCCGCGAGAAGGCGCGTGAGGGCTACCTCGTGTTCATCTTCATCGACGAGGCGGAGTCGATTCTGCGCACGCGCAGTTCGGGCAGGTGGCTCAACATCTCCAACACCGTCGTGCCGCAGTTCTGCGCCGAGATGGACGGGCTGGTGAGCCTCGAGAATGTGGTGGTGATGCTCACCTCCAACCGCCCCGACTACATCGACCCCGCGATTCTGCGTCCGGGGCGCATCGACCGCAAGGTGAAGGTGCGCCGTCCCGACCGCGACGCCACGCGCGAGATTTTCGGGATTTACCTCACGCCGACGCTGCCGCTGGATCCCGACTTCGTGCGCGAGTACGACACGCCCGCCGAAGCGCGCGAGTGCCTGATTGAGCAGACGGTGCAGTACCTCTGGCGCAAGGCGCCCGACACCGAGTTCCTGCAGGTGTATCTGCGCAACGGCGGCGTCGAGACGCTCCACTGGCGTGATATGGTCAGCGGCGCGCTCATCAAGTCGGTCGTGGATCGCGCGAAAGAGTTCGCCATCCGCCGCGCGATTGAGGAGCCGAGCGTTGAACACGGCATCCGCCCAGACGACCTCAAGCGCGCCATCGAGATGGAGTACCGCGAGAACGAAATCTTCCCCAAGTCGGATGTGATGGAAGACTGGCTCAAGCTCATCGACTACGAGCCTGAGTATGTCGCCAGCGTCAAGCCCATCCGTCCGGGCGCAACGGGCGAAGACCTGCGGCGCACGGTCATCTAAGCCGTAGTCGGTCATGGTATACTCTCCCACGACGGAGAGAGACCATGGCTGGATACGCCCCTGAATTGATTGCCGCGCTTCAGGCGAAAGCGAGCCTTCTGCGCATCCACTCGATACGCACGACTACCCGCGCGGGGTCGGGACACCCGACGACCTGTATGTCGGCAGCGGATTTGGTCGCAGGGCTGTTTTTCCATGCGCTGCGGGCGGATGTACGGAACCCGCGCCACCCGCTGAACGACCGCGTGATTTTCTCCAAGGGGCACGCTGCGCCGCTGCTCTATGCGATGTGGGCAGAGGCGGGCGCGTTCCCGATTGAGCATCTGGACACCTTGCGCGAGTTCACGAGCGATTTGGAGGGGCATCCGACGCCGCGTTTTCAGTGGTACGGCGCAGCGACAGGCTCGCTGGGGCAGGGGCTGTCGATTGCGGCAGGGATGGCGCTTGCGCTCAAGCGGGACGGGCTGCCCCCGCGCGTCTACTGCCTGATGGGCGACGGCGAGACCGCCGAAGGCGCGGTATGGGAAGCCGCCGCCTTCGCCTGTCACTACGGGCTGAACAACCTGATTGCGCTGGTGGACATCAACCGTCAGGGGCAGAGCCAGCCCACGATGCTGCAGCACGACCTGCAGACCTACCGCGCCCGCTTCGAGGCGTTCGGCTGGCAGACGGCGGTCATCGATGGGCACGACATGACGGCGATTCTGGACGCGCTCACGGCAGCGCAATCGGCGGAGCGACCGTTCGCGATACTGGCGCGCACACTCAAGGGTAAGGGCGCATCTGCTGTGGAGGACAAGGAGGGCTGGCACGGCAAGCCGCTGCCGCCCGACCTTGCGGAGCAGGCGATTGCGGAACTCACCCCGCCGCCCGACCTGCAGGCTGCCGCGGCGCAGTTGCGTGTGCTGCCCCCCTACGACGCGCCGCTGCCCGAACCCGTCGCGCCCAAGTCGCCCAGCCTGCCCACCTACACGCTGGGACAAGAGGTCGCCACGCGCGAGGCATACGGTGACGCGCTCGTCGCGCTCGGCAACGCCGACCCGCGAATCTATGCCCTCGACGGCGATGTGAAAAACTCCACCTTCGCCGAGAAGTTCCTCAAGGCGCACCCCGACCGCTTCGTGGAGTGCTTTATTGCGGAGCAGAACATGGCGGGCGCGGCGGTCGGCGTCGCCGAGTGCGGTAAAATCCCCTTCGCCTCCAGTTTCGCCTGCTTCCTTACCCGCGCCTACGACTTTATCCGCATGGCGGCGATTGGCAGGGCGAATGTGAAGTTTTGCGGCTCGCACGCGGGCGTCTCCATCGGCGAGGACGGTCCGTCGCAGATGGGGCTGGAAGACCTCGCGATGTTCCGCGCCATCCCCGACGCGGTAGTGCTGTACCCCAGCGATGCAGTCTCCACCGTGAAACTTGTGGCGGAGGCGGCGCGGTATCACGGCATCGCCTACATCCGCACCACGCGCCCCAAAACGCCCGTGATTTACCCCAACGACGAGCCGTTCCCCATCGGCGGGTGCAAAATCGTGCGCCAGTCGCCCAGCGATGTGGCGACCGTCGTCGCAGCGGGCATCACCCTACACGAGGCGCTCAAGGCGCACCAAATCCTGCAACAGGAGGGCATCGCCATCCGCGTGATTGACCTCTACAGCGTCAAGCCGCTGGACGCCGAGACGCTGATTCGCTGCGCCCACGAGACGAACGGCGTGATCATCACGGTGGAAGACCACTACCCCGAAGGCGGGCTTGGCGAGGCGGTTGCGGCGGCGGTGAACGGGCACGGGGTGCGCGTCCATCGGCTGGCGGTGCGCGAGATCCCGCGCTCAGGCAAGCCCGACACGCTGCTGGAGGCGTATGGGATTAACGCCCGCGCGATTGTGGAAGCGGTGCGAGCTGTGGCACAGGGGGCGGCGTAAATAGGTACACTTACCCCGATGATTCAAGAGACCGCACCCTGGCTCTCGGAGGCAGAGGCGCGCGAGGTCGCCGAACAGGCGCACGCCGTCGCACGCGCCGTCGAACAGGTGATTCTGGGCAAGAGCGACACCGTGCGCCTGATGATTATCGGACTGCTCAGCGGCGGACACCTGCTGATTGAGGACATCCCTGGCGTGGGCAAGACGACGCTCGCCCGCGGAATTGCCAAAGCCATCGGCGGACAGTTCCGACGCATCCAGTTCACGCCTGACCTGCTGCCCGCCGATGTCACTGGCTCGGTGATTTACAACCAAGCGCGCGGCGCGTTCGAGTTCCACCCTGGTCCCATCTTCGCGAACATCGTGCTGGCAGACGAAATCAACCGCGCCACGCCCAAGACGCAATCCGCGCTGCTGGAGGCGATGGAGGAGCGCACGGTGTCGGTGGAGGGCGAGTCGCACCCGCTGCCGCAGCCGTTTCTGGTGATTGCCACGCAGAACAACATCGAGATGGTGGGCACCTACCCGCTGCCCGAAGCGCAGATGGATCGCTTTTTCGCGCGGGCGTCGCTGGGCTACCCGTCGCCTGAAGTAGAGACGCAGATTCTGGAGGCGCGTCAACTACAAGCGCCGCTGGAACACCTGCAGCCTGTGCTGACGCCCGACCAACTGATGGCGCTGCAGCAGCAGACGCGCCGTCTGTATGTTAGCCCTGCGGTGCGGCGGTATATCGTGGATGTGGTGAACGCGACGCGCCGCCACCCGAAGGTGATGCTGGGCGCAAGCCCGCGCGCGTCGATTGCGCTGATGCTGGGCGCGCAGGCGCATGCGCTGCTCGCGGGCAGGCACTACACTACCCCCGACGATGTGCAGCAGATGGCGACCCCTGTGCTGGCGCATCGGCTGATGCTCCGCTCCGACACGACCAGCCCCACCCGCGCCGAGAGCATCATTCGCGAGATTCTGTCGCAAGTGCCCGTGCCGATTGGAGGCGACACGCCGTGAGAGAATACAAACTGACCGCGCTGATGGCGGCGACCTCGTTTCTGCTCTGTTCGGGGCTGATGACGAACAACCGCCAGATGTATTGGATGGCGAGCGTGCTGGGCGCGCTGATGGGGGGCGCGTACCTGCTGGTGCGGCGCGGGGTGCAACAGACCACCGTGCAACGCCACTGCCCCACCGAACTGATGGAGGGCGAAACGGTCGATGCGCAGGTCGTCGTCGCGACGCGCGCACGCTGGGGGCTGCTGTGGGTCAAAGCGGAAGAGACCGCCTCGGCAGGGCTTGCCGTCGAGCCGCCGCCGACCGAGCAGGACAGCCCCTTCACAGGCGTGATGCACTACCGCCTCACTGCGCTGCGACGCGGGGCGCAACGGCTGGGACCCGTGTACCTCACGCTGTCGGATCCGTTCGGGCTGTTTGTGCGCCAAGAGCGCGTGGACGACACGACGGAGGTGCTGGTGTTGCCGCGACCGATTGCGCTGCCGCGCTGGAACTGGGAGGGCGGCGGGCGCGGGCGGCTGATTGCCTCCACGCTGCACGGCAAGCGCGGCGAGGGTACCGACTGGCACGGCGTGCGCCCCTACACTCCTGGCGACCCGCTGCGCCGCATCCACTGGCGCGCCACCGCCCGACATGGCGACTGGCATGTCAAGGAGTTCGAGGTGAGCCAACTCGCGCCGACCGTGCTGGCGTTAGAGCAAGCCCCCACCTGGCGCGCGGACGGCGAGGCGTACCCCGACTTCGACCAAGCGATACGCCACCTCGCGTGGATTATCCTCGAAGCGCCGCGGCAGGGCGTGTCGGTGATTCTGGCCGGGTCGGGGATGCCCGAAGTGCGCCTGACGCCCGAAAACTACGCTGACCCGCGCGCGCTGCTGCGCCTGCTGGCGCGCCTGCACCCTGACGCCGACCATTCGATTCTGGACGACCTGCCCCGCCTAATCCAGCAGTACGGCGAGCGGTACCGCATCGCACTGTTCGTTCCGCCGCAGGAGTACGCTGCGTTCCATACGCGCGTGCAGGGCTATCAGGCGCGGGGCTATGCGGTAGAGGTCTATGCGTGAGCCGTCGTCGGAGCCGCCCGCCAAGTGGACGCTGTACGGTATCCCGCTGCAGAAGGGGATTGCGCTGGGCATCGGCGCGCCGCTGTACCTGCCGACCTACGGCAACCCGATATGGTTCGACCCGCGCCTGTTCGCCCAAGACGAGGACGAGTGGCGCGACATTGATTACCGCATGCCGACCGAGCCTGTGGAGGTGATTGGGCTGACGCGCACGCTGGACGACATCCCGCCCGTGCTGGCGCCCTATGTGCGCGTGGTGGGCTGGATTGTGGAGCAGCCGCCTGAGCCGCCCCTGCCGACTGTGCCCGTGCTGCTTGCGCCGAAGTTGCCCACGCTGCTGCCCCCCGAAACGACGGTGGTGCTGGACGCGAACGCGGGCGTGGCGTACATCGAGCCGAGCGTCGCGGTGCTGGCGCGCTATCAGGCGCAACTGCTGCGCACCGCGACCCATACGCGCTACCATCTGGAGGGCGCGCACCTGCCCATGCGCACTTGGGACGACCGCCCAATCCAGGTGGGGGGCGTCGCCGCCGACTGGGACGCCGTGCCCCAAGTCGCGCAGGCAGGCGCGGAACTCGTGTGGCTGACCAGCGATACCCTACCCGAAGACATCCGCGCCACAGCGCACGCGCTGGGCGGCAAACCCCTGTGGCTGCGCCTGACCGAACTCACCGCCTACGACGACGCCTACTGGCAGCGGCTGCTGCGCGCCAGCGCGGAGTTGAACCTGACACTGTTCGTGGAGCAAGCGGACGCGCTGCAAGAAGCGACCGACTCGCTGGCGGTCGCGCGGGAGGCGTTGCGCACGGAGCATGTGCCTATCGGCGCGCTGGAGGTCGGGCTACTCGCGCACGAGGCGTTGCCCGACACGCTGGAGCCGCCGCCCTATGCAGTCGTCTGGCAGGTTGGCGCGTGGACGCAGGCGTTGGGGGAGCGGCTGTGGGAGGCGCAGGCGCGGGCGCGTGCGCTGGGCGTGCGCCGCGCGATTATTGCGCCCGACGCCAACGCCGAGACGCTCGCACTCGCGCTGGGGCTGGAGCCACACACGCTGATTGTGCCCGCAGACGCCCTTCCCGCCGCCAAGACGCGCCTTGCGCTGCTTAGCGTCGCCGAGTGCCGCGAATGGCTGCTGCTGCGCCTGCGCGATTGGGCGAACCCCGCCCTGCGCCATCAGCCTGAAGCGTGGCTCAACTCGCGCGCCCCGTAGACGCGCTTGAGGTACAATTCTACAGACGCGATGAATCGCCGATGGCTTGGCGCGACGCTGCTCAGCGCGGTGGGGTTGTTGGGGCTGGGTGCGGGCGCGCTTTTGTGGACATTTAGCCGCGACGCGCCGTTCCCCAGCGGGGTGCAACTGGCGGGCTACTCGTTGGCGGGCGTGCGCCCCAGCCAGCTCGGTCGCCACTTAGAGACGCTGCGCGCCGTGCTTGCCGAGCAGCCGATTGTTGTCGCGCAGGCGCCCCAGCGCGCCACGCGCCTCAAACAGTGGGGCGTCGAACTCGATGTCGCCGCCATGCAGCAGGCGGTGCTGGATGCGTGGGCGCGCGTGCCGCTGTGGGAGCGTCTGTTCGGCGCGCCGCGCGTGCAAGTCGCCCCGCAGTGGGCTGCCATCCCCGAACTGTTCCAGACGCAGTTGGAGCGCTACCGCTCTCTGGAGCGCGCCCCGCGCGACGCCCGCGTGCGCTTCGTCAACGGCGTCGTGGAAGTCATCCCCAGCCAGTCGGGGCAGACGCTGGAACTGGAGCCGAGCCTGCAGAACCTGCTGGCTGCGCTGCGCGAGTTGCCCGCCGCGCAGACGCGCTTCGAGCTGGCGATGCGCCCCACGCCCCCGCGCATCTCCACCACAGTCGCCCGCGCCATCACGGGCGTGATGGCAAGCTACACGACGCGCTTTCCAGGCTATCAGGTCTCGCGCAACCACAACATTCGGCTGGCGGCAAGCGCACTCGACGGGCGTATCTTGCTGCCTGGCGAGCGGCTCTCGTACAATCAGGCGGTCGGCAAGCGCACGCTCAAGCAAGGGTTCCGCCCCGCGCCCGTGATCTTGTACGGCGAGAAGCGACTGGGCATCGGCGGCGGCATCTGCCAAGTCTCCTCCACACTCTATAACGCCGCGCTGCTGAGCGAACTCAAAATCGTGCGCCGCGCCAGCCACTCGATCCCTGTGGACTATGTGCCTCTCGGACGCGACGCCACCGTGACCGACACGGGCATCGACTTCGTGATCGAGAACCCGCACGACCACCCGATTGCGATTGCGACCGAGCTGGGTCGCTCCTCGCTGACGATACGGGTGCTGGGGCAGCCTGTGGCGGGCAGGACGGTCGTGCTGAAGACCGAGCGCGGTCAGCCGAAGTCGCCGCCCATCACGCGCATCCCTGACCCGAACCTGCCTGTGGGCAAGGAGCGCGTCATCAAGAAGGGCGCGGCAGGCGTGCGCGTCGTCCTCTGGCGCGAGGTGTACGAGAACGGCGTGTTGGTTGCGCGCGAGCGCGTGGCGACCAGCGTTTACCGCGCCCAGCCGCGCGTGATTGCCGTCGGTACGAAGCAAACGCCGAGCCAGTCGCCTGCGCCGACGCCTGATGCAGACGCCTCGCTGACAAGTCCGATCGCTCCCGACGAGTGAAGCTGGCAGTGCAGACGGCGCGCCGTGTGTGGAATTGTACCCCCCTCCTGACCGCTGGCTCCCTCGCCCGCGAGGGGGCGCGCGGGGGATTATGAAGTGCGGAAGCGAAGCTTCCGCCCACGCTGAAGCTAACGCTTCAGCACTCCAAACAGGTCGGCGCGCGGCTCACCCCTCTCCCACCCTGTGGGAGAGGGGCTGGGGGTGAGGGCAGAAAGTGGGCGCACCCTGCACACAGCGAACCCAAGCGATGTACCCTTAGCGAAGCTTCCGCCCATGCTGAAGCTGACGCTTCAGTACTCCAAATGAGGGTAGGGTGGTGCAACGCGCCTACCGTCGCCAGCTGAAGGAGCGGGGCGCAGGGCGTCCACCTGCACTGGCAGACATCCGCGACGAGCCGCCGCCCGTACCACCCGCGCGCAGCGTGCTTTGCGCCAGCGACAGCAAGTAGCCCTTCAGACGCTCCAAATCGCGCAGCTCCACAATCGCCAGATACTGCACCCCCTGATTGAACCGCACGCCGCTGACCCGATTGCGACGGCACAACTTCGCCAACTTGCCCGCAATCACCCAGTCGGCGGTCTTCTCGTCGATCTCGTCGCTGAGTAGCGGACCGATGCGCCGTATCCAGGTGTCCACAGGCTGCAGGTAGTGATAGTCGCCTGCGTCGATTCGGCTCTCCAAGTCGTACAGGGCGACCATATCGCGCAGCACGAGCGCGCCGACTTTGGGACCGATGCCCTTGATGTCAGTGATGCGCTGGTAGATTGGCTCCACGCGCCCCGACTGCACAATCGCCTGCTGGATGTCCATCCAGATGTTGCCGATGGTGTCTTCGGCGTACAGGCGCGCGGCGTAGCCTGCCAGCCCTTCGATTAGCCCGCGATTCAGCTGCTCGTTGATTTTGCGCTGGTTCTCTTGGCACACCGCAACGAATGCGTTCCAGAGTTGTTCGGGCGCGTTGCCCGACGCCAGAAACGCGCTGAAGTTCGCCTTGTCGCCGTGAAGGACTTTGTCCAGCGCCTGCAGCGCGAAGCCCGAATACTCGGCGCGGTCGTTCCCGCGCTTGGCGAACGCATAGTAGCCCAGCATCGCGCGGAAGGCGTAGTACGGGTCTGCCAGCGCGTCGCGCACCGCCTGACTGTCGGGCAGTTGGGTGCGCATCGCGCGCGCCATCTGCGGATACAGCACCTCGTGCTGGAACTTCTCCGCCTTCTCGCCCGCCAGACGGTTCAGTATCGCCTCAACCTCCATCATTGTGAACTTCGCCATGTCACGCCTCCTGTAAGTTTTTGATAGTTGTTGCCCAATAAAATCGCAGATTCCGCTGGTTAGACGGCTGGAACCTTCTCGGGGTTGCTGCCGAAATCCCGCGCTGGAGACTCCCATCTATATTATACGGAAAATCGCGCGAAAAATTCACCCGTAGCGCAGGAAAGGCTCGCGTCGGCGTCGGAAGGCGTCCTCGTCGCGGGCGCAGCGTTGCAGGATGCGCTCAGGCTCCGCGCCGTCCATCAGCATGGCATGCACCTCGCGGTTCGCCAGCAGCCCCAGCGACTTGTGCGCCTCCCACTCGCGCGGGTAGAGTTTGCGCAGGCAGTACGCCAGCCCGATTCCGAAGGCGAAGGGGCGCAGCTGCTCGCGATTCGTGATGAACACCGACACGCCCTGACACTCGATGCCCTTGTAGACACTGCTGGTCGGGGTAAACACCATCGGCACGGCGCGTGCGCCCGCGCTGGTGGGCAGCTCGTTCAGCATTCCTGCCAGCGCGCGCCCGTCAATCCACGGCGCGCCGACCAGCTCGAAGGGGGTGTCCGTACCGCGCCCGACGGACAGGTTCGTGCCCTCCCACACGCCGACGCCGATATACAGGAACGCCTGCTGCAGGCGGCGCATGTTCGGCGACGGGTTCGTCCAATACAGCCCGCAGGCGTCGTAGGTCATGTGCCGTTTCCAGCCCTCGCATGGGATGACCGTCAGGTCTGCACCGATGCTGCGCTCCGTGTTGAACATCTGCGCCAACTCGCCGACGGTCATCCCGTGCCGCAGGGCAATCGTGTGGTAGGCGGTGAACGAGAGGCGGTCAGGGTCAGCCAAGGGTCCCTCCACCTGCCCGCCGATGGGGTTCACCCGATCCAGCACATAGAACGGGATTTTGCGCTCGGCGGCGGCTTCCATCGCCAGCCCCATCGTGGAGATGTAGGTGTAGTACCGCGCGCCGATGTCTTGGATGTCGAACAGCAGCGCGTCGAGGCTCGCCAGCTGCTGCGGGGCGGGTTTTTTGCGCTCGCCGTAGAGGCTGTAAATCGGCAGCCCTGTGCGCTCGTCGACGCCGTCGGGCACATTTTCGTCCAGTCGCCCCTGAAAGCCGTGTTCGGGGCTGAACAGCGCGCCGATGGTAATGCCCAGCCGTCGCAGCAGGTCTACAAGCGGCTCGCGTGTGGCGGTCAACCCCGTGTGGTTCGTAATCACCCCCAGCCGCGCCTTGCGCAACGGCTCCAGATGCGACTCCAGTCGGTCAATCCCGTTTCGAACCATGCATGCGCCTCCTGCTCCAATCGCCCCGCGACTCCCTTCGCGAATGGCAGGAGGAGTATACCTGCTGGCGAATCGCGCAAGTACACGGGAGGCGTTCGCCATGACCGATCAGAAATTCGCTACGCTGAAGCGCAAGTTGCAGCAGGAACCGAACCACGCCGATGTGATGCGCTACTTTTTTGACCACTTCGCCGACCATCAGGCGTTTATTAAGATGAGCCAGCCCGTTTCGGACGAGCAGCGGCTAAAGGCGATTCACGCCATGCTGCTGATTAACCTGCAGGTGCTGCTGGGCAAGCAGAATGTCGCGCTGATAAATCCGTTCGTTCTTGCAGTACCGAAGCACCGCTTGTTGCACGGCGCGTTTCTCACAGAGGGGATGAGTGTGGGCGCGTTCTTCTACTTCGAGGACATCGATTCGGGGCTGGTCGGCGTTTCGGGCGGGCGACTGGGCGACCAGCTTTTGTCGGCGCGATTCACGCTGGGGTTGCTGCCGCTCAGTACCGAATAGCCATCTGCAAGCCGCGCGCGTCGTAGGCGGGGTCGCCGAGACACAGCTCGGCTTCGCCGCGGGTGTGGCGCAGTGCGCTCCAGGCAAGGGCGCAGGCGTCCAGCAGGTCGTCTATGCCCGCGTGCTTGGGCGCGACCGCCTGCCCAAACGCCGTTAGCAGGCACGCCAGCGCGTCGCCCGACTCGCCCAGCGCGCGCTGCAGGGCGTCAATCCGCGCCATCTGACCCGCCGCCGTGCGCTTCGGGTAGGCAATCGGTGCGCCCGTCATCGCCAGATAGCTTAGCTCGGGGTGCGATTCCCACACCCGCGTCTGCAGGTCGGGGGTCAGCAGCGCGTCCAGCTCGCGGATGCGCGGAATCAGGTGGTACGCCTGCACGCTCAAGCCCAGTGCGCGCAACGGTGCATACGACTCGGCGCACAGCATCGCGCGGGTCGGCGGGATGAACACGCAGCAGGCGCGCTTGCCCAGCCGCTGACGCGCGATATGGTCGCACGGGCGCATCCGCGCACGCCCCGACTCGTGCAGCCCAATCGGCATATCCACCGCGATTGCCCCCGCGTTGGGGTGCTGCTCCAGAATCGGCGCGAAGCGCGGGTGCAGCGCGTAGTCCAGCGTCAGGCGTCCGCCCGCTGCCACAAGGCGCACTGCCAGCCAGCCCGCCCGACAGCCGTCCACACCCAGCGCGACCCGCGGGGGGGCACTGTTATCTCGTTGGTCTACGCCCACTGCGCGGGTTAATATACCAGCAGCCAAATGCGTCTGCGCACAGACGCACTCAACTGCAGAAAGCCCGCCCCTGCGCCGATAATGCCCGCTGATGATACGCGGACTGTATGTGGCTGCCGAGGGAATGGCTGCCCGACAAAAAGCGCAGGACGCGATTGCCAACAATCTGGCGAATCTGAACACCACCGGCTTCAAGGCAGACCGCCCCGCCTTCGAGGCGGTCTACGAACGGCAACTGTATCGCGTGCAGGGGACACGCTCGCAGCCGATTGGCGCGCTTTCGGCGGGGGCAATCCTGCGCGAACTCTACACCGACCTGCAGCAGGGCGCACTCACCACGACGGGCAACCCGCTCGATGTCGCCATCGACGGCGCGGGCTTTTTCGCAGTGCAGACCGCGCAGGGCGTCCGCTACACACGCAACGGCGCGTTCCAACTCAGTGCGGGCGGCGTTCTCACCACCCGCGCGGGCGACCCCGTGCTGGGCGAGGGCAACCAGCCGATTCGAGTGCCGCCGAACGCGACCGTGCAAATCGGCGAGGACGGCGCGGTGCTGGCGAACGGCGCGCGCGTCGGGCGACTGCTGATTGCGCAGGGCGACCTCACGAAAGCGCCCGACGGCGACTTCATCGGCGCGGCGCAACCCGTCGCCAACCCGCGCGTCGTCGCAGGCGCCCTCGAAGCCTCGAATGTGAACATGGTGCGCGAGATGGTCACGATGATCGAACTCATCCGCGCCTACGAAACGCACCAGAAAATCATCCACGCGCACGACAACACGCTCGAACGCGCCATCAACGAACTACCGAAGGTATAGGAGGCAACCCGATGATACGCGCACTCCACACTGCCGCCGCAGGCATGGAATCGCAGCAGTTCAATATCGATGTGATTGCGAACAACTTGGCTAATGTGAACACGAACGGCTTCAAGACCGTGCGTGCGGACTTCGAGGACTTGCTGTACCAGACGCTGCGTCCTGCAGGGGCGACGGCGGCTGGGGGCACGCAGCTGCCCAGCGGCTTGCAGGTCGGGCTGGGGTCGCGCCCAGCGGCGACCTACGGGCTGTTCACGACGGGCGCGCTTCAGGTCACGGGCAACCCGCTCGATATGGCGATTGAGGGCGACGGCTTTTTCAAGGTGCTGCTGCCCGACGGCGCAATCGCCTACACGCGCGACGGCGGGTTCAAAATGGACGCGCAGGGCAGGCTGGTCACCTCCAACGGCTACCCGCTGGAACCCGAAATCATCATCCCGCCCGACGCCGAACAAATCATGATTGGACGCGACGGGGCGATTAGCGTGCGGCGCGGCGGGCAAGACGGCGTGGAGGAACTCGGACAAATCACGCTCGTGCGGTTTGTGAACCCTGCAGGGCTGAATCGGATTGGGCTGAACCTCTACCGAATCACGCCCGCCGCAGGTGAACCGATTGAGGGCGCGCCCGGCGCCAACGGCATCGGCAGCATCGCGGGCGGCGCGCTGGAAGCCTCGAATGTGCAAATCGTCGACGAGATGGTGCGCCTGATTATGGCGCAGCGCGCCTACGAGGTCAACTCGCGTGCGATTCAGACCGCTGATGAGATGCTCAGCGTCGCCAAAGACCTGAAGCGGTAAGGCAAGCGTGCGGTAATCCTTGACCGTCACGCCTGCGCAACGGGGGACGCCTCAACCGCGTAGAGGAGAACCCCTTCGCGCACGGCTTGATGCACAATCGCGGAGGTTTGCTTGACCTGCTCGAACTCGGCAGGCGTGTAGCACAGGAAGTCGATGTGGCGCGGGAAGCGCACAATCCGCAGCACCATCGGCATCCGCTTCAGGAAGGGTATGTTCTCGAACGCCTGCGCGACGACGATGACATCCAAATCGGAGTCGCTGTGCGCCTCGCCACGCGCCCGTGAACCAAACAGAATCACACGCTCTGGCTGCAACTGCGCCACAAGCACGGGCAGTCCCGACTGCACAAACTGTTGAACTAATCGGTCAGCGGTCATGGCGTCCCCCAGCGATGCTCAAAGTAAGCCTGCACACGCTCGGCGATTGCTATCTTCGCGGCAGCGATGTCGTCCGAGTAGAGTGTGTAAGGAACCGTACCCGCCACATCTGGGTAGCGCGCCACAGCGTAATCGCCTGTCAGGTCGAGATAGCGTCCTGAAGTTCGTCAGGTAGCCCTAACTGCGACGCCATCTCGTCCAGGTTATGGTTGCGCGGGATTGGTCTTTGTTCCAGTGCGAACGCCGCCTTCAGCAACTTCTCGACCGCTTGGGGCGCTAAAAACGCGGCGACATCGTATCCCTCGATGGTTCGATTGCGTCGCGCCATCTCCAAGTCGTGAATCGCCTGCTCGTACCAGCGTTTTGCCACCTCGCGGGCGTTCATGGCTCAAGTATACCTGCCTTCACTCCCACTCAATCGTCGCGGGGGGCTTGGAACTGAGGTCGTACAGCACGCGGTTGACGCCAGTCGCCTCGTTGCTGATGCGGTTGGCGACGCGCAGCAGCAGGTCCCATGGCAACTCGGCAGGCTCGGCGGTCATCGCGTCCTCGCTATGCACCACGCGCAGCACAATCGGGTACTGGTAGGTGCGCTGGTCGCCCATCACGCCGACGGAACGCACATCGGGCAGCACGGCGAACGCCTGCCACACGCGCTGCGCCCAGCCCGTACGCGTGAGTTCCTCGTTCAGAATCGCGTCCGCCGCGCGCACAATCGCCAACTTTTCCGCCGTCACTTCGCCCAGCACGCGCACTGCCAAGCCCGGTCCAGGGAACGGCTGCCGCCACACGATTTCGGGGGGCAGCCCCAACTCCTGCGCGACGCGACGCACCTCGTCCTTGAACAGGTAGCGCAGCGGCTCGATGAGTTCCATGCGCATCCAGTCGGGCAGCCCGCCGACATTGTGGTGCGTCTTGATTTTCGCGGCGAGGCGCGTGCCGCTCTCGATGACATCGGGGTACAGCGTGCCCTGCGCCAAGTAGCGGCACTGCCCAATCGCGTCGGCATGCGCTTCGAACACGCGCACGAACTCCTCGCCGATGACCTTGCGCTTCTGCTCGGGGTCAACGACGCCCCGCAGTCGCTGCAGGAACCGCTCGCGGGCGTCCACGAAAATCAGGCGGCTGGGGAAGTGCTGCGTGAACAGCGTCCGCACCTGCTCCGCCTCGCCCGCGCGCATCAGCCCGTGATCGACGAAGATGCAGGTGAGTTGCTCGCCGATGGCGCGTTGCACCAGCGCGGCGACCGTGCAGGAGTCGACGCCACCGCTGACGGCGCACAGCACGCGCTCGCTGCCCACCTGCGCGCGGATGCGGGCGACGCTCTCGTCGATGAAGTTGCGCATCGTCCAGTCGCCCTTGCAGCCGCACACCGCATACAGGAACTGGCGCAGCAGGTGCATGCCGAACGGCGTGTGCGCCACTTCGGGATGGAACTGCACGCCGTAGAGATGTCGCTGCAGGTCGCCCATCGCCGCGACGGGCGTGTTCTCGGTCTCCGCCAGCACTACAAAACCTGGCGGGGGCGTCTGCACCATGTCGCCGTGGCTCATCCAGCAGGTCAGGTGGAAGTCCAGTTGCTCGAACAGCGGTTCGGCATGCACGACGGTCAGCAGCGTGCGCCCGTACTCGCGCTGTGCAGCAGGCTGCACGACGCCGCCCAGCAGGTGCGCCATCAACTGATGCCCGTAGCAGATGCCCAGCACAGGCACGCCCAGCGTGAACAGTTCGGGGTCGACGCGCGGGGCGTTCGGCTCATAGACGCTCGCGGGACCGCCCGACAGGATAATGCCCTTTGGCTGGCGGGCGCGTAGGGCGTGCAGGGGCGTATCATACGGCAGAATCTCGCAGAACACATTGCACTCGCGCACGCGCCGCGCAATCAACTGCGTGTATTGCCCGCCGAAGTCCAGAATCGCAACCTGCTCGTGCGCGCCGATTGGGGTCTCCATCGGGGAATAGGATACCATGCAATCCACGGGCGGCACAATCGCCGTCGACGCCGCGTAGCAGGAATCCCCGCGCCCGCGCCGAATGCCCATAGCGCCATGCTACGCACGATATTCGGCTTCGAGATGCCGACGCGCCTGCTGTTTGGGCAGGGCGCAGTGGAGAACTTGGGCTTCGAGTGCAGTTTGAACGGTTGGGCAAGCGCGCTCATCGTCACGGACGCGGGCGTCCACAAGGCGGGTCTGACGCAGCCAGTGGAGGCGCAGTTGCAGGCGCAGGGTGTGCGCTACCGCCTCTACACGGGCGTCGTGCCGAACCCTACGATTGAGAGCATCGAGGCGGCGGTACCCGACGCGCAGGCGGTCGATGTGGTGATTGCCGTCGGCGGGGGCAGCGTGATGGACAGCGCGAAGCTCATCAACGCTATTCGCACGCACGGCGGGCGCGTGCGCGACTACGAGGGCACGGACACCGTCCCCGCGCCGTGCAAGCCGCTGGTCGCTATCCCCACCACCGCAGGCACGGGCAGCGAGGTCACTTTCATTGCGATGTTCACCGACGCGGGCAAACGCCAAAAAATGCCCGTGCTGAGTCGCCACCTCGCGCCCCACTTGGCGATTGTTGACCCTGAGATGACGCGCAACCTGCCCCCCGACGCCACGGCGCAGACGGGGCTGGACGCGCTCACGCACGCCATCGAAGCGATTGTCGACCTGCAGGCGAACCCGTTCTCGGACATGCTGGCGTTCGAGGCGATACGGCTGATCACGCGCTACTTGCCGCGCGCGGTCGCCGACGGGCGCGAGGACATCGAAGCGCGCGGGGCGATGGCGTTTGCCGCGACGATTGCAGGCGCAGCGTTCAACAACAGCATGGTCGGGCTGGCGCACGCGATGGCGCACGCGTTGGGCGGGCTGTATGACCTCCCGCACGGGCTGTGCTGCGCGCTCGCGCTGCCGGTGGCGATGCACTTCAACCTCGAAAGCCGACGCGAGCGGTTCGAGGAAATCGCGCAGGTGATGGGCTACGCGCACACCCAATCAGAGGTCGTGCCGATGCCCGGCGCAGCGGTGCAAGGCGGCGTGTGGGACAAGACCTTCACCGCCGAAGACGCGGTTCTGCGCGTGCGCCAACTGATGAGCGAGGTCGGGCTGCCCGCGCACCTTATCGATGTCGGGGTGGAGGTCTCCGAAAGCGACTTGGAGACGCTTGCCGACCTGACGCTGGCGGACGGCTCGATTCTGTTCAATCCCGTCCCGCCGACGCGCGAGCAGGTGAAAGACCTGCTGCGCCATATCGCCACCTACACGGAGTGAACGCATGCTACGGAGGGAGATTCTGGGAATCCCGCTTGGGATTTGGCTGGGCAGCATCGTGTACGCGCTGCTGTGCATCGTGTTGCGCTCGTACTATGTCGACTACGAGGGATTGCGCCAGATTGCGGCGGTCGCGGAGGGGATGAGCCGCGCCTCGACGACTTGGTGGAGCGGGCACAGCGCGCTGGGCGTGCTGCTGCTGTGGCTTGTGACGCTGCCGCTGAAGGTCGCGTTGCCGTTGGTGGACGCGGCGCAGATGGTGGGCGCGCTGAGCATCTGGGCGTCGGGGCTAATGCTGCATCGGATTCTGCGATTGTCGGGGCTAAGCGTTGGGCTATGCGGCTGGCTCACCTTCCTGTTCTACGGGACGAATGTCGCGTGGGTAAGCGCGACGATGTTGCCTGTGGCGGCGCTGTCGCTGCTGCTTACGGCGTGGTGGGGGCTGAACGCGATTCGCTGGCTGGCGGAGCGCGAGTTGGACGCGGCGGGCGGGACGCGGCTGGGCGTGCTGGCGGGCGTGCTGGGGATGGTGAACCTGTTCGCGCTGCTGCCCGCGCTGGCGGTCGGCATCCTTGGGCTGCGTCGGGGCGGCGGCGCGGGGCTACTCGGCGCAGCAGTGGGCATCGCGCTCGTGGGCTATCTCGTCGTCTACTTCGCCGTACTGCCTGGCGATGTGCAGGTCGGCGGCGCAACGCGACCCAAACCGTCGATGGTGGAGTGGTTCTGGACAGGTGAAGGCGCCAGCCAAGCGGACATCCCGCGCTATTCGGGGCTGTATTGGCGCGCAATGGGCGAGCAGGCGCAAAACGCAGTGCTTGCGATTGGGCAGCCGTTCCGTGTGCGCGATGTGTACCAGTATTATGTGCAAGGGCGGTTCATCACGCTGATCAAGGGGCTGTTTCTGTTGTTGGCGCTGGCGTTCGTGATTGTGCTGGGGGTGATACGGTTGTCAGGCGAGCGCGTGCCGACCGAGCGGCTGGTGAGCGCGGTGCGCGGCGTGGGCGGACTGGCGCTGCTGTTCTCGCTGATTGTGCTGGTCGCGTGGCAGGGCGATCGGCAGGCGTTCTATTTGTGGACACTGTTTTGGGCGATTGTCGGGCTGGGCGGCTGGCTCGGCAGTTATGTGGACGAGGATGTGCGCCGTCTCAGCCTTGCGGCGCCTGCAGTTGTGGTCGTGCTGCTGCTGTTCGGGCTGATGAAGCTTGCGACCCTGCGCTCCACCGAGTACGACACCGAGCGTCAAGAGGCGGAGGCGTTTGCTCCAGGCATCCGCAAGGGCGATGTGATGGTCGCCGCCACGCGCTTGGCAGAGTGGCTGCGCTACTACAGCGCGGGCAGGGCGCGCGCCATCGACGCTGCTTGCTGGCTTAACCCCGAAACCGACCTCAAGTCGCTGCTCCAAGAAGTGCAGCAAGCGACCGAGCGCGCTTCTGAAGCCGAGCCAACAGTCGCCCGCATCATCCTATGGGGCTACGCGCTCGACCCCAACCCCCTCAAAGAGGCGGGGTTCAATTCCAACCCAGCGTGGCTCGAATCGCTGGGCAAGGCGCAGGAACTGGCGCGCAACTCAGGCGGCGCGTACCGTCGGCGATATGTGAAGATGGTGGCATATCCCACCCTGATTCCACTGACAGGCGAGGTGCAAACTTTTGGCAAACCGCGTAATTAAGGATATGAGCGACGACATTTACTTGATTGAGGCTGCCAAGCAAGGCGACAACGAGGCGTTCGATCGGCTCTGGGCGCGCCATCGCGACAAGGTGTTCCGCTCGCTGCTGCGCGCCTGCGGCGGCAACCCCGACACGACGCACGATGTGTTGCAAGACGCGCTACTGAACGCCTTCAAGGCGCTGCAGCAGTTTCGCGGGGACGCTAACTTCGCCACTTGGCTCTATACCATCGCGCGGCGACTGTGCATCCGCGCCCGACGCGACTTAGACCGCTTCTACTCGCTGGACGATCCGCTGAACACCGAAGAGGGGCAAGCCATCTTGCGCCAACTGATTGACCAGCACGCGCAAGACCCCGAATCGCTCGTGATCGAGAACGACCTGCGCGAGCGCGTGCAGCAGGCAGTAGCGGAACTGCCCGACTCGCTGCGCCCCGTGCTGGTGCTGCGCGATATCGAAGAACTCTCCACCGAAGAGACGGCGCAACGGCTGGGCATCACGCAAGCGGCGGTCAAAGCGCGCCTGCACCGCGCCCGCGAACTGCTCCGCCAAAAACTGGAGGCGTACCTGCACGAGCCATGAACGCCCAGCAACGCCTATAAGTAGTGGATTTTCGGGCGGATTCCCCCCACATAGCCGCCCAACCCCTTGACAAAACGGCGTTTTCTTGTTATAATTTCAGGGGCAACGCCGACGGGGGCGTCCACCCTGTGAAATTTTGTTCGAGAAACGCCGATTAAGCAGGAAAAACGCGCGTTGGGTTATAATTAAGACTCGGCGTCTCCTGCAGTGGAACTCACGGCAAGGGCGAATCGTATACCCTTGCAGGTAGGAACGCATGATATGAAAACCAACGCGCGGGCGAGATTGTGAACAAGTTCACAAACGCGCCCGTCCATAGGAGGTGTTATCGAAGTGCCCGTATTGGATGAGGAGATGGAAATTTTGATGGATACGCAGGCAACGGCTCGTCTGAGCAAGGCGGGGCGGGACTCGCTCTACGACGACCCGCTCGGACTGGAGATGGAGTCGCCCGAACTGGACGACCTCGATGTGCTGGACGACGACTTCTCGTCGCTGAGCATCGGCGGTCTGGAACTGGGCGACGAGCTGGGCGGCGAAGAGGAAGTGGACTTCTGGGGCGGCGTCGGCGAGGAGACCCCGCACGAGGACGACAGCGTCGAAGTCGAACTCTGGATGCTCCAGAGCCGACGCTCACAACTGCTCACGCCCGAAGAGGAGATCCGATTCTCGCAGCAGGTGCAAGAGGGGGAACGGCTCTACAAAATCCGCAAGCAGATTGCCGACAAGCGCAAGGTAGACCCAGAGAGCATCAGCGAGGAAGACTGGGCAAAGGCGGCGAACCTGCCCGCGTGGGAACTCGCCGTGCGCATCCAAGAAGCCGAAGAGGCGAAGCGACGGCTGATTGAATCGAACCTGCGCTTGGTGGTCAGCATCGCCAAGCGGTACGCCTCGCGCGGCATCTCGCTCGCCGACCTGATTCAGGAAGGCAACTTGGGGCTGATTCGCGCCGTCGAGAAGTTCGACCCCGAACGCGGGTTCCGCTTCAGCACCTACGCCACTTGGTGGATTCGGCGCGCGATTGCCCGCGCGGTCATCAACAACAGCCGCACCATCCGAATCCCCGTGTATGTGGCGGAACTCATCAACAAGGTCATCAAGACCGAGTTGCGCCTGCAGCAGATTCTGCAGCGGGAGCCGACCGACGAGGAAATCGCCGCCGAGACGAAAATGTCCGTCGAGCGCGTGCGCGAAATCCGACGCGCAGCGGTGGAGCCAATCTCCATCGAAAGCCCCGTCGGCGAGCGCGACAACGCCACGCTGGGCGAGTTCATCCCGTCCAGCGACATCGTGCCCACGCCCGAAGATGTCACGGAGCGGCTCATCCTGCGCGAGCAGATCGACATGATTCTGGAGAAGTTGCAGCCGCGCGAGCGCGATGTGGTGCGCCTGCGCTTCGGGCTGGATGACGGGTATCAGCGCACGCTCGAAGAGGTCGGCGCGGAACTCAAAATCACGCGCGAGCGCGTGCGCCAACTCGAACTGCGCGCCTTGCGCAAACTGCGCCAAATCGGCGAGCGCATCGAAGACCTGCGCCGCAATCAGGGGCTCGAACTCGAAGACGCGCTCGCGCTCATCGACACGGACTTCCAGTAATCGCCAGCGTCGGGCAGGGCGCTTCCTGCCCGACGCCGTTTAATCGCTATGACAGAGACGCGCGTGCCTGTGCCGACGCTCGAACGGTTAGCCATCTACCTGCGCGTGCTGCTGGACGCCCACGAATCGGGCATCCAGACGCTCTCCTCGCAAGAGATGGAGCAGCATTCGGGCATCAGCGCAGCGCAGTTCCGCAAAGACCTCTCCTACTTCGGCGAGTTCGGCAAGCCAGGCGTCGGCTACTCGGTGCAGGGGCTGATCGCGTGCATCGAGCGCATCCTGCGCTTGGATGAGGAGCAGCCGATTCTGCTGGTCGGCGCGGGCAACATCGGCTCCGCGCTGGTGGGCTACCCGAACTTTCGGGCGCACCGCCTGCGCATCGCCGCCGTGTTCGACAACAACTTCGTCAAAATCGGACGCCCCTTCGGCGACCTGATCATCGAGGACATCGCCCGCATCCGTGAGGTGAACGCGCAGATTGGCGCGCGGCTGGGCATTATCGCGGTGCCTGCGCACGCCGCGCAAGAGGTCGCCGACGCGCTGGTCGATGCGGGCGTCACGGGCATCCTGAACTTCGCGCCGACCATCCTGCGCACGCCCCCGCATGTGCATGTGCGCAATGTGTCGTTCCTGCAGGAGTTGGCGGTGCTGTCCTATCACGCGGTTGAGGACGCGCTCTGCGTGAACGGGCAGGCGCGCCGCGGAGGCGACGATGGAGTATGACTTTCTGGTGCTGGGCAGCGGGATGGCGGGGCTGACCTTCGCGCTGAACGCCGCGCCGCACGGCACAGTCGCCATCCTCACCAAAAAACAACGCTCCGAGTCAAACACGAACTACGCGCAGGGCGGCATCGCCGCCGCGATGGGCGCGGACGACTCGTGGGAACTGCACCTGCACGACACGCTGATTGCGGGCGCAGGGCTGTGTGAGCGCGAAGCCGTCGAGGTGCTGGTGCGCGAAGGACCGCGCATGGTGCAGTGGCTCATCGAACTCGGCGCGCAGTTCGATCGCAATCCCGACGGCAGCCTTGCGCTGGGACGCGAGGGCGGACACACGCGCAACCGCATCCTGCACGCCGCCGACCACACAGGCTACGAAATCGAGCGCACGCTGCTGATTGCCGCCCGCAAAACATCGCGCATCACCCTCTTGGAACACTATCAGGCGTTGGATCTGCTGGTTCAGGATGGCGCATGCATCGGCGTAAAGGTGCTGGACACGCTCACGGGCGACCTATTCGAGATTCGGGCGCGGGCGGTGCTGCTGGCGACGGGCGGCTGCGGACAGGTCTACCTGCACACCAGCAACCCGCCCATCGCCACAGGCGACGGCATCGCGATGGCATGGCGCGCGGGGGCGGTTATTGCCAACATGGAGTTCATCCAGTTCCACCCGACGACGGTGTACCACACCGACGCGCCGTCGTTCCTGATTTCGGAGGCGGTGCGCGGCGAGGGCGGGCTACTCAAACGGCGCGACGGCTACCGCTTCATGCCCGACTATGACCCGCGCGCCGAACTTGCCCCGCGCGATATTGTCGCCCGCGCCATCGACGCCGAACTCAAAAAGACGGGCGACCCGTGCGTCTACCTCGACATCACGCATCTGGATGCCGACTTCATCCAGCGGCGCTTCCCGACGATTTACCAGACCTGCCTGCAGTACGGCATCGACATCACGCGCGAGCCGATTCCCGTCGTGCCCGCGGCGCACTACACCTGCGGCGGGGTATGGACGGATTTGCACGGGCGCACGACGATTCCGCGCCTGTACGCCTGTGGCGAGGTCGCCTACACGGGCGTGCATGGGGCGAACCGCTTAGCGAGCAACTCGCTGCTGGAGGCGTTGGTGTTCGCCGAGCGCGCGGCGATTCACGCTGCCACGCGCCTTGACGAGCCGCCGCCGCAGCCGAAGCCGTCGTGCATTACAGCGCGTCTTGCGCCCCCTGCGCCCGCCCCTCAGCCCGACGACCACGCCGACAACTGGGACGCCGCGCGGCTGCGCATCCGCCAGGTGATGCAAAAGCGCGTGGGCATCGTGCGCACGGTCGCCCGCCTGCAGGAGGCGCGCTGCACGCTGGAGACGCTCGCCGCGCAACTGGAAGCCGCCTACCGCCAGACGCCCATCACGGTCGATTCGTGCGAGGCGCGCAACCTCGCCGCGTGCGCCCTGCTGATTACCCAGAGCGCGCTCGCCCGCAAAGAGAGCCGCGGGCTGCACTATGTGCTGGACTATCCTGACCCGCGCGACGAGTACGCTGTGTGCCCGACGCTGATTACGCCCGTATGAAAAAAGTGGACTGCATCATTCGCCCGCACACGCTGGAAGCGGTCAAGACCGCGCTGAACGAACTCGGCGTCACGGGCATGACGGTCAGCGAGGTGCGCGGGTGCGGCAGCAGCCCGCCCGAAACCGACTGGTTCGGCGAGGAGACGCTGATTCGCCTGCCTATCCGCCTGCGCCTGGAGTTGGTCGTGCCCGACGAGCAGGTGGAGCCGATTATTGAGGCGGTGCTTCGCCACGCCCGCACGGGTCAGCCCGACGACGGCAAAATCTTCGTATTGCCCTACGCCGACGCGATACGCATCCGCACGGAAGAGCGTGGCGAAGCCGCCCTGTAGCGACTACACGCCCTCAATCCGCACGCCCAGCACCTTTAGGAACTGCGCCAGCCATTCGGGGTGCGCGGGCCAAGCGGGCGCGGTGACGAGGTTGCCGTCCACGACCGCTTTGTCGGCGGACACTTCCTCGAAGCGCGCCCCTGCCAGCGTCAGTTCGGGACCGACGGCGGGGTAGGCGGTCGCCGTGCGCCCCTGCAGCACGCCTGCAGCGGTCAGCACCTGCAGCCCGTGGCAAATCGCCGCGACGGGCTTGTTCGCGTCAAAAAAGTGGCGCACGATCTCCAGC
>Ga0101941_1000400_pt1 | contig 79951 bp, 65 predicted proteins | sample DewCreD2012metaG_3_FD_75242 | JGI IMG/M metagenome (GOLD analysis project Ga0101941, IMG submission 75242) | Hot spring sediment bacterial and archeal communities from British Columbia, Canada, to study Microbial Dark Matter (Phase II) - Dewar... ... | reverse complement strand
CTAAGCCCTGCTGCAGATACCGCTTCACCCACAAGCAGACGGTCTGCGGACGGCGGGCACGGAGCAACCCCTGCTGGGCGACTTGCTTTGCAGTTTGACCGTCGGCAATCTTGAGCAAGGCAGCAGCTTTCTCGCGGACATAGGGCTTGGGATGGCGGTCGCGTGCCCCGGTAAGTTCGCGACGTTGCTCATCGGTCAGGTGGAGATGCAGGCGGCGTGACATCCTCCTCACCTCCACCAGTAGCATAACATAAATACGTTTATTTTTTCAAAGTTCATCAGCCTGCGGCTACTGGAGGAACGCGCCCCGTCGTGTCCGGAACGTCGCGGTCACGACAGAGCGTGACCCTCCGGAAGATTCTGACTCGCATTATTGGCTGGTGATTCAGAGTGCCTGATTACGCAGTGGTGCTCGCGGGGGGCGGCAGCCGGCGCATGGGCAGGGATAAAGCGCTGCTGGACTGGCAAGGCCGTCCTCTGCTGGAGCATATCCTCAACCGCCTGCGCGCCAGCTTTGAGCAGCTGGTAGTGGTAGGCGGTCGCCCGGAATGGGTCACGTTACAGGGTGTCCTCTGGATACCGGACGAAAAGCCGGGGGTGGGTGTAGCAGCAGCCATACTGACCGCTCTGCATCGCCTGCAACAGCCTTGCTTCGTCTGTGCCTGCGACATGCCCTTCGTCCATGCGGAGTTCGGCAGGTGGCTGATAGAGAACGCTTCAGGCGTGGCGGTGCATGTGCCGCGCTGGCAGGATCGGGCGCAACCTCTGCACGCCGCCTGGTTCCCCAAGGCGATACCCGCTCTGGAAGCAAGCCTGCAAACAGGCGAGCGCACCGTGTGGCGTATTCTACAGCGCATGGAGGAAGCGGGTACACTACAGTGGGTGGACGAAGAGATTGTACGCCGATTCGACCCCGAAGGTAAATGCTTCGTGAACTTGAATACGCCGCAGGAGTGGCAAGCGTGGCAGAACTCAGCCATATAGATGAACACGGCAAAGCACGTATGGTGGACGTGAGCGCAAAACCCGAGACCGTCCGCACCGCTACCGCGCAAGCGGTGGTGCATCTTTCACCGCAGTTGCTGGAGATGGTACGCAACAATGCGCTGGAGAAAGGCGACGTGTTGGCGGTGGCGCGTGTGGCGGGTATCGTGGCGGCAAAGCGTGTTGGGGAGATTATCCCGCTGTGCCACCCTCTGCCCCTCACCCACACCGACGTGCGGTTCGAATTTCTGCCCGACGGTTTGCGTATCGTGGCGAGCGCTTCGGTGGTGGGACGTACCGGCGTAGAGATGGAGGCGTTGACTGCCGCCTCGGTAGCTGCGCTCACCGTGTACGATATGTGCAAGGCGGTGGATAAAGGAATCACTATCACCGATATCTGCTTGCTGGAGAAGACGGGAGGGAAGTCGGGCGTGTACCGACGGGAAGGAGGTGAGAACCACCCGTGAAGAAGGAAATCATCGTGAACGTGGGCAGCCGCGAGACGCGCATCGCCGTGCTGGAAGACGACCGGCTCATGGAGCTGCATGTGGAGCGCGAGGAGCGTATTGTGGGCAGTATCTACAAGGCGCGTGTGGCGAACGTGCTGCCCGGTATGGACGCGGCGTTTGTGGACATCGGTCTGGAGCGCAATGCGTTCCTGTATGTGGGCGACATCCTGCCCGATAGCGGTGATGATACCCCTGCGCCCGCTTCGATGCGTCGTTCCGCTTTGCGTAACCGCAATATCAAAGAGATACTGCGCGTCGGTCAGGAGATTCTGGTGCAGGTTACCAAAGGACCGCGCGGAACCAAAGGCTGTCGCGTTTCCACGCGCATCACCCTGCCCGGCAGATATGTGGTATTGACACCGGAGGGTGAGCATCTGGGCGTCTCGCGCAAAATCACCGACCCCAAGGAGCGGGAGCGTCTCAAACGGCTGGGGCGTGAACTGCGTCCGGAGGGCTTCGGGCTGATTATTCGCACCGAGGCGGAGGACAAGAACGAGGAGCAGCTGCTGCAGGACATCGAATGGCTGCAGGAGCAGTGGCGCACGATTCAGGAGACCGCTCGCAAGGCAAAAGCGCCTGCGCTGATTCACAAAGACTATTCACTGCTGTACAAGACGGTGCGCGACATTTTCAGCTCCGACACCACACGCATGGTCATTGACGACCCCGAGGAGTACCAGAAAGCGGTGGAGCTTGCCAGCCGATTCGCACCTAAACTGAAGTCGCGTATCGAGCTGTACGACAAGGACGAACCGATTTTTGACCACTTCCGCATTGAGCAGGAAATTGACCGCCTGATGAAGCGACAGGTGTACCTGAAGTCGGGCGGTTACCTGACGATAGATGAGACCGAGGCGCTGACCACCATCGACGTAAACACCGGCAAATTCACTGGTAGCACCAGCCTGGCGGACACCATCCTGCGCACGAACATCGAAGCCGCCGAGGAGGTGGCACGGCAACTGCGCCTGCGCGACCTGGGCGGGATTATCGTGATCGACTTCATCGACATGAGCAGTTCGCACGACCGTCAGCAAGTGATGCGCACTCTAGAACGCGCCCTCAAGCGCGACCGTGCTCGCACCAAAATCAGCCACATCAGCCCGCTGGGGCTGGTGCAGATGACACGCAAGCGCACGGGCGAGTCGGTGGTGGAGCTGTTGATGGAACCCTGTCCCTACTGCGGAGGGCGCGGGCGCATCGTCGCTCCTGAGTCGGTGAGCATGGATATCGAGCGAGAGCTAACCCGCCGCGCCACCGCCGAGCACGCCGAAGCGTATCTGGTCATCGCCCATCCCAAGGTAGCGGAACTGGTTATCGGTCCCGAAGGCGAGAACGTGGACGAGCTGGAGCACGCTCTGCACTGCGCCATCTACGTGCGCAGCGACCCCGACAGACATCTGGAAAGCTACGAGATTCGCCCGGGCACAATGGCAGATTTCGACCGTTCCTGGCTGGGCTATCGCCGTGCGCAGGTGGTGGAGTGCCTGGTAGAGCCGTCCTCACTGAGCGCAAACGGCAGCCCGAAGTTCATCGGCTGGACGGACGGGTTCTTGCTTGACCTTACCGACGGCGCGGAAGTTGCCGGTCAGCGGGTCAAGGCAAGACTGCTGGATGTGCGACGCTCCTTTGCGTTTGCGGAGGTGATACCGTCGGCGCGTCCACTGGACCGTGGTGAGATACCGTAGCCGATGCTTACAGCCTCGCCACCGTTAAGCCGCCGTCCACCAGAATCACCGCGCCGGTGGAGTAGGGCAAGTCGCCGCGCACCAGCATCGCCACTGCCTTGCCCACATCCTCCGGCGTGCCCCAGCGCGGTTGCAGGGTTAAACCTTCGGCGATCAGGCGGTCGTAGCGCTCCTGCACGGGGGCGGTCATGTCGGTGCGGATGATGCCGGGGCGTACCTCGTATACGGGGATGCCGAACTCCGCCAGACGCACCGCCCACAGTTGCGCCGCCATCGACAACCCCGCTTTGGAGATGCAGTAGTCTCCGCGGTTGGGCGAAGCCACCGTTGCCGAGATGGAGGTGATGAACACGATGCAGGCAGGGAAATCGACGTCCGCTTGCTTTTGCTCTATCATCCAGCGGGCAACCGCCTGTGTGAGGAAGTAGGGCGCCTGCAGGTTGATGCGAATCAGCCTTTCGAAACTCTCTTCGCTTGCTTCCAAAATATCCGCCCGCACCTGCGGCGCGACGCCCGCGTTGTTCACCAGCACGTTCAACCGTCCGAAACGCTCGCGTACCGCCTGTACCAGCCGAGCGCGCTCATCCTGCTGAGAGATGTCCGCCTGAAAATACTCGGCAGTTGCGCCCGTCTCACGCAGTTCCTGCAGTACATCATCCACCGCTTCGGGCGGGCGCACGCCGTTCAGCGCAAGCGCGTACCCCTCCTGCGCCAGACACCGCGCGATGCCCAGTCCGATGCCGCGCGTACCACCTGTGATGAGGGCGACGCGATGCCTGCTCATTTCACTGCCACCACTGTCCACAGCCCTGCACCTTTGATTTCTAACGCTATCTCCTCTTTTGATTTCTGGAGGGCAACCTCAATCGTTCTGCCCTCTGGCGAAAGAACCTCTGCCTCACGAGGCGTGAGGCGTAAACGCTGAAGCAACGTGTTGTTGATGTGTACACTCACATCTGCAGGGGCGACCGCATCCTCTTCCACACGGTAATCGCGGTTCAGCAGATGAATCACCAGCGGATAACCGCCCTTCTGCACACGTCGACGTAGGGAAGCGATGAAGCTGCTTGCACTTTCCACCCGCAGCTGGTTCCTCGTCTCTTCGGGCAGGTTTGCGAACGTCCGCTCTGCAGACAGGATGCGATAGCCACCCGTTCTGGAGTTGCCTGCGGTGTGAGGACGTCCGTCGGGCGTGCGGTACAAAACAGCGAAGGGCACACTCGCCGCTAACATCGCCAGCGCCAGAGCTTTCGCCTTCTCGAAGCGGGGCTCGTCCACCTCCAGCAGAGTGTTGGTAAGCGGCAGATAGCCGTCGAACAGGTCATGGTGTTCACGCACGAAGCGATAGAGGTAGGCGAAGTCCTCCGGCTTGCCACGCCACCAGTGCGTGCCCTTTTCGGGTGTATAGCACCACTGATTGTGCGGTACCATGAACACCGAACCGAACGCATACGCCTGTGCGATCCACGTGCGCACCATGCCCGGCTTCTCGTTGGCAGCAATCCACGCCCAATCCCAACCGCTGGCGGTTGCGGTTTGTCGCTTGTCGAACGCTTCCACCAGCCGGTACACGAACAGAGGCTCCGCCGACACCTTGCCCGATGCGGCATGATGGTCTACCTCTCCGCAGAAGTAGTCCACCAGCGGCTCCACCAGTAATGCTTCAGGGCTGGACGCACTGGAGTTGACGCTGCGTAGTAGAGGTTTGCGCCGAAGTCGCTCCGCGTGTTCGTATACCTGCTTCACCAGATTCATCATCGCTTCGCGCTGGAAACGCTGAAACTCCGCTCTGAAGGGAACCGTCCAGGGGTTCTGGCGGTATCGCTCGGCGGTGATGCCCTGTGCGATCAGGTAGTCGCGGTAGTTGAAGTGTTCCGCTTCGCTCGCGCTCAGCTTGCCGTTGCGCTTCAGGTATTCCCGAAACTCCCGCAAGCAATGCTCGCAGAAACAGCCACTGTTCCACGCGGCGCAGGCGGAGGTGCCCCGATAGTCGTCGATATGCAAGCCGTCAATCGGGGCGAGGCAGGCGCGTTCGGTCTGGTCCATCAGGTAATTGCGATAGTCCGGACTGTTCGAGCAAAACCAGTAGGCGGGATGCCCTTTGTGCGAATGGTCATGCAGCCAGGGCACGGTCAGGGGTTTGCCGTTCAGGTCGCGGCAGACAGAGTCCAGGAAACGGTCAGGACAAAAATCAATAAATCCTCCAAAATCCACCAGGAAGTCCACACTGGCGCAGTAGCGCATCTTGCGGCGTTTCGCCTCATCCACCCGGGCGAGGAACTCCCCCAGAGCACGTCCCTCTCGCGAACGCGCTCTGCCTCCCCAGCCTGTTACCGTGCCGGAGTACAGGTCATACTGTCTCGGTTCCGGAGCATACATGAACACCACGTCACTGGCTTCAATGCGAGGACGTGTGGGCATCGGTTATCCTCCAGCGTTCAGTTGTTCTATCAGCTTCGCCGGAGTGACAGCGGTGACCTCTTGATAGCGGCTAAAGTCTGTGGGGTTGAGGGTGAGGATATGAGAGATTTCATGTGCTGAGGCAAACGCCACCAGCCGGGCATCGTGTGCCTCCTTGCCTTTCACCTCATAGCGGTGTACCAGCTCCAGCCAGCGCTGGGCTATATCGGGAGGTTCGTCAAGAAGCAGCATGGTGTCTAAAAAGAGCTGGCAATCTGAAAAAGCCTGTTCCACACTGCCTCCCAAACCGTTCGCCTCGAGCGGTCGGGTAGCGACGCTCCAAAACTCAACCAGCACCTGAGTACAGAGATACAGGTTCTTATTCTCGTCAATGAGCAGGTCAATGGCACGCTCGCATTTCAGTCAAACCTCTCTTTCTACGATATAATCGCACAGTGCTGTTAGGCTCTCGCGTATGGTGCTGGGCGGAAGTGAGCCGAGCGCCTCCATCGCCTGGCGGACGTGGTGTGCCGCAATAGCCTGTGTTTGGGCAAAGCCATCATAGCGACGGATAATCTCCACCACCTGCTGTATCTCCCCGTCTTTCACCGGTGCTTCGATCATCTGCAGTAGTCGCTCGCGGTCGGCAGGGGTGGATTCGCGCAGAGCGATAATCAACGGCAGGGTAAACTTGCCCTCGCGCAGGTCGTTGCCTACCGGTTTACCCATGCGAGCGGGGTTGCCGATATAGTCCAGCAGGTCGTCGGCGATCTGAAATGCCATGCCGATATGGTATCCATAGCGAGATAAAGCGTCCACGACCGGTTCGGGCGCACCCGCTACCAGTGCCCCCGCCCGACAGCATCCCTGAATAAATACCGCCGTCTTCTTGCGGATGATGTCGAAGTAGGTCTGCTCGGAGATGGAGGCATCGCTGGTATGAATCATCTGCAGTACCTCGCCCTCGCTCATCTCGATGGCGATCTGGGAGATGGTGCGAATAATAGCGATATCGCCATCCTCAGCCAGCAGGTTCATCGCTTTCGCCAGCAGATAATCGCCGGTTAACACCGTGACCCCGTTGCCGAACAGCGCGCTGGCGGTAGGGCGTCCGCGGCGTGTGGTGGTATTATCTACCACGTCGTCATGGATGAGGGTGGCGGTATGCATTAACTCTGCGGCAGCCGCCAGAGGAATCAGGCGGTTTCTATCTACGGGTAAGCCGGTTGCATACGCACTGAGGCAAACGAGCGCGGGGCGCAGTCTCTTGCCCCCCGATGACAGCACATGTCCGCCCAGCGACCATATCGTGCGCACCGGAGAGGAAATCTCCTGCTGGATGCGTTCCTCTACTGCTTGCAGGTCCGGCAGCACCACCTCCAGCAGTTTCGCTATATGTGGATCGGCGGAGCGCGTTACAAACGTTGTCGTAGTGCTCATGGTTTAACCCCGGAATGGATGCAAACGATGCCAAAAGTCAATTCGCGCCACGCCACCTCGACGAAGCCCGCTTCGCGCAGGATTTGCGCCAGCTTCTCCCGCTCGGGGAAGTAACGCACCGAGGTGGGCAAATAGGTATAGGCGTCCCGGTGGCTTAGCAAGCCGCCTATGTATGGAAGCAAGCGGTGGAAGTAGAGACTGTATATTGAACGAAACGGCTGGCGACGCGGCAGGGAAAACTCCAGACATACCAGCCGCCCACCGGGTTTCAGCACGCGCCACATCTCGGCAAACGCTTTGCGGATATCCACCACGTTGCGGATGCCGAACGCCACCGTGACCGCTTCGAACGAACCAGAAGCGAAGGGCAGTTGCAAAGCATCGCCGAGCACAAGCGTTATCTGCCCATGACGAGAATGCCTGCGTGCCTTCTTTAAGCCCAATTGCAGCATCGGCTCGCAAAAATCCACCCCGATGACCATGCCGCTTGAGCCTACTTCACGCGCCAGGCGAAGGGCGAGGTCCGCCGTGCCGGTGCAGACATCCAGCGCGGTATCCCCCGGTCGTAGCCTTGCCTCTCTGGTGGCAGCCTCACGCCAGTAGTGGTGGATACGCAGGCTGAGCAAGGAGTTCAGAAGGTCGTAGCGTGGCGCGACACGCGCAAACATGTCGCGGACGTACGAGCGCTTCTGCTCCCCAATAATTTTCGATTCGTCCAAAGCAATACTCACCGTGCGTTCCTGACGTGTACTTTCTCAACAATTACCGCAACGAGTATACCAGATTCGCCTAGTGACGTTCAAACATGGCGGCAAGGTTCCAGCGAATCTCCGCGATGCAGAATCCGGTGTGTATGTTGTAATCCCCACGCCATGAGCGCAAGGTCTATGGCGTTTTGTCCTGCTTGTGGCAGGTAATAATAGTGCTCAAACGGGTGCAGGAGGCTCATCGGAAGGTACGTCGCTCCCTGCCACAGCAACCACCAGCCGAACCATTTCCACGAGCGCCACACAGCTACCAGCACGCCCAGAAAGGCGAGGTCGGCGATCAACGTGTCCCAGGCGTCCTTGAAGAAGAACAGGTAAGGGTTGAACCCAACGGTTAGCCAGTAACGGAAGTGATTCAAGAGGGGCAGTAGCGCCTGTAGAAAATGAAGCATCCCAAGAGCGGTGGCAGAGCGCAGTTGCTGTTGCTGATAGCCGCTGAGCGTGGCAGGCAAAAGCGCAAAACGCAGCAGGAGGTATCCCACCGCTATGGCAATCACGGAACCCGAAGCTACCCATGCCCGCCATCGCCATTCCCTGCGCATCGCATAGGCAAGAACCACTATGACGGGAACCAGTGCGAGAGGCTGTTCGTACGCACCGAGCGCGCCCGCGTAGAACAGGCCGGCAACGAGGAGAAACCGTGTTCGTCCCGAATCTCCCCAGCGAATCAACCACCAGACGCTCCACACCGTCAGGCAGGTTGCCAGCAACGCGGTGCGCGAGGGAACCCACACAATGAGCCGCTCGTAACCGCTGTGTACCAGCCGGTCCCAACCCCAGAAGAACGCACCTGCCCCCAGCCAGAGTTGCCAGCCATGCTCGCGCAGGGAAGTGCCCCATGCCTTTGCCTGCTGTGAAAGACGCGATATACCCGCAACCAAAACCCACAACGCTATCAGACACCAGGCGGAGATACCCCGCAGAGTGGTCAGCGCATTCGTCTGCTGAAGGCTCAGGGCAACCGCACCTGTCAGAGCAAAAAGCCGAACCTGCCACTCCTCAGCAAAGATGTGTGATAGCCACCGTCGGGCGAACCGCCGACTCAACAAGTAAACACCGATTGCAGTCAGCGCCGCTAATAGCCAGTTGGTGAGCCGGTATCCCCAGCCGGTCTCACCGTGCAGGGTGTAATCTACCAGTAAAGAGAGGCAGGTTGTCGGGCGATAGAAGCCGTTGTGCAGGAACCAGTCGCCGGTGAACCAGTGCCACCAGCCGTGCAGTCCGCTCGTTTCGCGCATGGCGTCCAGCATGGCGGCGGTATCGGTATCGGCGCGCAGGGGGGCATTCGCTACCACCTGCCTCAATCCGGGCAGGTTGGCGAGGAGGAGCAAGCAGTATACGGCAAAGTCGGTTTTGACCTGTTGAAGCCATGCTCTCATGAGTAAAGGGTTTTGCGCGATGGTTGGGGATCGAACCATCGGGATATACACTGCGTACCTTCGCTGTGTTGAGTGTACTCCCTGCTCCGCGCACCACCTCGCGGAGGACGAGGCTCCGTCCGAGCCGTCATTCCCTTTGGTCGCAACGGAGCACGACCATCTAATCAAAAATCGCCCCACGATGTGAATCGCAGGCTGTGGTTTAAGTAAAACCCGCCTGCACTGTGGTGGGAACTTGCTATCCCCTCTTAAACCGTCTCTCCAGATCCTCGATGCTGAGCACCAGCACCACGGGACGCCCGTGTGGACACAGGTAGGGGTTTTCGGTGTCGGCGAGTTCCTGTAGCAGATGGGTCATCTCAGCGTGGGAAAGAACGTCGCCTGCTTTCACCGCCATTTTACATGCGGTGGTGGCTACCAGCGTTTCGTCGGTAAGGGGCAGGCGTCGCTGTACGCCCAGCTCGGAGATTTCATCCAGCAGGTCGCGTACCAGTGTCTCCACATTGCGCTGACCGAGCCAGGCGGGCGCGCCGCGCAGCACCACGCTATCGCTGCCGAACGGTTCCAGCAGAAAGCCCATGTTTTGCAACTCCTGCAGGTGTTCGCCCAGCAAAGTGGCAGTGCGCCGGTCCAGGTGGAACACCAGCGGCGTCAGCAGGTGTTGCACAGGAACAGGTTGCTTCTGGCGCAGCACGGTAAGCTTCTCATACAGCACGCGCTCATGCGCCACGTGCTGATCGATAATCAGCAAGCCGCGCAGGGAAGATGCGATGATGTAGGTGCGATGGATTTGTCCCAGCACCTGAAAGCCTTCCAGCATCTCCGCGTAGGGGCGGGCCACAGGTTGCACCTCGGTAGCGGGAGCCTGCGTGAGGTCGATACCTGCCCGGCGCATCAGCTCGGCATGAAGCACCTCCTGCGGCGGCAACGGCGACGGCTGCCACACGGGTTGCCCTCCAGTTGCCGGTCGCTCGACGGGCTGGGGGATGTCTAACCCGCTCTGCAGTCCGGGCAGTGCGGAGGGTATCATGCCTTGCTGGAGCAGCGCCTGGCGCACCGCGCTGAGCACCGCGTGGTACACCTCCCCCTCGTGTGAGAACTTCACCTCCGCTTTGGTGGGGTGTACGTTGACGTCCACACTGTAAGGAGGCACCTCCAGAAAAACCGCCGCGATGGGGTGGCGTCCCTCAGGGGTTAGCGTTCGGTAGGCATCGTCCAGAGCTTTGGAGAGCACGCGGTGTCGCACCAGCCGACGGTTCACGAAGAAGCTCTGCATGGCGCGCGTGGGGCGCGTCAGGTGAGGGGGAGAGACATATCCTGTGATGCGCAGGTGTCCTTCGGTGAAGTCGATGGTGCGCAGTTCGCGGGCCACGTCACGTCCGAACACCGCCAGCAGGGCATGGCGGGGGTCGCTGCTGCCCTGCGAGGCGAAAATCTCCTGCCCGTTATGCAGCAGGCGAAAGGAGACCTCAGGAAACGCCAGAGCAAAGCGCGTTACCAGCTCGGTAATGTGCGAGAGCTCGGTGGCAACGCTTTTCAGGAACTTGAGGCGAGCAGGCGTGTTGTAGAACAGGTCGCGCACGGTCACGGTGGTGCCGTTGCGAGCGGCGCATTCCTCCGCTTCTACCACCTGTCCGTTCTCCACCAGCAGGCGCATGCCCGTGTCGAGGTCGGCGCGTTTGGTCAGCAGTTCGAAGCGGCTGACGGCGGCGATGCTGGGCAACGCCTCCCCCCGAAAGCCCAGCGTCACGATGGACTGCAGGTCCTCCGCATCGCGAATCTTGGATGTAGCGTGTCGCTGGATGCTGAGCAGAGCATCAGCGGGGCTCATGCCCTCGCCATCATCGGTAACGCGGATGAGCCGTTTACCGCCCTGCTCTACCTCCACCAGGATTGTACGCGCCCCCGCGTCGATGCTGTTCTCCACCAGCTCCTTCACTACCGACGCGGGGCGTTCCACCACCTCGCCTGCCGCGATACGGTTGACCGTATGCTCTTCCAGCAGGTGAATGCGCGTGGGATATGTCTCTATCGCCTCCACCGAAATCACTTCTCACGAACCGCAGGCTTGGGCACGGGCGACACTGGCGGTTTGGCTGCCGACGCTTTCAGCATCTGCTTGTATCGCTCGAGGCGCTCTTTGTACATCTTCACCTGCGGGTCGGTGTCGGGCTTGCCCTGCTTTTTCAGTTTAGCCAGCTGCTCCTGGGCTATTTCGATTTGCTTGGCGATAATCTGCGGAGGCATACCTGGCACCATGCCCGGGGGCATCCCCGGTCTGGTCTGGAACGCTTCAGGGTTTTCCCTGCGCCATCGCTCCATCGCCGCCTTCTGCCACGCTTTGTATACTGTGTCGCGCTTCGTGACCACCACGTCAAGCTGCTTCACTACCGCTAATTTTTCCTGTTCCAGCCGCTTCTGTTCAGCAGGGTCTTGTGCGCTCAATCGTTTCCTGTCCAGCTCTGCCAACTTGTCGATGAGGGCATCGCGCTGTTTTTCCAGCTGACCCAGCTGCTTCGCCAGCGCTTTCTCCTTTGGGCTGGGATTGGGCTTTTTCGTGGTCGTCGGCACCTGCGCGCCAGGGGGCAGGTTCAAGTCCTTGCGTATCAGAGATGGGGGCTTGAGCACCGGCTTGGGCGCTTGCTCTTTGTTCTGCGCGAACGCCACACATGCGAGCAACACCATAGCCACCGTTGCCACAACACCGAAAAACCTGAACATAGACGAAACCTCCTGTGCTGCACTGTTTCTACCTTTCATTATATACGAAGAGAAATGTGAAGAAAGCGTCCGCCCCCTCGCAAAAGCACCGGAACCGCATACGGGCGTGTTGCAATGAACAGGGAGGTTGTGTAATGATATATCAAGAGTGAGTTCTACTCTTGAGGAGGACCAGAGAATGGAACAGAGCTCTACCGCCGTTATTAAACAGCGCGGCGAGTGGTGGATTGGCTGGATTAAGAAAGCACCCGGTGTAAACTGCCAGGAGCTTACCCGTGAAGGTCTGTTAGATACCCTGCGTATCACCCTGCGGGAGGCTCTGGAGTTTAATCGGCAAGAGGCTCGTATATGCGTTCACGACCGCGAAAACGTTCAGTAACTCGCTCTCTGCGCAGGCGCAAACGCCCGATATGGCAACGCCTGCTGATATACTTCTTGCTTCTGGTGCTGTTGGGGATTGTGGTCGGCGGCGGGTATCTGGTGGTGTTACTGGTACAGGTATCCAAGATGTTGCCCAGCAGCGAGCAGATTGTGAACCTCAAGCCGTATGTGGGCACGCGCATCCTCTCGCAAGATGGGGTAGTGCTGGCAACCCTGACCAACGAGCGACGCGAGCTGGCGAAGATGTCGGAGTTTCCCAAGCAGCTGGTTGACGCGGTAGTGGCTATCGAAGACAGCCAGTTCTATCAACACAGGGGCATCAGCCCGCGGGCGGTATTTCGGGCGGTGTGGGTAAACCTGCGTGAGGGCAGGTATGCGCAGGGCGGTAGCACTATCACCATGCAGCTGGCGCGAAATGCCTTCCTGACGCAGAAAAAGACCTTCCATCGCAAGTTGCAAGAGGCACTTCTCGCCTTGCAGATGGAACAGCACCTCACTAAAGAGCAGATTCTGGAAACGTATCTGAACGAGGTGTACTTCGGCAGCGGCGCGTACGGCGCCAAGACTGCCGCTAGGGTGTACTTCGATAAACCGCTGAACAAGCTAACCCTTGCCGAGTGTGCCTTGCTGGCGGGGATAATTCGTCGCCCGTCCGCTTATTCACCGCATGAGAACCCAGAGCTGGCATTGCGTCGGCGTGACAGGGTTCTGGAGCGGATGCGTGCGCTGGGTTTCATCGACGAACAGCAGTATGAACAGGCGAAACGCGAGCCGATTCGTGTTGTCCCTCTGCGCAGGCAGGGTATTCGCTTCAAAGCACCTTACTTTGTGTTCCACGTGTTAAAGCAGCTGATGGAGGATTACGGCGCGGATCAGATTTACAAGGCGGGGCTAACGGTAGAAACCACCCTGAACTGGCAAATGCAGCAGGCGGCGGAACAGGCGTTGCGTGAGGGACTGGCAAAGTACGGCAGGGGAAGCGCTACACAGGGAGCCATCATCGCGATAGACCCGCATACCGGTTTCATCCGGGCGATGGTGGGTGGTGTGGACTTTAGCAAATCGCAGTACAATGCCACAACGCAGGGCAGAAGACAACCCGGTTCGGCGTTTAAGCCTGTTGTCTACTGCGCAGCGATTGATAAAGGGGTGCTTACTCCTGACTCGCGCATCCTCGATGCACCGGTCAGCTATCCCTCGTATCCAAGAGCCTACCGCCCCCAAAACTCCGATGGACGCTATCACGGTTGGGTCACCGTGCGTCAGGCGATTGCCTACTCTATCAACATTCCGGCGGTAAAGACCATCGCGATGGTGGGCCCGCAGACGGTGATCGAGTACGCCCGCAAGCTGGGCATCGAGTCCCCGCTGGAGCCAAACCTGTCGCTGGCTCTGGGGTCGTCTGCTGTTCGCCCGATAGAGATGGCTGTAGCGTATGGCGTGTTCGCGACAGGAGGCAACCGCTGTGAACCCGTCGCGATTGTGCGTGTACGCGACAGCGAAGGCAACATCATTCAGGAGAACGCCCCGGCGATAACGTATGGGGTGATTTCCGAAACCACCGCCAAAACAATGGACGAGCTGCTCAAGGGACCTGTGCGGACCCCCGGCGGAACCGCCTACCGCGTACTGCACGATTTTCCTGAAGCACGCGGTAAGACAGGCACAACCGATGAGGGGCGTGATGCCTGGTTTGTTGGGTATACCCCCGAACTGGTTACCGCAGTGTGGGTGGCGCGTGAAGTGGTGGACCCGGTAAAGGGGCAAAAAGTGTATTTGCCGATGCCGCGCATTTTCGGAGGCACGGTATGTGCGCCCATCTGGAAGGAGTTCATGAGCAAAGCAGTGCCCCTGCAAAAGGAGTGGCTCCGCAAACTGGAGCCGGGTGATGTGCCGGAGAAGCCCCAGCAGCCGGAGAACCTGGACACCATCACGTTGACCCTGTGTGACGAGAGCGGTATGATTGCTACACCCGCATGTCCCCGTACGCATCGATTCACGTTCCGGCGTGGCGAGGAGCCTACCCAGCAGTGTACGATACACAGCTCCCAGCAGCCACAGCCAATCAGCCCCAGTACTCCGGAGAGCACCACCAGCCCCCCTTCCGGGGAGGAACCGCCTTCCACCACTGCACCACAATCGCCGGAGCTTGTGCCTCCGCCTGCAACGAGCACGCCGGGCAACCTCCCCGGTAGCGAGCCGGCTGTCTTGCAGCCCCGAGTGAGCGAGCCTCCCCCCGTGGCTGCGCCCGGTCAGCCGCGTCTTTCCGAACCCAAGGTGACTCCACCTCCCGCCGTGGAAAAGGTCAGGATATGTGCGGATTCGGGTCTGCTGGCAACGCGCTACTGCCCGGAAGTGCTGGTCAGAACCTTCCCCGCGGGTAAAGCCCCGAAGAAGCGTTGTAACCTGCACCGTCCGCCTCCGGGAGAGGAATAGTCATGCGCGGGCGTTTTGGAGTAGAGATACCTGCGCCTCCACAGGTGCCTCATTTCAAACTGTTTGTTGCGTTCATTGCTCTGGGCTTCGCTGCGCTGGTATTGCGCCTGTGGTATCTGCAGGTGGCGATGGGTGAGGAGTTGCTGGCGCAGTCGGAGAGCAACCGCAAGCGATTTATCCGGCTGTTCGCACCCAGAGGAATGATTGTCGACCGCGCCGGACGTACGCTGGCGATGAACCGCCCGGAGTTTGTGGTCAGTATCATCCCGGCAGAGGTCGGAAGCGACGATTCGGTGCTACACCGTTTGAGCCAGATACTGGAGATGCCCATCGAAGACATCCTGCAAGTGGTGGGCAATGCCAAACAGCGCGCCCAGCGGCTTTATCCCGTTCCTCTGGCGACGGGCGTTTCTCTGGATGTGGTCACGCGCATCGAGGAGAATCGGCTCTGGCTACCGGGAGTAAACGTCAGCCCGCAACCGGTACGCTGGTATCCGGAGGGGAAGCTGGCGTCGCATTTACTGGGAATGCTGGGCGAGGTGGACGCAAAGGAACTGCAGACTCTGCGCGAAGCGGGGGTGTCGCCCGGAGAGTACGTGGGCAAGATGGGGGTGGAGCGAGCGCAAGAGGTGTGGCTGCACGGCAAAGCAGGAGGCAAATGGGTAGAGGTGGACGCTCGCGGGCGCCAGCGGCGTGAAATCGAGGAAGTGCCAGCCGAGCAGGGTGCGACGGTGATGTTGACCATCGATAAACGACTGCAGCGAGCGGCGGAAGAGGCGTTTGGCAACCGGACGGGGGCGGCTGTTGCGCTGGACCCTCGCACCGGAGAGGTGTTGTTGCTGGCAAGCTTTCCGCGCTTTGACCCCAACGCCTTCGCGCGAGGGGTAAAACCAAGCGTCTGGCGTGAGATAGCCACCAACCCGCTGCACCCCTTGCAAAACCGCGCCATCGGCAGTCGGTATCCGCCCGGCTCCACCTTCAAAATCGTCACGGCGGCAGCAGGGTTGCACTCCGGGGCGATTACTCCCTATACCAGCTTCTACTGCCCGGGCGCGCTGCAGCTGGGGCGATGGCGTTTCCGCTGTCACCGCCGGCATGGAGCGACAGGATTCGTCAAAGCGATAGGCGCGTCGTGTGATGTGTATTTCTATCAGGTAGGCTTGCGAACCGGTATCGACACGCTGGCGGAGATGGCTCACGCCTTCGGCTTAGGGGAAGCGACAGGCATCGACCTGGTGGGTGAGAGTCGGGGCAACATCCCTACCCCGGAGTGGAAGAAGAAGCGGTATAAGGAGGGCTGGTACGACGGCGACACGGTGAACACCTCCATCGGGCAGGGTTTTGTGCAGGTAACGCCCCTGCAGATGGCTCTGGTGGCTGCCGCCGTGGCGAACCGGGGAACAGTGATGAAGCCGTTCGTGGTAAAGCGGATTATTCCCCCCGGCGGCACGCCGATAGATACTCAACCCGCTGTCTTCAAGCAGGTATCGTTGCACTCCGACCTCTGGCGGTGGATTGCGGAAGGGATGCGGGCGGCGGTAGCCGGAGCAGGTGGTACGGCGCACGCTGCAAATCTGCCCGGTATTCCTGTTGCCGGCAAGACGGGCACCGCCGAGGACCCTCCTCGTCGCAGGCCTCATGCGTGGTTTATCTGCTACGCGCCGGCGGATAACCCTCGTATCGCGTTGGCAGTAGTGGTAGAGCAGGGGGGACACGGTGGGGCGGTCGCCGCGCCCATCGCCCGACACATTCTGGAGACCTTCTTCGGAATGGAACACGCTCGCGCCCGTGGCGACGCCAGCGCTACCGACTAGAGATTTTTTCGAAAAATTCTTCCCAAACCGCTTGACAAAGTTTTACAGACTATTTATAATAGATGCGTAAACGCTTACACAACGATAAGTGCAATTATGACCATTGAGGAGTTTGCACGCAAAATCGGGGTGTCCAGCGCGACCGTCTCGCGGGCGATTCACGGAAGGGGACGGATTAGTCCGCAGACGCGCCAGATGGTGCTGCAGCGCATGGAGGAGTTGGGCTTCACGCCCAATCTGCACGCGCAGAGCCTGGCGCACCGACGCAGTCATATTATCGGGCTGGAGTATCTGGGGCACACGGAGGTGCTATCGGATATGTTCCTGATTGCGCTGGCGAGAGGTATCCAGCACGTGCTGTCCGAGCATGGCTACACGCTACTGCTGAACCCCGTCGGAGTGGTGGATGAGCGGGAGAGTCTGTTGCGTCGCTGGGCGCGTTCGCGAGCGGTGGATGGCGCGATTGTAGTAGGCGACCCCGATGTGTCGGTGGAGTGGCTGCGCAAGCTCATTACTCAGAAGACCTTCTGTGTGGTCATTGTGCACCATCCGCTACCTCCTCTGCCGGGCGTGGGATGCGTTACTCTGGACCTGTCGCGGGGCATCGCTCAGGTTGCGGACCTGTTGTGCTCGCTGGGACACTGCCGAATAGGCTACATCGGCAGTATCGAGCCGGATTCGGTTCTGCCCATGCTACGCCAGCAGGTAGAGGCAAAGGGAGGATGCATTTCTCCTGAGATGGTGATTTATGCAGGTCGCACTCCTGACGACGGCGCGCGGGCAGCACGTGAGCTGGTGACGAAGTCTCCTCGCCCCACGGCGATATTCGTGCGAACCGATGTGCTGGCTATCGGCGCCATGCAGGCGATACGCGAAGCGGGATTGTGCATCCCAAAGGACATTTCGGTAGTGGCACACGACGATGTGCCCTTTGCGCAGTTTACCGACCCGCCGTTGACCACGGTACGGGTAGACTACGAGGAGCTGGGCAAATCGGCGGTAGAGATGTTGCTGGCGATGCTGGAGCGAAGGGAATCTGTCGAGTTGCATCGGACAGTACATACCTCGCTGGTACAGCGCGCCACCGTCGCACCGCCTTTGCATCATAAAACCATATCACTTCCGGGAGGTATTTGACACTATGCGCAAGTCAACTGGTTTCACACTCATCGAGTTGCTCGTCGTAATCGCGATTATCGCGATACTGGCGGCGATTCTGTTCCCCGTGTTCGCGCAGGCACGGGAGCGTGCCCGCGCGGCGAGCTGTCTGTCTAACATGAAACAGTTCGGGCTGGCTATTCAGATGTACAAGCAGGACTATGACGAATGCGTTTCCGGTCCCTTCATCTACAACGGTGCGTGGGGTGACTGCAACGTGCTCGTGTGGTTCCCTGACCTGCACATGCCCTACGTGAAGAACCGCCAGCTGAAGATCTGCCCATCGGGTAGGGAGTACACTACCTTCGCCGCGCCCTCTACAATGGACGTGCCTGGCACCTGCGGCTGGGGCGACCCGGGCAACGGGCAGTATTACTTCAGCTACAAGTGGAACAGCATCTGGGCATGGCCCTGCACCGACCCCAACCCGAACTGGAGCTGGTCTAAGTACGGCTTCAAGCATTACCTGTCCGACGGCGCGGTGGAGGACCCTGCAGGCACTATCCTGCTGGTAGATGGCTCCTGGCCGGAGACATGGGCGGACTGCGACGCCGACCCGATATGGAACCGTCAGGACGTGTGGTGGGGACCGCCGACCCTCACCTATCGTCACTTTGACGGCTTCAACTCCGTGCATGGCGACGGTCACGCCAAGTATCACCGTAAGGCGTCCACGCGCTGGGGTGACTGGACCGTTCAGGCAGGGGATTAGCGATGGCATCTCCGCTTAAGCGTGAAGTGTCGCCGGTGGTGGCGGTAGTGGTCATCGTGCTGGTTATCGCCGTGGTGGTGGGAGCCTACTGGTACCTGTCGGGTGGCAGCTCCCTCACCGCGAAGAAGGAGCCGGCCAGACCGCTGCAACCGCCCCCCAACCTGATGGTGCCGCAAGGTGCAGGAGGAGCGGTTGCTCCCCCGACGGCGCCTCGATAGCGCATCTGGAGGGCGAATCTCCTGCTGAGCCATTGTGGAAATTGACTCACCGGCAGGTTCGCCCTCCTAGTGCGGCAACGAGACAATCCCTCTGGAGGGCGAGGCTCCGTCCGAGCCATGTTGGTGCACCGGTTTTCGGCTCACCGGGAAGTTCGCCCTCCAGAGTAGCGAAGCGGAGATTCACGTTTGACGAACCAGTGAGTACTCCGCCACACGTGATTATTTGGATAGTGAGCAGAGCAGTTGCACTTCTCTGTCATTCTGAGCCGGGTGGCTGCGCTTACCTGTCATTCTGAGCGAAGCGAAGAATCTCGGTGTAGCAACAGAGCGAGTTGCTTCGCTGATGCTCAGCATGACAAAATAGATTGAAACGTGCCTCCGGTTCAGCACGGGAATAACTATAATTCTGGTTTTTCTATGCACAGTGCTTTACAGCAAAAACCTGCCCCTGCCGAAACGGTCATCAGCGCGCAGCCAGCTGTAACCCCTGTCCGCTGGTGGACGGTAGTGCTGGGACTGGTGCTCATTGTGCCTAACAACTACTGGGTAGTGTACATGGAAAAGGTGCGCACCGGTCCCTATCCTACCACTATCTCTATCTTCGCCAACTGTGTGTTCCTGCTGGTGGTGTTGCTGATGGTGAACGCGCCGTTGAGATGGTGGCTCCCGCGTGTCGCTCTGAATCGCGCTGAACTGCTCACCGTTTACTCTATGCTCTGTCTGGGTTCTGCGCTGGCGGGGCTGGACATGATACCCGTGCTTGTGCAGATGATGGGGCATCCCTTCCAGTTCGGCAACGAGTCCAACGGTTGGCTAAACATCTTCGGCAAGTACCTTCCGCGCGAGCTGATGGTGACCGACTTAGACGCCCTGCGAGGGTACTATCAGGGCAACGACACCCTGTACCGCTGGGAGCATCTTCGGGCGTGGCTGCCTCCCGTGTTGCGCTGGATGGTGTTCATCCTCGCGTTGTTGTTCGTGATGTTGTGTCTCAGCAACCTGCTGCGCAAGCTGTGGGTGGAGCGTGAGCGGCTTACCTTCCCTATCGTTATCCTGCCCCTGCAGATGACCGACGAGCGCGTTCCCTTCTGGCGCAACGGTTTGTTGTGGGCGGGCATCCTGCTGGCAGGCGGAATTAACGTGCTGAACGGCTTGAACTACATGATACCCTCGTTGCCCGCCATCAACGTGAAGCATCAGGATTTGCTGCCGTACATCACCCAGAAGCCCTGGAACGCCATCGGCTGGACGCCTTACTCCTTCTATCCGTTCGTCATTGGGCTGGGTTACTTGCTGCCATTGGACCTGGTGTTTTCCTGCTGGTTCTTCTATATCTTCTGGAAGGCGGAGCTGGTTGTCTCCAACGCAATGGCATGGGATACCATTCCCGACTTCCCCTTCATTCGCGAGCAGGCGTTCGGCGGCTACATGGCGATACTGGTATTCCTCACGTGGACGGCGAGAGGGTATCTGAAAGCGGTCTGGCAAAAGGCATGGCGTGGCACGGGTGAACTCTCCGATAGCGGAGAGGCGATGTCCTATCGCGCGACGTTGATCGGTCTGGCAGCGGGGCTGGCGTTTCTGGTGGGCTTCCTGTGGTACTACGGTATGTCGCCCGTATGGGCTGTGCTGGCGGTGGCTATCTACTTCGCGCTGACGCTGGCGGTGATGCGCATGAGGGCAGAGCTGGGCCCACCCGTGCACGACCTGCACTTCTCCGGTCCCGACCACGTGATTACCCGCGCGTTCGGCACGGGGGCGTTAGACGGGCACAGTCTGGCGGTGCTGAACTTCTTCTACTGGTTCAACCGCGCGTATCGCAGTCACCCTGCGCCCATTGTGATAGAGAGCCAGCGCATCGCCGGTTCCGCAAACGCCTCTCAGCGGAGGATGGCGGTCGCGCTCATGCTGGCGGTGCTGGTGGGTGGGTTGTCCTCGTTCTGGGCGTTCGTGCATTGTGGTTATCAGCTGGGCACGGCGAGCAAATTCTTTCAGGGCATCTGGTTCGGCAACGAGGCGTACAACCGCCTCGCCACCTGGATAGGCAGTCCGAGCAAGCCCAACCCACAGGCGAACTGGGCGATGGCAATCGGCTTCGGCATCTGTTCGCTGCTGATGTTCCTGCGTCTGAAACTGCTGTGGTTTCCCTTTCATCCTATCGGCTTCGCCATCTCCGGTTCGTGGAGCATGAATCTGGTATGGCTACCCCTGTTCATCGCGTGGCTGGTCAAGTGGCTGGTGTTACATTACGGTTCCCTGCGCACCTACCGCCGACTGGAGCCTTTCTTTCTGGGCTTGATGCTGGGCGAGTTCATCGTGGGCAGTATCTGGAGCCTGCTGGGCATGCTCACCGGCCTGCCCACCTACAGCTTCTGGGGGGCGTAGGGTTACTCCCCCACCGGTATCGGAAACCGCCTTGCCAGGTCGGGGTGGCAGTAAAAATGCTTCCCTATCAATACCGGAAAAGCCACCTCGCGATGCCTCTCAACGAACTGCAGGAGGTCATGCCGCTGGTTGTTCCTGCCGAAGTGATGCCATGCGATGCCTGCCTGGTCGAGCTTGTCGTAAAGGCGACACCACCGCTGGCGAAGCAGTGCCATGGCGTTGTCCCCCTGGTTGTCCTGCTGCGCCCTCTGGCACGCTGTTTTCTTCGGCTTGGGACGCATCTCCGGTACCGCCAAAATCTCCTCGTCGCTCAAACCCAGCAGGTAAGCCATCTGCACCAGCTCCAACCGGTTGCGTTCCAGTTTGAGATCAGGAGCCCTGTAGCGGAACAATTCAAACAGGTACTTGTTGAACCAGGCTGTCTGCAACATCTCCTGTCGGTCCGCGCCCACGATGTACGGCTCCCGGCGTCGGGTATGGTCAGGAAACTGCTCTGGTGTCCTGAACACCCTGCAGCCCATCTCCACGTAATGACGCATTTCGTCCTCGCCATATACCTCTTTGGTAAACGACTTGAGGTGCAAGCCCCGGTGCAGGTAAAGGAAGCTCTGCAGGAGCAGCCAGCCCACCTGCTTTGCGTCTTCGGGCGGCAGGTCGGTGCGCCAGCCGTAGAAACCCAGCAGGTTCAGCCCCTCACCTTGATGCGCCCTGATTGCCTCGCTGGAAGCCAGCACGCGATCAGAGATACGATGTAGATAGTTCTCCGTGTGTTCCTCGCCCTGTCGAATCTGCCCCAGCAAACCATCGCTAACATACAGGCTCAATCCAAACGCCACAACGCTGTCCGCTTCGTCTACCACCACTGCCGAGTTCGCGCGTCCTTCCTCCAGCCATTTCCGCCATCTCTCCATTCTGCGATCATTATCATAACTGCTCAACACCACTGCATCTCGGCTGAGCGCGGTGCACTGCGGGACATCGTCCGGCGTGGTGAACCGCACCCGATAAGGCATTTTGTATTCACCTCCTGTTGCTCTATTATACAGCTTCGGTAGCGAATCCTGCCAAATTGATCGAACGCTACTACAATTAGCATTTTGGGTTTGTTCTATCGATGGAAAGGGCAAAAAAAGGGGTTGACGGCTGATGGGCAGATGGTGTATTTTTGAGATACTCAACGCTGCCGTATGAGGTGTTCTCGGCTCGGGAGGTGTACGATGAGAAACAATGTGGTGGGACGTCTGGGAGAGTGTGTTGCAGTAATTTTACTTGTACTTCACCTATCGGGAGTGCACGCTCAGCAGAAAAAAAGCGAACCTCCTGTTAGGTTGCAAGCTTTTACCTCGTTTCCCGATAGTCCCTTCGACATCAGTATGATGCTGGCTGGGATGTCTCCTCCGCTCCAGTACGAAAAGTCCGTAGCACACACTCGCCCAGAGCTGGCAAATGAACAGCAGCTTGTTGACCCACAGCATCTGCGGGAAGTGCTAGTGTTGGGCAGTGAGGGCGTGGTAGACGCTGGTCGCTTCGTCCTTCCCTTCGGTACCAAAGGGGAGAAGGTCGCACTGGCGTTCCGCAGCGGGGAGTACGTGCCACCACAGGGCGAAAAACTGCAACCCGCGCTGGCACAACTGGCTCAGGAACGCGCTGCGCAGCTTTATATGCTTGGATCCGGCGCCAGACCAGCAGTGTATGCGCTCATTCTACTGAACGGCAGAATGGATGAGACACTGCAGAAATGGTTAGAAAGTCACGGTGTGGAAATAGTCGGTTTTTATCCATACACAGCTCACCGTGCACGTATACCGGTAGATGTCCTAAACGTTGTGGCATCGCATCCGCAGGTGCGCTGGGTGGGGCAGCCCAACCCTGTGCAGAAGTTAGACCCGGAGTTGCTTTACTTCATAGGCGATACGTCGGGCGAGCGCATCTGGGTATATGTTAGCCTGTTTGCTCCAGACGAAGAAGCAAGGCGAACCATAGAAAGCATGGTTTCCGAGGCTGGAGTGTACGACCCTCTACTCGGAGTATTGCCCGTTCAAGCGGATGCACCAACCGTCAACCGTCTGCTGGACGTGGATGCGGTATTGTTCGTGGAGCCGGTACGACAGGCAACTCCCTGCCATACGGAGTCGATGGCCTCCATCAACGCCGACCTGATGTGGTACGTAGGGCACGACGGACGCCCTGAGGGCGGCCGACCAATCAGGGTTGGGGTCGTCGACTCTGGGTTGAACATTTATCACCAAGACTTTGCTAACATCTTTAGCGGCACGGCTGGTATCAACCGTACTACAGAGGGAAACTGGTGGAATGACGGTTATGGTCATGGCACCCTGGTCACAGGCACGTTTATCGGTGAAGGAAGAGCACAGTTTCGCTATCGGGGTACCGCTTCAGGCTTGCGTGCTACCGCTACTGAACGTCCGGATTTGGTAGTCGTCAAGGTGTTTAACAGTCTGGGGCTTCCAGAGGGCGATTCGATGCGCTTAGGTCTGATGGACATGAGAGTAACCAGGCGTCAACTTTTCAATTGCAGTTTTCGATCGCTGACGAGTCGAGATCCTACAGATACCTTGTCCCGAGTTGTTGATGGTCTGTTCCGCGATAATATCCTACCAGTAGTGGCAGCGGGTAACGAGGGACCTAATCTTGGGACCATCTATTCACCCGGAGTAGCAAAGGGGGCTCTAACGGTTGGAGCGGTTTACGACGACAGCAGCGACCTTGTGGACACAATTACTCGTTACTCGTCACGCGGATCACCAGATGGTATTATTAAGCCCGATGTGGTCGCACCCGGTACCTGGATTGACTCCTGCAGTAACACGGACAACTGGGGCTACAATCTGGGCAGGAGCGGTACATCGTTCGCAGCGCCGCATGTTGCCGGACTGGCAGCAGGTATTATCGGACACTTTGGAGACTGGGGTATACCAGCTTGGGCGGTAAGAGCTCTTATCCTTGCTAACGCTATACCTTTGGAACAGCCCCGTTATGTAGCTGGATTTGGTAAGGTAGATGCCATGCTATGTCACTATGTTCTTGATGGTGCGAGTATCATTGGATGGGGAACGAATGCCGGTACCGGTTCCCTATCATGGATAGATTTCACACTTGAACGCAGAGCTTCCTGGCTTCGTGTCGTGCTTGTATACCCTGATCCTCAAGCTTTTCCTGGGGCGTCGAACCCGCTCGTAAACGATCTCGACCTCTATTTGGACAGTTATCCTTTTACTAGCGGACCTTCCGGAGAATGGAGATCTAAGAGCCGGGGCGACAATGTAGAGTTTATTGAGGAATTGGATGTCCCAGCAGGAAATTATCGCATCAAAGTGCATACTTATGCACAAAACGAAGATACTTCGCAGAATTGGGCGGTTGCTGTAAGGGCCGTGTACGGTTCCTTCCTGCCGAATATAGAATTCTCCCTTAGCGCACCAGTAGCTGTTAGACCCTACGAGCCCTTTGATGTTTTCGGGGAGGCACGCGCGGGTTCTTACGTCGCTTCAGGAGTGTACGGTGAGCTTATTCCAAGCGGTGTTAATGTGCAAAGCTTAACCTACACGCGTTACGGACCCGACTGGAAGGAGGAGAGCATAGAACTGCCCGGCCGCACAGGAATCAACCAGGGAAATATTCCTGTAGGTTTCCCAAGAAAGCTGGCATGGAGGCTGGTAGCAGCAGGCGAAGGCAGCCGCGATATAGTGTATCGTGTACGCTCTGTAAACGGAGGCACAGGCTCAGTTTCCCGGTCAGTTATCGTGGATGGCACCGCTCCAACTAACTGGCAGGACTTCTCGCCCAGTCAGTGGACGAACGATCCCACTCCAGATTGCCGCATTAGAGTGCAGGACACCCTATCGGGACTGAATACGGGTGCTTTGTACTACTGGTATCGAGCAGGGAGTAGTGAACAAGGTCCCTTCGCGTGTGGCACGAGCGCTCCGAACGGTTCTACGGCTTTAGAATGGATTTGGGCAAATAACGTCCCCTTCAATCGTGAAGGAGGTAGCGGAGAGAATCAGATTCGTTTTGTCGTTTACGACCGTGCCGGCAACTACGGTGACAGTGGCTGGTTGAATGTCAATATTGACTGGACCATACCACAAGACTGGCAAAACTTTACTGTTACTGGCGGAGGCTCGTCTGGTCTCACGCCAACCTGCACGGTGCAGGTCAGAGATGTATTGTCAGGTCTTCGGGTGACCTCAGGGCGATATCGCTACTCCACTAACGGTGGCAGCACGTGGAGCAGCTGGTTCAGTGCTTCCGTCACAGGTTCGGATGGTACCCGTGCGTTTGAGACGATCACCGCCAGCGATGTGCCTTTCAACCAGCGCAGCAGCACACTGAACAAGATTCAGTTCGAGGTAGAGGACTTGGCTGGCAATCGGGCTTCGAGCCCTATCTACAACGTAGACACTTCCCGATATGTAACCTCGCTTGACCTTGAAAACGCCGAGGGGCTGGTTGGTCAGCAAGTAATGCTGAGAGCCACTCTGCGGCGTAGTATAGACAGTAGCCCTATCGCAGGGAAAACGGTGAGGTTCATAGTAGATGGAGAAGCGGTCGGCAGCGCGGTGACCAACAGCGCGGGTGTCGCTACACTTTCATGGACGGTGTCAGATGGTCAGCTGGGGAATCGTCCGATGATCGCACAGTTCGCTGGAGACTCTGAGCACTTGCCGACGCAGGATGAGGCTACCTTCCGACGTTATGCTACCACCCGTCTCATCGTATATGATACCGAAGCCTACGCGGGCGACACGATAACCCTGGGTGCCACGCTCTTGCGCGAAGACAATAATGTGCCGGTGCAGGGACGCACGCTGCATTTCACTGTAGCGGGGAGCTACATTGGCAGTGCGACAACCAGCTCTGGTGGTGACGGACTAATAGACTACACGATCCCTGCTGACACTCCGCCGGGTGGATACGCCATCGGTGTCACCTTTGACGGAGATGAGGCATACACTTCATGTTATGGAGAAGGGCGCCTCATCGTGCATGAACCTTTCCCGGATACCGAAACGGTCATTGAGGTTTTCTATGCTACAGGAATGCAAGGTGAATCCACTACACTTGCAGCACGACTATCCCGTGCAGTTGACGGTAACCCCGTGCCCGACCGGTGGCTTCACTTCTTTGTGGATGGCTGGTACGTCAGCAGTGAGAGAACCGACTCCGAAGGCTATGCGGCCGTATCCTATTTTGTCCCGCGCGATTTCCCGCCGGGGGAACACCTTATCGAGGTTTACTTTGAGGGGGACTCACGGTACTTCCCAAGCAGCGGGTATGGTACTCTGTTCGTGTATCCACGTCCACCGTCTATATCAGGTGTGGTAGAGCTTGGTGACTACGTTGGAGATGTTTCTGCCCAACCCGTTCTTTTCGAGATACGCTATCCCGGAAGCACGGACCCTGTGGAGGTGTACGAACTGCTTCTCGACAGCGAGGGGCGATTCTACTTCGAGACGCGAAACTTTGGTGTATTCGACGTTACCGCGAAGGCGTCCCACTGGTTGAGACAAAAGCACCGCGAAGTCTCGCTCTGGGGAGATGTAACTCTCGATTTCTACCTGACGAACGGAGATGTGGACCGTGACAATGAAGTGACCTTGTTTGACTTCGGGCAGCTAGTAGCAGCATTCGGTTCGGTGCCGGGTGATAGCAATTGGAACCCAGATGCCGATTTGGATGGGGACCAAGAGGTTACGCTCTTCGATTTCGGTATCCTTGTTCACAACTTTGGCTTGATTGGCGATGAATAGATGCGGAGCAGGCAAAGAATGATCAGCAGCGTAGTTCTATCCGCCTCTCTTGCGTCCATGGCTAAAGCCGTTTCCTTACAACCGAAGCCAGCCTGCGCTGGCTCTTAGCCCTGCGAAGGCAGGGCTTTGTCTGTGAGGGAACGGCTTTAGCCGCAAATGTATATCACACAAGGTCAGCCTGCGCTGGCTATGGGTTCGCTTGCCGTTCATCCAGCGGTACCATAACCTCCTGCGGTTCCCAGTCCATCTCCAAGAACTTCTCGGCGTGGTGCTGTTTCTGTCTGCGGATATATTCGGCAATCCGTTCGACAGAGGAGGAATCTACGGTGAACGCGGCATACGTCCCACTCCACCGAAATGGGGTCTTCACATCAGCGCGGCGGCATACCAAATGAGAAGACACCCCTTTCACCTGTGCCACCAATCGGGATACAGACAAGGCAGGAGGCATCTCTACCAGCAGATGGACATGATCGACGACTGCATTCAGGGCTATCACGCGACAACCTAGTTCACGACACTTAGCAACAATCGCCGCACAAACCAGATTCTCCACCTCTTCGGTTAGCAACGGCAACCTGTCCCATGTGCACCAGACGCAATGCACATACAGTTTCGTATAGTCGCCAGCCATGCAATCCGTCTCCATCCTGTACCCACCATGCGTTCGTGGTTCGTGATGAAGCACTTATTCTCCTGCTGAGGGGGTATTGTTTGCGGCTAAAGCCGCACCCTGGCAAACGAAACCTTGCCTGCGCAGGGTTGTGAGCCAGCGAAGGCTGGCTTCGTGTGAGAGGGAACGGCTTTAGCCGTGGACAGCTACGCCCCGGCTTCGTCTGCGAGGGAACGGCTTTAGCCGTGAACAACTACGCCCCGGCTTCGTGTGAGAGGGAAATCGCTTTATCCCCCCAACCTTGCCAACCTCCCTGCTTTCCAGATATACTCTTATCAGCAGTGTCAACAGGGAGATTGTGGCTTTGAGTAAGCATCGTCAGACCCTGCGCCAGCTGGGCAGGGTGGTCAAACAGGCTGTCTCACACACGGACATCGACCGGTTCCTCACCAGCGCTCTAGAGGAAGGCATGAAGCTGGTAGGGGGCTTTCGCGCTTTCGTCGCACTGGTGGACGAAGACGCGGGCGAACTGGTCATCCACAGCGCGCTGGGGCCAGGTTGGGATGAGCAAAAACGCCAGCGTCGCCTGCAGGTGGCTCAGGAGGAGGGAAAGGGCATCACCGGCTACGTCGCTGCCACACAGCAACCCTATTGCACGGGCGATGTAAGCCAAGACCCGCACTATCTCAAGTTCTTCGACGATGTGGTCAGCGAAATGGCGGTTCCTATCGTGGACGCCTACGGGCGTACGCGAGGGGTAATCAACATCGAATCCAACCGCCCCAACGCCTACGACGAAGAGGATGTAGAAGCCATTGCCCTGCTCGCCGACCTGTGCCTGACCGCGCTGAACCTGCACCAGTCGCGCCTGCGACAGGAGGCTCTGGTGCAAATCGGCAACGAGCTGAGCACTTCCGAAGACCTGGAAGACCTGATGCAGACGGTGCTGGATGTGGCGGCGAAGGTGCTGCGCTTTGAGGACTGTTCGGTCTTCCTGATAGACGATGACCGCAAGCGGTTGAACCTGGTGGCGTCCAGCGGAACCCTGCGCGAGCAGGTGGGGAAGGTTTCCTACCCTCTGGGAGAGGGGCTAACCGGGTGGGTGGCTCAGCACGGCGAACCCATCCGCACCGCCAACCCGCGCGAAGACCCCCGGTGGCGAGGCATCGCCAGCGAAATGCCGGTGGAGCAAATCGGCGCGTTTCTGGCGGTACCCGTGTGGGGGCGCGAGCGTACAATAGGCGTCATCCGCGTGGTGCGACGGCGCAGCCTTGCCCCCTGGTTCGACAACCGCTTCACCGACGACGAGCTGGAGGTGCTCTCCGCCATCGGTAGCCAGCTCGGCTCGGCGATAGAGAGCCTGAACATGCGCCACCGGCTGGTGCAGACCGAACGCATGGCGGCGTGGGGCGAGATGTCCGCCAAAGCGGCGCACATGATAGGCAACCGCACCTTCGCCATCAAGGGCGACCTGAACGAGGTAGAATATCTACTGCAGCAACCGGAGGTCAACCGCGAGGAGCTGGCGGAGCTCATCGGCAGTATCCGGCGGGGAGTATCGCGCCTCGAGGAGATACTGCACGAGTTTCGCGACTTCGTGATGGCAACGCACCTCAGCACGGGCGTGGACAACGTGAACAACATCATCGCGCAGACGGTGGCGGAGATATTCCCGCGTCGCGGACCGGTGGAGCTGAAACTCAGCCTGCACCCGAAACTGCCCGACATCCGCTGCGATGCGGCGAAGCTCAAACGATGCTTTGCGGAGATGATAGAAAACTCGCTGAGCTTCCAGCCGGAAGGCGGCGAACTGCATATCAGCACGGAGATGGTGGACTCGCGAGCTTTACCAGAGCGATTGGGCGTGGCGCGAAGCAAGCAGTTCGTGCACGTCCGCTTCTGTGATAAGGGACCGGGCGTGCCTGCGGACATCAAGGAGAAGATTTTCCAGCCCTTCTTCAGCTCGCGTGTGAAGGGAATGGGACTGGGGCTGTCTATTGTGAAGGGCATCGTGGAGGCGCACAGGGGATTCGTATATGAAGATGGCGTGCCCGGCGAGGGCGCCTGTTTCCACATCCTTCTGCCGGTGAACGGGAAGCCGGCAGGCGACAACACCGAAAGTAAGGAGCGACAGTGAGGAGGTTGTATGTACCGGATACTGGTAGTGGATGACGAAGAAGAGGTGCGCTATGCGCTACAGCGACGCCTGCAACGCGAAGGGTATCAGGTAGACCTCGCCGAGGGCGAAGCCGACGGCATTGAGAAAATCCGGCAGGCGTCCCCGGCGTATGATGTGGTCATCACCGATATGGCGATGGAGAACCCGGATAGCGGGGTGCGCATACTGGAAGCCGCGCTGGCGCATGACCTGTTCAGCGAGGTGATTGTGCTCACCGCCTACGGAAACGTGGCGAACGCGGTGGAGTGTATGCGCCGCGGTGCCTTCGATTACGTGGAGAAGAACATCCCGGGCGTGGATGTGTATGAACTGCTGGTGCTCAAGATCGAGCAGGCGCTGGAGCGTCGTCGCTCGGCGGTCAACACTCTGCGTCGGATGGAAGAGATTACCCGCCGGCTGACCACATCGACCAGACGGGGCGACTAGATGAGATGATACGACGGGCAGAGGCCACCCTCTGCCCGTCGGGTGGGTACCCGTATGTGGAAGTTATGCTCCGCATCATGCTGCCTTCTGCATCGCGACTTCGGCAACCTGAATGGCGACCACCTGGTCGAGACGGATATCCTCCGCATCCGTAATCAGGTATGCACCGTAGAGCGGCACATATCTGGCATCTTCAATTGTAGCCAGCGTCACGTGGGTGTTCCCTGCGCGGTCTTTCCAGGTAATTTCGCATAAAGAACCCACGTAAGCCTTGGCATCGTGCACTCCCATGTGCATTCCTCCCCTTGGCTGGTGGGATGCCACCTTCTGTAGAAGATTTTCCATGTTCCCATCCCTGCCGTACCTGCAGAGGTTACGGGTAGTACGGAAAACCTCGCACTGGTACGGAGATGCCGCCGAAATGGGTATACTGGTAGACGTAACGGGGGAACACCAGCGCGCGTCTTCTCAGTATAGAGAGATACAGTCTGCATCCGGCTCATGGGAGGTCTTCGTCATGCCAGAACCGACGCCAACCGCCGAACTGCTCCACCGCATCGTGGACGAGGTGGAGAAAGCCATCGTCGGCAAGCGCAACATGGTGGAGCTTGCGGTGCTCACCCTGCTGTGCGATGGACACCTGCTTATTGAGGATATTCCCGGCGTGGGCAAGACCACTCTTGCCAAAGCGCTGGCACGCGCCATCGGAGGCAAGTTCCGGCGCATCCAGTTCACCCCCGACTTGCTCCCCGCCGATGTCACGGGCACCAATGTGTTCAACCCGAAGACGCTGGGCTTCGAACTGCACCCCGGACCGGTGTTCGCAAACGTGGTTCTGGCGGACGAAATCAACAGGGCGACGCCAAAGACTCAATCCAGCCTGCTGGAATGCATGGAAGAGCGACAGGTGACCATCGACGGCGTCTCGCACCCGCTACCTCGCCCGTACTTCGTTATCGCCACACAGAACAACGTGGAAATGCTGGGAACCTACCCGCTGCCGGAAGCGCAGATGGACCGCTTCTTCATCCGCCTCTCACTGGGTTATCCCTCCCAGCGCGATGAGGTGATGATACTCAGCCGACAGCAACAGGAACAGCCCTTGCAGCACGTACAGCAGGTCACCGAGCCGGAGCAGATTGTGCAGGCGCAGCATGATGTGCGAACGGTGTTCGTCCATGACACCATTCGCAGTTATATCGTGAGCGTTGTAAACGCTACGCGCCGCCACCCGCATGTGCAGCTGGGGGCCAGCCCGCGCGGTTCGCTCAACCTGATGCACGCGGCGCAGGCGTACGCTATGCTTCAGGGGCGCGATTATGTGTTGCCGGATGACGTCAAAGCGGTGGCAACGGCGGTGCTGTCGCACAGGCTGATTCTCAAGCCGGAGGCGCGGGTGCGCGGTGTCAATGCGGAACAAATCGTGGCAGAGGTGCTGGAACAGGTTGCGGTGCCGGTGGGTGTGGGGGGACGTAAATGACGACGGAAGCCGGTCAGCCGTCCACAAAGCCGAATTACCACGGGGTAAAGGTGCTCGCCACCGTGCTGTCCAGCCTGTGCATCCTCACCGTGGCGATGACGCTCGGTCTGGGGCATCTGTATATGATGGCGGTGGCTATCGCCGCGGTGCCCCTGGCGTCGTACACTGTGGGTAAAAGGATGCTGGTGGGGCTGTCGGTACAGCGCGAGGTGGCGGATGTGGCGTGGGACGATCAGCCGGTACCGGTGAAGTTGCATGTCCACAACCGCAGCAGTCTGCCCAAGTATTTCCTGCAGGCGCAAGATACCCTGCCGGAAGGAGCGCAGTTCGCCGAAGGCGATGGCGTGATACCGCTTGCGCTTCCTGCAGGAGGCAAGCAAGAGGCGGGATACAGCGTGGTGTTCCAGCACAGAGGAAGATACCACCTCGGACCGCTGAACCTTTACGCTACCGACCCGTTGGGGATGTTCTTCTTTTCCCATCGACTGCGCGGACAAACGGAGGTACTGGTCTTACCCACTCCTTTGCCTCTGCCTGCCATAGATAGCCTGCGCGGCGCACTTTACACGGCGGCAGGTGCTCACTCTGCACCGGTGCGAGGAGACAGTGTAGAGTTTCTGGGCATTCGCGAATACGCGCCGGGGGACCCCCTGCGCCGCGTGGACTGGAAACATTCCGCCCGCTATGGCGACCTGTTTGTGCGCGATTTCGAACGGTTCACCCAGACCGAGGTGTGCGTGCTGCTGGACCGTTCGCCAGTGATGAGGCAGATACCCAACAGCTTCGAGATAATGGTCAAGGCGGCGAGTGGTGCATTGCATCTGGCTTACGCCAGCGGACTGCCCTTTAAGCTCGTAACCGGTATTGCGGAAACGGACAGTCAGCCTGCACAATGGTCCTCGGAGCAGCTATATGGCTACCTGTACGTGCTGGCGGAGGTCGCACCTCAGCCCGATTTCGCATGGTTAGATGTGGCGACGAAAGCGGTGGCTGAGGTTCCGCCCGGCACGTTGCTGGTATTGATAACAGCCAGCGCGGATATGCGCTTGTTACCGCTTCTGGACGTGTGTGCCCGCAAGCAGATGCAGGTTGTAGCGCTTCTGCCAAACGTGCCCGCGCTGGACAGGCAGGGTGTTTTTCTGGACGCCCTCCACGACGGGGAGTTCATGCGTTTGCTCGCTTCCCAGAACGTTATCGTGATACCGCTGCATCCGGGAGAGGAACGATGAACGCCTCAGGTGCGACGCATTCGTCGGCTCAACCCAGTGTCTGGATGTATCTGTCCGGGCTGGCAGTAGCGTTCTGCGGCTTGCTGGCAGCGCGCATCGTTATCGAGGACCAGCGATTCACCAATACGATGATGGTGCTGGTGTTGATGGGCTTCGCGTTCAGCTTCGCGGCGAGGCGTATGGGATGGTTCGAGCAGTCGCCCGGGCTCTTCATCCGCTGGTTGTTCGCAGGGCTCATCGTGTATGCTCTGCTCAACTTCTGGATGCAGGGGTGGGTATTGCCCTTTGACGTGGAAACCACCTACGGCGGCACCGCTATCGCTTTCCTCTGCTGGCTGGTGGTGTTTGCCTCTTTTATGCTGGCGTCGGATGAACACGTGCTCTTTATCGCCGTGCCGGTGGTGGCTTTGCTGGGGGTTACCGCTCCTGCGCTCAGCGCGCAACAGGCGTTCTGGCTGTTTACCACCTTCCTGGGCAATACCGCCTTCCTTCTGGCGCACGAGAACGCCCGTCGGTTGTACGGTTCTGTGAAACCTGACGTGCTCTTTATGCGCGGTCAAGTAGTGGTGGCGCTGGTGTGTGGTGTGCTGGCGGCGCTGACAGGCGTTATCGTCAGCTGGCCTTTGCGAGATACCACACTGCGTTTGAGTGGAAACTCGCTGCCGCCAGGGGTGGCATCGGCTATCAGCGGCAGCAGTGCATCCACCTCCTTCGCACAGCCATCGATTCTGGTGGGGTCGGGACCGGTACTGCTCAGTGAGCAGCCGGTGCTGGAAGTGCAAAGCAGTGAACCGCTCTACTGGCGTGGCAGCGTCTATATCCGCTATATCGGACGGGGCTGGGCAAATCCGCGATACGGTTTCTTCTCGCGAAACCTGTTCACCCCGGGAACGCCGTTCCAGACCATGCCCGAACGGCGAGATGGGTTATATACGCTGGAGGTGCCGCCAGTATCTCCAGAGCCTTCGCGCTACCGTGAGGTGAAGCAAAGGTTTAAGCTGCTGTACGGCGCGGCGAATATCATCTACGCGGCGGCACAGCCGGCGCTGGTGCGCTTCCCGAACCTGGCGGTGTACGTGGACGCTACCGGATGCCTGCAAACCCTTTACGGTTACCGTTCAGGCGCGGAATACGAAGTGGTTTCTCACGTACCCGACGCTACCCCGGATGAATTGCGCCAGGCACCTCCTGCGACGCCGGCAGATGTGGGGGGCATCTACTTTGAACTGCCCACCACCCCAAGTCCCCGTTTGCAGAAACTGGCACAGGAGCTGACCGCACGTTACAACAACAACTACGATAAGGTAATGGCACTGAAGACGTATATCGAATCCACCTGCGATTATAACCTGAACGCCGCGGCGGTACCCATCGGCAGAGACGCAGTGGAGTTCTTTCTCTTCGACTCTCGCGAGGGCTACTGTGACCTCTTTTCCAGCGCGCTGGCGGTGCTGGCTCGCTATGCGGGCATTCCCTCGCGGGTGGCAACGGGTTTTGTCGCCGGGGACCCTCAACCCGACGGCAGGTTCATCGTCCGCGAGAAACACCGCCACCAGTGGACGGAGATATATTTCCCCGGCTACGGCTGGATAGCCTTCGATGCCACCGAAGGCGCGCGCGACGTGAGTGGCTCTACCGGGCGAAAGGAAGGCATCCACAACTTCTGGCAGATGCTCACGCGGCGTTACGGATACCTGCCCTGGATACTGGCGATTGCGGCGGTGAGCCTGCTGTTGTTTGCGGTGGCGAACGAACTATTCGGACGTTTTACGAGCACTCGCGCACCTTCCTCTCGTATCGTGTATTGCTACCTGCGGGCGGTGCATCTGCTACAGAAAGCCGGTGTGGCGCGACGCGACTGGATGACGCCTTCCGAATACGCGGCACGGGTGCAGAAAGCCCTGCCTGAGCTCGCTGAGCCGATGTGGGCGCTAACGCGCTTGCTGGAGCGCAGCGAATACGGTCGCGGCATCGGTGAAGCGGAGATAGCCCAGGCGGAGAGACGGCTACGGGAGATACACTCCTTGCTCAAACGCCGATACAGGTGGTGGCGGCGCTAAGAGCGAAATAGTCTCCTGAGGAGGTGATGAATCGCAGATGGAGACCATTCGTGTCGGCGTTGTGGGGGCAGGAGCCAACACCGTTGCACAGCATATCCCCAGGTTGCAGGCTATCGAGGGCGTGGAGATAGTGAGCGTATGCAATCGCACGCGCGAATCCTCCGAGCGCGTCGCCCGTCAGTTTCATATCCCCAGAGTGTACGACAACTGGCGCGAGCTGGTGGATGCACCCGATACCAATGCCATCGTTATCGGTACGTGGCCCTACATGCACTGTCCGGTCACGCTGGCTGCGCTGCAGGCAAACAAGCATGTAATGACCGAAGCGCGTATGGCGATGAACGTGCGCGAGGCGCGACAGATGCTGGAGGCGGCGCGGGCACGCCCGCATCTGGTGGCGCAGGTTGTTCCCTCTCCGTTTACTCTGAAAGTGGATAACACCATCAAACGCCTGATAGCGGAAGGTTATCTTGGCGAGGTGCTTGCCATCGAAGTGCGCGCAGGGGGTACCTTTGTGGACCGCGAGTCGCCGCTACACTGGCGTCAGGACTTCGACCTGAGCGGTTTCAACACTATGACGCTGGGCATCTGGTACGAGGCGGTGATGCGCTGGGTCGGAGAGGCAAAGCGTGTGACCGCGATGGGCAAGACCTTCGTGCCGATGCGACGGGATGCTTCCGGCAACCTGCGGGCGGTGCGTATCCCCGACCATCTGGAAGTGGTGGCGGAAATGGTGTGCGGTGCTGTGGCGCACTTCCAGATTTCCGCCGTCACCGGCCTGGCGGGCGGACCCGAGGTGTGGCTGTTCGGTAGCGAGGGTACACTGCGCTTCGCGGATGGCAAGCTGATCGGTGGCAGGCGCGGCGATAACGCTCTGACCGAAATCCCCATCCCACCCGAAGAGGAGGGCAGATGGCGTGTGGAAGAGGAGTTCGTGAACGCCATCCGGGGCAAAGAGAAGATTCGGCTCACTACCTTCGAGGACGGCGTGAAGTATATGGAGTTCACCGAAGCCGCCATCCGCAGTATGGCGGAGGGCAGGGCAATCGCTATCGGCGACCTGCTGTAGGGTGAAAGCGATGGCAGTAAACGCCAGCGAGTTTTTGCGCAAGGGTGTCGGAAAGTCACCCGCTCGTGTCTATCTGGTGCACGGCAAAGAGGAGGGGCAGAAACACGCGGTCTTGCAACGCCTGCGCGACGAACTGGTCGTCGACGAGTTTGATCGCGCGCACCTCGACGCACAGGAGACAGATGTATCTGCCATCCTCGCCGAAGCGATGAGCATTCCCGCCTTTTCTCCGCGTCGTGTGGTGATGGTACGGGGTGTACAGCATCTGAAGGGCACGGATGCGGATGTGCTGACCGATGCCATCCCACGTCTGCCGGAAAGCACCTCGTTGATACTGTATACACACGCCGAGAGCGAGGAAGAGGACAGAAAAGGAGCCTCCGTGCCCGCAAAGCTGCTGAGCGCGGTGGAGAAGCATGGGGTGGTCATCGAATGCAAACCGTTGACCACAGCGGGCTTCGAGGGGTGGTTGCTGAGTCGGTTACAGGAAGCGGGTAAAAACATGACACGCGACGCGCTGGAGCGGTTTACCTTCCTGACCGCTGCCAGCACCGCCGCGGCGGAGCCGGAGTTGCAAAAGCTGATGCTGTATGTCGGCGAGCGCTCCACCATCGAGCGAGAGGATGTGGAAGCAGTGGTGAGCCGCACGGTGGAGGCGCAGGTGTTCAAACTGGTAGACGCCATCGCCATGCGTGATGCCGCCTCGGCGATGCGTTACTTGCAGGACGTGTTATCCTCCGGTGGACGGGCGGAAGCGATTGTGCCGCGTCTCATGGTGCTCATTGCACGTCAGTTCCGCCTGCTGTGGCAGATGCGCCTGCAGAGTGAATATGGAGAAGCCGCAGCGCAGTGGTTCCCTTCCGACCCGAATCTCGCCCAGTTGCTCAGCCGACAACCTTTCCTGAAGAGGAACCTGAGCGAACAGGCGCAACGCCTGTCGTTAAAAGAGCTGAAAACGGTCTTTGACCGCCTGCATCAGGCGGACCGTGTGCTGAAGGGGATTGACGAGGGGGATAGCGACCCTCGAAGAGTCATAGAGCGGCTTGTAGTCGACCTGTGCGGAGTGAAATAGGCGACTACGCGCCGCTCGTGGCTGTTTGCTGTTGCCGAGCCAGCAACTGATTGACGTAGCGCATCAAACGCGATTTACGCCGGGCTGCCTGGTTCTTGTGGATGATACCACGCTCAGCGGTTTTATCTATTGCACTGCACGCCTGCGCCAGAGCCTTCTGGATGGCTTGCACGTCGCCGCTGGCTGCCGCCGCCTTCGCCTTCTTGATAAAGGTCTTCATCGCCGACTTGGCGGACTTGTTGCGCAGGCGACGCTTCTCATTGCGTTTGATGTCTTTAATAGACGACTTCAGGTTTGCCAACCCTGTTTCCGACCTCCCGTTTTGAGCAGTAAAAAATGGAGGCGCCGGCCGGAATCGAACCGGCGAATAGCGGTTTTGCAGACCGCCCCCTTAGCCACTTGGGTACGGCGCCTCGCTCTCTTTGCACCATCATTATACTGAATCCGCGCACGATTTGCAAGATGCCGTGCCTACGGTGGGCACAGGTCAAACACAATCACCTCTTGCCGGCTCTCCAGCAGTTGCGCGGTGTGCTCGCTGAAGTCCACACGCCAGCCTGCTCGTTCCATCTCCACAATAAACTCCCATGCGGTGTCGCGCCAGGGGTCTGCCAGCAAAACGCGACTGTGGGCTGAGGTGACTTTCTGCAGCACCTTCTGCAGATCGCCGTGCAGTTGACGCTCGTACAGAATATCCGCCGCAATGACCACGTCGAAAGGCTCCGTTTCGGGAAAGCGGCGCCAGTCGGCAAGCAGCGTTTGAATATCGCTTATCCCGTTCTGCGAAGCGTTCCAGAGAGCGAACTCCAGCGCGTCAGGCTGATAGTCGTTTAGCGTGACTTCACCGCCTAACCACCGGGCAACTATCCCGCACAGTCCTAATCCGGTGCCCAGCTCCAGTACCCTCTTGCCACACACGAGGTGGCGGTTTTCACACAAGTGCTGGCACAACCCGACCGCCGCGTGCCATGGCACCGCCCAGAAGGGAATATCATCGGCGGAGAGGTTCTCGGAAAGCAGGTCGTCCACGCTACGCACGGCGGTTAACCGAAACGTCCGCTGGCAAAGTGGAATAGACACGGTATGCGTGGGGTAGCGCAGGATGGCGGAGGTCACCCGATACGCGCCTCCGGTGCTTGTGTGCTTAATCGGGCGCGCCCGGCAAAGATGTCGCGGATGACCTCCTCCGCCTCCACCTCGTCAATCACGATGTCCACCACCGGCAGCTCTGAAAGCACCTGGGAGGCAATCTGCGTGGTGCGCACGCGAGGAACTTCGATAACCGCACGCAGGTCATCTACCTCGCATACCACACCGAACCGCTCCAGCTGCTCACGGGCTACCGGACGGTCAAATGTGAGTTTGAGCAGCTTGCTGTCTGAATACTGCTCCACCAGCGTCTGCAAGGTGTTATCGAAAATAATCCGCCCATGGTCGATAATAATCACTCGCTCGCAGAGCTCCTGAATATCCTGCATATAGTGAGAGGTCAGCAAGATGGTGGTTTTTGCCTGGCGATTGTACTCCTTCAGGAACTCGCGGATGCGTTTCTGAGATACCACATCCAGCCCAATAGTGGGTTCGTCCAGAAACACCACCTTGGGAGCATGGAGCAGCGCAGCCAGCAGTTCGCATTTCATGCGCTCGCCCAGACTCATCCGCCGTACCTGTGTGTGCAGAAGCTTCTTGATGTCCAGCATCTCCGCCAGCTCGTTCACACGCCTCTCGAAGGTGCGGTCATCCACCTCGTACAGCTCCTTCAACAGGATGAAGCTCTCGTAGGCGGGCAGGTCCCACCATAACTGCATCTTCTGCCCCATCACGATGGACATCTGCCTCTGGAAAGCGGGCTTGCGCTCCCAGGGCACGTAGCCCATCACGGTAGCTCTGCCGGAGGTGGGGTAGAGGATGCCCGACAGCATCTTGAGCGTCGTCGTCTTTCCGGCACCGTTCGGACCCAGAAATCCGACCAGTTCACCCTCCTCGATGGTAAAAGAGACATCTTGCACCGCATGCACCTCTACCTTCTGGCGGGTGACAAGGCTTTTCAGAGCGCCCAGTGCTCCCTGCTCCCGTTTGTGGGTAACGTATGTTTTGGAGAGCCTGTCTACCTCGATAATCGCCATGCCGCACCTCCAGCTGCACCCCTATATGATACACCAGAATGAACCGCAGGTTGCAAGAGGGTTTTGGTTTGAGGGAGTGTGGCTTTAGCCGCAAACCCGTGCCCGCGTCCTCAGCAGAGGGTATACTGAATAACATGAAACGCCGTTTACCCACATAACCTTCGCTCAGCACACTGTTGGCTCAAACCGTCTATACCCTTGTGCTGCGCTCCTGCCAACTCCATCCCCTGCCCAAAACACGCGGACGACCTCCCCTGTACCCCGAAGCGATTATCCTTTTTCGGCGTGGTGCAGAATTCGGAGGTTACGTTCTCATGTGAAAGGGGTGGCGATTGGCTACTGGCAGGGTGGTCGAGGGTGGTTGGTGGGCGTGGCGTTGGGAGGTTCGTAAGCGGATGATGGTCGTTTATTGGCTGAGTGGGTACAGCGGCATGGGCTCGGATAGAGCAGGTGGCTGGGGCAGGGGTGTTTGTTTGGTTTTTCATCTGGGTTTATCCATTTCTCGAACACCCTCAGAGGTTGAGGGGAAGGGTATGGCGGGATACCCTCAACAAGTGACCCAAACTGCAGTAGCGTTGCTCCGCCCCGTTCGGGGCGCACCTGCAAAAGACTATCCCCAGAAGGTGGTGTCATTTCGGGTAAAATAAACGCATGAAGATCGAGGGACGTACACAATCGGGGGAAGTTTACGATTGCATCACAGAGATTCTCAAATGTAAGTGGACGCTGGCGATTCTGGACGCCATCGCGCGCGGTATCAATCGCCCCGGCAGGCTGGAGCGCGAGCTGCCCGGGCTGACCACCAAGGTACTGAACGAACGCATCCGCAGGCTCGAAAACTACGGCATCATCGTCCGACAGGTATATCCCGAGATACCGCCGCGTGTGGAATATCTGTTCACTGAGCGAGGCAAGCGGTTGCTGGCGTTGCTGGACGCGGTGAACGAATTCGCCCGCCAGTGGAACGAGTGAAAAAACCTATGGGGGCGCAGGTCGTCCGCTGGCAAAGCGGAACAGACACCGTATGCGTCGGAGAGCAGCAGTAAACCCCCAGTTCCAGATTCCGACTTGCCTGCATCCAAATAATCTTCCAATAGCAGCCGCACCCCTTAATTTTTTGTGAAGTAGTGCGAAATATCTTGACAACCATGCAAAAACAAAATATACTTAGGCTAAATAGTTACGCTAGGGGAGGTGGTTGCGACTACGAAATAAGGCGTTTTAATGGTTCCGTTTTTCACGTGTCTCCGTTCGCGAAAAAACCTTTTGCTAAACACAAAGGAGGGTGTACAATGAAACGACATGGCTTTACGCTCATCGAGCTGCTGGTGGTTATCGCGATAATCGCGATCCTGGCAGCGATTCTGTTCCCGGTGTTCGCGCAGGCTCGTGAAAAAGCACGACAGGCTACCTGTGTGAGCAACCTCAAGCAAATCGGTACCGCGTGGTTGATGTACTCGCAGGATTACGACGAAACCGGCTCACCGATGTGGGTCAAGAGCAACCTGCGCACCGGCTGCGGCGGCAGCGGTGACCTCGTGAACCCCAACTTCCGCGCACCGTACACCGGCACACCGTGGGGGCAGTACTGGCCCGACCTCATCTACCCCTATGTCAAGGCAGGGCGAGCAGCCAACTACGACGCGCAGGGCAACCCCATTTCCAAAGGTAATCGCGCGGTCTTCACCTGCCCCAGTGGCGACGGTCTGATACCTATCCCCGGCGGAACCAGCGGATGGGGCTCACTCACCTACGGTATCAACCAGAGCTACGTCAACTATGACCCCATCAACCCGGAGAGCGCATGGAACGCCGCCGGCGGTGGCCCCGATTTCCTGTGCGGACAGGACCCCGGCTGCCAGTCGTGGGGATGGGGTTGTTCAAAGGGCGCAACCATCGCTAAGCTCACCCATCCTGCCGATACCATTATGTTCATGGAGGGACTGGTTGGTGCAGGTCCGGGCTGGTTTGGCGGATGCTGTAGTCTGGATAACTACCCGGGCACGCGCGAGACCGTGATGGCAGGTATGGCGGCGGCATATCCGGCGGAGGGTGGCTTCCCCGCAGGCTATCACCCCAACCGCGCTATCAAACGGCAGGCGCTGCGCGTGGGCAACTTCTGGGATTACGCCAGCGGGCAGGTCAACGAAGACGGTACCATCATGCCCGTGCCGCTCTCCAATGACCGCACGCTGTACGTGCACAACAGTGTGGCGAACTTCGTCTTCGCCGACGGACACGTGAAAGCGCAGCGTGTGACCACCATGCGGCAGCATACTGCGTCATCTGATTAACCCGCAGGGGGTTGGGCTTCGTGCCCAACCCTTTGCCTCAAGAGGGGAGGATACCAACTATGCCGCAGGTTATCCGCAAGGGACAGAGCAATGACAAATTGCACCAGAGCGTTTCCACTCCCATGGTGATTCTGGCGGCGGTGATTGTTCTGGCGTTTCTGGTCTTCATGGTAGACCGTTTCATCACGCCGGTAGTGCCACGTAACACCAAAAAGCAAGAAGAGGAAGCATGGCACAGACAGCTGAAGCAGATGCAGAAGTCCATGCCGCAGGGCGGATGGGCATCACCTGTGCCGGGGATGCCTCCTGTTTATGTTCCACCTGCCGGACAGCCCGTCGAGAACATTCCGCCGCCCAGATAACGGTGAAGGGCGGGTTATTGCCCGCCCTCCACATCCGCGAGGTAGATGAAGGTTACTCTTTCGCGCCTGCTTTCAGCAACAGCCGTTCTGCTTCCTCATGTTTATACTTCCTGGCGATGGAGAGGGGTGTTTCTCCGCCGTTGGTCTTGACGTGGACGTTCGCGCCTCGCTCGAGGAGTAATTTGATAATCTTTGCATCCCCGTACAGAGAGGCCAGGGTCAGCGGTGTCTCGCCGTACTTATTGGTGGCGTTGACATCCGCGCCTCGCTGGATAAGCAGCTCGGCAACCTCTGTTTCCTTGTCGGAGATGGCGTACATCAGGGGCGTTCTGCCGTTCACATCTCTGGCGTTGATGTCTGCTCCCTTGTCCAGCAAGGCAATAGCTGCGCCAGCTTGTGCTCGCTGGCGCGGGTTGGAAGCCACCATCAAAGCGGTAACGCCGTATTCGTCACGTGCATTTACATCCGCTCCCCGCTCCAGCAACAGCTGTACGACCTCTATCTGCCCGTTTAACGCCGCCCAGATGAGCGGGGTTTTGCCGTGTTCGTCGCGCACATTGGGGTTCGCTCCGCGATTCAACAGGGAACGTACCAGATCCACATCCCCACGGGTGGCGGCGAGAATGAGTTCCTTTTCCGCCTTTGTGCGCAAGAACCAGTATGCGACGATCGCCACGACCAGCAGCAGAATCACCGCCATAAGCCACTGCCGTCGCATGTGCCTCACCTGCCCTTTCAGGTATTTTAATGGCTACACAGTTCGCACCTCAGGTAATCATGTCCTTGCTGAGGTGTCCGATGAAATTAGTGTGTCGCACGCGCAGTATGCCTTTTTCATCCCACTCCAGCACCGAAATGCCTCCGTTGAAGTGCGTAAAGCGGGTGTGGTGGGAGGTTTTGGTGAACGCGCACACCAGCCGCGAGCCGAACGTACCATGTGTGATGAGCACGATATTGTTCTCCTCCCGCGCCCCGAACCGCCTCAGTACCTCCTCCGCCACACGCTGTGCCCGCCCCCACATCTCCTCGCGGCTCTCCATCTCCGAGTCGTACTCCCGCAGGTCGTCCCACGTTTCGGGTTCGAGGTCTATCGCTTGCGCCACAATCGCTGCGCTCTGCTGGGCACGCAGTAAAGGAGAGGTGAACAACCAGTGCATTCTGCCCGGCTCGTTCAGCAGCCACTTCGCCACCCGCTTCATCTGCTTACGCCCCAGCGGGGTCAGCGGAGGGTCCTCCAGCAGGGTCTGCCCCGCGTTGTTGGTAGACTGTCCATGACGAACGATGTATACACGCATCTGGTTACTTCTCGCCCCCTGCAACATAGCTGGCAGTTACTATCGAGTAGATTCCTCCGCGCACATTGAACTCTCCTGTTACCGTCATCCGCCGCGGACGGCACACCGCCACGAGGTCATCCAGTATCTTGTTCACCACTGCCTCGTAGAAGATGCCCTGGTTGCGGTAGGCGAAGAAGTAGTATTTGAGCGACTTGAGCTCCACGCACTTCTTATCGGGCACGTACTCGATGGTGATAGTGCCGAAATCCGGGTTACCCGTTTTGGGGCACACCGAGGTGAACTCCGGGCAAACGTGCTTGACCAGGTAGTCTCTGTCGGGGTAAGGGTTGTCGAACACCTCCAGAATGTTTCTGTCCATAGCAGCCTATCCTCCTCTGTCTACAATTGTACTGCACCCTGGAAGCAATATTCTACCGACACGGCAGAAGTCTCATACCCGGCAAGGGTGCGACAGGGCGCATCCTTTTACCTGCGTGCGCGATCAATACGGCTCTACCCCAAATAGCCAGCGGACGCCTACCCCCACCGTTTCTTCGCCGAAGGAGTCGTCGTGCGCCCAGAAGAGCAGATAGTCCTCCACTCGCTCCGCCGGTCGCCAGCGCACAAATACTCCGTATAACTGGTCAGATAGACCGCTGCGCGGACTATATTCTATCCCCGCCTGCCACTGCCACCGACGCAGAATCGGCTCACCACGCTTGTTGAAGGAGGAGAGTTTATCCACCCACGCAACCGTCGTCCCCCACAACATGCCGGAGGTTTCCTGCCCGCTACTGGGTTTCCACCACACGTATTGCCCTGACAGATTCCAGAAAACGCCCGATTCCGGTGCGAGCGGGATTTGCTGCGAGAGCGCGAAACCAGCAGCGCCAACCTGTCCCAGATGCCGAAAAGAGCGCGCCCCACCGGTCAACACGAGGTGCGGAGCCAGGGCAGCGCGCACCAGAGCGGCGCGCGCTTGCTGTGTGGTGGTGCGGAATCCCGAGAAGAACCTTTCAAATTCCTCTCCTTGTGAACCAAAGATGTCCTGAACCCCACCTGCCGCTTCCTGAAACGGCGATACCAGTGTGTTGTAATGAAGCGATAGCTCCTGAAACTTTTGCGGGTCTGCTCCTTGCTCTTCTACAAGGGGTATTAGCTCGAGAACGCCCGTATGCACGGGTTGAACCGTTCCCTTCAGTCTGGTTGTGGCAGCAACAAGCTGGTGCACCGCTGTCACCAGTCGCGTGAGTGCGCGGCTGTCGGACATGCTCAACCTCTGTATCTCCTTCGCCAGCTCCTGTAAGGCGCGAGACGCTACATGTTTACTCGGCGTCAGATCACGTTTCACAAACAATCCCCACCCTTCATCTGGCGGGTGCAGGCGCAGATACTGCCCGGTGATGTCGAGCGCCACCGTGTCATCGCTGTAGGTTATCCCAAGAGCCAGTAGAGACCTGTTGCCACCTTCCTGGAACCGCGCGCCGGGGTACAGAGCCACTTTATACGGCACATCCACTCGTCGCTCGGTGAATCGGGATAGCAGGTCGCTCAGCCCTTCCAGCGATGTCTGCAGAGCAGGTAGGAGCGCGACCAGCCCATCCAGTTTGGAGAGGAACTCATCTCTGTTCTGTGGGCGGGCGAGCAAAGGTTCTATCAGTGACAGCTGTTGAATCGCTTTGCGTCCGTGAGTGTCCAGCTGCATCCACAGCTCATTAGTAGACAGCGTGGCATGTACGAGACGGCTCTTATCGTCCATTTCGGTGGAGGGAAGAGCCTGCTCGATGGAAGAGGTGGTACCGGCACCCGGCAACAGCCCCCGGATACGCCCTCTTTGCGCTTCTCCTGTTTGACAGCCAACTATCGCTATGAGAGCGCAGTACCACAGTACAGCCAGACATTTTCCTGAATCAGACATTGTTATAACTCCTGCAGTCGTTGACGCACGATACGAACATCCGGATGGTTGGGGCGGTACACCCGTTCGAACACGTCCAGTGCTCGACAGTACGCTGCACGCGCTCCCTCCATATCTCTCATGCCCCGCAGGGCATCGCCGAGATACACCAGGCTCTCTCCCACATCGGCAACGTTCGTCCCGAAGCTCCTTTCGTAGATGGACGCTGCCTGCTGATGACACTCCACAGCCTGCAGGTAATGTCCTGCTCCCGTCAGCACGCGCCCTATATTGTTCAGCCGAATAGCCACACGGAAGTGCTTCCCTCCGTAAAGCTGCTCATCGATCGCCAGAGCTTCGCGCAGGTAATCCATCGCTGCCTGTGGATTGCCCTGCGCCTCGTGCAGGGTACCCAGGTTGTTCAAGATGGTAGCGACCAGAGAGTGTTCACGCCCGTATGCCTCTGTCGCCTGCTGCAGCGCTTGCTCATAGTACGTCTGCGCTTCGGTCAGGTTCCCACCCATCTTCAGCACATATCCGACGGTAGTGAGGTACTCTACCATTTCAGGCGCGCCGGGTGGAAGGTGTTGCCTCGCCAGACAAAGTGCCTCCTGAGCGTAGTGTAACGACTTCTCGGGCAGGCGTGCTTGCTCGCAGATGTATCCCAGTCGCCTCATGCATAATGCCACACGCATCGGCTCATCGGGATGAAGAGCCTGTACATCGTGTAACGCCTCCTCCAAGAGTGCGCAGGCTTCGGTAAAGCGACCCTGTTTGGTGAGGAACAGAGCCAGCTGCACCAGCAGTTCGTTGCGCTCTTCGGAGGGCGCATCCTTCTGTGTACCTGACAACACCGCCCGTGCGGTTTCCGCCTCTTCGCGCACGCGTGCCCACTCCTGCGTTTCATTTGCCTGCGCAAACCACCGTGCCAGCACGGCACAGGCTTTTCGTCTTTGCGCGACGTTCACAGCGGAGTCCATGCTCTCGCTCACAAACAATCGCACCAGTTCATGAAATCGCAGGCGACCACCCGACATCGGTATTGCCAGTGCTGCATCACACAGGTCGGACACCGCCTCCTCGAAGCGTTTGCCGTCCATCGGTTGGCATAGATCTGCCAGCATATCCTGATCGATGGAGGGAACGCCAAGAACAGCAGATGCACTCAGCGCTTGTTTTGCCTCCTCCGTCAGGGCGTCTACCGATACCGCCAGCGCATCGTAGATGCTTCCATCGTGTCCCGTGATGCTCTGGAAAGTATATCGCGCCTGGCGGAGGGCGTCCAACGGGTTTTGCATCCGGTGCAGGTAGTCCACAAAAGAGACCTGCAGTCGCGCCACATGGCTGGTGATGAGGTTCAGTGCAAGAGGCAGGTACCCCACAATCCGGGCAAGCTGCCGCGCCGATTCCATATCAGCCCTGTCCCGCGCTTCGCAGCGGGATTGCAGCAGCATCAACGCCGCCTCCTCGTCCAGCGGCGGAACTTGAATCTCGCGGTAACTGTCCCGCGCCAGGCAGGATCGTCGCGTGGTAGCCAGCAGGCAACACTGCTCGCCGCGTGGTATCCAGAGCGGTTCAGTGGCCTCGCTCAGGTTATCCAGCACCACCAGAGTGCGTTCCGAAGCCCGCCCCAGACGCTCCCGGACCGCCTGTGCGCGTTCCCGGTCGGTGAGATTCTGTTCCGATTCTCCAAGCAGGGGAGCGAGCGAAATATATTGTTCGATGAGGCGCTGCGAGCTGGAAGCATCCAGCCAGAACACGCCGCCGGGGTAGCTGCTGGCAAAAGCACGCGCATACTCCGCTGCCACCTGAGTTTTACCGATGCCCGCAAGCCCAACCAGCGCGACAGACCCCTCGCCCGACAGGGTACGGTGAAGCTGCGCCAGAAAACCCTGCCTGCCCACGAAGTCCGGGTTTGGCTCAAAAGGGATGGACAGGACAGGGTGCTTTTCTCGCTCGTCAGACGGCTTCGGAGCGAGGAGAACAGCGGTCGCGCTGCTGAGGAACAACACGGGCGTTCCCCAATCGGTACCAAGCGCGTGAAGGTAGCGGCGCGCTTCACATACTGCCTCGTCGATAGCTCCGTGTACGGCTATCGCCGAGTAGAGCACCCGGGCGAACTCGGGAGCGGTCTGATCCCGAAATCGGGACTGCATTGCCACCACCGCAGGCACTCCAGCCCGCGACAGCGTCTCGGCAATACCTTGTGCCGACCCTGCCGAGAGACACGATGCCATGACCACCAGTTTCGTCTCCGGCAGAGGCAACCATGCGGCCAGATCGTCGGCGAATACGAGGCTTTCGGTGCCGGGCTCCGTGCCCTGTAACACCAGAAACGCCCCGGACGGGCGGGCGTCACTGTGTCCCACGAAATGCACGATGTGAGGAGCAGGGAACGTTTTCAAACGGTGGTGGAGGGCGGCGGGTGTGGCGTTGTCGAGGCGTTCCACGCTGACGGTGTGCGCGGGAAGAACAATCAGAGCCTGACGGATTTGCGCTATCTCTTCCTCGACCGCCGAAAGAGCATGGTAACCAGATGACTTTGGGTTCGCCGAAACCACAAGCACCTGAAGGCTCGCCAGGCTATTCAGTTCGGTCTTCACCTCGCCGCCCGGATGGCGGACTATTAACAGGTTTGGGTGGATGCACAAGAAACCGTCCGCAGGCGTGCATGTGTACTCCCATGGCAGTAGCGCCAGTGAGGATGATGGTGTCTGGAGGCGAAGGCGCACCTTATCACCCTGCAGTAAAGAGAGCAGATTCTCCAGAATTGGCGGCGGCAGGAGCACCGAAGCCAGTTGTTCCCCCAGCTCGCGCACAAGGCTTTGCGGAAACTGTCCGGGGGTGAGGTGCTGCATGGGGGTGAGGTAGCACTTGCGTAAGCGCGATATATCCAGTGACGGCGCATCGGCGCGGGCAAGCAACGTGTTATCCTCATATCGCCTCAGATCCACCACGTAGCCCGGACGGTCTTGCACCGGGGTTATAGTAAGGCATAAATCATGCATTCTCTTCCCTGCGCACCAATCGCATTCGCACTATTGTCGTGCTGGGTAGAACGCCGTCCGGTAAGCCGGGCACAACAGCGGTCAACTCCGCGCTCTCTCCCTGCCACTGGCTGATTTCCCACTCTCCCAGCTTCTGCCATACGAACGGCGTCATGCGCGACTCCGCCACCAGACGGTAACTGGCATAACGTTGACGTACCTCGTCGGGCAGGTAAACGCGCATCCGAATCTGCTCGTTTGTGCACTTCGGCAGTCCATGCACCTCTGCCCACACTGGCGATTCCCCCTCCACCTCCAGAGGAATGCGTATCTGCTGCCCACCCACAGGCGGCGGCAAGTTGCCCAGTTCGATGACCAGCGGACCCTGTGGAAGCTCCCCGACGGGCAGAGTTTCGAGCAGCGGCGCCAACGCGAGCAAGACCTCGTACTGGTTGCCGGAGACCTCGCCGCGCGTCAGTGGAACGATTTCTCCCCCAAGGTTCACCGCGACGGCTATTGGCGTGCCAGACAGGTGGAGTGCAGGGGACCTGTCCAGCTGCAACAGGGCAACACGCAGGTGTATACAACCTTCGCGAGTCGCCTCGAAGCGGTCCACAACCACCTCTATCTCCCGGGGTATTCCTTCCGCTATAAGCACCTGCGCTCTGTCGCCGGAGCGCACCAGCGCAAAAGCGGGCACGCGCATCATCGTCACCCAGCGATGCCACACTGCGCTCAGCAGGGTAAACGCCTCTATGGTCGCCGCCTCTCCTTCGCTTATGGCAGCCTGCAACCGCTCCCACCAGCGCGGCTGGCTCATCAGCGATTCGGCTTGCGCTGTTGCAGTGTTCAACCACATCTGTGCTACCTGCGAGCGCAGGTCGGTTCCATCAGACACCGTGCGTATCTCGTCCAGGGATAGCTGCTGTAGCGCGTTCAGAATCTCGTGCACCTGAAGCCACCTTTCGCGACCGATAGGGTCGGCAGCCAGCGTTCCTTCTACCGCCTCTGCCTCTTGTGCCGTTAGCAGTCCTGCACAGTAGCGCACCAGCGTTTCTGTGCCGACCGCTTCCAACACTGGCGGGCTCAACGCCTTTTGCTTTCTCAACCAGTCACCCAGCCGCTGTGCGCCCATAAGGCTCAAATCGTGCTCCGGCTTATTCCGCATCATCGCCCTCCCCCTTCCATTGCCGGTAGAATCTGGCGAGTCGCTGTACCAGTCTCCCGTTGCTGAGCCAGACGTTGAGCATACCCATCGTGAGGTGATAGCCGGCGCACTCGGCGGCGGGAAGTATCCTTTCATAGATATCAACGTGCGCCAGTCCATCGTGATAACAGTACTGAAACGCGAGCCTCTGCCACAGCCCTGCGCCGGATGTCACTTCCTCAGTATCCACGCCAGGTGCCTGCTCCAGGCGATTGAGCAGCTGCACCATCCGCTTTCGAAACGGCATTCTCTGCTGGAAACGCTCCAGCAGAGAATGCATCTCCGCGGGACGGTAGGGACAATCTATGCGCTGGCGTATCTTGTCCGGCGGCAAGGCATAGCGATATCGCCACAGAACCAGCCACGCCTCGTCCCATGTCGTGACCCCGGGCGGAGGCGGGCACGAGAGGTCGCCCTGTGAGAGACACCGCACCACATCATCTATTTGCTCTTCGGTGACCGGCTCGGGCAGCTGTAGCAGGTAACCGGCCAGGTGGTCGTTCGAGTAGTACAGTACATGGTAGAAGAGATGACGCAGCACGCCCGTGTGCGTGAGCCATGCGTCCAGCGTGTGGCGGTCTATCTGCACGCCAGAAGGCGCGAGCAAACGCACTATCTCCTGCCAGGATTTACCGTGCAAGTAATAGAGCTGAGCGGCAAGCAGATGAATCTGGTGCATTCGAGGTGTGAGGTGTGCATCAAGCCCCAGCCACAAAACGTTTGCAGCAAGGTACAGCTCGTTAGCCAGCATTGCTGCTGCCAGCGAGTCGGCTGTATCGGCGATATACGCTGCCTCAGGTTCTTCGATGTCGTCTAGCGAGAGCGTTTCCTGCACCATGCGCCGGCGCATGTCTATCATACAATGGTATGCGGTACGCCGGATGAAGGCAAACCACGCCTGTTCGCCCTGATTGTGAAAGCGGTTGCGAAACGCCCATATCCGCAGGGAGGCGTCCTGTATCACGTCTTCGCGGTCGTCCGGGTTATGCAGCCACGTGCTCAAGTAGCGAAGGAGGTACGGGCGGCTTACTGCCCAGAGGTGTTCCCATGCCTCACGCGCACGCTCCTCGCTGGCGTCTGCCAGCAAGTGTAGCGCCCTGTCCAGTTTTGTACGCGACTCGGTCTGCACCGCTGCCTCCCGGCAAGAGATACCTCATTATACACCATCCGGCAAACTTTTGTCGGTACTCTGGCGCTTCGTCGGTTAAATAGACACCGATTCTGCTTCTCCATCTGGCATTATTTCGCCGGGACCGCGCAGTTTCTTTCGGAGACAGGCTCACACTGTTAGCTGAGCCGTGTTCGGCTCGTTTATTTATCAGAACAATCCAAAAGGAGGCAACCACGATGTATGTTCCAGAGGCATGGCAACGTCGCCGATTCGACGAGTGGAACCTGCTGGTGAAAGGGCTGATGGAGGCCTGGGACTACGCGGAGGCTCTGGGCGTAGAAGAGTGCCTGAACTGGCACCTGAACGTCGATACCGATGGACGGCTGGCAGAGTTATTAAGCCGGATGGGGTGTCGGGAAGGGAAAACCTCTCCAGTGCGAACGTTCCGAAGAGGGAACGGCAGTCGGAATAACGGTCATTCTACCACTGACGGTGAAGTAGAGGCTTACTGGCGGAGCTGTGGCGGTGAGCAACCTACCGAGCAGGCGTTCGAGGGCGCCCAACTGGTGCGGGATTTCCTGCTTCGGGTAGAGCAATTCGCACAGGAGAAAGGGGTGGGCATGAGAGACCTTCGTCGTATCCTGTGTGAGGCGATATGCGTTTATTCAGACGGCGAGGAATTGTCATATACGCTCCCCCTCTTCTCCTCTTGAGGTTTACACTGGGCAGAGGCATGTCCCCCACCTCTGCCCCTTTTTCTTCTCAACCTCTCAGCGCGATGTCTCGCGCACGGTCGCTTTGACCTCTTCCCAGTTCGGTGGGTCGGGGATGCCAAACATCCTGCGCTTGGTCTCCAGGTAGAACAGGTAGTTCTCGTAAGTGACATCGGGTGGGCAACGGTGGTCTACATGCGGGATGTATCCGCCCTTCTCCACCAGTGGCTTCAGTCGCTCCAGCTCTTTGACAATCGCCTCTTTGCCTGCGATGAGTTGCGTCTTGTCTACCCCGCCCATCAGCAACGCCGACTTGCCGAACTTCCTGCGTATCAGCACGGGGTCGGAGCCAGCGCGCACCTCCAGCGGAAACATCACGTTCACTCCACCTGCCAGCCAGTGCTCCACCAGCTGCAGGATGTTTCCGTCGCAATCCACATACACTATGTCTACGCCGAACCGGTCGCGCAGGTAGTCGGTAATACGCTTGTAGCGGGGCGTCATCCACTGGCGGAACAGTTTGGGTGAGATGATGGGTCCCTTATTGAACGCCATATCCTCCCAGAAAGAGGCGTAGTCCAGCTCTACGTCCGCAGGGATTTTGCTGAGAGCGGTTAGCGCGAGCTCGGTCAGGTGTTCCATGATTTCCTCCACCAGCTCGGGCTGGTCCACGCAGGCATAGGAGACGCCCTCGAAGCCCATCCAGTCGCGAATCCAGCCGAAAAGGCTCCCACAGTAGACGCCCAGCGGGTAATCGCGGTTCGCCACCGACTTCTTCCACGCATCCCAGTCGGCGGGGTAGCGGCGCGGATCATCGGGGTCTAAGCGTTTCTTGAACTCCAGCCAGTCCTCGCGGCTTTTGATAGGGAACTCCAGGTAGTGCGGGATGGTGGATGTTCCGTCCTTGTACACGATGCTCTTCACGCCCACCCCGTCTATCTGGATGCGGTAGCGGTCGGTCTCCTCCAGCACCTTTGCCTCAAAGGGTGGTATCAGCCCCAGGTTGATGGGCACTCCCCCACGCGGTGCAAAGCCGAAGAACTGGTTCGCCTTCCATTCTTCATTTACCCATTCGGGCAGACCCTGTTTGTGCCACTCGGTATATGTCTCCGTCCAGTAGCCGAACTCCTCGTCGGGCACGTGGTCTACCGGCTCATAGTGAAACGTCCTCAGCCATCTTTCGCGGTGTGTTAAGGTCTCTCCCATCGGCTGCTTCTCTCCCAAGCAGATTGATGTACCACATTTTCTCGGCGGGCAGTGGCAAGTCCTTCGCTTAACGAGCGAGATCCCGTCGTGGCAGAAATGGTTCGCAGGTTGTTTGCACTCAAAAGGGACTTCAACGACTGCCGAAAGAGAAGGTATTACCAGTATAGCGGCGAAGAGTCATCCCTGACGGCATCGTTAGTCTGACCCCGCGACGAGAGGGTTTTCAGCCAGGCACCCTCACGGGCTGAAGAGATGTCGTAGATAAGCAGGCGTCTCATGGAGTAAAATGTATCTGAGAACGCCTGATGCTGGAGGGTTCTCTATGAACCTGTGTATTGAAGTGGAACGGGAAGAAGACGGCCGCTGGATTGCAGAGATACCAGCCATCCCTGGTGCTATGGTGTACGCCCCCACACGAGAGGAGGCTGTCGCCCGGGTTAAAGCTCTGGCTTTAAGGATTATCGCTGACCGCGTGGAGAACATGGAAGCCGCCCCTGAAGCGGAGGAGAGGACTTGTAGGAGGTTTTTTTCTTAGGTGAGAATAGGCATCGTAGATTTGGACACCTCGCATCCGCCCAGCTGGATTCCCATAGAGCGCGAGATGGGACATGAAATCGTTGGCGTATGGGACGGCGGTTCAGTGCATCCACCGGGGTACGCCGAGCGGTTTGCACAAGAGCACCGTATTCCCCATGTATACCGCTCGCTAGAAGAGATGGCGAAGGACATAGACTGCGCTATCATTCACGGCTGTGACTGGGATACCCATACCGCCAAAGCACGCCCCTTTGTAGAGGCAGGCAAAGCGGTGCTGATTGACAAACCGCTCGCCGGTAAGCTACGCGACCTGCGGCAGATAGTAGAATGGGTACACCGCGGCGCACGCATCACGGGCGGCTCGTCCTTGCGTTTTTGCGACGAAACGCAGCGCTGGCTGGCACAGCCGGTAGAGGAACGCGGCACACCGGATACGGTGATTTGCGGTTGTGCGGTAGACGAATTCAACTACGGTATCCATGCCTACGCGATGCTGGCAGGGATCATGGGAGGCGGGGCGCACAGCGTGCAGCATCTCGGCAAGGGCGTACTGCGAAGGGTGATCATACGCTGGACAGATGGTCGCATGGGTATTGTGGTGGTTGGAACTGCAGAGAAGTGGATGCCTTTCTATACCACCATCGTCACCGAGAAGGGCGTCACGCAGTTTCAAGCAGATACTTCGCAGCTCTATCGTGCTCTGCTGGAGAAAACCCTGCCTTACCTGGCAGGTGAAACGGATGCCCATCCTGTGCCTGTGGAGGAGCTGGTAGAGCCCGAACTGTGGGCACTGGCGGCACGGCAGTCGTGGCAACAGGGAGACCGCGAGGTGCTACTCTCGGAGGTCGCCGATGACGAGGGCTACGACGGCGCCGCCTTCGCGCAGGAGTATCGAAGGGCGAAGTATCCCTAGAGGCTACGCCCCGTTCCCCCTCTCCTCGTTGAATTTTGAAAAAATAAATAGAGTTATGTTGCGCTACCGGTCTGGCAAGGTTCCTTCCTGGGGAGGGCGAGACTCCTGCCGAGCCGTTCGGTTTGTGGTCGCGACGGAGCGCGATCCCTCCAGTCCAGTCGCGGGGAGGGCGAGGCTCCTGCCGAGCCGACTTCGCCAGATTGAGGAGCCTTCACGGCTGAAGCCGTTCCTTTTCAGACGAAGCCAGCGTTCGCTGGCTGTGTAACCCTGCGAAGGCAGGGTCTGGTTTGAAAGGGTGCGGCTTTAGCCGTAAACCCGTGCCCAACATCCTCTTTCTGCACCGGGGGGGAGGGGCAGGCGGTGCTCACCGGATAGATGCGACTATTTTTTCAAAGTTCATGTAGGAGAGGGGCCAGGGGGAGAGGTACACGTTTAAGAGGTAATTCCTATGAGCAACGCGGTGACTGTAGCTTTTATCGGTGCGGGGTCGCACGCCAACTACGCGCACTACCCCTCTCTTAGCGAGATGGACGATGTGCAGATTGTGGCAGTGTGCGACCTCTCACCGGAGCGCGCTTCTGCTACTGCGCAGCGGTGGGGCATCCCGCGCACGTACACCGACTACCGCCAGATGCTGCAAGAGACACAGCCACAGGCGGTGTACATTATCTTGCCTCCGCACCAGATGTTCGACATCGTGGTGGACTGCCTGAATCGCAAACTGCATGTGTTTATCGAGAAGCCGCCGGGTATCACACCGGAGCAAACGCGCAACCTCGCCCGCCTGGCGGAGAAGAACGGCTGTCTGACAATGGTGGGTTTCCAGCGACGGTTTGTGCCGGTAGTGGTGCAGGCAAGGCGGAAGGTGGAGGAGCGCGGCGCCATCACACAGTGTCTGGCGCGGTTCGTGAAAAGCGGGGGCACAGAAGATTACTACGGCGGCGCGGTGGACATCCTGACCTGCGATGCTATCCACGCGGTAGATAATCTACGCTGGATGGGTGGCGAGGTGAAGAAGGTGGTGAGCAAGGTAGACCGCTTCCACTCGCCGGTAGACAACGCTTTCAACGCGCTGGTGGAGTTCGAAAGCGGCGCGGTGGGGATACTGCTCACCAACTGGGTGACAGGCAGACGCATCTACTCGGTGGAGATGCACGCCTACAACATCTCCGCCTATGCCGAACCTGACGACCGTGCCCTCATCTACCGCGACGGCTCACTGGAACCGGAGATCATCCTGAACACCGAAGCGGCAGGTAGCGACGCACCGCACCGTTATCTTGGTTTCTACGACGAGAACCGCCATTTCGTCGACTGCATCAAGAGCGGACAGCAGCCGCGGACCTGTTTCGCCGACGCGGTGAGGACGATGGAGCTGGTAGAGAGGATTCGCCATGAACGCCTTTGAGGTGCTGAGGCGCGGTGTGGTCATTCCGGCAAGCCCGCTCGCGCTGAACGCACAACGACGTTGGGACGAACGCAGGCAACGTGCCCTGTGGCGATACTACTCAGCGGCGGGAGCAGGGGGTATTGCCGTTGGCGTACACACCACGCAGTTCGCCATTCGCGACCCTGAAATCGGGTTGTTTCGCCCACTGCTGGAGCTGGCGCAGGAGGAGTTTGACCGTCTGGACACCACACGGTCCGAACCGCTGGTGCGCATCGCAGGCATCTGTGGAGATACCCGGCAGGCGGTTTCGGAGGCGCAGGTGGCAAGCGATTTGGGCTTCCACGCGGGACTGCTCAGCCTCTCCGCGCTGAGAGACGCCGATGACGATGCGCTGATAGCCCATTGCCGGCGTGTGGCGGAGGTCATACCGCTGATGGGCTTCTACCTGCAACCGGCGGTGGGCGGAAGGGTGTTGAGTTACCGCTTCTGGCGACGCTTCGCGGAGATAGAGAACGCGGTTGCTATCAAGATTGCCCCCTTCAACCGCTACCAGACGCTGGACGTGGTGCGCGCCATCGCCGAATCCGGGCGCGACGACATCGCCCTCTACACAGGCAACGATGACAATATCGTGCTGGACCTGCTGACGCCATACCGCTTCCGTGTGGGGAACAGACAGGTGGAGCGACGCATTGTGGGAGGCTTGCTGGGGCACTGGGCGGTGTGGACGAAGCGGGCAGTGGAGCTGCTGGAGCGCTGTCATGCCGCCACACGCGAAGATACTATCCCTGCCGACCTGCTGCGCCTTGCGGTAGAGGTAACCGACTGTAACGCCGCCTTTTTTGACGCCGCCAACGGCTTCAAAGGGTGTATTGCAGGCATCCACGAGGTGCTGCGCCGACAGGGGTTGCTGGAAGGCATCTGGTGCCTGGACCCGAACGAAACACTCAGCCCCGGACAGGCGGAGGAGATTGATCGGGTGATGCGAAGCTATCCTCATCTCAGTGACGATGCCTTCGTGACAGAACACCTGCACGAATGGATGTCTTAAGGAGGGTATCATGGCACGCTGGGTAAGGCTGTGCAGTATCAACTTTCACGGGCAAGGCAACCGCGAGGCAAACTGGCAGACCGCCTCGCAACTGCTGGAGCAGGCATTGTGGGACAAACCCGACCTGATTCTCCTGCCGGAAACCTTCACCGGGCTGGGCATGAGCGAGCGCGACTGGTTCAATAACGCCGAGCCGCTCGATGGCGAAACAATCAGCCGTTTGAGCGATATGGCTCGCCGGCATCGAGCGTATATCGCCTGTCCCATTCTGCTCAGGCACCGCAGCGCGGTGTACAATGCAACCGTGCTGCTGAACCGCGATGGTGAGGTAGCCGGCAGCTACTATAAGATGTTTCCCACGCTGGGCGAGTTGTCGCTGGGCGTGACGCCCGGTACAGAAGCAACCGTGAGTGAAACCGATTTCGGCAAGGTAGGCTTTGCGATATGCTTTGACCTGAACTTTCGCGAGGTGGCGGACGACCTGCACGCAAAGGGAGCGGAGCTGGTCTGCTTCAGCTCCATGTACCCGGGCGGGATGCAGTTACAGCACTGGGCGATGGAGTATCACTGGTGGATGCTGAGCGCGATTGGCTCGCCGCAGGGGGTACTGGTAGACCCGTTAGGGCGTGTGCGCAAGGGGGCACAGCCGGGGTACCAACCCGTGCTCAGCGCAAGTGTCAATCTGGACTGTTTGGTGGCGCATCTGGATTATAATCACGACAAACTCCAGCAGATAAAGCGCGACTACGGATACGAGGTCGAGATAGACATCCTGCAGCCGGAGGCGCGTTTTCTGCTGACCTGCCATCGCCGGGACGTCAGCGCGGCGGAAATAGCGAAACAGTACGACCTGCTGCTCTGGGATGATTACTTCCAACGCGCCCGTCACGAGCGGAGCACGCGATTGATGAGGTAGAGGGGCGAATGCTTGCTTGTTATTGCAGGCTTCGATTCTATGGCAAAGCATGGTTATTATGCATTCACGTTTGACTCTTTTCATCGTGAGAGTTACAAGAGGGTGGCTCTGATGGCAAAGGCGTTCAAGCGTGAGGAACTGTTGCAGAGGATTACAATAGACCCAAATATTTGCTTCGGTAAGCCGTGCATCCGCGGGCATCGAATCTGGGTATCGCTCATCGTGGACCTGCTGGCAAGCGGGGCAACGATACAGAAAATATTGCGCGAGTATCCAGGATTGGAAGAGGCAGACGTGCTTGCTTGCATCGCGTATGGAGCAGACGTGACCCTCCACAAACGGCTTGAACGTTGGTCGTGACGGAGACCCTGACGGCTCGCCCTCGTAATCGGTCTCAATCGGAGCGTGCCTCCAGCGTCAGCGTCAACTCTACCTCCTTACCGTCTCGCAGCACGACAATCTTCACCGTATCGCCCGGCTTGTAGCGGTTGAGCGCGTCCATATAGTCGTAGATGCTCTCCACCTTCTGGTCACCGAAGCGGATAATCACGTCGCCGCTGCGCAAGCCTGCTTTCTGCGCGGGGCTACCCTCGCGCGCGCCCGATATCCGCAGCCCCTTCACATCCTCACTGTAATCCGGTATCGTGCCCACATAGACACGGATGCCGCGCTCCGGTCCGCCGGTGCGTCGCGGGGCGGCTTGCGGTTCGCTAAATGCAATGCGCTCCGGGGAGTTGGCAACGCGCTCGGCGACTCTGGCTACAAACCGCACGACACGCGCCTCGCCTGCCGCGTTGATGGTTTCCGGTCTATCGGCAGGTGTATGGTACTCGGGATGCATTCCGGTAAAGAAGAAAAGCACCGGTATCCTTCGGGCGAGGAAGGAAGCGTGGTCGCTACCGCCGCCGAAGCCACCACCGCTCGTTGACAGGTTGAAATCTGCTTCCCTGTTGAGCTCTTCCAGCAGGGGTCGCCAGGCCGGGGAGGAGTCTGCACCAATTACGCTCAACTGGTCGTCGCGCAGTCGCCCAATCATGTCCATATTGAGCATAGCCACTATCTTCTCCAGCGGGATGATAGGGTTGCGCGTGTAATGTGCAGAACCCAGCAACCCCAGCTCCTCGCCGGAGAACGCCATAAAGATAAGCGAACGTTTGGGGGGATTTGCAGCGAAGTACTGTGCCAGCTCCAGCAGCCCCGCAGTGCCCGATGCATTGTCATCCGCACCGTAGTGAATGGCGGGCAGCTTACCGCTGTAAAGGGAGCCGCCCTGATAGCCCAGCCCCAGATGGTCCATGTGCGCCCCGATGACGATGTACTCGTCCTTCAGCTTCGGGTCGGTGCCCTCTACTACGCCGATGATGTTGGCTGTTGCACCGTATTTTTGAATCACCTCCGTCTGCACCGTCACTATTGCATTACCCAGCGGTCGTCCTTTGGGGTTTTGCCACAGTTCATCCAGCGAAACCCCGCACGCAGCGAGCAAACTTTCCGCCGCCTTTCGACGCAGGGTAACAACCGGAATGCCCGAATCGGTACCCCGTCCGGCGATCACCGCAGGAAGAGGTGAATCCTCTTTCTGCACAAGTATCAGCGCAACCGCGCCCTGTTCCTTGGCGATACGAGCCTTTGCCCGCGCAGACTGATAGGCGCGAAGCAGATTCGGCCCTTCCGTGACGGGAGGCGCTCCTTCCAGTGCGATAACCACCTTACCCTTCACATCCAGTCCCGCGTAATCCTCATGACCGGCAAGGCTGGAGTGGATGCCATAGCCAACAAACACCGGTTCACCCTTTGCGGTGCCGACGGTAGCGACCGCCTCGGGCATAAAGTGCTCACGAACTTTGAAAGAGAGCCTTTTACCGTTCACTTCTGCTTCCAACCGGTTCACCTTGCCCGCCTCTGCACCTACATACACACGGAACGGCTGGAAGTAGCCGCTGCCGTCCATCGGTGCTTGCAGGTCATGGTAACGCGAGGTGCCGATGGGTTTCAAACCGTACTCGGCAAATCGTTCGGCGATGTAGTGGGCGGCTAGTTCATTGCCCATCGTGCCTGAGCCGCGTCCTTCAAACTCCTCCGATGCCAGTGTGAAAATATGCGACCAGATGCGCCAGGAATAGATGCCTGCGGCGCCTTTGCGCACGTCAGCGTGCGCTGTCAGCGCCATCAGCAATCCCAGCGTCAGTGCAAGCCATACTCGATAGCGGCGGAAAAGCATCCAGATAATCCTCCTGCTGCGTTGAGGTGTTTATAGTTTACTTCAAAAGTTCCGCAAAAGAAAAGTGCTATCCTTCCTGTCCGTCGATAGGTTTCTGATACGGTTGTATGGTCAGAAGATCCGGGATGCACTGATAGTGTTTCTGGTTGAAAGTGTAAAGCGGCACCTTGAGAGCGATAGCCGTTTGTGCTACAAGCACATCCATTATCCCAATATGGTGGCTCAGATGAAACTGAATAAAGTTTTGCAAAGCAATTTCACACTCGTTAGGAGACAACCAGACAACAGCATAGGGGTCCAAAACCTGCAATAAGCGCTGCTGCTCCTGTTTACTGCGGCATCCCTGCACCAGTTCCATCACGACAAACCCCGGCAGGGCTATTTCTTCTTCTTCATCAAGAGTATCCAGCCATTGCATTGCAGGCGGATACTGGCGCAGCAGGTCAATCATTACATCTGTATCAAGCAGTATCATAGCGTTGTCCTGCGCTTTTGAGCCTGTTCACGCAGGCGACGGGCATACTCCGCGCCGTTCTCGATGTCTGTGCGATCCTTCCAGATGCCAATGATTCCCGAACGCTTCAGTTGGCGCACGGTCAGGCGTTGTTCGCCTGTGACGCGGGTACGGGGCAAAACGATAACATCTACTACCTCTCCACGCCTGTACGGTAAACCCGTCAAGTGGAGCTCCCCATCCTCCGCGATAATGTACTCGCTTCTCGTTGCTTCCATGACTTATTCCCCCCAGATTTATTCCAGAGGCCAGCTACGCAGTTCCTCCAGCAACACCTCGTCGGTGAGGTCGAGGTGTATTGGTGTTACCGATATCTTGCCTGCGCGGATGGCGGCGACATCGCTATCGGGCGGAACCTCCTCGTTAGCGAGACTGCCCGTCAGCCAGTAGTATTTACGCCCCCAGGGGTCTACCCGCGCCTCCACCCGATCTACATACTGTCGGGTGCCTTGACGGGTTACCGCAATGCCTTTCACCTGTTCTATGACGCAGTTGGGCACGTTGACGTTCAGGAGTGTGTGCGGCGGCAAACGACGCTCACGTAATATCTCCGCCAGCTTGCGGGCGAAGTGGAACGCGGCGTCGTACTCCGGCGGCTCGTCGTCGCCGCAGCACACCGAAATCGCCACCGAGGGAATGTTGAAAATAGCCCCTTCCATCGCCGCCGACACCGTGCCCGAGTAGGTAACATCCCAGCCCAGGTTAGCGCCCTGATTGATGCCGGAGAACACCAGATCGCACCGTCCGTTCATCACCACACTAACTCCCAGCGTCACACAGTCGGACGGTGTACCATTGGTGGAGTAGCCCAGCGAGCCGTCGCCAAGGCGAACGGTGTGCAGGCGAAGCGGCTTGTGCAGAGTGATAGAATGCCCGGAACCGCTGCGTGGGCGCTCGGGCGCCACCACGAACACCTCACCCAGCGGTTCCATAGCACGCTTCAGCGTGAGCAAGCCTTCCGCTAAGATACCGTCGTCGTTGGTCACCAGTATACGCATAGCGGTCATATCTTAGCACAAAGCGTAAAGGCGTGCAAAGGGTTAACTCTCCTCGGTGGGTATTACCTGCGCGCTGAGCCAGGCGTACGCCTTCACGGTTCCGCCGGCATAGGGTGTGCCTTCGATGTCATCCTCCAGAGCGACCACATCCACACTGCCGCCATAGGTGTCCACCAGCATCGCCACGAACCCCTTGCCTGTGTGCGGATTCTGCAGGTGATGCACCTCCACGATACGTCCGGTGAGCAGGGCGTAATTGCCCGCCACGTTATCGCTGGCGCCTTCGTTGATGGGCAACATCGCCTGAGGAGCCAGACGCAGCGTGACCAGCTCGCCCGTCTCCTCGTCCTCTGTCTCCGTGAGAACGCTATGGTCGGACTGCAGGTAGATCTGCTCGTCCTCAAAGCACCATGCTTCCTGCGCGAAGGCGGCGATTTGCAGGGTGACCATGCGCGGCAGGAGTCGCCAGGCGTGCAGGTGCGTGGAGAAGTCGCGCAGGTCCACGCTGAAGGGGTAGTAACCCGTTTCGGGGTCTTCGATGCTCAAGGGACTGCTCCATGCGTAAAGCGCGCCGGTGAGTTGCTCGTCGTCGTAGGGAACCATCTCCACTACCGCCGCCTGCATCCGCCCCGCACCGTTGTAGTGGGGTTCCAGGTCCACCACTTCCATCGGGGCAGGCTGGGAACCGGGCTCGGCTTTCCCCCCCTTCATCGCCAGCCATATCTGCGCGCCGTTGGGCGCCTGCCATACAAAGTATGCGCCGTTTTCTACCTCGTAGCCTTCGCTCTCCGTCAGGATGGTATGGAGTGCGTTCACCAGGGATTGCGCCTCGTCGTAGCCGAGGCATCGTGCGTGGGTTATCATGACCACTCAGGCTCCTTTCGCCCGCCGGGCATCTGTCGCATCCCTTGAGAGGAGGGCAAGATGCACAGGGGAGTTTTGACCGCTCGTGAGTATTATGAGGGATTATTCACGGTAGACTTCGTGGATTCCTGCAGGCAGAGACGCGGATGGTGATTTTCTGCCCACAGATTCCTGCAATAAGTATGCCCTGCGTAGGAAGAAAAAGGTATCGTGGCGAACACAGGTGCAAGGAACCCACAGGGGGCGTTTCGAGTTGTTGATACCTGTCAAGGAGGAGGTAACCCATGCGAGCAGGGGGTGCACTGATGTTGTTCTTGCTACTGGTTCTACCCGCGGGCGCGCAGAAGCCGTTTTACGAGTCACAACTGCTTTTCCCGCCGGAAAGATGGCATAACCACGGTTCCTGTATTGTGGAGCTGCCCAACGGCGATTTGCTGGTGTGCTGGTATAACGGTTCGGGCGAGCGCACCGCCGACGACGTGAAGGTAGAGGGAATGCGCAAGCGCAAGGGCGCAAGGACGTGGAGCGGACGGTTCCTGATGGCGGATACAATCGGCTTCCCGGACTGCAACCCGTGCATGTTTGTGGACCCGCAGGGCAGGTTGTGGCTGATGTGGGTGGCGATTATCGCCAACCGATGGGAGACCGCCCTGTTGCGCTACCAGATCTCGGACAACCCGCGCGGCACGGGTGCGCCTCGCTGGACGCACAGCGACATCCTGATACTCAAGCCGGGAGACGAGTTCGCGCAGATAGTGGCGAAACAGTGCGACGAGGATGAAAAACGTATCGACCAGATACTGCCGCCGGAGCGCAGAGAGGAAGGGCTGGCGTACCTCGCCGAGCGACGCAAGAATGCGGCAGACAAATACTTCCGACGGATGGGCTGGATGACGCGCGTGCATCCCTTCGTGCTGGACGGCAAGCGCATCATCGTGCCGCTCTACTCCGATGGCTTCGATTTCTCCATCATGGCAATCAGCGACGACGGTGGGAAGACGTGGCAGGCAAGCAGGCCGCTCGTGAGCTTCGGGGGTGTACAGCCCAGCCTGGTACAGAAGCGCGACGGCACGCTGGTCGCCTATATGCGTGACAACGGACCGCCCCCGCAACGGGTGATGCGCAGCGAATCGCGCGACGGCGGTATGACCTGGTCGCCTGTGGTGGATGACGACATCCCGAACCCCGGTTCCGGTCTGGAGGTCATCCGCCTGCAAAACGGGCACTGGGTGATGGTGTGCAACGATACCGAGCAGGGTAGACATCGCCTCGCCGTGCTCATCTCCGACGACGAGGGGAAGAGCTGGAAGTGGAAACGCTATCTGGAGAACGACCCGCCCGGCGCGGGCTCCTACTCGTATCCTTCCGTTATTCAGGCGAAGGACGGTACCCTGCACGTCACCTACAGCTGGAGCCAGCCGGGCAAGGGTTCGTGCATCAAATACGCCCACTTCAACGAGGAGTGGGTGCTTCGGGGGGATTAGATGGCGAAGGGAACCACATACAACCACGAGCGTATCGAGTTCGTAGATGCCCGTACGGGCGTGCGTCTGATGCAGGTGACCAGCTTCCCCACCATGAGCATGGCACTGCCCTATCACGGGCGGAACTTCACCGGCGATTCGAAGACTTTTATCTTCATCTCCCAGCGTGAGGCGAGGCGGGATGCCCCCTGGGACCTGTTCCGTGTGGATACAGACGGCACGAATCTAACGCAGCTCACCGAGTGCGAGGGAGCGGCGGGGTTCGTTATGTCGCCGCAGGATGACTGCGCGTATTTCCACCGGCAGGGTGTGCTGTGGAGGGTGGACATCAACACCTTCCGTGAGGAAGAGATACTCGCGCCGCACGGTGTGGCAAGCATGGGCGCAGGGGCTATCTCCCCGGACGGCGCACACTATTTCGCGCAGGTAGTTACCGCGCACGATACCAGTGGTATTGTGCGCATCCGCACCGACGGCTCGGAAGCCTCCCTTATCGCCGAGGGAGAACGGGGGAGCCTTGCCCTGCATTCCGTCAGCCCGGGTGGTGCGGGGCTGCTGGTGTGGCAGATGCGCCAGGGCAAGAAGACGTGGATACTGCTGGACGATAACGGCAACGCGAGAGGCGTGTACACCGGCAGTTACGATTTCGCACACTGCACCTTTCTGGGCAGGAGCGAGCGCGTGCAGGGGTGTGCCCTTCCGCCTGACCGTGCGCTGGTGCACATCGGTTTGGGAGAGGAACAGCCGACCACCATTGCGCAGGGGGTGTACTTCTGGCACTCCGCCTCCACGCTGGACGGCGAATGGATTGTCTCCGACACCAACTGGCCCGACGAGGGGCTGCAGCTGGTGCACGTGCCGACGGGACGTTACCGCCCGCTATGCTATCCGCGCAGTTCACAAGGGCATCCACAGTGGACTCATCCCCATCCACAGTTCAGCCCCGACGGGCGGATGGTGCTGTTCAACTCGGACAGGACGGGCATCTGTCAGATTTATCTGGCGTTCATTCCCGACGACCTGCGCGAGCGCGTGCGCACCGGTCAACTGAGCGTACAGGAGAGGCGCGTGTGGTAGGATACAGACTGTAATCAGGAGGGAGATACCATGCAGCAGACCATAAAGGTAGGCTCTTCGTACAAATGGTGGGTAGTCGCCATGCTGTGGTGGATTGCTTTCTTTAACTATGCCGACCGGCAGGCTATCTTCTCGGTGTTTCCGCTGCTGCAGAAAGAGATGGGTTTGAGCGAAGTGCAGAAAGGCTTGCTGGGGTCATCCTTTGCGTGGGTGTACGGTCTTGCCGCCCCATTTGCAGGCAACATTGTGGACAGGGTGCGACGCAAGGCAGCCATCCTTGGGGGGTTACATATCTGGAGCCTGATTTGCGTATTAACCGCCACCTCGCGTAACTTTATGCAGCTCTTCTTTTGGCGAGCGGCGGAAGGATTGGGAGAAACCTTTTATTTCCCCGCATCCATGTCGCTCATCAGCGACTATCATAGCAAACGCACCCGCTCGCGTGCAATGGGTTTGCACCAGACAAGCGTATATGTGGGTACCATCGCAGGTGGTTTCTTCGCAGGGCTAATCGGTCAACATTATGGGTGGCGGTGGTCGTTTATCGTGTTTGGCAGTCTGGGCATTCTACTGGGTTTGGTGCTTCACAGGTTGTTGATAGAACCGAAGCGAGGCGCAGCGGATTTCGAGGAAGTCGGGGCGACCGAGCAAGCGCGGACCCGGGAACGGATGCCGCTTGGGGAGTTCCTGCGCGTGGTTTTAGGCACCCCGACCGCCGTGATGTTAATGCTTGCGTTTCTCTGTGCGAACTTCGTGGCGCTGGTGCTTTTGTCGTGGATGCCAAGCTTCCTGTACGAGAAGTTCCACATGAGCCTGGCGATGTCCGGCTTTACCGCCACCTTTTATGTTCAGCTGGCAAGCATGATTGGTTCGCCGTTAGGCGGCTGGTTTGCCGACACCTTGCGCAAACGCACGCCCGGCGGACGTATGATGGTGCAAGCACTTGGCGTATTCGGCGGTTCCATCTTCGTGGTGTGGTGCGGGCAAACCACCGAGATAGTTGGGCTAATCCTCGCGTTGACCTTTTGGGGGCTCTTCAAAGGGCTGTATGATGCAAACATCTTTGCCTCGGTATACGACGTCATTCGCCCGGAGGCGCGGGGTACCGCCGCCGGATTTATGAATCTGGTAGGATGGCTCGGCGGTGGTAGCGCGCCGGTGATTATCGGCTGGATTGCCCAGAAGAGTAGCCTGAGTACGGCAATCTCTTCCGCAGCGGTAGTGTATGTGTTAGCAGGTATTCTGCTACTTATCGGCGCAGCGGCGTTCGCTCCGCGCGATGTGACTCGTGTGCAGCGTTTAATCGAAGCCGAAGCGCGTGGTGAGGTGAACAACCAGTAAGGGCGAGAATGGCGCTCCGCCCCAACAAGCGAAGGGTGCAATCGCGGAGGTAACGCGGATTCCCCTGCTGGTCGTCACACACCTCGACGTGCAGTAAGCCTGCATCACTGTCGTCGTGGTAGCCCAACTATACCGTCGTGCGCCGTACGCCTTGGTTGTGAAGGTGCTCGAATTCCCAGCAGAACAGTCCAGCGCCCCATCCTATGAGGTCACGATGCGCTTTGGTTGTGCCACATTCCCGCAGCAACACGTAGAGCGTATGGCCGCACGCATACCAACGGGTGCAAAGCTTGCACACGGCAGGCTATCGCTGTCGTTGCCGTGCTCTGGCTATTGCGAGTGCACTCACACCACACAGAATGGCTCCCGCAAGCGCCATAAGCCTCCAACGCCCTGTGTAAAACGATAGTGCCATCATAGCGTACCCTATCGCAACAAGCGCTACCCAGGCAGGATGGGCTTTCGGTGGCGGAGTACGTAGCCAGCTTACCAGTAGTGTTACCCAACCTGTTGCCAAAACAGGGCCACTGATTACGATAACTATGTGGTAGAACACGTCACCCACCGTAACCCCTCCTACGCAGACATGGGCATAACATACTCTGAGGATAGTGGTGGGGGTGGTGCGTGTTCTCGCAGCCAATCCCCAAAGTCACCTAGCCACTCCTTTATACTTTCTCGAAGAGCGCGGCTAAATCATCATATGCCCAAATTATACCGTCGACGGCTCCGACAATGCTTCCGCCTATTATGACAATTTGTCAAGATGACGCAATGGTTATATCGCCAACGCCAACTACCTGATGTGTCGCCGACCCCACCCCAGCCACCAGTACAAAATAGTCGGTATCCCCAGCACGATTATCATACCAACTGGGTCGTGGAAGAAAGGGTTGTGGTAGGAGGGGATGAACTTGCTGTAGAGGAAGCTTGCGCCGATAAGGCTAACCATCCCTCCTCCCCATATTGCTACCTCCCGCCAGAATCGACCGCTTTCTTCGTACTCACCCGGCTTTCTCATGCGAGTTTCCTCCTGTCCGCCACGAGGTGAACCGCCCCACCTGCGGGTCGTAGTAGCGCGCCCCGACGTGCAGTAAGCCGGCATCGCCATCATCGCGGTAGCCCCGGGCGCCATCGTGTTGCCTGAAGCCTCGGTTGTTAAAGTGCTGATGGCTGCCCCGGATCAACCCGCGCCTGCGACAGACCGTTCGCACTGAGTCCGCCCGACCATGGCAAATAGTTAATCGCCTTCAAAATCCGTCCTCATTATGTACTAAGTGGTCATATACGAGAGGAACAGAAGCACCACAATAACTATCGTAAGAGATACAACAAGCCCTTGTAGGAAACCTGACCACCAGATATTGCGTTGAGGGTCGTTACTAAAATTGACGCGAGATGCGCCAAGCAACGCCCCGGTGAATATCATCCCCCCCACTGCGACTATACTCGCAGTACGAAAGCGTTCGCTCATGTGGATAACCTGTGCGCAAGCAAGGGTCACCATAGCTACCAATAGAATACTGTTACTCCACACCCGACGCTTTGCTCCCCCATCTTGCAAGCGCAGCCACGCCCAGAGCTGTAGCGCTAAAGCAACAACAAGTACTACTGTCGCCAATAGGGATACGGCTAAAGGATTGTGCAGACTGTTCATCTCTCTCCTCCTTCTCGGCGAGGCAGAAGGTCTCCTGCCTCGCCCATTTTGCTATTCCTGAGTAGCGGCTACTTTAGTAGCGGCGCTCGATGGTGATTCGGATCAAACGGAGCACGTGGCGGTATGCGGTGTCCGTTCCAACCGGGAGGAGGAGGTATTGTACCGTTCCACCATCCTTCCTCGATCTCGTGACGATAACGTTCGAGCTCCTCGTCTGAAGGCGCCGGAATGTAGGTATCGGGCGGGGGCATCAAATGGTCAGCGATCCAGTCCCCAACAACGATACCGCCCACAATGCCGGCTCCGATACCTATTACTGCGATCCCTATCCCTGCTACTGGCGGTAAGGGAAGGGCTCCCGCGAGCAGACCGCCGCCGCCGATAATGGCTCCAACACCACCAAGAAGATCCCCAGCGTCTTCTATCTTGTACCCACTCGGGTCTGCATTGTTCACCGGCTCGTGCTCGCAGTACAGATACGGGTGCTCGCTCAGCACCGCATCGCGCGAGGTGAACCGACCTACCTGCGGGTCGTAGTAGCGTGCCCCGACATGCAGTAAGCCCGCATCACCGTCGTTACGGTAGCCCCAGGCACCCGCAAAGCGGTAGGGGTTGGCGCTACTGCCCCACTGTGCCACCGTATTCCCGAAAGCCTCGGTTGTCAACGTGCCGGTCACCGCTTGACTGCTGTCTACCGTCGCGCGGGTCGTCCCACTGTAGTGCGATATGGTTTGTTGCAGCTATTATACAGAATGGGGGAGTGCCGATGCAATACGTTTTAAGCGATGCATGGGCTGAAGACTTTATAGTTTTTAGAGGAAATCGCCTGACAACAGACAAATGAAACCTCACCCGCTCAGCCACTGCACTAAATCCTCCACACTATACTCAGTACTTCCCTGCAGCCACTGTGCCAGCTGCTGGAATCGCTTCTCTTCTACCTCGGCGGTGGATTCGTAGCCCGTCTCTTGCATCACCTGCACCAGCACCTCGCAGCCATCGCATACCTGCACCACGCCGTTCTGCGGGAAGGAATGGGGTAGCTGCAGAGCGTCCAAAAACAGGTTCCACCAGAATCCGTTCGCCCCGTCGGGCGCAACGAAGACGAGATGTTCTATCGCCCGCGTCATCGCCACGTACCACACACGCAGTTCCTCCTCCCACTCGCGCTGACGCAGCCACGCCGCCGCAGCCTGGGTCAGGGGGGATTCGGTGGTTTCCCTGGCGAACCCCTGCGCGATGAATTTCTGCGCGGGCAGACACGAAAGCAGCTTCGGTTGGGGACGGCGACGTACCGGGCGGGCGACATCGGGCAGATATACCACCGGAAACTGCAGCCCTTTTGCGCCGTGAACGGTGTAGATGCGCACCACATCCGCCACCTCCTCCAGCACAGGGGCTTCTCCCTCGCGCAGGGCGATGCGTTCCAGTTCGTCCACCATCTCCACAAATTGCGCGATCGACATCTCGCGGTTCTCCATCGCCATCTGCAATAGCTTGCGCACGTTCGCCACACGCTGTTTGCCGTCGGGACGGCACAGCAGGCGCGTCTCGTATTGCATCTGGTGGGTCAGGTTTGCCAGCATCCGCGCTACGTCCAGCGAGGCGCGTTCCCGCTGTAACCTCTCTACCAGCGCGACGAACTCGCGTACCGCACCGGCATCTGTTCCCGTCTCGTTGTTCTCCAGCCACCGCTTGACGCCCGCCCACAACGGTGTGCCCCTGCCCATCTTCTGCGCCTCCAGCGCGCAGGCGTACAGAGTATCCATGCTGACACCCACCATTGGGGAACGCAACACCGCTGCCACCGCCACATCGTTTGTGGGAGCATCCACCACCGTGAGCGCGAAGACCAGGTCACGCACCTCGGGCTGCACGAAGTACTGGCGCCGCGCGGTGTTGTGGAAAGGCACACCTGCCTGCGACAGCGCCTCTTCAAAGAGCGGCACCTGATTGGTCTGTCGTAGCAGAATAGCGATGTGGCGATAACGCAGAGGCTGTCCCTGTTCCGCGCCCTGCGCCGTGATGCGAACACGCCCTTCATCCACCAGCCGTCGGATATGGTCGGCAGTGGCATGGGCAAGCGATCCCCACAAAGCGCCGCCTTGCGCTGGAGGTACGACCACAAATTCCACGCTGGGATGTTCCTTCGGTGCAAACTGCCTGGCGCTGTGTAGAGGACAGTACACGTCGCCTCCCGGCGAAGCCGACCATACGGGGCGATAGATGCCCTCGATAAAGCGCAAAATCTCTGGGCGCGAGCGAAAGTTGCGCTGTAGCCCTACCAGCAAGGCACGCTCCGGCGATTCACGCGCCTTCCGCTCCATCCGGCGGAACAGAGTGACATCCGCATGGCGGAAAGCGTAAATGGATTGCTGAGCGTCGCCCACCACAAACAGGTTCTTGCCGTTGCTCAGCAAGCGCACCAGCTCCAGCTGCAGCCCATTGGCATCCTGAAACTCGTCTACCATCACGAAGCGGAATCGCTGGCGGTAGCGTTCACGAACCGCATTGTGTTCGCGCAGGAGGCGTATGGCTTCGGTCATTGTGTCGGCGAAATCGCACAGGTTCGATTCACCCTTCACGCGCTGGTACTCGTCCCATGCCTCCACCAGCAGATGCAGAGCGGCGACGGTGCGCCATGCCTCCTGCACTTCTTTTTCTATCTGCCTGGCGTTGAGCAGGCTCTGCCAGTCCCGAATACGGTTCAAGCACTCCGCCACCACCGGATGGTTGATGTGGCTATCACCCTGTCTCAACAGAAGTGCGCCGCGCAGGGTGTTGACCGTTTCCGTCAACCCACCTTCCCCTGTGGAGAGATGCTCCAGATCGGATTGCACACGACGCATTTCTGCTGCTAATAAATCCCCCGCAGGGAGCACGCGCAGAGCGGCTTTGACGCCGGGCAATACCGCACTTCGCAGCAGATGCAGTAGCTGCCAGCCGACGGTTTCAGGGTGTTGGGCGATATCGTCCGCCCATTCTACCAGCTGTTCACGCTTCCACCCGAATAAGCGAACCGTTTCCATCGCCCGATAGAGGTCCTGGCGGAGGGTGTGAAGGGCGTCGCGCGGGTCGCTGTTAAAACGCATCCTGCCGAAGGCTTCGCGTAGCAGTTTGCCGATGGCGCTATCGGGCTGTCCGCTGTGTCTGTCCACCACGCGGTCGAAGGCGCGATAGAACAGCCGTTCGGCGTCATGCTCGGCGAGCTGCTGGAAGAAGGGGTCTATGGTGCTCTCAAAGGGGTTTTCACGAATCAGACGGGCGCACAGGGAGTCGATGGTGCTGATATACGCGCTCTCCACCAGCCAGCGCGCCTCGCTCATTCCCTCGCGTTCCAGCAGCGCAACGATTCTCTCTTTCATCTCGCGCGCCGCCTTGCGCGTGTAGGTGATGGTCAGTATCTCGTCAACCCCCGCCTTGCCCGCCTTGACCAGATAGGCAAACCGCTCTGCCAGCACCTGTGTCTTGCCGGAACCCGCTCCCGCTGAAACCACCACAGAGCGGTCGTCTGTTTCGATGGCAAGTCGCTGAGCCTCTTCTTCTATGGGGCTATGAGGAGAGTGTGCCATAACGCTACTATGGTAGCGCAGGGGCGGACGGGCTGTCAATTGCTACGAGGGTGGAACACGCTTATAACAACTTCGCCCCCGTCAAAGGCAGGTAGGTGCGCCCCATCAGGTATTTGTCCACGTAGTGCGCCGCCTCGCGTCCCTCGCTGATCGCCCATACGATGAGCGACTGCCCGCGGCGCATATCGCCTGCGGCGAACACGCCCGGCACGCTGGTGGCGTAGTTCACCGTCTTGACGTTGCCCCGCTCGTCATACTCCACGCCCAGCGCGTCCAGCAAGCCGTCATGCTGGGGGTGCAGAAAGCCCATCGCCAGCAAGACCAGCTCCACGTCCAGACTGAACTCGCTGCCGGGGATTTCGCGGAACTGCCGTCTGCCTGTGGAATCGGTGTACCATTCCAGACGCACCGCGTGCAGGCGTTTGACGTTGCCGTTCTCGTCGCCATCGAACCACTTGGTATTGATGCTCCACTCACGGACGCCACCCTCCTCGTGCGCGCTGGAGGTGCGCAGAATCATCGGGTAGGTGGGCCAGGGCTGAGTCAGCTCGTCGCGCTCCAGCGGTGGCTTGGGCAACAGTTCAATCTGGTAAATCTCTCTTGCCCCCTGGCGGATGGCGGTGCCCAGGCAGTCTGCGCCGGTGTCGCCCCCGCCGATAATCACCACCCGCTTCCCCTCGGCGGTGATGCGCTGTTCAGGCGGAATATAGTCGCCTGCGTTGACGCGGTTCTGCTGGGTAAGGTATTCCATTGCGAAGTGAATACCCTTCAGCTCGCGTCCGGGCACCTTCAGGTCACGCGGTATCGTGGAGCCGCCTGTGAGAAGCACTGCGTCAAAGGCGGCGAGCAGTTCGGCGGCGGTCAGGTCTACCCCGACGTTCACACACGGCTGAAACCGGATGCCCTCCGCCTCCATCAGCTGCAGTCGGCGGTCCAAAATCTTCTTGTCCAGTTTGAAGTCGGGGATACCGTATCGCAGTAGTCCACCGATGCGGTCGGCACGCTCGAAGACCGTAACCCAGTGCCCGGCGCGGTTGAGCTGTTGTGCCGCCGCCAGTCCAGCCGGTCCGGAGCCTACTACCGCTACGCGCTTGCCTGTGCGCACCGGCGGTGGTTCCGGCTCGACCCAGCCTTTCTCAAAGCCGTACTCGATAATGTGTTCCTCGATCTGCTTGATGGTGACCGCAGGCTGATTGATACCCAGCACGCAGGAGGTCTCGCACGGCGCGGGACACAGCCGTCCAGTGAACTCCGGGAAGTTGTTGGTGGCGTGAAGCCGACGCAACGCCTCATGCCACTTGTTGCGATACACCAGGTCGTTCCAGTCGGGGATGATGTTGCCCAGCGGGCAACCTAGGTGACAGAAAGGCACGCCACAATCCATGCACCGCGCCGCCTGTTTCTGTAAACGCTCCGGTGGCATGTGCGTATGCACTTCCAGCCAGTCGCGCTTGCGTTCTTCCACCGGGCGATACGGTGCGGTTTCGCGAGTGTATTTCAGGAAACCTTTCGGGTCAGCCATGCGTCCACCACCTCAGTCCATTACCATCTGTTCGGCGGATTGCTCTCGCGCCATCTCTTCCAGCACGGTCTTGTATTCTATCGAGATGACCTTCACAAATTGAGGCAGCACCTCGCCCCATCGGTCCAGCACCTCTTTCGCACGCAGACTGCCGGTGTAGCGGTAGTGTCGCTCCACCAGGTCGCGTAGCAGGGAGACATCCTCCGGGTCTTCTACCGGTTCCAGCAGGATGGAACCGCCGCCGAAGTTGACGCGCTTGTCGAACAGCCCGTCGATGTCCCACACGAAGGCGATGCCGCCGCTCATGCCTGCGGCGAAGTTGCGTCCGGTTTTGCCCAGCACCACCACCACGCCGCCGGTCATGTACTCGCAACAGTGGTCACCCGCTCCTTCCACGACCGCTCGTGCGCCGCTGTTGCGCACCGCGAACCGCTCGCCGACGACGCCGCTCAGGAACACCTCTCCACCCGTCGCACCGTAGAGCAGCGTGTTGCCCGCGATGATGTTCTCGTGCGAGGGGAAGTCGCACTCCTTCGGGGGATAGGCGATGATACGTCCGCCGGAGATGCCCTTGCCCAGATAGTCGTTGGCGTCGCCTTCCAGAATCAGCGTGACGCCGTTGTGCAGGAACGCGCCGAAGCTCTGTCCGGCGGAACCCTTGAAGTGAATGCGAATGGTATCGTCGGGCAGACCCTCTTCGCCGTAGCGACGGGCTATCTCGCCGCTGAGCATCGTGCCCACCGTGCGGTTGCAGTTGCGGATGGGCAGGCTCAGTTCCACGCGTTCGCCACGCTCCAGCGCGGGCTTGCACAGCTCCAGCAACTGGATGTCTAACTGCTTCTCCAGCCCGTGGTCCTGCTTCTCCACACAGCGGATGGGCACGCTTGGGTCCACGTCAGGTTTTTGCAGGAGCACGCTCACGTCCACGCCCTTCGCTTTCCAGTGGTCGATTGCTTCGCGCGTCTCCAGCATGTCCACACGACCGACCATCTCGTCGAAGGTGCGGAAGCCCAGCTCCGCCATGATTTCGCGCACTTCCTGCGCCACGAAAGTGAAGAAGTTTACCACGTGCTCGGGCTTACCGGCAAATCGCTCGCGCAGCACGGGGTCCTGCGTGGCGATGCCTACCGGACAGGTATTCAGGTGGCACACGCGCATCATGATGCACCCCAGCGCCACCAGCGCTGCGCTGGAGAAACCGAACTCCTCTGCACCCAGCAGGGCGGCAATCACCACATCGCGCCCCGTCTTCAGCTGTCCGTCCGTCTGCAGCACCACGCGCCCGCGCAGTCCGTTCTTCACCAGCACCTGCTGCGTCTCCGCGATACCCAGCTCCCACGGGATACCTGCGTGCTTGATGGACGACAGCGGTGACGCCCCCGTGCCTCCCTCGAAACCGCTGATGAGGATGTGGTCGGCGTGCGCTTTCGCCACGCCTGCGGCGACGGTACCTACACCTACCTCCGCCACCAGCTTCACCGAGATACGTGCGTACGGGTTAACGTTCTTCAGGTCGAAGATGAGCTGCGCCAGGTCTTCGATAGAATAGATGTCGTGGTGCGGCGGCGGCGAGATGAGCGTCACCCCTGGCGTAGAGTGGCGTACCTTGGCGATGTACTTGCTCACCTTGTGTCCGGGCAACTGCCCGCCCTCGCCGGGCTTCGCACCCTGCGCCATCTTAATCTGCAGTTCGTCCGCATTCACCAGATAGTGGGTGGTAACGCCAAAGCGTCCTGACGCCACCTGCTTAATCGCGCTGCGACGGCTGTCGCCGTTGGGCAGGGGGATGTAACGCTCGGGGTCTTCGCCCCCCTCGCCCGTGTTGCTCTTACCGCCGAGGCGGTTCATGGCGATAGCCAGAGTCTCATGCGCCTCTTTGCTAATGGAGCCGAGTGACATCGCTCCCGTCGCGAACCGCTTGACTATCTCGCTTACCGGCTCCACTTCCTCAATCGGGATGGGGTTGCCCTTCTTGAACTTGAACAGTCCGCGCAGGGTAGCGAGCTGCTCGCTTTGCTTGTTCACCAGCTCGGCGTACTCTTTGTATATCTGATAGTTACCGGTGCGCACTGCGTGCTGGAGTTTGGCAATCACATCGGGGTTCATCTGGTGGAACTCGCCGCCGCGTCGCCACTTGTACCAGCCGCCCGGGTCCAGGTCCAGATTCTCCGGCACCGGCGCGGGGGGATAGGCAAAGCGATGTCGCGCCAGAGTCTCCTCTGCAATCACGTCCAGCTTCACCCCACTGATGCGCGAGGCGGTATGGGTGAAGTACTTGTCGATAACCTCCTCGTGCAGACCGATGGCTTCAAATATCTGCGCACCGCGATAGCTCTGCAGGGTGGAGATGCCCATCTTGGACATGGTTTTGAGCAAGCCTTTGTTGATGGACTTGATGAAGTTCTTGCACGCTTGCTCGTAGCTGAGGTCTTCGGGCAGCATCCCTTCGCGCTTCATGTCCGCCAGCGTCTCGAACACCAAGTAGGGGTTCACCGCGCTTGCGCCGTAGCCGATGAGCAGGGCAAAGTGGTGTACCTCGCGCGGCTCCCCCGACTCCACCACCAGTCCGACCGCCGTGCGCGTGCCCTCGCGAATCAGGTGGTGATGTACCGCCGAAGTTGCCAGCAGAGCGGGGATGGGCGCGTGATGACGATCCACGCCCCTGTCTGAGAGGATGATGATGCTTACGCCCTCGGCGACAGCCCGACTCGCCTCCTTGCACAGGCGTGTGAGAGCCACCTCCATACCTGCCGCACCGGTATCGGGGTCAAACAGCATGGATAACGTGCGCGCGCTGAAGTTGTTCGCCTCGATGTGGCGCAGCTTCTCCAGTTCCACGTTGGTCAGGATGGGCGTTTCGATGCGCAGTTGCCGACAGTGTTCGGGCGTCTCTTCCAGCAGGCTACCGTCCTTGCCGATGTAGTCCGCCAGAGACATCACAATCTCTTCGCGGATGTGGTCAATCGGCGGGTTGGTCACCTGCGCGAAGAGCTGCTTGAAGTAGTTGTACAGCAGCTGCGGTCGTTGGGAGAGCACCGCAATAGGCGTATCGTTGCCCATCGAGCCGACAGGTTCCTCGCCGTCGGTTGCCATCGGCGCCAGAATCATGTTCAGGTCTTCCAGCGTGTAACCGAATACCTTCTGGCGCTCCAGAATGGTCTCGTGGTTAGGCAGGTAGACGTGCGGTGGTTCGGGCAACCTGCTCAGGTCGATGCGATTCTGAATGAGCCACTGCCGATACGGCTTCTGGTGGACGATGCGCTCTTTCAGCTCCTCATCGTCGATGATTCGTCCCTCTTCGGTGTCCACCAGAAAGATTTTGCCCGGTTGCAGTCGCCACTTGGAGCGTATGTTCTGTTCGGGAATGTCCAGCACGCCCGTTTCGGATGCCATGACTACATGGTCGTCCTTCGTTACGAGGTAGCGCGCAGGGCGCAGTCCGTTGCGGTCGAGCATCGCGCCAATCTGGCGCCCATCGGTGAACGCCACCGCTGCCGGACCGTCCCACGGCTCCATGATACAGGCATGGTACTCATAGAACGCCTTGCGATCTTCGTCCATGAACTGATGGTTGCCCCATGCCTCGGGAATCAGCATGAGCATCGCGTGGGCGAGGCTGCGTCCGCCGCGCACCAGCAGTTCCAGCGCGTTATCCAGCGTAGCGGAGTCGCTTCCCGTCTCCGTGACCAGCGGGGTGAGCTTTTTCACGTCGTCGCCGAACAGGGGAGAGCGCAGTTGTGCTTCGCGGGCGCGCATCCAGTTGCGGTTGCCGCGCAGGGTGTTAATCTCCCCGTTGTGCGCAATCATGCGATACGGGTGCGCCAGCGGCCAGGTGGGGAAGGTATTGGTGCTGAACCGCTGGTGTACCAACGCGAGCGCGGTGACCACATCGGGTTCGGCGAGGTCCAGATAGAACCCGCTTATCTGGTGCGCCAGCAGTAGCCCTTTGTAAACAATCGTTCGCGATGACAAACTGCAGATATAGAAGTACTCCGGCTGTTTGAGATGCAGACGAGCCACACGGTTCTCGATCACCTTACGGATAACAAACAGCTTCCGTTCGAACGCCTCCTGGTCGGGCAGTTCCTTCGCCCGTCCGATGAAGAACTGTTTAATCACCGGTTCCACCGCGCGCGAAGCGGTACCGATAACGGTGTTATCCACCGGAACCTCACGCCAGCCGAGAAAGAGCTGTCCCTCCTCTTTAGTGACGGTTTCTATCGCCGCCTCGCACAGGGCGCGGTCACGCTCATCGCGAGGCAGGAAGACCATGCCCACCCCATAATAGCCCTCGTTGGGCAGGTCACCGTCACGCTGGCGCAAGAAGAACTGGTGCGGTATCTGAATCAGGATGCCCGCACCGTCACCCGTTTCAGGGTCGCTTCCCGATGCGCCGCGATGCACGAGGTTTTCCAGAATCTGGATGCCCTGTTCCACAATGGCATGCGACTTCTTGCCTTTGATGTTGACCACAAAGCCTACGCCACAGGCATCGTGCTCGTGCTCCGGGTGATACAACCCGTCTGGCTCTGGCAGTCCGTGATAATGCATACCCTTTCACCAACTCCCTGTCGTGCAATACTGGAGATAGTTCCGTTTCCGCAAGACAAATAATGCCCGCTGTCGCAGGTGCGTGTCTTCGCACGAACGACACGGGCGTCTTTGGAACCGTGTGCGTGTGGTTATTTTACCGCAGTTTGTACACCTTTTGCAAGCGTCTACCCCCGGTGTGCCTTCGTGGTGGTCTCCACCCACACACTGCGATAGTCGTCGAGGGGGCGAAACTGCTTGCGCGCCTTCTCCAGTAGCAATCGCACGGTGACTATCTCATACGGTCGGAACGAGACGGTTACTGTGCTACCCTCTATCGGCAAGGGAGCCGGCTCGCGCAACAGCATATTCACCTTCTCCGCCTTCTCCACCGCTCCGTAGAAGGTGAAACGCGCTTCGGCGGGCTTGCCGTTGGCATCAAACGCCCGCAGCACGCACCACTCGCCCTCGCGGTAGAAGGCAGAAAGCACCACATCGCCCTCCACTTGCAGAAAGCTCATCGATTCCGGCAACTGCGGCTCACTGGAGCTGTCGCGATACACTGCCATCAGGGGGCGGTTGAAGGCTGTGGCTTCGCGAAGTAACATATCGTGACTGGGCACGCTCTCCCACACGCGATACCCGTAGCGCAGTTCCACCTCTCGCACCCAGTTTTGCTCATCCCAGGCGTCGTACATGAACAGGATGTTACGCACTACGTCGCCGTCGCGCAGGAAGCCCTGGTTGCCTGCGTGCATGTATTGCAACCCGCGCGCGCCGTCGGTGAGGAAGATGAAGTTTAAGCCCGTAAACGGGTTGACCACCTCCTCGAAGAACTGGGGCGAGGTCATCCAGTCGCCGGTGGGGTACTTCTTGCGGTATCTCCCCTCGGCGCGGATCGGCGTCACCGCGAAAGGATGGTCATGCCAGATTGCGGTGCGCTCCAGCCGCGCGGCGATATCGGTTTGCAACGAGCGCATCATAGACGGCTCGGGTTGCTGCAGGAATCGCAGATGGGTTTGCACTTCTACAGTGGCGCTCGCGGCGTTGAGGCGGATACGCGAACGAAACTGCGCCACCCCACCTAAGTCGCCCTCCACCAGCACGCTCGCCATTACGGGGCCGGATTGCTCCACGCGCACGGAGCGCACTCCGTCTTGCGAACGGTATACCCTGTCGCCAAAGGGGATGTGCAGGGCGTTCAACGGCACGTCCTCACGCACAAACTCTGCACCATCGGAAGCCGACTGCAGGCTGGTGATAACACCCGTACGGCGGTCTATGCGAGCCTTCACGTACGGGTTTGCAAGCTGTATCGTCTCTCCGCTCTCGGTAGCGGTAGCCTGCAGGAATGTGTTGGCGTTGCCATCCGCAAAGCGATACGCCCTGTAGCCGATGGATGGCACGTCCTGCACGGAGAAGCAGAGGGTCGCCTCCCCATCCTTCTCAGCCACTACCTGCACGGGCAAAAGGTTGCCGGTATCGTCCGCTATGGTAGATTTGATCTGGCTGGAGGGTACGGTGACGATGGCAACTCCGCCCTGCGCCCGGCCCAACGGGTTGAACACCACGATGTCCGGCTCGCCGCACACGCGCCCGGCGATGTGCTTCAGGTTACGCTCCAGCACCATGCGCGAGAGTTCTATGCTATCGCGGTAATACAGCTTGCCGGTGTCGCCACACAGTCCCTCGCATTCGTCCACGTCGTGATGCTGAGCCAGCAACAGGTTGCGCCACGCCTGACGAATCTCCCATTCAGGATACACATCCCACTGCGCATACGGTCTGCCCAGCATTCCCGACACCAGCGCGAAGCTTTCCGCGCTGAGCAGCTGGTTCTCTGCCTGCTTGCTGAGGTAGCGCACCACGTCGCCGTTTTTGCCGATGGACATGCCGTGGAACACGTCGTCCAGAGTGTAATCCAGCACCGGTTCGTTGCCCTTCGCCTGAGCGAGAAACTCGCTCAGCGTCACCCAGCGGATATCGAACTCGGGCTGGGCGGCTATCTCTTTCATGCGAGGGGCTATCAGCTCCGCCCGACACATCCAGTCGGGGGTGGGTAACAGCTCCAGCCACTGGATAATCAGCGGGTCATCCATCTGCTCTACCGCTTCGTGGCGCAAGCCCTGCTCAAAGTCCTCGGGCCACTGATGCAGGCAGAGGTCGGTTTTGGGCGCCACCAGTATCTCCGAACCGTCCAGTCCGCGCCACCGCGCTCGCGAGACCCCTTCGATAGGGATATGCGGTGTGTGCCACGTCCACTGGAAGAAGAGGCAACCGTACCGAAAGCCGCACCCTCGCAGAATCTGGGGCAGTTGGGGGAAGAAGTCGAACTCCTCCTCCCACCAGGTCACGGGGCGCACGCCAAACAGTTTCTCGCACACCAGCACCCCCATCACCAGCTGGCGCACGTTCGCCTCGCCGCCGCAGAACAAGCCGTACGGTTGACCATACGACGCCCCCACAATCTCGGCGCGTCCGTCCCTGACCGCTTTCTTCAGCAGTTCGAACGCTTCGGGGTCGGTGAGTGCCAGATGTTCGTAGCCCACCACGTCGAAGTTCACGTTGCCCTTTGCGCCTGTTTCGTCCATCAGCAGCAGCATATCCCGCACGCTGGCAGGAAGCACAAACTCTCCCCAGTTCCATACCATGTCTACCCAGTGTTTATGATTGCCGAAGGTGTAGTGTACCGTTCGTTTTGGTGAAGAATGCATCGCAGGCTCCCTGATAGTACCTGACCACACGTGGTTATTTGGATATGGGCGGAGCAGCTCCGTTTGCTGTCATTCTGAGCGGAGCGAAGAATCTCGTTCTATCGTCATATCGAGATGCTTCGCTGACGCTCAGCATGACAAAATAGACCGGAACGTCTCCTGGCTCGGAACGCTCATATCCACAGATTGACGAATGGTCAAGTAACAGGTTCACATTCGGTATGCTTATTCTGCTTGCAGTGTCAAATCTCCTACCGACAAGTCGTACGGATCTTCTGGCGTGGTTTACTTGAAGCCCTTGACTTTTTTTTCGAAGTTGCTCTGTTGCAAAGATAGGAACAGAGGAACTACATCACCCTCGCCTGCCACACAAAACAGCACCAGAGCCGGTGCAGGTTGTACACCACCGCCAACAGCAATACCTCACGACACTGCAACACCCCCCTGCGAGATATTATCTCCTCCCCAAACTTGCGCTTCATCACCGAATGCACCGTCTCCACCTTCCAACGCTGACCATACACCCCCTCCAAACGCGCACTCTCCACCAACGCCTGACGCCCTAAACGCGCCTCA